>WNGH01000133.1_pt1 | contig 55957 bp, 53 predicted proteins | sample 5400631 | NCBI WGS metagenome assembly WNGH01 (sample SAMN13153373, study PRJNA577476) | soil metagenome | isolation source: 115 cm soil or saprolite under Garry oak tree replicate 1 | place: USA:California | collected 2016-06-15 | reverse complement strand
GCGACCGATGGATATTCTTCGCGCTATTGGGAACACATCGATGGTCCGGCTTCGCAAGGTCGTTCCGGCCGGGTGCGCGGACATCTTCGTGAAGCTCGAGTGGGAGAACCCTTCCGGCAGCTTCAAGGACCGGATGGCGATGGCGGTGATCTCGCGGGCCGAGGAGGATGGGCGGCTGAAGAGCGGTGACACCGTCCTCGAGTACACGGGCGGCAGCACAGGGACTTCGCTGGCGTTGATCTGCGCCGCCAAAGGCTACCCTATCCGGATCGTCAGCTCCGATGCGTTCAGCGAGGAGAAGCTGGATCACATGGCGGCGCTGGGCGCGGAGCTGACCCTCGTCCCGAGCGAAGGGGGCCGGACCACCAAGAGGCTGATCCTCGACATGATCGAGGCGGCCCGCAAGTTGAGCCGGGAACCGCACACCTACTGGACCGACCAGCTCAACAACAAGGACAGCATCGCCGGCTACTACCCGCTGGGCGAGGAGATCTGGAGTCAAACCAAGGGAGAGATCGACGCCTTCGTTCACTGCGTGGGCACGGCGGCTTCATCGCGAGGAGTCGCGACGGTGCTGAAGCGACACAAGCCGGGCATCAAGATCGTCGCCGTCGAGCCGGCCGAGTCATCGGTGCTTCTGGGGGGCCAAGCGGGGCCTCACAACATCGAAGGCGTCGGGATCGGCTTCCTTCCTCCGCTCTGGGACCCGACCCTCGTGGACGAGATCCTGCCGGTCAGGACGGACGACGCGAAGAAGATGGCCAGACGCATCGCCCGGGAGGAGGCCCTCTTCGCGGGGACGTCCTCCGGTGCCAACGTCGTCGCCGCGATCCGAGTGGCGGAGCGGCTGGGGCCGGGTGCCAGGGTGGTCACGTTGATGGGCGACTCCGGCCTGAAGTACCTGAGCACTGACGTATATAGGAAGAGATAACATAGGGTCACGACGCCGATGCTGGAGCTCCGCCCGACCTGCGAAAACTGCAACAAGGCATTGCCGCCGGACTCGCTCGAGGCGCGCATCTGCAGTTATGAATGCACCTTTTGCGCCACCTGCGTCGAGAGCGTCCTGGGCAATGTCTGCCCGAACTGCGGCGGCGGGTTCGTCCCGAGGCCGATCAGGCCGGCGAGGAACTGGAAGGGGGACAACTTTCTCGGCAAGGACCCGCCGAGCACCAGGATCAGGCATCGGCCGGTGGATCCCGGGGCGCATGCGAAGTTCTCCGCGCCCATTCGGAAGGTCCCGCCGGAGAGGAGGTAGTGCGCGCATCTGAAACGTCGGCGCCTCACATCGGCTTTTTGATCGCATGGGCGACCTTGGCTGCGGCTGGAGTCGGTTTCTTCCAGCAGGGTAGCAACGCCAAGCTGAAACGGCGCTGGTACCCGTGGTACCTTTCGTTGTCCTGGATCGTCGTCGTATCCTCTTTTTATTATTCCGCCCGGGGCTGGGGGATTTTTCTTGCACTTTTTGCCATCACGCCGCTATTCATTGTTTCTTTTCGAACCACCATGTTCTGTGAGGTGTGTGGTGCACCGTGGCGCAAGAAGAAGGTGTCATTCCATAAACCGATGACGTGCGCATGCTGCGGTGCTTGTTTTCATGGCTGGTGATTAATGGTCATAAAAGCATGGGCTGACAAGCTTCTTCCGAAGACCCTGAGCGAGTGGCTCTTTTGTGTCGGAGGTCTCATGTTCCTGACGGCCTTTACCGTCCGTCACCTTACCTCCGTAGATCCGCTGGAGCCCGGGACCTTTCAGGGGACCTGGTGGTTCGTCATCGGTATCTGTGATGTGTCGGGTCTTGGTCTGGTGACCTCGACTCCAATAGTCTCGGGTCTGCGCTCGATCCGCCGTGCTGGCCCAACGCTGGCCCGCGTCAGCTGTGTCCTCGCAGGTCTGGCGGCCTGCATCGCCCTCGCCGCGGAGTCGGCATTCATGTCGAGCCTGCTTGTAAGGTCGAACACTGAATTCGACGCAATACTGGGCCCCGAGATGCTGGTGAAGCTGGAGAGCGCTCTTGATCGCCCAGACTTGTCGCTGGCGAAGCGCGCAGCGTTGAGCAAGCTGTATGCGCAGGAGACCTATTTCCAGAAGGGCGATCTTATCGATTACGTCGGTCCTGACGGCGGAACCGTGCGATTCCAGCCGACTGCGGACGAGATCCGGTCTCATCGTCTGCGACTTGTGGCGCCGGTTCTGATCGGGAACGCGGCCGCCCATCTGGGGAGGGGCCCTGTGTTGTGGGTGACGGTTTCAATAGTCAGCTGTGCCGTCGGTCTATTGACCCCGGTGCGCGGACGCTCGGTGCAGGACGAGAGGTGATGCGCGTCGTTCAGGTTTCGAGCTCGGCGTCGATCTCGGCACCGCCTCAAGCGGTCTACTCCCTTATCTCGGACTATCGCAGTGGCCACCCTCGCATGCTGCCCCGTTGCTACTTTCCTCGATTGGAAGTGGAACGCGGTGGTTCGGGCGCGGGAACCATCATTCGCTTCGAGGTCAGGCTGTTTGGTACGACTCGGCGGATCCGTGCAGAGATCTCGGAGCCGAAACCTGGCGAAGAGCTTGTGGAAACCGACCTGGCGACAGGCGCTCGAACCAGCTTCATCGTGGCTTCTCGTGCCGGAGGACGCGAGTCGGAAGTGACGATTAAGACCGAATGGGAGGCGAACGGGCTTCGTGGCTGGCTTGAACGGATGATGGCCCCGTCCCTGCTCCGACGCATCTACGCCGAGCAGCTGGTGCAACTCGAGGCGGCGTTCGCGCACTGCCCCCTGAAACCGTACTCGTTTCTGCTGCCGCGTGACGCCTTCTGGCGCGAGTCGAACATGATGAAGATCCCGAACACGAACCTGGCTGAGCAGTTGGGCACCGAGAAGCTGGGAGCGCGTCTGTGGCGTCTTCCGCCCTTCTCCGCGAACACCTGGCATCGACACGCGGAACAGGATGAGCTCTACTTCGTCCTCGAGGGAACCGGACGCATACGGGTCGCAGGAGAAAGTCTGACGGTTCCGAAGTACGGAGCGGTGCTGGTTCGCCCACCTTACCTCCGTCAGGTGTTCAACGACACCGAGGAAGAGGTGCTGTGGTTGATTTTCGGTGCCCCGCGGCACGAAGCAGGAGCCGACCGGAGCACCATCTATCCCGAGGACCCGCAGCAATTGCCGGCCGAATTGCACGATCGCAGGTGGCCGCCGAAGTGACCCAACCCGGCGACCGCACGGCGTCTTCCTCGATCCTGAAGTGGCTGGCGATCGCCGCCATCCTCGGCACGGGGCTCATTCACCTCGTGGAGGCGCAGGACGCCTTCGGCGACGCCGCGTACAAAGGCGTGCTGTTCGTCGCCAACGGCGTCGGCGCGCTGGTCGCGGCGTTCGGCCTGTTTCGAAATCGGCGCGATCTGGGGTGGCTCCTGGGCCTGCTGGTCGCAGGCGGCGCCTTGCTCGCCTACGTGGCGAGTCGCACGGTCGGGCTGCCCGGGCTGCCGGCCGAGCCCGACGCCTGGCTCGAGCCGATGGGTGTCGCATCCCTCGTGTGCGAGGGACTCTTCGTCGCCCTCTTCGTTTCCTCCCGGTAGGGCCCGACCTTCCTTTGGCTTTTCATCTTGCTTTACTCACCATATTGAGTAAAAATACTCAACACTGTGAGTAAACTGGCACAGCCGTTCCAGCGCCCCCACGCCGCCATACTCGCCCGGCGCCTGCGCGAGCCGAGACGGTTCATCCAGATCGTGGCGGGGGCCCGGCAGGTGGGCAAGACCACGCTGGTGCAGCAGGTCAGCGAAGCCGCCGGACTGCCCGTCCGCTTCGCCAGCGCCGACGAACCGACCCTGAGGGGAGCCGGATGGATCGCTCAGCAATGGGAAGCCGCGCGGCTTGCCGCCCACCGTGACGCCGCCATTCTCGTGCTCGACGAGGTGCAGAAGGCCGTCGGCTGGTCGGAGTCCGTCAAGCGTCTCTGGGACGAGGACACGCGGGCCAGGCTCCGGCTCAAGGTCGTGTTGCTGGGCTCGGCGCCGCTGCTGGTTCAACAGGGTCTCACTGAGAGTCTCGCTGGACGGTTCGAGGTGTTGCACTTGCCCCATTGGTCCCTGACGGAAATGCGCGCTGCCTTCGAATTGTCCGTCGAAGAGTACGTCTACTTCGGCGGATACCCCGGCGCCGCGCCGCTCGTGCGAGAGCCGGATCGTTGGCGGCGCTACATCCTGGATTCCCTCGTCGAGACCACGATCGCACGCGATGTCCTGTTGCTCACGCGCGTCGACAAACCGGCGCTTCTTCGCCGCCTGTTCGAGCTCGGGTGCCGCTATTCGGGACAGGTCCTGTCCTATACCAAAATGCTCGGTCAGCTTCACGACGCCGGCAACACCACGACGCTGGCGCACTACCTGGAGCTGCTCGGCGGCGCGGGCCTGCTGGCAGGACTGACGAAATTCTCCCGTGGCTCGGCGCGACAGAGGGGTTCAAGCCCCAAGCTCCAGGTGCTCAATACCGCGCTTCTGAGCGCGCAGTCGGGGCTTTCCTTCGACGAGGCGCGCGCGGACCGCGAGTTCTGGGGACGTCTGGTCGAGTCCGCTGTGGGTGCCCATCTCGTCAACGCGGCGGCTACGGGTCTCTGCGAAGTCTATTACTGGCGCGATGGAAATCACGAGGTCGACTTCGTGGTGCGCGCCGGCAAGAGGCTGGTGGGGATCGAAGTGAAGAGCACTCGCCGAAGCGACATGATGTCCGGCATGGCGGCCTTCACGGACGCGTTCCGCCCGACGCGCGCGCTTCTCGTGGGTGGTGATGGGATAGCGCTCGAGGAGTTTCTCTCCCGGCCCGTGGAGCACTGGCTTGGGGATAAGCAGAAGGTGTAAACCGCTTTCGACATGCGTCGCGCTGACTTCCGGTGACTCGGAGCAACTCCAGAAGATTCTCGAACATGACGTATTCGCAGGAACACCAGGACGGCGAGGATGTGTATCTCTGGAGAGAGAAGAATGATCTGTACGGATACATGGAATATTCCCTGGGAGGCGCTCTCGGCGATTACACTACCGCACGCCTCGAGAACATCCGGTTCGATGCGGCGACGATGAGGCTCTCCTTCCTGGCGAGGAACCCTCTCTATGACGAGAAAGGAACCGTCATACGCAACCTGTTCGTGTTCGACGGGCTCATGAGGGCGAACGTGATCGAAGGGTCACTCAAGTGTCGCAACGCGACGACCCATGAACCCTGCTTGAACGATCAGACAGTCTCATGGAAGAAGGTCACGTTGAAGAATGCGGCAATATACAGCATGGGAAGCAGGCGAGCTTGGGAAGCCCATATCAACGAACAGCTCGAGGAGCACGACGCCAGGTGGTAGCCACTCACCTGCCCGCATACTTTGTCGTCACCTATTTCATCACGTGGGGCTTCTTCTTCGCGGGGAGCCTGACGCCGGCCGCGTGGCCGCGCGGGCTCCTGTTCCTGCTCGGCACGTTCGCGCCCGGATACGTCGCGCTGTGGTTCACGAGCCGGGAAACTGGTCGCGGCGGGGTGGCCGCGCTCCTGCGGCGCCTCGTCGAGTGGCACGTCCCCGCGCGCTGGTACGCATTCGCCGCCGGCTACATCGTCGCCATCAAACTCACCGTCGCCCTCGTGCACCGGGCCGTCACGGGCGCGTGGCCGCTCTTTGGCGGGCTCCCCTGGTACCTGATGCTCGCCGCAACCGTCGGGTCCACTGTGGTGGGCGGCCAGTCGGGCGAGGAGGTCGGATGGCGCGGGTATGCCTTGCCGCGCCTCGCGGCGCGTTTCGGTCTGGGGGGCGGGAGCCTGCTCCTCGGCCTGCTGTGGGCGTGCTGGCACCTTCCCCTGTTCTTCATTCCCAGCGTCGACACGGCTGGCCAGTCGTTCCCGCTCTACCTTCTGCAAGTCACGGCGCTGTCGGTGGCGATGGCGTGGCTGTTCGCCCACACACGCGGCAGCCTGTTGCCGGTCATGCTCATGCACGCCGCCGTGAACAATGCCAAGGACATCGTGCCCTCGGCCGAGCCCAACGCCACGAATGCGTGGGCGCTGAGCCACTCGCTCGTGGCCTGGATGACGCTGGTTCTGCTTTGGTTGTGCGCCGGCTATTTCCTGCTTCGAATGCGCAAGAACTCGACGCTCGAACGGGATGTGGTCGCCGACGGGCCGGCGGCCGGGAGGAACGGATGCGGAACCTGACGCGGGCGGTGGTCCTCGGGACATGCGCCCTGGTCGGCGCGGGGGCGCAGCAGGTGGAGCCCCGGCCGATCGCGATCGTTCACGCGACCCTGATCGATGGCCGGGGCGGACCGCCGGTCCGCGACGCCACGCTTCTCATCCGCGGCCGGGCGATCGAGGCGGTGGGCCCCGCGGGACAGGTGGCCGTCCCGAAGGATGCCCAGATGATCGACGCCACCGGGAAGACCGTGATGCCGGGACTCGCCGACATGCACGTCCACCTTCAGGGGGGATGGGACGGCGTCGGCATCGACTTCCTGGGCTACCAGCGATACCTCAACGCGCTTGCTCTACGCGGGCGTGACGACCGTGCTCGATACGGGCAACTCCCAGCCGTTCATCCTCCAGCTCCGGCAGGAGGTGGCGAGCGGACGGGTCCTGGGGCCAAGGATCTATTGCGTCGGGGCGTTCGTCGACGGCGTCGACGCGGCGTGGCCTGACCAGTCGTACATCGTGGCGACGATCGCGCAGATCCCCGACATCGTCCGTCGCGACAAGCAGGCGGGGGTGGACCTCATCAAGGGGTACTCGAACCTCTCTGACACCTTGATGCCGCGGCTGGCCGAAGAGGCGGCGAAGGTCAACCTGCGAGTCGTGGTGGATCAATACGATCGAAACGGCTCGCCCGAGCTGGTCGCGTACGGCATCGCCGGCTTCGCCCACCTCCCCTTCCGGGAGATGCCGGAGGCGGACGTTCGCGTCCTCAAGGACAAGGGAACCTTCGTGCTCACGACTCTGGCGGGTGAGGAGTCGCACACGCGAACCCGTCTCGCCGACCTGGCCTTCCTCAAGGAGCCGCTCATCGCCGACACGGCGGCTCCCTCGTTCCTGGACGCTCTCAAGGCGGAGGCCGCCAGGACGCTCACGGAGAAGGAAGCCCGGGACTTGGTGGAGGCCCGCCGCCAGCTCGCGGAGGAGAAGACCAACCTCAAGAAGCTCTTCGACGCGGGCGTGCTGATCGCGGCTGGCACCGACGCGCCTTTCCCGGGCGTGTTTCAGGGGGAGGGGATCCACCGCGAGCTGGAGCTGTACGTGGAGTCGGGGCTCACGCCGCTCGAAGCGATCCGCGCCGCGACGTACGACGCGACGCGGATCATGCGCGCCGAGCGGGAGTGGGGCAGCCTGGAGCCCGGGAAGCGGGCGGACGTGCTCGTCGTCGCCGGGCGGCCCGCGGAGCGGATCTCCGACACGCGCAAGGTCGAGCTCGTGATCCGGGAGGGCCGGATCCTCGATCGGCGCGCGTTGCGCTTCGATCCGAAGCGCGACCCCGACTACCGCACCGTCCCCGGTGTCGACTATTTCGGAACGTTCGCTGGCGGCGACTGAGCGGTGGTGTGAGGCTCAGATTTTGCTCCTGAGCCACTGTTCCCTGGGCGGCCTCCGTCTCTCTCTCTCCTTGATCCGACAGGAGGGCGCATGGAATAGCGGTGCGCCTTCTTGTCCCCCGTGATCTGGGTCCAGCCGTTCCGGCTCGTTGATGCGGCCCTGACGATCGAATTGCGTGCTGCCGGGTACACGAAGTCGGACACCAGGACTCCATCGGTCCTGTAGGCGAACTGGTCGGCCCAGCCTGACACGGACTCCGTGAGCAGCGTGACACGCTCGCCGATCTTCAACAGTCTGATGACAGGATAGGAGGTCGAGGGACACTGACGAAGCCGGCCGGTTTTCTCGTCACGAAGGGCTGTGCCTGGAGGACAGATGCTGAGATGCGACAAATTCTGATGTCCGAAGCACGTGTACGGATTCTCGCCGTGGCCGTGGTTTTTTGCGGCTGGTCGTGCAGTCCGTCGCCTGCGATCACGGTCCAGGAGGGCGACATCGTGTTTCAGACTTCCCGGTCTGCCCAGAGCCAGGCGGTCCAGTTGGCGACACATTCCCCATACAGTCACATGGGGCTGGTCCTCTTTCGCGACGGGAAGCCTTTCGTGTTCGAGGCGATAGCGCGGGTTCAGTTCACCCCCTTCGTGGAATGGATCCATCGGGGTGAAGAGGGCCGGTATGTCGTCAAGCGCCTGCGCGACCCCGAGTTGCTCGGCGATCCTGCCAAGCTGTCCGCGCTCAAACGCGCGGCACTGGCCTTCGCCGGCCGGCCCTACGATCCTTATTTCGAATGGTCGGATGACCGCATCTACTGTTCCGAGCTCGTCTGGAAAGCGTATGATCGCGGGATTGGGGTCCAGTTGGGTCCTCTTGCGCGTCTATCGACCTTCGACTTGTCCAATCTGCTGGTGAAGACAAAGCTGGCGGAGCGTTACGGGGACAAGGTGCCGCTGGACGAGCGCGTCATTTCTCCGGCCGCCGTATTCGCCTCCCCTCTGCTGCAGGAGGCGCGGTAAAAAGTGAGGCAACATGTTCCCGATCGGGGATGACAACCGTGACCGCAAGACCTTCCCGCTGGTCACGTATGCGCTGATCGCCCTCAACGCCCTGTTCTTCTTCGTCGAGCTGAGCGGCGGCGATGCGTTCGTCCTGAAGTGGGCCTTCGTGCCACGCCGCTTCCTGGCCGATCCCTTCGCGGATGCACGGACTCTCTTCAGCTCGATGTTCATGCATGCCGGGTGGCTTCACCTGGGCGGCAACATGCTTTACCTCGGGATCTTCGGCGACAACGTCGAAGACCGCTTCGGGCACTTCAGGTATCTGATCTTCTACCTGCTCTGCGGGCTCGCCGCCACTGCCGCGCAGTTGTTTTTCAGTGTCGGATCGAGCGTGCCGAATCTGGGGGCCTCGGGAGCGATTGCCGGGGTGCTCGGCGCCTACTTCCTGATGTTTCCACGGAGACGGGTCCGGGTCCTGCTGTATACACAGGTGACGGAAGTGCCCGCGCTGATCGTCATCGGGCTCTGGTTCGTTCTGCAGTTGTTCAGCAGCGTCGGCTCCCTCGCCGGCGCGGAGCGGGCGGGTGGCGGTGTCGCCTACATGGCGCACGTCGGCGGATTCGTCGCCGGCCTCGTGCTGGGACTCCTGTTCCGTGGAAGCCGCGGAGCGATCGAAGCGTCCTGACTGATCGAACGTCTGGAGGTGAGTGATGTGATCATCATTCACGGGGTCTACAGGTTCGCCCCGAAGCGCCTCGCCTTCCGGAACGACTTCTGCCTCACGTGCAAGGCGACGTCCGTCTCCGTTCAGATTCGCAGCCTCTATGTAGGACACCTGTACTGGATCCCCCTGCTCCCGCTGGGGGTCTGGAAGAAGTGGGTCTGCTCCGTCTGCGGGCACGATCCGCACGCGATCGTCCAGACGAGACGATTCTTCAAGATCCTGTTGGTAGTCCTTAGTTGTGCTGATGACTCTCCCCCTCTGGTTCGTCGCACCCGGAGCCGATCAGGTCAAGATCATCTGGCTGGGACGCCTCCTGAGTATCGTGGCGCTCTGCGGCGCGATCTGGTGGGCGACGCTCGGACACCGTGGCGCGACGTCCCTCCGGGAGCGGCTGGCGGCCGTCGTGCCGTACGAGGCCCGAACCTGTCCCTTTTGCGGAGGGGATTTGTTCGACAACCCGCGCTGGCATTGTCCGGCCTGTGGCCTGGAGCGGTCCCGGCTGTAAGCCGGAGTGCCCGGCGGAATGGAGGAAGCATGAACGCCACTTTCAAACTCTGCACCCCGTCTCTTCGGCGCTATCGTGGCCTCCGCATGAAGCGATCGGCCAAGCGCATGTTTCTCATCCTGCCCTTCCCCACCGTCCAGTGGTCGGACGAGCATCCGAAGGGAGAGTTCGGAATGCCGACCTGTCATCCGGATTGCCGGCGCTCGTTCGAGCAGCTCCTCCTCGCTCGCCATGAAGTCTGGAAGGGGGGTCGGCCCGACCGCAGACGCGAACGGCTCTGGCGACAGGCCCGGAAGGCGCTTCCCGACTGGCCCGGATTCGCGCGTTGTGTGATGTCAACCGCCTTGCGTCGCGCCATTCGCAGCGCCGAGAGCCAGCACCTCGATTTCTTCAAGACGCTCTCGGAATGGGCCGACTCCGTGGAGATCTCCCCGACCAAGTTCACGGCCACGAAGAAACTGTGAGGCGGGCACTCTGTGGTAGCATCCCGCGCAGAATCGTCACTGCGCTTCCCGCGTTTCCAAAAGGAGGGGGTCTCATGCGGAGACTGGAAACCTATCTGGCCGTGGTCCTGCCGATGGCGATCTTGACCGTGATTCTGGCGGTGAGCGGCCTGACCGGGGCGATCGGTCAGCAGGCGAAGCCGGCCGTGGACTGGTCCTTCAACGCCACCGTCATCGAATCCTGCAGCTGCCAGATGTTCTGTCCGTGCTATTTCAGCACCAAGCCGGCCCCGGCGCACGATGGTCACGCCGGGGGCCAGCACTATTGCCGCTTCAACATGGCCTACAAGGTCAACAAGGGAATGCACGGCTCCGTCAATCTCGCGGGCGCCAGGTTCTGGATTGCCGGTGATCTCGGCGACGACTTCGGCGACGGGGAGACGGAGTGGGCCGAAGCGACGTTCGACCCGTCGGTCACGAAGGAGCAGCGCGATGCCATCGCGTCCATTCTTCTGGGGCCTGTGTACCCCTGGAAGTGGAAGAAGTTCACCGTGGGACCGGACGCCACGGTCGAGTGGAACGGCGGCAAGGATCGCGCCGTGGCCCGGCTGGACGGCGGGAAGGCGGGAGAGATCGTGCTCGCGCACAATCCGACGGCCATGAGCCCGGAGCCGACGGTGATCAAGAACCTCAAGTACTTCGCAGCACCCCGGAACGATGGCTTCGTGCTGATGCCGGCCGAGGTCGAAGCGTACAGGCGCGGCGACAGCCAGTTCGAGTACAAGGGGACCAACGGCTTCATGATCACCGTCGACGTCACGTCCAAGGACGTGAAGTAGGACGATGGAGCGGCTTGCCTAACCCCCATCCGCGGCGCTAACCTAGCCGTCCAATCATGGACTTGGAGCTCGTGCTACCGGCTCGCGTGCACGTGTGGCGCGGCGCCCGGTGCCCGGCGCCGCGGGAGGCCGCGCGATGACCATCACCGTTCTTGTTCCGGGCGTGCTGCGCGCCAGCTGCGGGGGCGCGTCCGAGCTGTCCCTCCCGGTCGCGAGCATCCGCGCCGCCCTCGAGCAGATCGAAATGGACTATCCGGCGCTGTACCGCAACATCTGCGACGAGACGGGCAAGGTGCGCCGTCACGTCAACCTGTTCGTCAACACGTCCCACATCCGCGACCGGGATGGGCTCGATACGGCGCTGGTGCAAGGGGACGTCGTCAGCATCATTCCCGCTGTCTCAGGAGGTTGAACATGCCGGAACGTGTCATTCTCAGCATAGGAACCAAGAAGGGGGTCTTCGTCGCCGAGGCGCCGAAGACCCGGGGCGCCTTCGCGCTGCGCGGGCCGTCCGGACCGGGGGTGAGCGTCTACTCGACGCTGATCGACACGCGCGGCAAGCCGCGCATCTACGCCTCGAGCTGCAACGCCTTCTTCGGCATGAAGGTCCTGGTCTCGACCGATCTGGGGAAAACGTTCAAGGAGACGAAATCGGCCCCCGCCTTCCCGAAGGACGACGGCCGCGCGCTCATCAACATCTGGTCGCTCGAGCCGGGCGAGGGCAAGCAGGATCTGTGGTGCGGCGTCGAGCCCGCCTCGCTCTTCAGAAGCGACGACGGCGGCGACTCCTGGGAGATGGTCCCGGGCATCAGCAACCACGAGCACTCCCGGAAATGGCAGCCCGGGGCCGGAGGGCTCTGCATGCACACGATCCTGCGCGACGGCAAGCGGGTGCACCTCGGCATCTCGACCGGCGGCCACTACCTGAGCGAGGACGGCGGCAAGACCTTCAAGGCGTCCAACAAGGGCGTCGGCGCCGGCTTCAATCCCGATCCCTATCCCGAGTTCGGGCAGTGCGTGCACAAGATCGCGGGGCACAAGGACGCGCCCGGACGGCTCTACATGCAGAACCACGGCGGCTGGGCCGAATGGGACGGCCCCGGCGGGCGTCGACCGGATATCGGCGTGCTGCGCAGCGACGATTACGGCAAGTCGTGGCGCTCGATCGCCAAGGGGCTGCCGTCCGACTTCGGCTTCCCGATGGTCGTCCATCCGCAGGACCCGGACACCATCTACGTCGTGCCGCTCGAGCCGCCGACGCGCACCTGTCCGGGCGGCGTCCCCGCCGTCTGGCGCAGCGAGAACGGCGGTGGCTCGTGGGGGCGGCTCACCCGCGGTCTGCCGAAGAAGCAGAGCTTCTTCACGGTCCTGCGCGACGCGATGGACGTCGACGAACTCAAGTCGCCCGCGCTCTACTTCGGCACCACGACGGGACAGCTCTGGATCGGGCGGGACGGCGGCGAGAAGTGGGACTGCCTGTTCGACTCGCTCCCGCCGATCCACTGCGTGAAGGTCGCGGTGGTGTGAAGGCGGGGGCGTGAGCCATGCCGCCCCGATCTTCCCCGGACGAATCCGTCAAGCGACTCCTGCCATGGCTGGTGGCGGTCGCCTTCTTCATGGAGGCGCTCGACACCACCATCCTGAACACGGCCGTGCCGACCGTCGCGGCGGCGCTCAGGGTCGTGCCGCTCAGCATGAAGTCGGTGCTGGCGAGCTACACGCTGAGCCTGGCGGTGTTCATCCCCGTCAGCGGCTGGGTGGCGGACCGGTACGGCACGCGGCGGGTCTTCTCGGCCGCGATCGCCCTGTTCACGGTCGGGTCGTTCCTCTGCGGCATCTCCACCAACATCCACGCGCTCGTCGCCTGCCGGATCCTGCAGGGGCTGGGCGGGGCGATGATGGTGCCGGTCGGCCGCCTCACGATCGTGAGGACATTCGCACGATCGGAGCTCGTCCGCGCCATGGCCTTCGTCGCCATACCGGGACTGATCGGCCCGCTGCTCGGGCCTCTGGCCGGGGGTCTCATCGTCGGATACCTGCATTGGCGGATGGTCTTCTTCGTCAACCTGCCGATCGGCCTCCTGGGGCTCTATCTCGTCCACCGCCATCTCCCCGACTACCGCACCGAAAGCACCGACAGGCTCGATCTGATCGGGCTGATCCTGTTCGGCTCGGGGATCGGGCTCCTGTCGTACGTCCTGGAGATCTTCGGCGAGCATTCCCTGGGCGGGCGCGAGATGATCTGGCTTCTGTCGCTGTCGATCGTGCTGCTCCTGGGGTACGGGCGCCACGCGACCACGACCGAGCGCCCGCTGCTGCGGCTGGACCTGTTCCGTATCCGCACCTTCCGCAGCGCGGTCATCGGCAGCTTCATCACGCGCCTGGGGGCGGGCGGGACCCCGTTCCTGCTGCCGCTGCTCTACCAGGTGGGGCTCGGCTTCACGCCGGTCCAGTCGGGTCTTCTCATCATGCCGCAGTCCCTGGCGGCGATGAGCCTGAAGATGACGATGCCGCTGATCCTGACGCGCTTCGGCTACCGGCGGGTCCTTCTCTCGAACACGATGCTGCTCGGCCTGCTCATCGGCCTGTTCGCGACCATCGGGTTCGGCACGCCGGTCTGGCTGATCGTGGTCCAGGCCTTCTGCTTCGGATTCATCGCGTCGCTGCAATACACCAGCATGAACACCCTGGTCTACGCCGACGTCACGGAGAGCCAGACCAGCATGGCGAGCACGATCGCCAGCACCCTGCAGCAGATGTCGATGAGCTTCGGGGTCGCCATGGCGTCGCTCGCCACGGCCCTGTTCATCCCCGATCGATTCCAGACCGGCCCCTCGCAGATGATCCACGGCGTGCACAAGGCCTTCGTCCTCCTCGGTCTCCTGACAATCCTCTCCGCCGCCGTCTTCCGCGAGCTGCGACCGACCGACGGAAGGAACGTCAGCCGGCACGAGGAGAGTCTGCCGGAGGGCTGAGAGGGTGCGCGCGTCTACGGGCAGGGGGGCGGGTCCCCCGGATTGCACATCGGCGGCGGGCACGGCACCAGCAAGTCCGACCGGGCGATTCTCGTGGCATTCAGCAGAGGCAGCGCGCAACTCGTGAACTCGACGGTGCCGCGCACCGACACGATGTAGCCCTCGAACCGATCCACGCTCTTGGAATGTACGACTATCCCGGGAATCCCGCAACGGGGATGTGTCTTCAGGCCCGGGCCGCCGGGCTCAGCACAGATGCGCGGTGTCGACCGATTCGGGAGGTATCCGGATCACCGTGATCTCCTCCTTGGAGTGGTGCAGGATGAGGTGCGGAAGCTGCGCGTACCAGACGTTCGATTTGGGGCATGCGAAGAAGAGGTAGTTGTCGCCGAGGCCGGGAGTGCGGAAGATCACCTCGTAAACGCCCTCGTCGACCTGCTCGGCCCACCCCTGCTTCTGTCTCTTGCCGGAAGACCCGAAAAGCAGGTACAGCAAAGGTCCGAGATCGGGCATCAGGTGGGCCTTCTCGGCATCGAACAGGCCGACGCGAAGCAGGATCTGCTCTTCGACTTGTTGTCGTTTCTCGCTTTTCACCGGGACGATGTCGATGTTCATGGCATCCTCCTTACCTAAGTTGTCATCGCGCCGGGTTGTCAAGCAAGACCGATGCCAATCGGAATTCACGGGCGAATCGAGATCGCGCGTCCGGACGGGTGAGCACACTGTCCTCTCCAGGAGATACCCGGCGCCGAATGCGGCATGAAGTTGGTTCGTGATAACCTCGCGCAAGCGATGATCCGCAAGCGCGCTCGACAAATCACCTGGGCCCTCGGCCTGTCGGCCGTCTCGTTGCTCGGCGCAGCCTCGCACCCGGTTGCCGCGCCGGCGAGTCCGCGCGACGCCGACACGGTCCTGCTGAACGGCGCGATCCTCGTCTTTCAAGGAATCGAGCGGAACGACGGTGCGAGGCAGCCGAAGTTCGCGCAGGCCGTCGCGATCGCCGGCGGCCGGATCGTGTTCGTCGGCCCCACCCGAAAAGCGAAGAAGTACGCCGGCCCCGCGACCCAGGTCATCGACCTCGAGGGGCGCATGGTCATGCCCGGCATCGTGGACGGACATTTCCACGGGACACGCCTCACGGACTGCGAAATGGGATACGCGGGCGGGACGGTGGCCGAGGTCCTGGCGAAGCTCCAGGTCTGCCTCGATCGGCCCGACCAGACCGTCTACAAGGGGACCAACGTCCGGATGGCGGCGACGCACATGTTCGGCGAAGCGATCGTGCCGCCCGGCACGGCGCTGACTCGCGACGATCTGGATCGTCTGGTCACGACGCGACCCGTCATGATCAGGAACGCCGACGGGCACAAGTTCTGGATGAACAGCAGGGCGATCGAGAATGCCCGCTTCGACAGGAGCACGGCGACGCCGCCGGGCGGCCAGATCGGCCACGACGCGAACGGCAGACCGAACGGATTCTTCGCGGATCTCGACGTCGACGACTGGGGGGAGACGGCGCCCGTTTCGGAGGAGACCCGGGTCGACCTCGTGCGGCGGACGAACGCGGACGCCAATCGGATGGGGATCACGTCCGTCTTCGTGCCCGGCGGCGGGGAGGACGAGATCGCCCGTTGGGCGAAGGTCCAGGACGAAGGGAAGATGACGGTCCGCGCCAATCTGGGACTGTCGGCCCCGTTCGTCCACGGCAACACCGACGTCGCCGACTTGCGGAAGCAGATCGCCGCCCTGGAGGACTACAAGCGGTACGCGCGCGGTCTCATCGACGTGACCAGCGTGAAGGTCTATTGCGACGGCGTGATGGAGTACCCCGCCCTCACCGGCGCCATGCTGAAGCCGTACAACGTCAACGCCGGGACGCTCGAGACGCCGATCTGGCGCCCCGGTACCGCGAGAGGGCCGGACCCGTCCTGCTCCGACGCCAGACAGGGGTTCGTCGAGCTCGACAAGGCCGGCTGGCAGATCCACGTCCACGCGATCGGGGACCGCGCCACGCGGGACGCCCTGGACAATTTCCAGGCCGCTCTCGAGCAGAACGGCGCGCGCGATCTGCGCCACACCATCACCCACCTCGAGGCGATCGACAGCGACGACGTGCCTCGCTTCGCCCGTCTCGGCGTGATCGCCAGCATGTCGATGCAATGGGCCAGGCGCGACGCCTACACGGTGAACGGCACTGTGGGATACATCGACGACGTCCTGTACCAGCGTCTTTTCCCGGCCGCCGAGCTCTGGCGGACCGGCGGGATCATCGCCGGCGGCAGCGACTACCCGGTCGATCCGCTCCTCCCCTTCGTGCAGATCGAGACGACCGTCGACCACACGGGGGAAGCCGTCCCCGGCGTCTTCCCCGGCGCGCTCAGCCCCAGGGAGGCCATCCCCGACCTGCTCGCCGTGATCAAGATGCACACGATCAACAGCGCCTACCAGATGCACCGGGAGCGGGAGTTCGGATCGATCGAGGCGGGCAAGCAGGCGGATCTGATCGTCCTGAGCCAGAACCTGTTCGACGTTCCCACGGAGAAAATCTCGGACACGAAGGTCCTGCTGACGATGCTGGGCGGTAAGGTCGTCTACAGCAGCGCCGACGCCGGCCTCGCGAGGACGACGCGATGATCACCCGCGAACGCATCGAGACCCTTGCCACCTTCGACGCGCATGGAGCGCGCGTTCTCAGCCTCCTCCTGGACCTCGATCCCGCGCGACAGGTCCGGCGCTCGTACCTGATCGCGTTCGACGATCTCGTCAAGGAGACGCGCGAGCGGCTGGAGCAGCCGGCGCGCGAGGCATTCCTGCGCGAGGCCGCCCATGTCCGGACCTGGCTGGAGAACGAGAAGCCGCGCGGGAAGGGCTTGGCGCTGTTCTCCTGCGAGCCGCGGGACTTGTGGCAGGCGCACTTTCTGCAGATCCGGCTCGAGGACCATCTCGAGTTCGGACCCGCGCCGGACGTGGCTCCCCTGCTCGAGGCCCTGGACGAGTACGAGGCCTACGCCCTGGCACTCGTCGACAAGGTGAAGGCGCGGCTGTTTGTCGTCTTCATGGGGGAGATCGAGGAGACGGACGCCTTCGCGGACTTGATGACGAGCGAGCGCGACCGGTCCGGCAGCCAGAACGTACGCTCGCAGGGCCACCGCGAGGCGCACATCCACCGGCACCTGAAGCGCGTGGCGCAGCGACTCTCGGAGCTCCTGGGGCGCCGTCGCTTCGACCGGCTGATCGTGGCCGGACCCGAGGAGACGACCAGCGACCTGAGGCGCATCCTGCCGAGACCGCTCGCCCATCGACTGGTGGCGGTAATCCCGGGCGAGATGTTCGCGAGCGCGCACGAACTCCTCGAGAAGACGCTGCCGATCGAGCGGAAGGTCGAGCGCCAGGTCGAGGAGCGCGTCGTCGGGGAGCTTCTCGAGATGGCGGGAGGCGGCGGCCGGGCGACCCTCGGGCTGGCGCCGACGCTCGATGCCTTGTCGCGGGGCGAGGTCCAGACCCTCGTGGTGGCGGTTGAATTGCGGCTGGACGGCGCCGAATGTAAGGAATGCGGGCGCCTCGATCCGGAGACGATCCCGACCTGCCCTGAATGCGGGGCCGCCACCCGGCCGGTGCATGACCTCCTGCACCGGGCGATGCGCCTCGCCGTGGAGAAATCCGGCGCCGTGGAAGTCGTCCGAGGCGACGCGGCGCGGCGTCTTATGGAGTCGGGGGGCGGCATCGGGGCCCTCCTCCGCTCCCGCTGACCGCATGTCGACGATATTCCATGGAGGAGATCGACCATGTTCCCTGGTGCCGTGATGACGCGCTCCGGCGCGCGTGCCCTGTTCTGCCTCTCGGTGACGGTCCTTCTGATGGCGGGATCCGGAACCGCCGCCGCTCCTGACCCGGCCGTCAGCGCCCGCCTCGCCACCTTCGACGACCTGGACTTCAATGTCTTCACGCACCAGAAGTGGGACCAGCTGCAGCGGAGCCATTCCAGGGACATCGTCGTGCACTGGCCCGATGGGCACCAGACCAGGGGGATCGACAAGCACATCGAGGATCTCAAGGCGATGTTCGTGTACGCGCCGGACACGCGGATCCAGGTCCATCCGGTCAAGTTCGGCTCGGGCGACTGGACGAGCGTGATCGGAGTGATGGAAGGGACCTTCACGAAACCGATGCCCGCCGCCGACGGGAAGACGATTCCGCCCACGGGCAAGCCGTTCAAGATCGAGATGTGCACCGTCGGGCACTGGAAGGACGGGGTGATGGATGAAGAATATCTGTTCTGGGACAATCTCACCTTCATGAAGCAGATCGGCCTCGGCCAGTAGAACTCCCGCCGTTGTCCGCTGCCGGGACAACGCCGTCCCGCGATCGGACACGATGGGAGCCAGACATCCCATCCGGCAGGCGCCGCGCGGTCTCGCGGCGTCTGGCACGCTTATTGAACAACTCGCCGGCACGGGGTGACTCTCATGGACACGATCGTTCAGGACCTTCGTCACGCGCTCCGCGTCCTGAAGCGCAGTCCGGGGTTCACCCTGGCCGCGGTCCTGACCATCGGTCTCGGGATCGGCGCCAACACCACGATGTTCGGGCTCATGGACGCGCTCCTGCTTCGTCCGTTCAGTCTCCCCGACCTCGACAGCCTGGTGACCGTCTGGGAGTGGCATCCTCAGCAGGGGGGCGCGGCATGGACCGGAGCCGGTCAGGGCAGGAATCGTCTCGCCGCGGGAGATTTCCTCGATCTGCTATCGGGCGAGTCGCCGTTCGCGAGCGTCGCCGCCTTCACCGACCACGAGTCCATCATCACCGGCGGGGGGGAGCCGGAGAGGCTCCTTGGATACCTCGTCACTCCCGGGTACTTCGAGACGCTCGGGGTCCAGCCGGCGATCGGACGGGCGTTCGTCCCGGACGACGGTGTCGCGGGTCGGGACGCGGTGGTCGTCCTGAGCCATGGTTTCTGGCAGAGGCGCTTCGCCTCCGATCCCGCCGTCGTCGGGCGGAGCCTGGTGCTCGACGGGAGGCGGACGGTCATCGTCGGCGTCCTGCCCGCGTCCGTGAACTACCCGCCGGGACGGCCCGAGTTCTTCGCGCCGCTCGTGTTCTCCGACGGTGCGGCCGCGGAGAGGCGCAGCCTCTCGATCCTGGGCGTCGGCCGTCTCGCCGCCGGCACCGGTCTCGAGGGCACTCAGGCCAGACTCGACCTCCTCGCGGCCCGTCTCGCGGCCCGGTATCCCGGCACGAACACCGGACGGCGGATGGTCCTGGCCCCGCTTAAGGAAACTGAGGCCGCCATGACGACCCCCTTCCTTCTCCTGTTCGAGGGGGCCGCGGTGTTCGTCCTCCTGATCGCCTGCGCGAACGTGGCGAGTCTGCTCCTTGGCCGCGCGGTCGGTCGCCAGCGCGAGCTGGCGCTGCGCGGCGCTCTCGGGGCGAACCGGGGGCGGATCGTGCGGCAGCTCCTGACCGAGGGGCTGGTTCTCTCGGCGGGCGGGGCCGTCGTCGCGCTGTACCTGGCGCAGGTCGCCCTGGAGTTCGTGCGCGCGAGCGCCCCGGCGGACTTCGCGCGCTGGGTCCCGGGCTGGATGGAGATCCGGCTGGACGGCCGGTCCTACCTCTTTACCCTGGCCGTCGCCGTGGCTTCGACGCTCGCCTTCGGCCTCGTGGAGGCCTTGCGCAGCGCGCGGGTGGACATCGCCGGCGCGCTCAAGGCGGGCGGCCGTGGCACGACCGGGACGGGGCACCACCGTCTGCGCAAAGCACTCGTGACCGCGCAGGTCGCGCTGGCCCTCGTCCTGCTCGCCGGGGCGGGGCTGATGACGCGCGGCTTCGTGGCCCTCGCCGACCTCTACCAGGGATTCGACACCGCGCGTGTGGTCACGATGCGGCTCGATCTTCCCGAGCGCCTCTATCCGGACGGAGGCGGGACGGCCGACTTCTACGACCGTGTCCTGCAGGGCCTCGCGTCGGCGCCGGGGATCGAGGCGGCCGGAATCGTCGGTCAGATCCCGGCGGACCTCGGACCGATCTCGCGCCGGACGTTCGAGATCGAGGGTCGCCCGGCCGCGCGGCCGGAGGAACGACCGACGGCCGACTACCAGGTGGCGAGCGCCGGCTATCTGCCGGCTCTCGGCATCCCCCTGCGGAGCGGCCGCAATCTCCGCGACACCGACGGCGACACGGGCCCGCGCGTCGTTCTCGTCAGCGACAGTCTGGCGCGGCGCCACTGGCCCGGCGAGGATCCGATCGGACGCCGCATCCGGATCGGCGACGCAAACGGAGCGTGGCACACCGTCGTCGGCGTGGTCAGCGACGTCAAGCAGTACTGGTTCGACCGGGAGGAGAGACCTACGCTCTACGTGTCGTACCGCCAGGAACCGCGCGCCCGGATGGCGTTGATCCTCAGGAGCCCCCTCGACACGGCCGCCGTCGTCACGGCGGCTCGGGGGCAAGTGCGCGCGGTTGACGCCGATCTGCCGATCGACGAGATCAGGACCATGGCCACGGTGGTCTCCGATTCGGCCGCCTTCATCCGCCTCGCCGCGACCCTCATGATCGCCCTCGGCGCCGTCGCCCTCCTTCTGGCTGCGGTGGGGCTGTACTCCGTCATGGCCGATCACGTGGCCCGGCGCACCCACGAGATCGGCGTCCGCATGGCGCTCGGTGCGCGTGTCCCGGACGTGCTCGGTCTCGTCGTCGGCGAGGCCGGCCGCCTCACCGCCGTCGGCGCCGCTCTCGGTCTCTTCGGTGCCTGGGGCCTCGGCCGCCTGATGTCGGCCAACCTCTACGGCATTGTCCGATCGGACCCGGCCAGCCTCCTGGGCGTCACGCTCATCCTGGTCGTCGTCGCCCTCGCCGCCGCCTGGATTCCCGCGCGTCGCGCGGCCAGCGTCGATCCGATCGTCGCCCTGCGCGAGGAGTAGCCCCGCCCGTCCCGCCACGCCGCGCGCGACGGATGCTATGATCGGGCGTGGCCCACGTCAGAGTCACTCCATGAGCACACAGTCGCGTTCCTGCGCGGCAACGTCCTGGAGGCGCTGACCGTCAGCCGCCGCAAGACGAGCCTGGTCCGGAAGGAGACTCATGCACATCCTGGGCACGTGGATCGTCGCGATAGCCCTGGCCAAGAGGACCGTCGCCGCCTCCCGCGAGGCGGCCGACAGCCGGGAGCTGTCCCGACTCGAGAGCGTGTGGAACGACGCCCACCTTCTCGGTGACGCAGACGCCCTGGACAGGATCTGGGCGGAGGACTTCACCGTCACCGTGCCGAACATGCCTGTCATGACGCGGGCCGATGCGATCGGCGCGTTTCGATCGAACCGGCTGAGCTTCCAGCGCTACGAATCGTCCGACCTCGGCTTCCGGATGCACGGCGACGCCGCCGTGGTCACGGGGCGGCTCCGGCGAACGCGCAGCATGAACGATCAGACGGTCGAGGACGACTGGCGCTTCACGAAAGTCTACGTCCGGCACGGCGATCAGTGGAGAGTCGTGGCGTTTCACGCTTCACCCGCCGCCCTGTAGCGGACGAGGAGGATCCCCGTGTTCGTCGGGCACTACGGCGTGAGTTTCGCGGCGAAGAAAGGGGACGCGTCCGTCCCGCTGTGGGTGCTGTTCGTCGCGGTGCAGCTCCTGGATTTCGCCTGGGCGCCGCTCGTCCTGCTCGGTGTCGAGAAGGTGCGGATCGTGCCGGGGTTCACCCGAACCAACGCCCTCGACCTGTACTACATGCCTTACACCCACAGTCTCGTCGCGGCGGTCCTCTGGTCGGCCGCCGCCTTCGCCGTCTACCGGCTGGCGGCGCGCGGGGGCAGCATCGCGGCGCTGGTCGTCGCCGCCGCGGTCTTCTCCCACTGGATCCTCGACCTGGTGGTCCATGTTCCCGACCTGCCGCTCTACGACGATACGGCCAAGGTCGGTCTCGGATTGTGGAACCGGCCGGCGACCGCCCTGGGCCTCGAGGCGGCGGCACTGTTCGGCGGCATGTGGCTGTATTTCAGGTCGGGCGGGGCGCGCCGGCTCGCCATGGCCGCGTTCGGCATCGTCATGCTCGCGATCCAGGTGTACGTCTTCTTCGGACCTCCTCCGGCATCCGATAAGAGTCTGGCGGTCACGGCGCTCTCGGCCTATGTCGTGTTCGCCGTCGTCGTCCGGCTGCTCGAGGGGCCCCCCCGGAACGCGCCGGCTGTCTGACGGGGAAGAACATGCCGAAGGCGATTCGATTCCACGCGAACGGCGGTCCCGAGGTCCTGCGCTGGGAGGACGTGGCGCTCGGCGACCCCGGACCGGGCGAGGCGCGCGTCCGCCACAAGGCCTGCGGCCTGAACATGATCGACGTCTACCAGCGCACCGGCCTCTACAAGGTCCCCCTTCCGGCGGTCGCCGGGAACGAGGGAGCGGGCCTGGTCGACGCGGTCGGCCCCGGTGTCGTCCACGTCAAGCCGGGCGACCGCGTGGCCTACGCGGGCGGGCCGCCGGGATCCTACTGCGAGGTGCGCAACATGCCCGCCGACCGCCTGGTCATCCTGCCGGAGGGGATCGACCTCGAGCAGGGGGCCGCGATGATGCTCAAGGGAATGACGGTGCAGTACCTCGTCCGGCGGACCTACAGAGTGCGGCCCGGCGACACGGTCCTGTTCCACGCCGCCGCCGGTGGTGTCGGGCTGATCGCGTGCCAGTGGCTGAAAGCGCTCGGCGCGAAGGTGATCGGGACCGCCGGTTCTGACGAGAAATGCGCGCTCGCGAGAGAGCACGGCGCCGACGTCTGCATCAACTACCGCGCCGGGAGCTTCGCCGCGCGCGTCCGGGAGATCACCGGCGATGCCGGCGTGCCGGTGGTCTACGACTCGGTCGGGAAGGACACCTTCACCGGCTCGCTCGACAGCCTGCGGCGCTTCGGGTTGCTGGTGAGCTTCGGGAATGCCTCCGGCCCGGTGCCGCCGTTCGAGCTCGCGATCCTGGCGCAGAAGGGTTCGCTGTACGTCACGCGTCCGACGCTTCACACCTATACGGCGAGCCGGGCCGACCTGGAGGCCACGTCGAAGGAGCTGTTCGACGTGGTGCTCGCGGGCCAGGTGAAGATCCGGATCGATCGGCGCTACGCCCTGAAGGACGCGGCACAGGCGCACCGCGATCTCGAGGCCCGCAGGACCACCGGCTCCTGCGTGCTGGTGCCGTAATCCCGGACTATGATGCCTGCCTCGGTCCGCGGTCGCGGTCCGTCAGGAGATCGAACGCCGTTGAGAATCTCCGCTCCCTCCTGCCGTCGCGACGATCCTCGGCAGCGATCCCTCCTCTATCGGCTCGGCGCGGCGCTCGTCCCCGTGACGGCGGCTCTGGCGTTGACCCTCGGAGCCGCGACGGCCGCGCCTCTGCAGCTGCCACCGCACGGCGATCGCTCGGTCCACGATCTCGCGGCCGTCCTGTCGCCGCAGACGCTCGAGGCCCTGGAGCGCCGGCACGAGGATCTGTTCCGGAAGACCGGCGTCGCCCTGATCGTGATCACCGTGCGGCGACTGGAGGACGAGACGCTCCCCGATTTCGCCGTCCGGGTCGGCAGCGAGTGGGGCCCCGGAAAGAAGGGCCAGGACAGGGGGATCGTCGTCGCGGCCACGACCGACGAGCCGCATGTCTTCGTCGCCACCGGGTACGGCGTCGAGGGCTTCCTGACCGACGGCCGCGTCGGCGGAATCCTGGACGATTATGTCGTCGGGCCGCTGCGGAACAGGAACTTCGACGCGGCGATGCTGCAGGCGAGCGGCCAGCTCGTCGCCGCCTGCGCCACCGAGTACGGCGTCACGATCGACGGGATCGAGCCGTCGGAGGCTCCACCGCGGCGGGGTGCCGGCGGATTTCCACCCATCCTGTTTTTCCTGCTGCTCTTCGTCGCCCTGTTCGTCTTCCGCGTGTTCATCATCCCTCGGGGCAGGTACCGGGGAGTGTGGTACGGTGGCGGCTTCGGCGGGGGTGGTTTCGGCGGCGGGGGCTTCGGCGGAGGCGGCGGAGGGTTCGGCGGTTTCGGCGGCGGGGGCTTCGGCGGTGGGGGCGCCGGGCGATGACGGGGACGCGGGGATGAAGGGCTCGGACTCGACTCCGGGAGGCCTGAAGATGGATCCGGTCCTGCAGGGGCTGGTGCAGGGTCTCGTGCAGGCGCTCGGCCCGCGGCTGAAAAGCGTCGTCCTGTACGGATCCGCCGCGCGCGGGGATTCACACGCGGCGGGGAGCGACTTCAACGTGATCCTCGTCCTGGAGTCGCTCGACCCCCGAACCCTCGAGGCGCTCGCCCCCGCGGTGAGGCGCTTCGTCAAGAAGGACCACCCGGTCCCCCGGATGTTCTCGCCGGCGCTCATCGCCGCGTCTGCCGACTCGTTCCCGATCGAGTTCGCGGACATCCGCGACGGCCGGACCGTCCTGCACGGCGAGGACCCGTTCGCGACGGTCGCCGTCGCGCGCGACACTCTGCGTCTGCAGCTGGAGCGCGAGATCAAGGAGAAGATGATGCGGCTGCGGGAGGCCTACGTCATGGCCCACGACAGCGACCCCGCCCTGCGACGTCTCCTCGTCGAGTCGTATTCCGCGTTCGCCGCGCTGTTCCGCGGCGGATTGCACCTGATGGGCCGGCCGGTCCCGTCGAAGAGCCACGACGTCGTGGCGGCATTCTGCGACGCCACGGGACTCGCGCGCGCCCCGTTCGACGACGTGGCGCGCCTGCGCCGGGGCGAGAAGCCGGCCGTGGACCTCAAGACGGTGTTTGCGCGCTATCATGACCAGCTCACGAAGGCGGCCGACGGCGTGGACCGTCTGAGCACGTCCTGAGCACGCAAGGAGGCGAGACGAGATGAACAAGGGTCTGGCCGGCTGCCTGATCGTCGGGGGGGGGCTCCTCCTCATCCTGGTGATCGGGGGGATGGTCCTCATGGGGACCTACAACACGCTGGTGGCGCAGAACGAGCAGGTCAACCAGGCGTGGGCGCAGGTGCAGAACGTCCTGCAGCGCCGCGCCGACCTGATCCCGAACCTGGTCGAGACCGTCAAGGGATACGCCACCCACGAGAAGGAAGTCTTCGAGAACGTCGCCGAGGCGAGAAGCCGCCTGGCCGGCGCGACTTCGCCGCGCGAGGCCGCCGCGGCCAACGCCGGCTTGACCTCTGCCCTCGGCAGGCTCCTGGCGATCGCCGAGAACTACCCGACGCTCAAGGCGAACGAGAATTTCATCCGGCTTCAGGATGAATTGGCCGGGACGGAGAACCGGATCGCCGTCGAGCGAATGCGCTACAACGAGGCGGTCCGGGCCTTCAACACCTCGATCAAGCGCTTCCCCACCAATTTTCTCGCCGGATTGTTCAAGTTCGGCGAGCGGGAGTACTTCGAGGCGGAGGCGTCCGCCCAGGAAGCGCCGAAGGTGAAGTTCTAGGCATGCCGGGCGCGCGCCACGTCACGCGGAGGCTGTTTCTCGGCGGCGGTCTCAAGGCCACGCTGGCCGCCGGTCTGGTGTCCCGGTTCTCCCTCCCTGGCCTGCTGGCGCAGACGGGTCCCCCGGGCGCGGCCGCGCGCGGGCCCGCGCCCGCCGGCGCGCGCGCCTTCGACGGCGAGCTGATCGAAGAGTCGTACTCGATCGCCCACCGGCTGCGCGACGGGACCCTGGAGATCCCGCCGACCCTCGTCCCCGAGGGGCCTCTGCACGACGCGATCGTCATCGGCGGCGGCGTGTCCGGCCTGATGGCCGCCTGGGAGCTGCAGCGCCGCGGCCTCGGGGACGTGCTCCTCTACGAGAAAGAAGATTACATCGGCGGGAACGCGCGCAAGGGACACGCCAACGGCACCGATTACACCTGCGCCACCTGGTCGGTGGTGCGCCCCAAGGACAGGTTCCTGACGCGCCTCTTCCAGGATCTCGGCGTCGTCAAGGGGATCGCCGCCGACGGCACGCCGCGGATCGATCCTCACCTCGTCGGTCCGGGTCCGGATGCCAACACGTTGATCGACGGGACCTGGTACGCCGACCCGCTGATGGGCGCCGACGCCTCCAAGGCGGTGCTGCGCATGCCCCTCCCGGAAAAGGACCGGAACGACGAGATCGATTTCTACAACGAGATGAACACCTGGGCGACGAAGCGCGGCAGGGACGGCAAGCCTGCGTTCGCGATGCCGGTGGAGGACGCCAGCCGCGATCCGGACATCCTGGCCCTGGACACGATCACGATGCTCGAATACGCGAAGCGCAAGGGCTGGGGAGAGCGCGCCCTCGCCAACGTCGAGGACTGGAGCACCAGCGACATCGGCGGCACGTCGTCCGAGGTCTCCGCGTACGCCTTCCTGGCGTTCAACAGCCTGGGGCAGGGGGGCGAGGACATCACCCTGCCGGGCGGCAACGCCTGGCTGGCGGAGCGCCTGACGGACAAGGTGGGTCGCGACCGGATTCGCACCGGGTGGATGGCGGTGAAGGTCGAAAACCGCGGGGACGAGGTGCGCGTCGTCCTCGTCGATCAGCGCACCGAGCGCTTCTGCGCCCGCCGCGCGCGCGCCGCGGTCATCGCCTGCCCGAAGCACATCACCGGCCGGATGGTGCCGGAGCTCCTTGCGGCGGGGCGCGACACCTACCTGTCGTACCGCTACGGCGCCCTCCTCATGGGCGCCGCCTCGGTCAGGAGGACCCCGAGGCTCAAGGGGGCGCCGCTCGCCTGGTACAACGAGTCGCGCGGGCGCCTGGCCCAGGGGTTCCTGGTCGCCGACTACAACTCCGATCGCTGGCGCAAGGGGGACCCGGGCCGCCCGAACGTCCTGTGTCTGTGGGCCCCGCTCGGAGGCAGGGCGTCGCGCGCCGATCTCCTCGCGGAGCCCTGGTCGCACTGGGCCGATCTTCTGGCCGACGATCTCGAGGCGGCGCTCCCCGGCATCCACTCCGACCTGACGCGCCTGGACGTCTATGCCTGGGGGCACCACATGGTGATCCCGTCACCCGGGTTCCTGACCGGCGACGCGCGGCGCAACCTGACCCGACCGCTCGGCCGCATCACGTTCGCCCACTCGGACCGCAACGGCATGCCGAGCTTCGAGCTGGCCACCCGCGCCGGCTTCGACGCCGCGCGCGAGGCCGCGGCACTCGTGCGACCCGGGGCGTCCTAGATTCCTCAGCCGGACACCCGCGGATCGATGAGCGCCTTGATGGTGCGGAGCTTCGCCACGTCGTCCAGGGCGCGGGCGGCGTCGCCGAGGGCGTAGCGCCGCAGCGGGATGCGCCCCCACGGCGCGGAGCGCGCGGGGTCGGCGGCGATCCGCGCGGCCCGGTAGAAGTGCGAAAAGTCCGACCCCCAGCAGCCCAGGACATCGAGCTGCTTCCGGTTCAGATCCGCGTGCGGGTTGAACGACACGTCGCCGTGGTCCGTGTACTGCCCCACGATCACCACCCGGCCGGCGTCGCGCGTGAAGCGCATCGCCTGCACGACCGCCTCGGGTGGTCCCGCCGCCTCGATCGTCACGTCCGCGCCGCGCCCCGCCGTGCGTTCCCGGACCCAGTCGAGGCGGGCGCTCTCGTCGTGCCGCTCCAGGTCGAGCGTCGCGGCCGCTCCGACCGACCGCGCGGCCTCGAGCCGGTCGGCCGGCGCGCCGATGCAGAGCACCGTCCCTGCGCCCTGCATCAGGACCACGGCGATCGAGGACAGGCCGACGGGGCCGCTCCCCAGGACGAGGACGGTGTCGCCGGGGAGGATCCCGGCGCGCTCGACAGCGTGCAGCGCCGTCGGCAGCGAGCAGCCGCCCGCCATGAAGCGCTCCGGCTCCGTGCCGTGAAGCGGGATGCACAGCGTGCCCGGCTTGAGGTGGATCGCCTCCGCCCAGCCGCCGCACGGACCGTCTGCCAGGCCGTAGGTGATGCCGTACACCTTGCGGCGCGGGCAGCGCGTCGTGGCCTTCGGCACCAGGCAGTACCAGCAGGAATGGCAGGTGCGGTGCACGTCGAGAAAGGTGACCCGGTCCCCCTCGCGCAGGGCCCGGCCGTCGACGTCCAGGAGCGGGCCGCGGATCCTCTCCAGCCTCCCGACCGAGACGTGCCCGGGTACGAGCGGGTACGGCACCCCCTCGAGTCTTCCGGCGTGCAGCGACACGTCGGTGCCGCAGACTTCGCTCAGCTCCACGCGCAGAAGAGCGGCCCCGGTCTCGAGAGCGGGCTCGCTGATTTCGCGCACCTCGATCGGCGCCCCCGGCGCGGGAATGACGGCGACACGCAGCTGGCCCATCGCACGTTCCTCAGAAATCGACGGCGGTCACGGTGACCGGGGCGAGGGCCGGGTCCCCCTCGACGATCCGATAGACGCGATCCAGGGCCGCGTCGCGGAACACCTGGGTCGCCCCGGTCGCGGGCCAGCGAACCTCGATCGAATCGATGGAGGTGGCGCGGCCCAGTCCGATCTCCTGCTGCAGGCTGTTCCCCCCGAAGCTGCCGCCCGTGCCGCCCGTGGAATAGATGTCGCGCGGACCGGCCGGTGTCGTGACGCGCACCTTGAGGCGGCTGCCTATCGCCGATCGGTTCGACCGCCGGCCCTCCAGCCTGAGGGTGACGAAATGGTTCCCGTGTCCGGGATTCATGAACAGGACGGTCGGGGCCATGTCGCTCTCGAACCAGCCACCCATCTCCTCGAGGATGTCCTGGTCGCCGTCGTTGTCGATGTCGCCGAACGCCACGCCGTGCCCCTTCTGGAGATTGCCGACGTCGGCCGAGAAGGTGACGTCCTGGAAGGATTTCCCCTCGGCGTTGCGGAACAGCCGGTTCGGGATCAAGGCACCCAGGGACGGCTCGCCGTCGCCGAAATAGACGTCGGGCCAGCCGTCGTTGTCGAGATCGCCGAAGTTCGATCCCATCGGCAGCACGACGCGATCGAGCCGCACCGCGTGCGTCACGTCGCTGAACGTTCCATCGTGGTTGTTGCGGTACAGCCGCGGCATCTCGGTGCGCGTCGCCAGGCCGAGGTGCGCCGCGGCCAGGTCGCGCACGTCGGTCACCCGGTAGCCCGCGACGTAGAGGTCCTCCCAGCCGTCGTTGTCGTAGTCCCAGAACCAGGTCGAGAAACTGTCCCTGGGACCGGTCACGCCGGCGGCAGCCGCCACGTTGGTGAACTGCCACTCCTCGCCGCGCGGCCCCGGCCGGGCCCTCCTGCCGTCGTTCCGGAACAGGAGATTGTCGCCGCCCAGGACGGAGACATACAGGTCCTGCCTTCCGTCGTTGTTGAAGTCGCCCCAGGCGACCCCCTTCACGTAGCCGAAATCGGTGTTCCCCAGCTCGACGGAGCGATCGGTGAAGGTGCCGTCCCCATTGTTGTGGTACAGCTCGCTCGGGTGCGGGTCCCCTGTCATCGATTCGTTGCCGATGAACAGATCGACCCGCCCGTCGTTGTCATAGTCGCCCCAGGCCCCTGTCTGCGTCGGATGGAAGCTGAGGACGCCGGCCTTCTCGGTCGTGTCCTCGAACGTCCCGTCGCCGTTGTTGCGCAGGAGCGAGTTGGGATACCGCCCCCCTTTCTGCATCCAGCCGCCCCGCAGGACGAAGACGTCGGGGTGTCCGTCGTTGTCGTAGTCGGCATGGATGATGTTCAGGCCGCCGGTCTCGCCCATGAGACCGGCCGCCTCCGTCCGGTCGGTGAACGTCCCGTCGCCGTTGTTGTGGAAGAGGTGGAGCTGGTCCTCCACCCCCATGGACGAGAGCATCACGTCGAGGAAGCCGTCTTGGTCGAAGTCCTCCATGATGGCGCCCCCCGCATGCCCCTGGATCGCGAGACCGGCTTTGGGGGCCTTGTCGTAGAAGCGCCCGACTTCAGACTCGGCGGCGAAGGTCTTCGGCGGGATGAGCCATCTCGGCGGCACCTTGTCCGGATACTCCCCCAGCGTCATGGAAGCGATGTTCAAGAGCCAGCGGGCACCCAGGTCGTCCGGCTGGTCCTTCAGGACGGCGGTGAATTCGGCGATCGCGGATCGCGAGCCGCGGGTCAGGGTGTGAACGCCGGTCCCCCGGATCGGCGCCAGGCAGGAATCGACGCCGTGGTGGGCGACGCAGTTCTCCTGCTCGCCCAGCCGCATGTAGCAGAGACCGAGGAAGTGGTGCGTCTGGACGGCCGGCGGCGCCTCGATCGCGTCGTGCGGATCGGGGTGCAGCAGCGACTGGCCGATCGCGATCGCCTCCTCCGTGCGCCCGGCCTTCAGGATCTCGTCGGCCAAAAGCGGCAGGAGGGACATCCTCTGGCTGGGTGTCTTCTCGATGCCGGCCTTGAGCGCCGCCGCCCTCTTCGTATTCAGGAAGATGTTCTTCGCCGGATCGAGACCGCGCGTGATCTCGGCGAGCCGCTGCGCCATGCGCGCTTGGCCGCTCTCCCCGGGCGCCGGCTCCCTCGTCCCGCGGCATCCCGCGAGCAGGGCCAGCAGCCCCGCCAGGAGAAGGGCCGGGGACGGGCCACGGGCGAACGTTACGGCGCGCAGCCCTCCTGCTTGCACAGGATGCCTCCCGGCCCGTGCTCCGCCTTCCAGCGCATCGCCATCTCGATCCGGTTGCGGCCGCTCGGGTGGTCGAAGAACAGGTCCTCCTCGAGCACCCCCGGATCCATCTTGCGGTAGTCGCCGAGCTTCAGCGCGACCTCGGCGGCCCCGTCCGGCTGCTGCGCGGCGTTGAGACCGAACAGGTCCGCCTCGGCCTCCTCGATGCGGGTGGCCGAGTTGATCACCGGCGTGAGCACGAAGAAGTAGACGGAGAACAGCAGCATGAGGAGCGGCAAACCGGCGGGGTCGCCGATGCCGCTCACGCCCCACCTCGATCCGAACCGCCGCACGGCGCCGCCGAAGGACAGATTCAGGAAGACGAAGCCTAGGAAGGTGACCAGACCGAGGAACGCGACCCCCTTGTAGTTGTGGTGCAGGACGTAATGCCCCATCTCGTGCCCCATCACCGCCTCGATCTCCGGGAGGCTGCAGCGCTTGAGCATGTTGTCGTTGATGGTGATGCGGGTCGTGCCCAGAATACCGCTGACGTTGGCGCTGACCCGGGTCGTCTGCTTCGAGGCATCGACGACCCACACGTCGTCGGCCGGAATGCCGTTGGCACGCGCCAGGCCCAGGATCGGCTCGCGGATCGCCTTGTCCTCGAGTCGCGTGAAGGTGTTAAAGATCGGAAAGATGTAGACCGGCGATATCACCACGGCGAACACCAGGAACAGGATCGACACGAGGGATCCCCAGATCCACCAGTGGCGGGACAGACGCAGCACGAGGTAGAGCGGGACGAGGAGAATTCCGAACAGGATCAGATTGACCGCGAACGCCTTCGCCTGGTCGCCGAGCCACGGGGCGAAGCTCTGGGTCGCCAGGCCGTACTTGTGCTCCCGGTAATACCCCTCGTAGACCACCATCGGGAACTGGGCGATGGTGATGGCGGCGAACATCTGCACCCAGTAGAGCAACGTGCGCGACCAGTTGAGCCCCCGCCCCAGCCGGCCCGCGATGCGCTCCGCGCGGTCGCGCATCGCGGCCGACCACCCCAGGTTCAGGAGAAGCAGGAGAACCGCGCTGCTGTAAAGGAAATCCCACAGGAGGAGCCAGTATCCGCCCTCGAAATAGGCGTCGGATTTCGCTTTCTTGTCCGGCGGCATCTTGGCCAGGTAGGCGGCGGTCGCCGCCTTGACGTCGAATCCTCCGCTCCCGGCCCCGCTCGTCCCCGGTCCTTCGGCGAACGCCGGACCCGCCCATAGGGCCGGCACGATCAGGATCAACACAGCGAGCAGCAGGCACGTTCGCGGTCGGCTCATGCGCACCTCCCCCCAGTGGGCTGTGAATCATACTCCCCGGGCGCGGGGGAGGTTCCAAAACCGTGATCCGGCTGGCCCCCGCCGGACGCCCGCGCCGGCCGCCGTCCGTCGATTCGCTGTAACCGCCCGCCGGCAGGCCGCGTCTTGAGGGTTGAGCGGCGGCGGAGATGCCGCCGTTCGGTGAAGGAGGTCACGATGAGTCTCACGAGGAAGACCGGCATCGTTCTCGCGTCCGTCGCCGTGGGGATTCTGGCGATCGGCGCCGCCGTCCCTGCGCGCCTGCATCATCAAGGCGGGTTGTTCGGCGGACTCGGCTTCGGCGGCGGGATGGGCCGGGCGTTCGCGAGCCTCGACCTGACCGACGATCAGAAGAGGCGGATCAAGGCGATCCTGCAGGACGAGGGGCCGAGGGTCGAGCCCCTGGTGGACGGGCTCCTGCGATCGAAGAAGGCGCTGTTCGAGGCCGTGCAGTCCCGGACCTTCGACGAGAAGGCGGTTCGCGCCGCGGCCTCGGACTCCGCGAAGGCCTCCACCGACCTGGCCTTCGAGCGAGCGCGGATCGAGTCCCGCCTCCGCGGCATCCTCACCGACGAGCAGCAGAACCGCCTGGAATCGATCCGGCGGCAGTTCGAGGAGCGCCTCGCGAGGCGGGTCGGGCTGGCCCGCACCATCTGGAAGGAGCACGCGGTCGATTTCGTCGACGCGCTCTGAGATCCGCCGAACCGGACTTATGATGGCGACGCTTGAGCATCGGACATGAAGCGGAACCGGAGACGGTGGGCGGACCGGCCCACGACGATGAGAGCGACGCGTCCCTCATGGGGCGCGCCGCCAGGGGGGACCCGGCGGCCTTCGACGACCTGGTCCTGCGCTGGAAGAATCGCGTGTTCCGGCTGGCCCAGCGTTTCTTCCGCCGCCCAGAGGACGCCGAGAACGTGACCCAGGAGGTCTTCATGAAGGTCTACCGCACGGCAGCGACTTACCGGATGGACGCTCCGTTCGAGCACTGGCTCCTGCGCATCGCGACGAACGCCTGTCGTGATCGCCTGCGCTCGATGCGCCGGCGTCCCGAAGAGGTCCTGTCGTCGCTCACCCCCGACGCGGGCGCCTGGCTGGACCGGGCGCTTTCAGGGGCGGCGCTGCAGGAGCAGCAGGCCGAGGCGGCGAAGGAGGCGGCCGCCGAGCTTCTGGCGACGCTGCCGCCGAAGGATCGCACCGTGCTGGTCCTCCTGGACCTCGAGGGTCTCTCGGCGCGGGAGGTGGCCGCCGCGACAGGCTCGACGCGCGCCGCCGTGAAGGTTCGCGCCATGCGCGCGCGGCGGGCGCTGCGCCGGCTCGCCGTCGGTCGGAGGGGCGGAGGGGAATCATGAATTGTCGCCGGACCAGGAAACTGCTGAGGCGCGCGGCGCGTGGAGATGTCGCCGACGAGGCGCGCCGGCACATCGAGTCGTGCCCGGCCTGCGCGACCGAGGCGCGCGCCCACCTCCTTCTGCGGCTGGGAAGCGAGCGGGACGGGGGGGCGCTGGTGCGTCCCGGCTTCGAGCAGCGGCTCAGGGCGCGTCTTCTGGCCGAGCCCGCCGTCGCAAGGTCCTCCACCTGGAACGGCGGTTTCGAGCGCCTGGTCCGGCCGGCGCTGGCCGCCGCCGCGGCCCTGGTCCTCGTGTGCGCGGGGCTGTACGTCCAGGTGGCGGCGCCGCAGGGCGGGGGCGACCTGGCGTCCCTGCTCGAGACGGACCCGGTCTTCACCTCGATCCTGACGGTCGACCCGGGCGCCATGTTCGCGGATCCGCAGATCTCTCCCGCGACGGACGAGCCATGACCCGCGGACGCGCGGCGCTTCTCCTCGGCGGGATGTTCGTGCTGGGCCTGGCCTGCGGGGCGCTCGGAACGGCGGCCCTCACTCTGCACCGGTTCCACAGGGGCGGGTTCTCCCACGAGCGCATGGAGCAGTTCGTCGTGCGCCGTCTGACGCGCCGTCTCGATCTCGACGAGGCCCAGGGCAAGACGCTCGAGGAGGTCGTCCACAAGACCCGTCTGCGACTCGACGAAGTCCATGATGAGGTCGCGCCCAAGGTCGAGGCGATCCTCGACGACGCCTGCAAGGAGCTTCTCCCCTCCCTCGACCCCGAGCAGCAGAAGAAACTCGAGATCGTCCGCGCCGAGGCCAAGGAGCGCCTGCGCCGGCATTCCCTGAGAGCCCCGTGACGCACCCGCCGGCCGGCCTCACGCCCCGGGCGGTGGTCGGACGCGCGGGACGGCGATAGACTCGTGCATGACCCTTGGCACGAGGCTCACCCTGTCCCTGGCCGGACCCCTCGTCCTCGTGATGGCCCTGTTCGGGTACATCGATCAGCGGACCAGCCGCGCCCTCCTGCAGGACGAGCTCGCGCGCGAGGGGCGCGCCCTGGCGAGGACCGTCCAGATCGCCATGGAGGACGCCCTGCGCGACAGGCAGATCGAAGACGTGCACGTGCTGGTCGACAAGGTCACGGGATACGAGTGCGTCCTCGGGCTGCGCATCTTCGATGACAAGGGCACCATCATCTACGAGCCGCCCGAGCTCGTCGCCTACCCGTTCGCCGCGGCAGACGCCCTGCACACCGCCCTGCAGCGAGGCACGCCCTCCGAGGCCCAAGGTCGCATCGCCGGCAAGCCGGTCCTATGCCGAGAACCAACCGTGGGGCCTGTTCGTCCTCCGCCAGAAGACACGACCTCCGACCACCGTCACGCCTTCGGTCTCAACACTCTCGGCGCCACGTTGTACGCTGTGGCCGGGTCCTGAATTCCTGTAGTCTTTCCGCCATGCCCGAGCTCCCGGACGTGGTCGTCTACATCGAGGCGCTCGAGGAGCGCGTCCTGGACCAGTCCCTCCTCGCCGTCAGACTGCGCAGCCCGTTCGTCCTGCGCAGCGTGGATCCCCCGATCGACTCGGCCGGCGGGCGCGCGGTCCGCGGGCTCCGCCGTATCGGCAAGCGGATCGTCCTCGACCTCGAGGGGGAGCTCTTCCTGGTCGTTCACCTGATGATCGCCGGGCGGCTGCACTGGAGGCCGGTCGGGGCGAAAATTCCCGGACGGTTCGGCCTCGCGGCGTTCGACTTCCCTGCCGGCACGCTCCTCCTGACCGAGGCCGGCTCGAAGAAGCGCGCCTCCCTCCACCTGGTCGCCGGAGCGCCGGCGCTCGGGGCCTTCAAGCGTGGAGGGGTCGAGGTGCTCGAGGCGGACCTGCCCGCCTTCAGCGCGGCCCTGCGGCGGGAGAGTCACACGCTCAAGCGCGCCCTCACCGACCCGCGCCTGTTCAGCGGCATCGGCAACGCGTATTCGGACGAGATCCTGCACCGTGCCCGGCTGTCGCCGCTGCGGCTCACCCGCAGCCTCGCCGACGGCGAGACGGAACGTCTGTTCGAGGCGACCACGACCCTTCTGCGCGAGTGGATCGAGCGTCTGCGGAGCGCGAGAGGCGGCGGCTTTCCGGAGAAGGTCACCGCCTTCCGGGACGGCATGGCGGTTCACGGCCGGTTCGGGAACCCCTGCCCCGTCTGCGGCACCGCCGTGCAGCGCATCGTGTACGCCGACAACGAGTGCAACTACTGCCCGCGCTGCCAGACGGAGGGGCGGGTCCTGGCCGACCGGGCCCTGTCGCGCCTCCTGAAGGACGACTGGCCGAAGACGATCGAGGAGATGGAGGAGGGGCCGGGACTCACTCCCGGTACATCGACTCGATCTCCGAGGCGTACTTCTTCTCGACGACGCGGCGCTTGACCTTGAGGGTGGGCGTCAGCTCCCCCGACTCCGGTGTCATCTCGCGGGGCAGCAGGCGGAACTTCTTGATCGTCTCGTAGGACGGCAGTCCGGCCATCTTCGCCTCGATGCGCCGTCTCATCAGATCGACGATGCGCGGGTTCTCGAGAAGCTCCTCGACCCTCGTGTAGGGGATCCCCTTCAGCTTGGCGTACGACTCGAGCCAGGCGTGATCGGGGACGACGAGGGCGGAGATGAACTTGCGCCGGTCGCCGATGAGGACGGCCTGCGAGATGAACCGGTCGGTCTTCAGAAGATTCTCGATCGGCTGGGGGGCCACCATCTTGCCGCCGGAGGTCTTCAGGACCTCCTTCTTGCGGTCGGTGATCTTCAGGAAGCCGTCGGGGTCGATGAGACCGATGTCCCCCGTCGCGAACCAGCCGTCCTTGATGGCCGCGCGCGTGGCTGCCTCGTCGCGGAAGTACCCCTTCATGACGTTCGGTCCGCGCACCAGGATCTCGCCGTCCTCCGCGATCCGCACCTCGACCCCGGGAACGATCGGACCGACGGTCCCGATGCGCGTCCTGTCGAGCGTGCTGACCGCGATCACGGGCGAGGTCTCGGTCAGACCGTAGCCCTCGAGGATCCGAATCCCGGCCGTATAGAAGAACTCGGCGATCTCGGGTGAGAGCGGCGCGCCCCCCGAGATCAGGAAGCGCAGGCGTCCGCCGAGCCTCTCCCGGACCTTGACGAACACCAGGTGGTCCGTCACCGGGTGGAGCAGGCGGACGGCGAGCGGCGCTTTCCGGCCGGCCAGCATGGCGCGCGCGTTGGCCCCGCCGACCTTGAGCGCCAGAGCGAAGATGAGCCTCTTCACGAAGGAGGACGTCTGGACCGAGTCCAGGATGCGCGCGTGCACCTTCTCGAAGAGCCGCGGCACGCTGGCCATCACCGTCGGCCGGATCTCCAGGAGATTCTGCGGCACCGCGTCGATCGACTCGGCGTAGGCAATCGTGGCCCCGGCCGACAGGTAGGCGAATTCGACCATCCTCTCGAAGACGTGGGTCAGCGGCAGGAACGAAAGGGTCACGTCGGTCTCCGAGAACGGAATGATCCGGAGGGTGGCGTCGACGTTGGAGGCGAAGTTGCCGTGCGTCAGCATCACCCCCTTCGGGTCGCCCGTCGTCCCCGAGGTGTACAGGATGCTGGCCAGGTCCTGGCGGGTGATCCCGGAGCGGGTCGTCTCGAAGCGGCGCGGGTCGGCGCGCTGCGCCGCTTCGCCCGCGCGCAGCAGGTCCGTCCAGGGGACGGCCCGGGCGGGCGCCCCCTGCGCCGGCGGATCCAGGATGACGACCGTCTGGATTGCCGGCAGGGAGGACAGGATCGGACCCACCTTCTCCAGTTGCGCCTGGGTCGAAAGCACGAGCGCCTTCGACTGGCTGTTGTCCAGGATGAAGCGAATCTGATCCGCCAGAAGAGTGGAGTAGATCGGGACGGTGACCGCGCCCAGGTTCAGGATGGCGTGGTCGCACGCCGTCCACTCGGGACGGTTCTCCGAGAGGATCGCGACGCGGTCCCCCTTCGCGATCCCTTTCGACTGGAGCCCGAGCGAAAGCGCACGCACGGTCGCGGCGAACTCCTCGGTCGAGATGTCCCGCCAGGCCCCCGCAGACTTGTAGCGCAGCAGAGCCGGCTTGCGGAAATGCGCCTCGAGGTGCGTCAGGATGTCGCAGAGCGTCCCGATCTCCACGCCCGTCCCCCGGCCCCGGCTACTTTCCGAACTTCCAGCCCAGGTTCACGCCGAGGAGGCTCGTGAAGTTCCTGTACTCGCCCGGGATCACAGGATCGCTGGCGCTCGTCGAGAAGGCCGTGACCGTCCGGTTGTCGAAGAACAGGGCCTGGTAGGCGACGTCGAAGGAAAACCTCCCCTTGCCGGTGAAACCGTAGCCGATCTGCACCGAGGTCCGATCGGCGTCGGGGAGACGCGGCCGGACATGGTCGTCCGGGATCGGGTTGCGGTCGAGGTAGGCGCCAAAGCGGCAGGTGTGCCTGTCGCTGACGTGATAGGCGTATCCGAGGCGGAAGGAGTATGTGTCGTGCCACTCCTCGGTCTGGTCGATGTCGGCAAGCAACGCGGTGTTGCTCTCGATGTCGATCCTGAGATGATCGAACTCGGACCAGTCGGTCCACACGATGTCGAACTCTCCATCCCATTTCCCTTTCGCATAGCCTATGCCGGTCGCGAAGGTTGCGGGGAGCGGGAGATCAGCCGTGGCTCCGCCATTCGGGAAGAAGGCCGCAACCGCAACGGGAATGTTCTCAAACTTGATCTTGCCATCGACTTCGGGCTTCATCTTCGAACGATAGGACCCTCCCCAGCGCCAGCCCTTCTCGTTCGCCCATCGCATCGCCACGTTCCAGCCGACGTCGGTACCGGTGCCGCTCAGGCTGGTGAAGCCATCGGGAGCGCCGAGGCCGCTGAAGTCTATGTTTCGCGACAGCTCTCGAATATCGGCCCGGGCGAAATCGACCCCGACCGCGGCGGACCACTCCTTCGCGAACGTCCAGGCGAAGTTGGCGTTGAAGTTGAGCACCGCCAGGTTCGACTCGCGCGAGATGTAGCGCCCGTCGAAATCGTTCGCCCACTCGGTCTTCAGCCCAAAGGGGGTCGTGATCGACACGCCCCAGGCGTACCGGTCCCCCTGCGTCTGCGTGTAGTACATGTTGGACGGCCAGGCCATGTTGTCCACCTGGTCGAAGCTGTTCCCGGACAGGTCGGAGTCGAACGATGAGCCGGTCAGGAAGATCGCGGTCGTGCCGAAGTTGAAGCGCTGCCCCTTGAGCTGCACGATTCCCGCCGGGTTGAAGAACATCGCGCTCGGGTCGTCGGCCCGGGCCGTGAACGCGCCTGCGTTCGCCATCGCCCTGGCCCCCTGCTCGTAGATGGAATACCCGGAGGCGAAGACGGCGCCCGCCGCGGCCTGACCCAGTGCGAGGACTGCCAGGATGACTGCCGCTCTGTTGCGCATCGGTCCCCCCCTGCTGCACGCGCGTCGCACACTCGACTCGTGAATCCCGCTCGCGCGGATTGGTCGCATCTTCCCCGACGTCGGTCCACTTGTCAACGCCCTCGTGGTAGCATCCCCGGCGCGGCGCGAACGCGCGTGCCCCGTCGCGGAGGTCGATCATGAGAGCCGTCGTCGTCCTGTCCATCCTGACCCTGTCGCTCGCGGCGAGCGCGTCGGCCGGCGAGTTGGCCGGCGTCGCCTTGCCCGACCAGATCCAGGTCGATTCGCGCACGCTCGTCCTCAACGGCATGGGGCTGCGCGAGGCGACGTTCCTGAAGGTGGACGTCTATGTGGCCGGCCTCTACCTGGAAACGAAGTCGTCCGACCCCGATGCGATCATCCGCTCGGAGCAGGCGAAGCGGCTGGTCATGAAATTCGTGCGCGCCGTGGGGCGCAAGGACCTGGTGAAGGCCTGGGACGAGAGCTTCCAGGAGAGCGCCGGCGCGTCGCTCGCGGCCCTCAAGGATCGCGTCGCGACTCTGGACTCGTACATGAGCGACGTGCCGAACGGTGCCCTGATGTCGTTCACCTACCTGCCGGGTTCGGGGGTCACCGTCGAGGTGCAGGGCGCCACCAAGGGCGTCATCGCGGGAACCGACTTCTCGCAGGCTCTGTTCGGCATCTGGCTCGGCTCGCACCCTCCCAATCCCGGCCTCAAGGATGGACTTCTCGGCAGGCGCTGAGCGCCCGGTGCTCCCCGCGCGCGCCCGCACCCGGCGGTCCGGAGCGGGGGCGGCGGTCGCCGTGTCGCTGGTCCTGGCCACCGCGCCCCCTGTGTGCGCCGAGATGCGCAGCGAGTATCGCGTTCTGGCCACGTACCGGAGCGGCGACTTTGGATTGTCGGCCGGGACCCGCATCCTCGCGCTGCCGGTGACCTTCGCGGTCATCTCGGATCGTCAGGAGTTCCGCGTGTCCGTACCGTACCTGTACGTCACGAGCGACGACCCGGTGACCCTGGTCGGCGATCAGGTGATCAAGCGGAACGGCGGACGAGGCGGCACCGAGTCGGGCCCCGGCGACGTGGTGGCCGAGGAGGAGCATTACCTCCTCGCGGGCGGCGGCGCACGCCCGTGGCTCTCCATCCTCCTTGCAGTAAAACTTCCGACGGCCGACGAAGAAAAGGGTCTCGGGACCGGCCGGCCCGACGCGGGAGCGGGCCTGGGCCTCATCCAGCCGCTGGGTTCACGGTGGCACCTGCTCGGCGATGCCCAGTACTCCGTCCTGGGGGATCCGCGCAACCTCGATCTCCGCAACACTCTGTGGCTGTCGGTCGGGTTGCAGAGGCGCGTCGCGCGCGGCGCCTCGGCCAGCCTGTCCTACGAGAGGCGCGACTCGGTTCTGCCCAATCACCCCGCTCTCTCGAAGGTCGCGCTCGTCTACGACCAGGGGCTGGCCCGCCGGGTGAACCTCCGTGCCGCCGTGTCCGTCGGCCTTTCCGACACCACCGAAGACTACGGTCTGGGTGTCGGCTTCTCGGTGCACTGAACCCGGCGCCGCATTCGGGGTGAGGCCGGCGGCGGCGCCGCCGGCCTCACCCCGAACCCGATCAGCAGGCCTGGGTCGTGCAGCCGCTGGTGGTCCGGACGCAGCGGCTCCCGACCGCGTCGCTCAGACAGGTGAAGGCGGGAGCGACGAACTCGCACATCCCCCGGCAGTTCTTCTTCGCCGCGTAGGCGGAGGTCCCCGCCAGGTCGGACAGCGCCGAGAGATACGGCGTGGACGTGCTCGACGGCGGGGCGAACGTGACGGCGATCGCGGTGACGACGAGGGCGATCGCCGCGAAGCGTGCTGCCATCCTCAGTGCCTTTCTCATGCGACGGGCCTCCTTGCGCCGGCTGGTGTCCGTCCTCCCGGGCGGGGCCGGCCTCCCCCCGGACGGTCGTGTGTCGAACCTCTACAGGGAGCCCAGAAGATCGTCCAGAAAACGCGGCGTCCCCTCGGCCCCGCTCTCGATCGCGTGCGCCCGCAGTGTGTCCAGGAGCGCCCGCCGCAGGCGGACGATGCTCGGGTGGCGCGTGTAGGCGATGTCGCCCGAGTCATAGCGCCAGAAGGCGAACGCCTCGTCGAACACCACCAGCGAGTCGAACCCCCGGAACAGGTGGCGTATTCCGGCCGCGTCGTCGGCGACGATCAGATCGATCCGCAGGGAGCGGTCAGCAAGGAGCCTTCTGAGGTTCAGGAGACAGTCGCGCCGCACGTCGCGGCCGATGGCGGCGTAGGGCCCGGTCCCCAGGGCGATGCTCTCGAGGTCGGACCTCAGGATCAGGTGGACCATGACCCAGGGTCGTGACGCGGCGGCCGCCACGAGGCTCTCGCGCCGCCTCTCGCCGATGGTGTCGTACATCGTCACCGCGGCGCGGCTGTACTCCTCGCGCAGCTCCTCGGGAAGGTGCAGGGCGTCCGCGGCGAAGATCGCCCGATGATGGGCGTGCATGAACTCCCGCGTCGTGAGGGAGCAGGGAAGGAATTCCGCCCAGCCGAGCAGCTCGCGGGCCCGGCGATCGTACTCGTCGAGGAGCCCCAGGAAATGGTGCGCGCGCCGCGGGTTGGTGAGCGGATCCCAGGAGATGATCCCTTCGGAGTCGTCTCCCACGAGCTGCTCGTGCGAGACGCCGAGGACGTGGCCCAGGAGCTTCACCTCGTGCGGCTGCACCGTGATCGCCGCCCCCTTGCCCGGCCGCGGCAGCCCCGCCTGCTCGAGGTGCGCGACGCGCGAACGGCTCATGCGTGAGACGCGCCGCAGGTCCTCCCCGCCCAGCACACTGCCGGCCGCCTGGTTGCAGCGCTCGGCGAGATCCTCCTGCGTCAGACCCATCCCTTCGGGCAGCCTCTTGATGCGTGTGGCGATATCGCGCATCTGTCCTGGAAGGACTTCGATCAGACGCGAGGTCGTCCCCATCTCCATCTCCCCGCCGGCCACGAGCCCGGCAACACCTTATGGCGCAGTTCTCTCCCCTTGGGAACCGGGATCTGCGCTTGTGCTCGGGTTCGCACAGTCCAGGCTTCGGATCGTGAAACGCGCGGCTATTGGCGCTCTTGATCCTCGCGCTCAAGGTCCGTACCCTGTACGGCTGGAGGACCGAGGTGGCGCACCGATCCCTTCTCGAGGCATCGATCCTGCTTCTGGCCGCGCTCGGCACCGGCGCCGGCGACGACCCGCGCGACGGGCATCCGGGCGCCGGGCCGGGACCGGCCCCTTCCGCCGCCCCCCTCGCACCCCTGTTCGACGATCTCGGCTCCCACCATCACGCCGTGACCACGAAGTCGGATGGGGCGCAAAAGTATTTCGACCAGGGCCTGCGCCTGGTGTACGGGTTCAACCACGAGGAGGCGGAGCGCTCGTTCCGCGAGGCGGCGCGGCTCGACCCCGGCTGCGCGATGGCCTTCTGGGGCGTGGCCCTGTCCCTGGGACCGAACATCAACCTGCCGATTGACGCCTCACGCAACAGGTCGGCGTACGGGGCGATCCAGAAGGCCCTGTCGCTTGCGTCCCAGGTCACGGAGCCCGAGGCGGCGTACATCAAGGCGCTGTCACTGCGCTACTCGATCGATCCGGGCGCCGGCCGGGGCGCGCTCGACCGTGCCTACGCCGGAGCGATGCGGGAGGTCTCGCGGCGCTACGCCGACGACCTGGACGCCGCGACGCTGTTCGCCGAGAGTCTGATGGATCTGCGCCCCTGGCACCTGTGGACCCTCGACGGCAAGCCTGAGGAAGGGACGGAGGAGATCGTCTCGGTCCTCGAGTCGGTCCTCAGGCGCAGCCCGAACCACCCCGGCGCCAACCACTATTACATCCACGCGGTCGAGGCGTCGCCCCATCCGGAGAGGGCGCTCGCGAGCGCCAGGCGTCTCGAGTCGCTGATGCCGGGGGCCGGGCATCTTGTGCACATGCCCGCGCATGTTTACATGCGGACCGGGGATTACGCGGGGGCGGTCAAGGCCAACCGGCTGGCCGCCGGCGTCGACGAGAGGTACATCCGGACCCACGACATCAAGGGCCTCTACCCTGTCATGTACTACGACCACAACCTGCACTTCCTGGCGCTCGCCGCCGCGATGGCGGGAAACTCGAAGGCGGCGCGGGAGGCGGCGCTGAGGCTCGTCGAGGACGCGGCACCGGCGGTCAGGGACATGCCGATGGCGGAGTATTTCATGCCGACCGCGTTGTACGTCGCGCTGCGCTTCCAGCGCTGGGACGACGTCCTGCGCTACCCGGAGCCCGACGCGTCCCTTCAGACCACCCACGCGCTCTGGCATTACGCGCGCGGTGTGTCGTACGCGGCGCGGCGCGACCAGTCATCGGCCCTCGAAGAGCAGAAGGCGTTCGCCGCCGAACGCGACCGGATCCCCGCCGACGCGGCGTTCAACCTGAATCTCTGCAAGGACGTCCTCGCCGTCGCCTCCGCCGTCCTCGAGGCGCGGATGGCGTCGGCCCGCGGCGACCGGACGCTCGCGCTCGAGGCGTGGACGAAGGCCGCGGCCGCGCAGGACCGGCTCGCCTACGACGAGCCGCCGATCTGGTACTATCCCGTGCGGGAGTCGCTCGGCGGGGAACTGCTGCGCGCCGGACGCGCGCGCGAGGCCGGGACGGTCTTCCGGGACGACCTCGACAGGAATCCGAAGAACGGCCGCTCGCTGTTCGGATTGTGGCAGAGCCTCCTGGCGGGAAAGAAGACGCGCGAGGCGCAGGCGGCCCGCCGGGAGTTCGAGGCCGCGTGGGCGAACGCAGACGTCGCCCTCCGGGTCGAGGATCTGTAGAATCTGGACGCACGCATCGCAAGGAGGATCCATGGACAGATCGAAGACCTGTGTCGCAGCACTCGTCGCGCTTCTCTGCGCCTCGGCCCTGGCCCTGGCGGACGCGAGCACCGCGCAGAAGAAGCCCAACTTCGGCTTCGACCGGATGAAGGCGCTGGTGGGCTCCTGGCAGGGGACGAAGAAGGACGGCAAGGCGGTGAAGGTCACCTACACCCTGGTGGCCGACGGCTCGGCCGTGATGGAGACTCTCGAGCCGGGGGACGAGTCGGCGATGATCACGATGTATCACCCGGACGGCAGCCGCGTGATGATGACGCACTACTGCTCGGCACACAACCAGCCCCGCATGCGTGCCGAAGCGGCCACCGCCGAACCGAAGACCCTGACGTTCAATTTCGTGGACGCGACGAACCTTTCCTCCCCCTCCGAGGGTCACATGGAACGTCTGGTGGTGAGTTTCGTCGATCCCGACCATTTCACCGAGGAGTGGACGTTCAAGGTCAAGGATCAGAAACAGGTCGAAGTCTTCACCTTCCAGCGCCAGGGTTGATGTCCCGCCGCGGGCAGCCGGGCCAGGTGTGTCCGACCGCCCGCTCTTTTCTCCCCCCACGCACCGCTCCCCCCTTGCCTCCCGCTGAAAAGCACCTAGATTAAGCCCCGAGGGCGTTGCTTTTGAAAGGGTTTTGCCCGGGGACACCACTGTCGGCCCCCCGCCCGCGGCGGGAGGAAACCCGATGCCGGCTTGACGGTGAGAACACCGCTCCGTCCGGATTCCCATCAAACCCCTGAGCCACGGAGGAGCGTCTTGCTCAAAGGCCAGCTCAGGTTCGCGGCGGCGGCATTCGGCCTGGCCCTCCTGATCTTCGCCGGCGTCTCCTGGGCCGGCTACCGGACCACCCAGAGACTTCTCGAGGCCGCCGAGTGGCGCCACCACACCGACGAGGTCATCGGTCAGATCCAGACGACGCTGGGTCCGATCACGGAGATGGAGGCCGGCGCGCACAGGTTCGTCCTCACCGGGGACGAGCGGTTCCTGAAGCCGTACGGGCGCGCGTTCGAGGACCTCGAGGCGCACCTGCAGCGGCTGCGCTCCCTGACGGCCGACAATCCCCTTCAGCAACGACGGCTCGACCTCCTGGAACCGATCGTCCGCTCGAAGAACGCATTCATGGAACAGACCATCCTCCTCAGGCGCCGGGAGGGGCTCCGGGCCGCCGCGGCCCTGGTGGACACGGGGCAGGGCAAGACACTCATGGACGACGTTCGCGCGAACGTCGCGGAGATGGCGGCCGAAGAGCGCCGGCTCATGATCCAGCGGGACGATGAGGTGAAGGCGAACACAGGGTGGATGAACCTCTCGCTCCTGGCCGGTGCTGTCACGAGCTTCGCGCTGCTGACCGGCATCTATTCGGTTCTGCAGCGGGAGATCCGGAGGCGGACGACCGCGGAAGAGGCGCGGGCGACGAGCGAATCCCGGTTGCAGACGATCCTCGACAACAGCCCGGCGGCAATCTACCTGAAGGATAAGGAGGGGCGCTTCCTGCTTGTCAACCGTCGGGTCGAGACGATACTCGGCCGGAGCGCCGCGGAGATCCTGGGAAAGACCTCGCACGACTTCTTCCCGAGGGATGCGGCCGACCAGCTGCGCGCGAACGAGCGGCGGGTCCTGGAATCCGGCGCCCCGCTGACCCTGGAAGAAACGGTGCCGGTCAAGGAGGGCGTGAGGACCTTTCTCCTCACCCGGTTCCCGCTGCGCGATGCGCAAGGCGCCGTGTACGCCATTGGAGGCATCTCCACCGACATCACCGAGCGCAAGCAGGCCGAGGACGAGGTGAAGCGCACCCAGGCATTCCTCGATTCGGTCGTCGAGAACATCCCCAACATGGTCTTCGTCAAGGACGCCGGTGAGCTCCGGTTCGTGCGCCTGAACCAGGCGGGGGAGCAGCTTCTCGGCTTTTCGAGGGACGCGCTCATCGGCAGGAACGACTACGACTTCTTCCCGAAAGAGCAGGCCGATTTCTTCACGGCCAGGGACCGCGACGTCCTGAAGGGGGGCGTCCTGCTGGACATCCCGGACGAGCCGATCACCCGAAAGGACGGAACGCAGCGCTTCCTGCACACGAAGAAGGTGCCGATTCTCGACGAGACGGGCCGGCCCCGATACCTGCTCGGCATCTCCGAGGACATCACCGAGCGCAAGGTCGCGCAGGAGCAGATCGAGAAGCTGAACGAGTCTCTGAAGGTGCACGGGGCGCAGCTCGAGGCCGCGAACAAGGAGCTCGAGGCCTTCAGCTACTCCGTCTCGCACGACCTGCGGGCCCCGCTGCGGCACATCAGCGGCTTCGTGGACATGCTGCGGGAGCACGCCGCGTCCGGGCTGGATGACAAGGGGCGGAGGTTCCTCGACACCATCGCAGCGTCCGCCGGGCGCATGGGAGAGCTGATCGACGATCTCCTGGTGTTCTCGCGGATGGGCAGGAGCGAGATGGGTCGGGCGAAGGTCTCGCTGTCCTCCATGGTCGCCGGAGTCCTGCGCGAGATGGACAGCGAGGTGAAGGGGCGGTCGATCGAGTGGACGATCGCCGACCTGCCGGTGGTCGAGGCGGACGCGGCGATGCTGCGGCTGGTCTTCGCGAACCTGATCGGGAACGCGATCAAGTACACGCGGACCCGCGATCGGGCGCGCATCGAGATCGGAGCCACGAACGGAGGCCCCGAAGTCGTCATCTTCGTGCGCGACAACGGCGTCGGGTTCGACATGCAGTACGCCCACAAGCTGTTCGGAGTGTTCCAGCGGCTTCACAGGGCGGACGAATTCGAGGGCACCGGGATCGGTCTGGCCAACGTCCGGCGGATCATCAGCCGGCACGGGGGCCGGACCTGGGCGGAGGGACAGGTGGACCGCGGTGCCTCCTTCTACTTCTCCCTTCCGAAGCACAAGGAGACCACCCGATGATGACCGACATGCGGAGGATCCTGCTCGCCGAGGACGACCCCAACGACGTCGAGCTGACTCTCACGGCTCTCGGCGAGAACAATCTGGCGAACGAGGTCGTGGTGGTGAACGACGGCGTCGAAGCCCTCGATTACCTGCACGTCCGCGGCCGCTTCGCGGATCGTCCGCGCGGCAATCCCGCGGTGGTCCTGCTCGACATCAAGATGCCGAAGCTGGATGGTCTGGAGGTGCTCAAACAGATGAGGGCGGACGAGGGCCTTCGCTCGGTGCCGGTCGTGATGCTCACGTCGTCCCGGGAGGAGAGCGACCTCCTCGAAAGCTATCGGCTCGGTGTGAACGCCTACGTCGTGAAGCCGGTCGATTTCCGCGAGTTCATCGGCGCCGTGAGGAGTCTCGGTCTGTTCTGGGCGGTGGTCAACCAGCCGCCGCCTCAGAACTTCAGGAAAATCGCCTAGGGAGCGTGGATGGGCTGGAACAGACCGCTGCGGATCCTGCACCTCGAGGACGACCCGAACGACGTGGAGCTGGTCGGCGCGACGCTCGAGGCGGACGGTCTCGACTGCGACCGGAAGGTCACCTCGACCCGGGAGGAGTTCGTCAGCGTCCTGGAGCAGGGGAACCCCGACCTGGTCCTGTCCGACTTCTCCCTTCCGGGGTTCGACGGTCTGAGCGCGCTCGAGATCGCCCGGCGGAGATCGAGGGACCTTCCGTTCATCATCGTCTCGGGGACCCTCGGCGAGGAAGCGGCCATCGAGAGCCTGCGCAGCGGTGCCACGGACTACGTCCTGAAGCACCGGCTCACCCGCCTCGGTCCCGCGGTGCGGCGCGCCCTGAACGAGGCCGAGGAGCGCAGGAAGCGGGGCCAGTTCGAGGAGACGCTGGCGAACGAGCGGCAGTTTCTCCGCACGATGCTCGAGAGTCTCGAGGTGGGGATCGTGGCCTGCGACTCGAACGGCATCCTCACGCTGTTCAACCGCGCCACGCGGGAGCTGCACGGACTCCCTGAGACCGCCATCCTCCCGGAGCAATGGTCCGAGCATTACAGCCTGTACGAGGTGGACGGCAGGACGCCCCTGAAGAAGGAGGCGATCCCGCTGTTCCGGGCGCTGCAGGGCGAGCACGTGAGGAACGCCGAAATCGTGATCCTTCCGCGCAACGGCCCGCCGCGCACCCTGCTCGTCGGCGGCCAGCCGATCATGGACCCGCAGGGCCGGAAGCTCGGCGCGGTCGTCGCGATGCACGATATCACCGAGCGCAAGCAGCTCGAGGGACAGCTCCGGCAGGCGCAGAAGATGGAGGCGGTGGGGCGGCTGGCCGGCGGGATCGCCCACGACTTCAACAACCTCCTGAACGTCATCACCGGCTACGGCGAGATGCTCTCGGAGAGTTTCCCGGCCGGCGAGCCGGTGGGCGCCAAGGTCGACCAGATCAAGAAGGCCGCCCATCGCGCCGCAGGGCTGACGCGGCAGCTCCTCGCTTTCAGCCGCAAGCAGGTGATCGAGCCGAGGGTGCTCGACCTCAACCTCGTCCTCGGGGAGATGGACAGGATGCTCCGCCGCGTGATCGGCGAGGACATCGAGCTGAACACCGTCCAGGGAGCCGCGCTCGGACGGATCAAGGCCGACCCGGGGCAGGTCGACCAGATCGTCATGAACCTCGTGGTCAATGCCCGTGACGCGATGCCGCAGGGGGGAAGTCTCATCCTGGAGACGGCGAATGCCGACCTCGATGAGGCGTTCGCGCGGCATCACGCCGGCTCCCGTCCCGGGGCCTATGTGATGCTGGCCGTGCGCGACACCGGGTCGGGCATGGACGTCGAAGTCCAGAGCCACATCTTCGAGCCGTTCTTCACCACCAAGGAGATGGGCAAGGGGACCGGTCTCGGGCTGGCCACGGTCTACGGGATCGTCAAGCAGAACGGCGGCTATATTTCGGTCGAGAGCGAGAAGGGCCGCGGCGCGGTGTTCCGGATCTACTTCCCCCGGGTCCAGGAGTCGGCCGAGGTCGTCAGGACGCGTGAATCCACCACCCCGCCGCGCGGCTCGGAGACGGTCCTCGTGGTCGAGGACGAGGAGACGGTCAGGCAGGTGGTGCGCGAGGCTCTGCGCGGGTTCGGGTACACGGTGCTCGAGACGGGTGACGCGGAAGAGGCGGTCCGGATCTGCGCGGCCCAACCCGGCCGGATCCATCTCCTGATCACCGATGTCGTCATGCCCCGGATGAATGGCCGGACGCTGGCGCAGCAGATCCTGAAAGCGCGACCGGACCTCAAAGTGCTCTACATGTCGGGCTACACCGACAGCGCCATCGTGCAGCACGGCGTCCTGGAGCGCGGCGTTTCCTTCCTCCAGAAGCCGTTCAATCTCCTGGCCCTCGCGCGCAAGGTCCGCGAGGTGCTCGACGACGGCGGGTCGCCCCCCTAGGAGCCTGTCCGAGTCATGGCATGGGTCGCGTTCGCGACGCCGCGGGGTCGGCTGCGAGGCGCCGCGACGACCGCGATGTGAGTCATCGCGGAGGAGCGGCAACGACCCAGACGGCCCCGCGCCGCCGCGAACCCGCAGGGCACATGGGGATTGCGGCCCCATGCTTCGTTCCTCGATGTCAACGATGCGACCAGCATCGTTTCCTCCTCGCGCCTCGCCTGGGACTCGCAAGCCCCATGTGCGCGGCCCATGCCCTGACTCGGACAGGCTCCTAGATCGAGCCGAGGAACTTGAGCAGGGCCTGCCGTTCCTCGGCGGACAGCGCGTTGAACCTGTCGCGCGCGGACGTCGCTTCACCGCCGTGCAACCGGATGGCCGTCTCGATCGATTCGGCGCGCCCGTCGTGGAGGAAGTGGGTCCGGAGCCGCAGACCCATCAGTGGCTCGCTGCGGAACTCGGACGGAGTCGCCTGGCCGAGACAGATGTCGGCGAGGTCCCGCCCCATGTCGTGCAGCAGGAGGTCGGTGTAGGCCGCCACCTCGCGGTGCCGCAGCGCCCGCACGTCGCTCTTCCCCGTCTCGAGAGCCGGCACGTGACAGTCGGCGCAGCCCGCCGCCCTGAACAGGCGCCCGCCTCGAAGCACGTCCAGGCCTGTCCCCCCGCGGGGCGGCGGCGCCAGGAAGCGCACGAAATCGGTGGCCAGGTCGAGATCCTCCTGTGACAGCTCCGGCTCGGGGGTCGGATCGACGCCCGCGGGGATCGGCCGGCCGCCGATCGTCTCCTCGACCGGCTGGGCCGGACTCGTGATCCCTTGCTCGATCAGGAAGGCTCCGGGATTGAACTCGCGCAGAGTCGGCACGAACGCCTTGCGCCCGAAGCGTCCGATCCGGCCGTCCGTGAAGCGGTTCGGCCGGCCGGAGATGCCGTCGTGATCGCGATCCTCCGGGTCGGCGTAGGCGAGGATCGTCTCGTCGGGGACGGCGTCCAGAAGACCGAAGCCGAGGATCGACGGGGCCGTGCGCCGTGCGGTTACGGTGGCGTGCGCGGGAACCGGCTCCGCGTCGATCCCGAGAGCGTCGTGGAGCGCGGGCGTCACGTGCTGCTGCACAACCGGCCCTCCCTCGGCGGCGAGTTGATCGCAGACGTCCCCCTTGCTCCCGGCGCCGGCCGGCCGGAACGCCGTGGCGTGGACCTCGATCTCGTCGCCGGAGCCTCCGGTCGCGGGATCTTCGTGGCACTCGCGGCAGGACGTGGAGTTGAACAGCGGCCCCAGCCCCGTCTCGGGTGTGAACTCCCGCTCGAAGACCTGCTTGCCTCGCTCGAACCGGTCGCGCTCGGCGCGCGTCAGCCCGGGAAGAGGATCGCCCGGCTGAGTCCTGCGGGCGCAGCCGTCCAGGACGCCCATCGCGGCCAGCGCGGAGACGATCGCTCCCGCGCGCAGCAGCCGCCACACGTCGGCTCTCGTGATGCGCATGTGATGGTCCCTCCCACACACGATATCCCGGACCCCTGGAGACAAAGGTGGTTCCCGCGCGGACCCGGCGTCAAGCGACGGAGGCCATTTTCGCTGAAACGCCCGTCATCAGGGCGTCGCCCGGGAGAGGGCCGGTGAGCGGAATCTGGATGCGCACCCGCCGCGGGCCGGCGTCTTGACACCCGCTACCGGAATCCCAACTATCATACGATTCGGGACACGCCGGACACTCTGGACTACCGGCGCATGGCGGACGTGATCCGGGGCGTCTACGCCGCAGTGCGCGCTCTGGCCGGCGACGAGACGCATCCATGACTGACAGGAGACACGTGATGTCGACGAATCGCCGCAACCTGGTTCTCCGGGGACTGCTGCTCATGGCGGCTCTCGTCCCGGCCGCCCCGGCTCGGGACTACGCCTCTCCAACGGCACCCGCGGCGGCAGAAGCGCCGGCCGCCCCCGTGACCGTCATCGTCCACGCCAGCGTCCTGGACGGCACCGGCTCCCCCGCGCGCAAGACGAACGTCCGCATCTCGGGGGAACTCATCGTCGACGTCGGCGGCGCCGGCCCTGCGGCGGGCGAGACGGTCGTGGACGCCGCCGGGCTGACGCTCGCACCGGGCTTCATCGACACGCACAGCCACGGCAGCGATCAGATCTTCGAAATCCCCGACGCTACCGCCGCCACCAGCCAGGGGATCACGACCATCGTCGTGGGGCAGGACGGCGGCTCCTCCTACCCTCTGCGGCGCTTCTTCAATCGCCTCGAGCGCCGGCCGGCCGCGGTCAACGTCGCCTCGTACGCCGGTCACGGCACGCTGCGCGACAGGGTGATGGGCGACGACTTCCGCAGGCACGCCACGCAGGACGAGATCGAGGAGATGCAGCGGCTCCTGGGGAAAGAAATGGCCGCGGGAGCCGTCGGCCTCTCGAGCGGTCTGGAGTACGACCCTGGAATCTATTCCGCCCCGGAGGAGGTGGTGGAGCTGGCGAAGACGGCCGCCTCGTTCGGCGGCCGGTACATCAGCCACATCCGGAGCGAGGACCGCTACTTCTGGAAGGCGATCGACGAGATCATCGAGATCGGACGGCAGGCGAAGCTGCCGGTGCAGATCTCCCACACCAAGCTGGCCATGCGGAGCTGGTGGGGGCAGGCGGACAAGCTTCTGGCGCGGCTGGACAAGGCGCGCGCATCGGGGGTGGACATCACCGCGGACATGTACCCGTACCTCTACTGGGAATCCACGCTGACCGTCCTGTTCCCCGGGCGCGACTTCGAGAACCGTGCCGAAGCGAGCCTGGTGCTGAAGGAGATCGCCGCCCCCGAGGGACTCCTGCTGACCGAGTTCGGTCCGGAGCCGTCGTACGCCGGCAAGACCGTGGCGGAGATCGCGCGCCTGCGTCGGAGCGACCCGGTGACCACGCTCATCGACCTGATCCGGATGTCCGAGGCGATGCGCAAGGAGACAGGCGAGAGCGTGGAGAGCGTCATCGGCACCAGCATGCAGGAGCCGGACGTCGAGCGTCTGATGACATGGCGGGAGATGAATTTCTGCACCGACGGCTACCTCGAGGGGCCGCATCCCCGCGGCTTCGGGTCCTACCCGCGCATCCTCGGACACTACGTGCGCGAGCGCGGAATCCTGAAGCTCCCGCAGGCGGTGCACCAGGCGTCGGCCCTCGCCGCCGCTCACATGGGGTTCACGGACCGCGGGCAGATCCGGCCCGGCATGCACGCCGACCTGGTTCTCTTCGATCCACGAACCGTCAGGGATCGCGCCACTCCGACCCACCCGCACGCCGTCTCGGACGGCATCCGCTCCGTCTGGGTCAACGGCGTCGTGGTCTACCGCGACGGGAAGTCGACGGGCGAGCGTCCCGGTCGCGTCCTGCGTCGCGCCTCCTGATCGACCCGGACCCGGTCACGACTCCGGCCATGACTCGGACATGCTCCTAGTCGTGCCGGTGGCGGTGGTGCAGATCCGGGGCGTGCGGGTGGGCGTGAACCAGGGGCGCGTGCCGGTGCGGATGGGCGTGCCGGCCGGCCGTCGCGACACCCGGCTCGTGGGCGTGATCGTGATGCTCGTCGTGCGTGTGGGCGTGATCGTGCTCCATGACCTCGTGGACGTGCTCATGCGCGTGGGTCTCGCGGAGGAGCATGACCAGACCCGCCGCCATGAGTCCCATGGCCGCGAGGTCGAGGCCGCGCAGGGTCTCGTCCAGCACGACGACCGAGGTCAGCGCACCGACGAACGGCCCGGTCGCGAAATAGGCCGCCACGCGCGCCGTCCCGAGCTGTCGCAGCGCTCTGAAGAACAGCACCATGCTGACGCCATAGGTGATCGTTCCGAGCGCCAGCCCCGTGGCGAGAACGCCCGGCGAGGGGCGGGCCTCCCCGGCCAGCAGCGCCACCGCCAGGATCGAGAATCCCCCCAGGAGTCCCTTGACCCCCGCGAGCGCCACCGGGTCCCGCAGCGACAACCGCTGGTTGAGGTTCGTGTCGATGGCCCAGGCCAGGCAGGCGAGCGCGACCGCCACGATCCCGGACCACTGGGAGGCCAGCTCGCCCGGCCGGTAGCCGACGAGCACCGTTCCGGCGAGGATGAGCGCCGCCGCGCCCGCCTGGCGCCTGCCGAGGTGCTCGCGGAACCAGACGATCGCCAGGAGGATGGTCAGCGGCGGCTCGAGGTTCAGGAGGAGCGATCCGGTGACCGCGGAGACGCGCAGGAGTCCGAACATCATGAGGGACGGCCCCAGGATCGCTCCGCAGAGGGTCGCGGCCGCAAGGAGGGGCAGATCGGACGCCCGGAGGGCGGCTTCGGCGGCGCCGTCCGAGGGACTTCGCCGCCGCAGGGCGAGAACGACGACGAGCGCCAGCCCGGCGCCCAGGTAGAGCAGGGCCGCGAGGATGAGCGGACCGGTCCGTCGCAGCAGGATCTTGGAAAAAGGGGTGCTCGCGCCCCACAGGATCGCCGACCCCAGCGCCATCGCGGCGCCGTGCGCGTGCAGCGGATCGACCCTGGCCAGCCCTCGCATGCGGAGACTTCGACGACGCGCGCCGCTTACTTGGCCGCCTTCTTCGCCTTGGCGCCGGTCTTCCCCGCCGACGACCCCCGGGTGCGGCGCGCCGGGGCCGCGACATCGGTTTTTTCCAGCCGGACGAGGGTGTTCATGAATTTCTTCGTCACACCCTGATCGAATTCGATGGTCGTGTGCAGCGGGCCGATGTTCGTGATCGTGCCGGGTCCGTATTCTTCATGCTGGATTCTCTCGTTGACCGAGAAAGCGCTCGAATTTTTCGCCACCGTCACCCTCCTCAAGCGCAAATGATATCACCTTGAAAGCGCAACCGCCCTCAGGCATTTCCCGGGTCTCCGAACATGGCGCGACTGTCATGTCTTTTTCGTCGCGTCAAAAAGATTTCAGAAAAGCCGTTGACAACTTTTGTCATCACGGTAATAAGTTGTGCATCCCGGCTCTGCGCGGACTCAGGCTTGAGTGGGGGGGACGTGGCCAGGACGCCCAAAGGGGGCGTGACGGTCGCTCAAGGGCTTGCGCCGGACGGACCTGACCCTCTGCCAAGGGGTCCCCGGCCGCGCGTTCGGCCGATGTCCGCCCCGCCCGCACGATCGCGCTTCCTCCGCATTCTCTCTCTCCTGCGGGCTGGCGGTGTGCGCGCTGGGGGTGGTGGCGCGGCTGGTGGTGGCGGCCGGGGCGATCACGCTGTACGTGGACGACAACAGCACCTGCACGAGCGGCTGCGGCAGCCAGGCCGCCCCGTACCGCACCATCCAGGCCGCCATCGACGACGCCGACAACCAGCTCATCGCCGCCAGCATCTCGGGCGCCACCGTGCGCGTCGCGGCCGGCAACTATCCCGAGCGTCTGTACATCGTCCCGCACGTGCACGTCCTGTGCGACGCCCCCTCGACCACCACCATCGACGCCACCGGCAAGGGGCGCTCCGCCGTCATCCTCGCCGACCGCGGCAGTCTCGGCCGCGCGCGCCTCGACTTCTCCGTCGAGAACTGCACCATCACCGGCGGCATCGGGGAAATCCGCACGGTCGAGCAGAGGATCTCCGGCGGCGGCGTGTTCGTCCTGGGCGACGCCGTGGTCAGCAACAACGTCATCACCGGCAACGTCATGGCCGGCGCCCAGCCGAACTGGTTCGGCGGCGGCGTCTACGTCGGCTACGGCGACCCCGTCATCACCGGCAACCTCATCACCAAGAACGTGGTCGACCCGCCCCCCATCGGCGGCTCCACCGACTCGCTCGGCATCGGCGGCGGCATCCACGTCGAAGGGAACGGCGTGGGCGCGGTCGCCACCCACGCCCGCATCGAGGCCAACACCATCGCCGAGAACGTCGCCCAGGGCGAGGTCGGCACCGGCGGCGGTCTGCGGGTCGACGGGGCCGCCGGCACCGTCATCGCCCGCAACATCATCCAGAACAACCGCTCCGGCTTCCAGGGGGGCGGCGTCAGCCTCTACGGCACCATCGCCTTCACCGACAACCTGGTCTACGGCAACTCCGCCCTCATGTTCGGCGGCGGCCTGCACTCCGTCCAGGCCACCGCCCAGATCACCAACAACACCATCGTCGGCAACACCCTGACCCAGACCACCAGGCCCTCCGGCTATTCCTTCGCCAGCTACGGCGGCGGCCTGTTCATCGACGCCTTCGTCCCCCAGACCGGCAATCCCACGGTGCGCATCACCAACACCCTGGTCGTCGGCAACACCGTCGCCCCCCTCGGCAACACCGGCGGTCTCAACAGCCATACCACCTTCCCGATCATCGGCTACACCGACCTGTCGAGCAACATTCAACTCCCCGCAACCTCGAGCAACGTCGGCGGCGACTTCACCGAGGCCCAGGTCCTCGGCTCGAACTCCAACACCTCCCAGGACCCGCGCTTCGCCCACGTCCCCCTGTTCTCCGACGTCAGCGTCGCCACCGGCACCACCACCACGGTCGCCGTGCTCATGGCGTCGCGCTACCTGACCAACCAGGTCCTGGAGTACAACAACGACGGCGTGCCCCGCACCCTCACCGCCATCAACACCAGCACCAACGTCCTCACCTTCACACCGGCCCTGCCGGCCGCCTCGCAGGCGTTCAAGATCCTGGCGGACTGGGGAACCTCCACGAACACCACCGAGGACTTCCGCCTGAGCTCGAGCTCCCCCGTCATCGACGCCGGCACCAACACCCCCGCGCCCGGAGTGACCCTCTCCGCCCTCGACCTCGACGGCCAGCCGCGCGTGCAGGATGGCAACAGCGACGGCACCGCCACGGTCGACCTCGGCGCCTACGAGTTCATGGTGCCCGATTCGGATGGCGACGGAGTGCCCAACTCGCAGGATTGCGCGCCGTTTGTCAGCTCGGTGCAGACCCCGCCGGGACCGGTCGGGCCGACGCTCAGGATCACGGGCACGGGCCCGGCGTCCATCACCTGGGGGAAGATCATGCAGGCGAACGTCTTCAATGTGTACCGCGGGACGCTGGGGAGCGTGCCCTTCGCCTGGAACCACACCTGCTTCGAGAGCGGATCCACCGACCCCGCCTCGCAGGATCCGGCCAATCCGCCGCGCGGCTCGGCCTATTACTACCTGGTGGATGGTGTCAGCTCATGCGCCGAGGGATGTCTCGGCTCGACGGCTCCGCCGGGGGCCTGCGAAGTTCCGAACACCAGCCCCTGCGCCATCGTCCCGCTCGACAGCGA
>WNGH01000664.1_pt1 | contig 56011 bp, 40 predicted proteins | sample 5400631 | NCBI WGS metagenome assembly WNGH01 (sample SAMN13153373, study PRJNA577476) | soil metagenome | isolation source: 115 cm soil or saprolite under Garry oak tree replicate 1 | place: USA:California | collected 2016-06-15 | reverse complement strand
TCGTCTGCGCGGTGTTCCTGCTGCACGCGCGCAGCGCCCTCGTGGCGATCGCCACGCTGCCGCTCGGCATTCTGGTGTCGCTCGCGGTCATCCGCTGGCTCGGCATCAACGGCAATATCATGAGTCTCGGCGGGATCGCCATCGCGATCGGCGCCATGATCGACGCCGCGATCGTGATGCTCGAGAATCTCCACAAGCACATCGAGCACGAGCCGGACCGACCGCATTGGGAGCGCGTGTTCGCTGCCGCGCGAGAGGTCGGCCCGGCACTATTCATGTCCCTCCTGATCATCACGCTGTCGTTCCTCCCGGTGTTCACTCTCGAAGACCAGGAAGGGCGACTGTTCCGGCCGCTCGCGCTCACCAAGACCTTCGCCATGGCGGCGGCCGCGCTGCTCTCGGTGACGCTCGTGCCCGCGCTCATGGGCTGGTTCGTGAAGGGAAAGATCCGCGCGGAGGCGGAGAACCCGCTCAATCGGTGGGCGATCAGGGTGTACCGCCCGGTGCTCCGCTGGGCGATCGACGCGCGCTGGCTGGTGCTAGGCGGCGCGGCGGGCGTCCTGCTCCTGACGCTCCTTCCGTTAGCGGGTCTCGGCAGCGAGTTCATGCCGCCGTTGAACGAGGGATCGCTGATGTACATGCCCAACACGCTGCCCGCCCTCTCGGTCACCACACAGCGACGGTTGCTGCACGTGGAGGACTCCATCCTGATGACCTTCCCCGAGGTTGAGAGCGTGTGGGGCAAGGCGGGGCGGGCGAACACGGCCACCGACTGGGCGCCGATGTCGATGGTCGAGACCGTCGTGAACCTGAAGCCCGAGTCCGAGTGGCGACGGGGGATGACCCAGGATCGCCTGATCGCGGAGATGGATCAACGGCTGCGCCTCACGGGCGCCGTCAACACGTGGACCATGCCGATCAAGAACCGCACCGATATGCTCTCGACCGGCGTGCGGACGACCCTCGCGGTCAAGATCTTCGGCCCGGACCTCCAGACCATCCAGCGCATCGGCCAGGATATCGAGCGCGCGCTCGCGCCCCTCCCGGGCACGGCGAGCGTCTACGCCGAGCGGTCGTTCGGGGGGCGTTACCTGGACATCCGGCCAGATGCGGATGCCCTCGCCCGCTACGGGCTCACGACAGGCGACGCGCAAGAGGTGATCAGCCTGGCGCTCGGTGGGGAGGAGATCACGACAACGGTGGAGGGCCGGGAGCGCTATCCCGTGCAGGTGCGTTACGCCCGTGACTTCCGGGATGACCCCACCACGATCAGCCGGCTCTTGGTTGGGAGCGGTGAGGGCCCGCAAGTGCCGCTCGGGCAGGTGGCCGACATTCAGTTCAGCCCCGGGCCACCGATGATCCGGAGCGAGGGCGGCTATCTGTACGATCAGGTGTCGATCGACGTGCGGGGGCGAGACGTGGGGAGTTATGTGCGTGACGCTCAGTCCGTCGTGGCGCGCGAGGTGAAGCTCCCCACCGGCTACTGGCTGCGCTGGAGCGGTCAGTATGAGGCGATTCAGCGGGTGAAGGCGCGGCTCCAAGTCGTCGTCCCGCTCACGCTCGGGATCATCGCGCTGCTGCTGTATCTCACCTTCGGGACCGTAGCCGAGACAGCGATCGTGATGCTGTCGCTGCCGTTCGCCCTGGTCGGCGGGGTGTGGATCATGTGGCTGCTCGACTACAACCTGTCGATCGCGGTCGCGGTGGGATTCATCGCGCTTGCTGGGGTGGCAGCGGAGACCGGCGTCGTGATGCTCATCTACCTCGATCACGCGTGGAAGGCGCGGGAGGCGGGAGGCGGGATGCGGGAGGAGTCGCTCATAGCGGCGATCGAAGACGGCGCTGTGAACCGCGTTCGGCCCAAGCTCATGACGGTGCTCGCCATCATGCTCGGGCTCGTGCCGGCCCTCTGGAGTCACGGCGCGGGGGCGAGCGTCATGAAGCGGATCGCCGCGCCGATGGTTGGCGGGATGGTGACGTCCACAATCCTGACGTTGATCGTCATCCCAGTCATCTACTACCTGTGGCGCCGCCGAGGATTGAACGGTTAATGAATCGCGTCGCTTTGCTTCGCCGAGGGGTCGCGCTCGAGGGCGTGACGGTCGGCTACAACGCGCTCGAGGGCGTAATAGCGATCGCCGCCGGTCTCGCCGCCGGCTCTGTGGCGCTCACGGGATTCGGGATCGACTCCGTCATCGAGGTGACGAGCGGCGTGGTGCTCTGGTGGCGGCTGCGGGCAGAGCTCGGGTCACGCGAACTGGGCCCCGCGGTTGAGGCGCGCGCAGCGCGCTGGGCAGGCGTCCTGCTCCTCGCCCTCGCGGTCTACATCATGGCCGAGTCGGGGCGTCGGCTCCTGACCGGCGATCGGCCTAGAGAGAGCGTCGTGGGGATCGTGCTCACGGCGCTCTCGTTGATCGTAATGCCCCTCCTCGCCCGAGCGAAGCTCGGCGTCGCAGCCAGCCTCGGGAGCCGGGCGCTGCGTGCGGACGCGCACGAGACCATAGTGTGCGCCTGGCTCTCGGGGACGACTCTGCTCGGTCTTGGTCTGAACGCCGTGTTCGGCTGGTGGTGGGCCGATCCGGTAGCCGCCCTGGCGATGCTGCCGCTGATCGTGCGCGAAGGGATCGAGGCGTGGAGGCCAGAGGGTGCCAATGGCCGTGGAGTACCGCGCGGAGCAGCACGTCGCTAAGTTAGGGACCGCGCCACCGTAGCTCAGTGGTAGAGCTCTCGATTCGTAATCGAGCGGTCGTCGGTTCAAATCCGACCGGTGGCTCTCCTACCCCGCCCCACCCAGCCCCGGGCGGAATGACGGAACGACGGAAAGGTTGCCCCTTCACGGGGGTGGTTGACAAGGGACGGGAGCGGGGATAGGCTCACCCCATGCCGCGCACGACCTATTACCGGTTCTTTTGGTTCGGCCCCGAGGGGGGGTCGGTGGGCTCGTGAGCTCGAGCGATGTAGCGACGAAGTAGCGAGAGAGCGACGCGTGCTTACACGGCCCCGGTCCCCGGGGCCGTTTCATTTTCCGGCCCCGGGAGCGCCTATGATCATCGTTCTACGACCCAGTGCGTCCGAGCACGATCTCGAGCAGATCGTGGCGCAGGTGCAGGCGCTGGGCCTCACGCCCCACGTATCGCGCGGAGTGACGCGCACCGTCGTCGGCTGCATCGGCGACGAGGATCGGCTGCGCGAGGTGCCGCTGCTCGCGTTTCCGGCGGTCGAGACGATCCTCCCCGTCGAGAAGCCGTACAAGCTCGCGGCCCGCGAGTTCGCGGCGCGGGATACGGAAGTGGTCTTAGGCGGGGCGGCGATCGGCGACGGGGCGGTGTACACGATCGCGGGTCCGTGCTCGGTGGAAGGGGGCGAGATGCTGCTCGAGACGGCCCTGGCGGTCAAAGAGGCTGGCGCGGTGGCGCTGCGCGGCGGGGCGTTCAAGCCCCGGACATCGCCCTACTCGTTCCGCGGACTCGGCGCCCAGGCGCTGGACCTGCTCGCGGCCGCGCGCGCCGAGACGGGTCTGCCGGTCGTGACCGAGGTACTCGACACGCGCCACGTGGCGCTCGTGGCCGAGAAGGCGGACTGCCTCCAGGTGGGCGCCCGCAACATGCAGAACTTCGCGCTGCTCACCGAGGTGGGCGAGAGCGGCAAGCCGGTGCTCTTGAAGCGGGGTATGGCGGCGACGCTCGAAGACCTGCTGCTCGCCGCGGAATACGTGCTCGCGCGGGGCAACCGGCAGGTGATGCTGTGCGAGCGGGGCATCCGGACCTTCGAGCGCGCGCTGCGCTATACGCTCGACATCGGGGCGGTCCCGTACCTGAAGCGGGAGACCCATTTGCCGGTGCTCGTCGATCCCAGCCATGCGGCGGGGCGCCGCGACCTGGTCCCGGCGCTCGCCCTGGCGGCCGTGGCCGCGGGCGCCGACGGGCTGCTCATCGAGGTCCATCCCGACCCGGACCGGGCGCGGTCGGACGGGGACCAGTCGCTCACCCTGGAAACCTTCGCCGAGCTGATGGAGCAGGTGCGCGAGGTGGCCGCCGCCGTGGGCCGACGGGCCGCGGGGGCGGCGGAGCTGCCTACGCGGTGAGGGTCAGCTTGTGGCCCTTGGCCTTGAGCGAGGCGGCGAGGCCGGTCTTCTCCACGGACTTCATGTAGGCCTCGTCGGGGCTGACCTGCTGCTTCTCGACCAGGTCGACCAGCGCGTCGTTCAGCGTGATCATGCCGAGCTGCTTCGACGTCTGGATGATCGAGGGAATCTGGAACGTCTTCCCCTCGCGGATCAGGTTGGAGATCGCGGGGGTGGTCAGCAGGATCTCGCGTGCCGCGACCCGTCCGCCGCCGAGCTTCTTGCACAACGTTTGCGAGATCACACCCTTCAGAGATTCAGACAGCATCACCCGGATCTGCGACTGCCGGTCCGCGGGGAACTGGTCGATGATTCGGTCGACGGTGGACGCGGCCGTCGTGGTGTGCAGGGTGCCGAATACGAGGTGCCCCGTCTCGGCGGTCTCGATCGCGATGGCGATGGTCTCGAGGTCGCGCATCTCGCCCACCAGCACGATGTCCGGGTCTTCGCGCAGCGCCGCACGGAGCGCCGACTTGAAGCTCCCGGTGTGGACCCCGACCTGCCGCTGGGTGATCACGCACTTCTTGTTCTCGTGCACGAACTCGATCGGATCCTCGATCGTGATGATGTGATCGGTGCGGGTGCGGTTGACGAGGTCGACCAGCGCGCACAGCGTGGTGGATTTGCCCGAGCCCGTGGGCCCGGTCACGAGCACCAGACCCTTGGTCAGGTAGCACAGCTGCTGCACCTCCTTCGAGACGCCGAGCTGCTCCACCGTCACGACCTGGGCGGGGATCACGCGGAACACCGCGAGCGCGCCCTTGCGGTCACGCGCGGCGTTCACGCGGAACCGCGCCAGCCCCGTGATCTCATAGGCGAAGTCCGAGTCTCCCGTTTCCTTCCATTCGCCGCGGTTGCGCTCGGGCATCACCGCCAGCAGCATCAGCTCCAGCTGCTCGGCGTTGAGCGGCGGCGCGGACTGGCGCCGCATCTCGCCGTGGGTGCGGAACACGGGCGGCTCGCCCACGCGCAGGTGCAGGTCGGACGAGCTCGACTGCACCAGCTCTTTGAGCAGCGCGCCGAGCGCGCGCTCGGCCGCCTGGTACTGGCGAGCGGCGAAGTCCGCGGGCAGGCCCGCGGGCGCCGCGGCCGTTGGTGCAGGAGGCTCGACCATCGGTGAGGCGGCGATCACCGACGGGCGGGGCGGCTTCGGTGGGGAGGTGGGGGAGGGGGCGAGGACGGGGGTGACAGCCGTCCCCCCGGCCCCCCCCGCGCCGGCTGCGCGCTGGGCTGCCGGAGCCGGGACCCCGGACGCTCCCGCGGCCGCGACCGGCGCCGCGTCGGAGTTCCCCATCGGCGAGACCACGGCCGTCAAGCGGCCCCCCTCCGGCACGATCCGCACCCGCACCATACCCCGGTCCGCCACGTACTCGAACTCCGTCTCCGCCATCTTGTCGATGTGGTCCGCGGACTCTGAGGGGGCCACCTCCACGAGCAGCGCGTAAATGTGCTGGTCCGTCAGCGGCTGCCGGCTCACCTTTCGCGGCTTCCCATCCTTGACCATCGTGACCGGCTCGTCGGGGAGCAGGTAGAGCCGGTCGCCCCGCTCCCGGAGCAGCACATCCACGAACGGATCGATCCGGGCGGGCATGCGTCAGTCCAGGGGGCGCGCGTACAACACGTGCGCGCGGTTGACGTAATGGGTGGTGGCGTGCGTCCACACGGCGAAGAACGCGTCGTGCGAGGCGTTGAGGTAGTCGAGCAGCCGGGCGTGGTGGAGCGGCAGCTCGACGCTCGCCCAGCCGCCCAGGGTGGAGCCGCCGGCGAGCACGACCTCGACCCCCACCAAGCGGGCCGCCGAGAGCCGGGCGGGGTCCGTGATCGGCGCCTGCCGGTCCACCGACGCCCAGATCGTGTGCAGCTTCGACACCAGCAGGACATCTCCTCCGTCCGCCGGCCGGAAGGCGAAGAACCCCTCGGCCCGGTTCAGCATTTCCAGCACCGTTTCCGCGCCGTCGTGATGCGGCACCCGCTCCATGACATACACCTCCCCGGGGCGGGACACGCCCTGGGTGAGCAACACGTGTGCGGGGACAGGGCAGCGGGGCAGGGAGAACTCGGACACGACGCAATACTAAAGACGTCACGCGTCTACGTCTAGCGACAAGCCTTGCGCCAAGAACGTCGCGCAACGACCGTCCCTCGCACGACGCCTTTGGTGTTACGACCTTCGTGCTACGCCGTTCGCGAGACGCCCTGACTACTCAGTGGGGCTGGCATTGCACCACGGCCGGCGGGATGCGGCCACAGCCGATTTGTTCGTCCATCCCGCTCGCGATCGGGCCACAGGCAGTGGCCTGCGCGCCTTCACGGGCGGCCTGTTCGGTGGGGCCGACGGCGCGCGCGCAGTTGGTGCGGCCGTGGAACGTCACGCAGACACGGCACTGGACTTTGGCCCGCGCCGTCGTCATGACGAAGAACAGCGCGGCGACCGCGAGCACGACGGCCAGCGTGTAGAGGGTGGACCGCTTCACCGAGTCAGCTGGAACTGCTGTCTCTCGGTCGACCCCTCCATCGCCGTCACCGACGACCGGCCGCGCGTGGCGATCTGCGTGACCTCGTCGAAATACCCGACCCCCACGAACTCCTGGTGCCGCACCGCGGCGTACCCGTCCCGCTCGGAGGCGAACTCCCGGCCCTGCAGCTCCGCGTAGGCCGCCATCCCTCGTTCCTTGTAGTCCCGCGCCAACGTGAACATGCTGTGATTGAGCGCGTGGAAGGCGGAGAGGGTGACGAACTGGAACTTGTAGCCGAGTGCGCCCAGCTCCTTCTGGAACGACGCGATCTGCTTCTCGCTCAGGTGCTTGCGCCAGTTGAACGACGGCGAGCAGTTGTAGGCGAGCAGCTTGCGCGGGAACTTCGCGTGGACCGCCTCCGCGAACCGCGTCGCTTCCTGGAGATCGGGCTTCGACGTCTCGAACCACAGGAGGTCCGCGTAGGGGGCGTACGCGAGCGAGCGGGCGATGGCCGCCTCGACGCCGTCACGGACCCGGAAGAAGCCTTCGGTCGTCCGCTCTCCCAGCACGAAGCGCCGGTCGTACTCGTCGCAGTCGCTTGTGAGCAGCGTCGCGCTGTTCGCGTCGGTGCGTGCGATGAGGATGGTGTCCACGCCGCACACGTCGGCCGCCAGCCGCGCGGCGATCAGCTTCGTGACGAACTCGCTCGTGGGAACGAGCACCTTGCCTCCCAGGTGCCCGCACTTCTTGACCGACGCGAGCTGGTCCTCGAAGTGCACGCCCGCGGCTCCCCCGTCGATCATGTTCTTCATGATCTCGAAGGCGTGGAGCGGGCCGCCGAACCCGGCCTCCGCGTCGGCCACCAGCGGCGCGAACCAGGAGATCGAGTCGTCGCCCTTCAGGTGGGCGATCTCGTCGGCGCGCTTGAGGGCGTTGTTGATGCGGCGCAGCAGCGCCGGGACCGAGTCGGAGGGATACAGGCTCTGGTCCGGATACATCTCGAGCGCGTTGTTCGCGTCGGCGGCCACCTGCCAACCGCTCACGTAGATGGCCTTGAGCCCCGCCTGCACTTCCTGGATCGCCTGGTTGCCCGTGATCGCCGACAGGACCGCGACGTAGTCGTCCTGCTGCAGCAGCTGCCACAGCCGGGTGGCTCCGTGCCGCGCCAGTGAGTACTCGATGTCGATCGAGCCCCGCAGTCGGAACACGTCGCCCGCGCTGTACGGTCGGGTGACGCCGTCCCAACGACCGTCCGTCGTCCACGCGCGCTCGAGCGACGCGATGAACTCCTGCTTGTCCATGCTTCCCCGCCGGTGAATTAGTCGAGATACTCGTACGCGACCGTGGTCAAGAACTCTGCAAACTCCGGGCCGGTCGCGAGCTCGGCCAGGATTCGCCCCGCAAGCGAAAACTGAGGTCCGCCAACGCCATCCGCACCTACCCGTTCAGGTAGGGTCTCCACCAATTCGGCCAGGAGTTGTTGGACCAGTGCCGCAGTCACCGGTCGTCCGTCCTGCAAGCGCACACCGTGCCGCAACCACTGCCACACCTGGGCGCGGGAGATCTCGGCGGTGGCGGCGTCCTCCATGAGATCGTAGATCGGCACCGCCCCGCTCCCGCCGAGCCAGGCGGCGAGATAGCGCAGTGCGACGTCGAGGTTGGTGCGCAGCCCAGCGGCCGTGACGTCCCCCGGCGGCGTGGCGAGCAGGTCGCGCGCCGTCACCAGCACGTCCTCGCGCTGCAGCGCGATCTGGTGCGGGCCCTTCATGTGGGCGTCGAACACCTCGCGCGCGACCGGCACGAGTGCGGGATGCGCCACCCAGGTGCCGTCGTGCCCCTGGCGCACCTCGCGCAGCTTGTCCTGGCGGACTTTCTCGAGCGCCTGCGCGTTCAGCGCCGGGTCGCGCTTGATCGGGATCTGCGCCGCCATGCCGCCCATCGCGTGAATGCCGCGGCGATGACAGGTCCGGATCGCGAGGTCCACGTACGCCCGCAGGAATGGCTGCTCCATCGTCACGCGGGCGCGATCGGGGAGCACGCACTCGGGCCGGTTCTTGAATTTCTTGATGTAGCTGAAGATGTAGTCCCAGCGCCCGCAGTTGAGGCCGGCGGCGTGGTCGCGCAGCTCCCACAGGATTTCGTCCATCTCGAACGCCGCCAGAATCGTCTCGATCAGCACGGTCGCGCGGATCGTGCCGCGGGGCAGGCCGAGCGCGTCCTGAGCGAAGCTGAACACGTCGTTCCAGAGACGCGCCTCGAGGTGACTCTCCATCTTGGGCAGGTAGTAGTAGGGCCCCGTGCCCTTGGCGATGAGCGCTGCGGCGTTGTGGTAGAAGGCCAGGCCGAAGTCGAACAGGGACGCCGAGATCGGCGCGCCGGCCACCAGCAGATGTTTCTCGACGAGGTGCCATCCCCGCGGCCGCACGATCAGCGTCGCGGTGCGCGGCTCGAGCCGGTAAGGCTTGCCCTCAGGGCTGGTGTAGGAGATGGTTCCGGCGATCGCCTCGCGCAGGTTCTGCTGGCCGCGTAGGTTGTTCTCCCACGTGGGCGCGTTCGCGTCCTCGAAGTCCGCCATGAACACGTTGGCGCCGGAGTTGAGCGCGTTGATCATCATCTTGCGCTCCACCGGGCCGGTGATCTCCACGCGCCGGTCGAGCAGGTCGGGGCGGATCGGCGCGACCGTCCACGCGCGCTCGCGCAGGTCGCGCGTCTCGGGGAGGAAGTCGGGGAGCCGGCCCGCGTCGATCTCCCCCTGGCGGGCGCGGCGGCGCTCGAGCAGGTCGCGGCGCACGGCCTCGAAGCGGCGCGCCAGCGCGGCGACAAAGTCCAGGGCGGCGGGGCCGAGGATCTCGGCGCAGCCGCTCGGCGGAGGCTTGCGGACCTCGATACCGGAGACGTCCACGGCCATAGCCTAAGAGTAACCAGAGGCCGTACTTTAGACGACGGTCATGCCCGGGTCCCTGGTCGTCGCCGCCCTGTGCTTGCTGGTCCTCGGGGCCGCCTTGCTGGGCGGCGCCTTCCGGACGGTGCGGGGCGGGCGCTGGTTGGCGGGGGGGCTGCGCGGCCTCGTAGGGACGCTGTGCCTCGTGCTGGCCGCGCTCGCGGCGACGATCACGGTCGGCCTGCAGGGATACCGGGCGCTCACCTACGAGGAAGTGGCGGCCACCGTGAAGACGGAGCCGGTGGGCCTCCAGCGCTTCCGCGCGACCATCACGCTGCCGGACCGCCGGCTCGCGATGTACGAGCTGGCGGGCGACGCCTTTTACGTGGACGCCCACATCCTCAAGTGGCACCCGTGGGCCAGCCTGGTCGGGCTGCACACGGCCTACGAGCTCGACCGCGTGGCCGGGCGCTACAACGCGGTCGCGGACGAGCGCACCAGACCGCACACCGTGTTCGCGCTGGCGCCCTCGCACGCCGTGGACCTCTTCTTCCTGGCGCGGCGCAAGCTGCTCGGCCCGCTCGTGGACGCGGAGTACGGCTCGGCGGCGTTCATCGCCGCCGCGCGCCCCGCGACGTACGAGGTCCGCGTGTCGGCGACCGGGTTGCTGATGCGGCCCGTGCTGTAGAGCCCCCGCAGCTGAGTAGCAGGAGGAGCGACCATGCCGGAAGGGCTGTCGCGTCGTGCCTTCGCCGAACGGCTCGCGCTCGCCGCCGCCGCGCCCTTCGTGTTGCTGGACGTGCGGCTCCCGATGGCGGCGGGCGCCGCGCCGCCGCTGCCGCAACAGGCCGAGCCGTCGCCGCTCGCCCAGGCGCTCGCGGAATCGATCCGTCTCCGCTACGGCGACCGGCTCTCCGCCGACGACGTGAAGACCATCACCCAAAGCATCGAGTCCCGCCTGCAAGGCGTGGAGCGCCTGTACCGCGTCGCGCTCACCAACGCCGACGAGCCGGACTTCGTGTTCTCGGTCTATCGCGGACCGGCCTCGTGAGCGACGATCTCGCCTTCGCGTCGCTGCCGGAGCTGGGGCGCCTGCTCCGGACGCGACACCTCTCCGCGACCGAGCTGGCGGAGTACTTCCTGGAGCGATTGGAGCGGTTCGGCCCCCGCTACAACTGCGTCGTGACGGTCACGCCCGAGCGCGCGCTCGCGGAAGCCGCGCGCGCCGACCGCGAACTCCGCGCCGGCACGATTCGCGGGCCGCTCCACGGCATTCCGTACGGGGTGAAAGACCTGCTCGCCGCGAAAGGCTACCCCACCACCTGGGGCGCCGAGCCGTACCGCTACCAGACCCTGGACGACGACGCGACGGTGGTCGCGCGGTTGGGGGCGGCGGGCGCGGTGCTCGTGGCAAAGCTCGCGATGGTCGAGCTCGCGGGCGGCATGGGCTACAACCAGCCGGCGGCGTCGTTCACGGGGCCGGGGAAGACGCCGTGGAATCCCGACTATTGGAGCGGCGGCTCGTCCTCCGGGCCGGGCGCGGGCGTGGCGGCGGGGCTCGTGCCGTTCGCGATCGGCTCGGAGACCTCGGGCTCGATCCTCACGCCGGCCGCCTACTGCGGCATCACGGGTCTGCGGCCGACGTACGGCCTCGTGAGCCGCCACGGCGCGATGGCGCTGTCGTGGACGATGGACAAGCTGGGGCCGATGGCTCGCAGCGCCGAGGACGCCGCGCTGGTGCTTGCGGCGATCGCGGGGAAGGACCCGAAGGATCCGTCGTCGGCGTCCCGCGGCTTTCGCGCTCCCCCCCCTCCAGGCGAGGCGAGACGCCGCCGGTTTCGCATCGGCGTGCCGAAGGGCGCGATCGACGCGGTGCAGGGGGAGGTGGCGGAGAATTTCACGACGTCGCTCGAGGTGCTTCGCCCCGTGGCCGAGATCGTCGCGGACGTGGAATTGCCGGACTTGCCGTTCGGCGTGGTGGCGGGGACGATCATCGCGGCCGAGGGAGCGAGCGCGTTCGACGATCTGTTCGAGCAGAATCGCCTCAAGGACCTGACCGCGCCGGAGGACCGCGTCGGCGGCTACGGGGCGCTGGCCATCTCGGCGGGTGACTACCTGCGGGCGATGCGGGTGCGGCGGGTGATGGGCAAGGCGTACGACGACCTGCTGCGGCCGTTCGACGCGCTCGCGACGCCGACGCGCACCACGGTTGCCAGCCCACTCGACAAGACGTTCCGCGACGCCTATCCCGACGTGCGGGGGGGCGTGTCGCTGATCGGGTCGAGCAACGTCGTCGGCGTGCCCGGCATCTCGGTGCCGAACGGCTTCGGTCTCGCGGGGCTGCCCACGGGCTTGAGCTTCGTGGCGCGCGCGTTCGACGAGGCGACGCTGGTGCGGATCGCGCGGGCCTACCAGGCGCGGACCGACTGGCACAAGCGCCGACCCGAAGTGGCGTGAAGCAGGCTGTCAACCAATCACCGCCGGCCGGCATCGTAGGGAGGTGCCGGGGCGTCCCGGCCCCCCCGGCCCCGTGCGACCTGATGACATCGGACCTGACCGACCTCGTTCAGCGCGCGCAGCAGGGCGACCAGGCAGCGTTCGAGGCGCTGTATCATCGGCATGTGGGCCGGGTGTACGCGCTGTGCCTGCGGCTCACGGCCGACGTCGCGCGGGCGGAGGAGCTGACGCAAGACGCGTTCGTCCGGACCTGGGAGCGGCTGGCGAGCTTTCGTGGCGAGAGCGCATTCTCGTCCTGGCTGCACCGGGTCACGGTGAACGTGGTGTTGCTTGACTTGCGAGCGGCGCGGCGCCGGTCGCGGGTGGTGTTTGCGACCGAGGATCCGGCGGCGTTCGAGCAGGCGCGCGGGGAGTCAGGCGGGGCGGGGGGGGCGGGGGGGGCGGGGAGGCTCGACCTCGAACGCGCGGTGGCGAGGCTCCCGCCGGGCGCGCGGGAGGTGTTCGTGTTGCACGACGTCGAAGGATACGCGCATCAGGAGATCGCCGAGGTGACCGGGATCGCCGTGGGGACGTCGAAGGCGCAGCTGTTCCGGGCGCGCCGGCTCTTGCGGGAGGCGTTGGACCGATGATGTGTCCCGACAGGGAAGCCAAGCTCAACGAGTACGCGGACGGCACGCTCGCGCCAGCCGAGCGAGGGGCCCTCGAGCAGCACCTTACCGAGTGCGCCGGGTGCCGCATGGCCGTGGCGCAGTTGCGCGGGCTGATCGCTGGGGCGCGCGAGCTGCCGCGCAGCATCGAGCCACCGCGGGATCTGTGGCTTGGAATCGCGGGCCGACTGGGGCAAGGTGCCACGGGCAACGTGCCACGGGCCTGGTGGCGCGAACGAACATTTTGGGCCGGCGCGCTGGCCGCCGCCGCGACCTTCGTCATCGTGTTCGGGGTCTACCGCCTGTTACCGCCCTCTACCGCCCTCTACCGGCCGGAGGGGCAGGGCTGGGCGGCGGTCGAGGCCGACTACCAGCAGGCTGCCGCCGAGCTCGGCGGGACGCTGGCGGCGGAGCGCGACCGGCTCAGGCCCGAGACCGTCGCCCTGGTGGCGCGTAACCTCTCGCTCATCGATGCGGCGATCCGCGAGTCGCGCGCCGCGCTGGCGCGCGATCCCGGCAACGCGGAGCTGCGACGGCTGTTCGCGGCGGCGTACCGCCAGAAGGTCGAGCTGCTGCGCTGGGCCACGCGTGTCGCGACGTCGAGCTGACATGAGGACCGCTATGTTGAGGACCCCTGGTTGGCTGGCGCTCATGGCGCTGCTCGTCGCACCGGCCGTGACGGCCCAGGGCAAGGGGCGGGTCGACGAGCGGTGGCCGCTCGCCCCCGGCGGGTCGGTGCGCATCATGAATCCGTTCGGGCGCGTGCGCGTGATCGGCTGGGATGCCGATAGCCTCGCCGTCGCGGCTCGGCTGGACCCGGGGGCCGGCCGGTTCTACGCGGCCGGGGACGCCCGGGTGCGGAAGCTCGGGGTCGACGTCCCGCTCGAGCAGGGCGCGGCCGGTCGCGCCGAGCTCGAGGTCCGCGTTCCGCGCCGCGCCAGCGTGTGGGTGAAATCGGCGACCGCGGACATCGCGGTCGAGGGGGTCGACGGCACGTTGGATCTCAGCAGTGTGAGCGGCGCGGTGCACGTGGTCGGCACGCCGCAGGACGTGACCGCCGAAACGATGGACGGTGACGTGGAGATCGCGGGCGGCACCGGCCGGGCGCGGGTGAAGACGGTGAGCGGCGGGATTCTGCTGCGCGGCGCGAGCGAGGATCTCGGCGCGTCCACGCTGTCCGGCACGATCGTCGTACGCGCCGCGGGATGGCAGCGGGGCGGCACGGGGGTGCAACGCGGCAAGTTCGAGTCCGTGACGGGCGACATCCGCTTCGAGGGTGACGTGGGGCGGGGCGGGGTGGTCGAGCTCGAGAGCCAAAGCGGCAAGGTCGAGGTGCGCGTCCCTCCCCCGCCGTCCACGGTGGCCGACTTCGACCTGCTCACGATCGGGGGGAGCATCAGCAACACGCTGACGGCGGCAGCCCCGCAACAGCGCGCGGCCGGGATCGGTCAGGAGCTCCGGTTCTCGACCGGCACCGGTGGGGCCCAGATCACGGTCCGCAGCTTCAAGGGCCCCATCTTGCTGCAGCCCAAATGATCGCAGCCACGACGATTTCTGGACCTCCGTCTGTCCTGCATCGCGTCGGCTTGCCGTAAACCTTCCTGACTCGACCGGCATCTCAGTGGCAACCCACCATCGGAGGTTGCCATGCAGGCCCGGATTCGTAGCCTCGCTCTCGCGGCGCTCTCGAGCGCCCTGTTCACCGCTCCGACCGTCGCCGCCAACGGCGCCCGGTCGGTGGCCGTCGCGCGTCCGGACGACTTCCCCGCCGGCCCGCCGTGGATCTCGATCGAGCTCCCCGTCAATCCGTACGACCAGTCGATGCGCGGCGCGTTCTTACTGGTGCACGCCTTTCATCACCAGACGCCCGTTGGCTACGTCGTGACGGGCACGGCGGAAGGGATCGTGAACGGCGAGCGACGCTCACTGAAGCTCGAGTTCACCGAGACGTCGCGTGACGGCGTGTACGCGCTCAAGCGGTTGTGGCCCGAGGAAGGAACGTGGACGCTCGTCATCACGGCAAATCAGGGTCCGGGGGACGGGGCCACGGCGGTGGTGGACCTGGGGCCGGACGGCGCGCCCGCGGCCATCCGCGTGCCGACGATGCAGCGCGGCTCATGGACCGTCCCGGCGCCGGTCTCGATGAGCGACATCGACGCAGCCCTGCGGGCGCGCGCGGCGACGCTGGCGCGGAGGTCGTAGATTCGGGGGCGTGGTCCCCCCCTCGGGCGTCGTCGTGACGGGAGCCTCGACCGGCATCGGCGCGTGCGTCGCGCGCGACCTCGCCGGCCGCGGCTTCCGTGTATTCGGGACGGTGCGGCGCCCGGAGGACGCCACCGCGCTCGAGCAAGCCGGCGTGACAGCGGTGCAGATGGACGTCACCGATACCGGGAGCATCGCCCGAGCGCGGGCGGAAGTAGAGCATGCGCTCGCGAGTACGCCGCTCGGTGGCCTCGTCAACAACGCCGGGATTCCCGCGGCGGGGCCACTCGAGCTCGTGCCGCTGGACGAGCTGCGGCGCGTACTCGAGGTGAACCTGGTCGGCGCCGTCGCGGTGACCCAGGCCTTCCTGCCGCTGCTGCGGGTATCGCGCGGCCGTGTCGTCAACATCAGCTCCGTCTCGGGCCGCTGCGCTCTGCCATTCATGGGTCCCTACGCCGCGTCCAAGTTTGCCCTGGAGGCGGTCTCCGACAGTCTACGCCGGGAGCTGCTGCCCTTCGGGGTCCAGGTGATTGTGATCGAGCCTGGGAGCTTCCAGACCAGGATCTGGAGCAAGGTCGAAGCCATCGACATGCGCCGCTACCAGGCGTCGCCCTACGGAGAGGCGCTTGCGCGATTCGCCGAAGGGGTGTTGCGCGGCGCCAAGCAGGCGCCGCCGCCCGACAAGGTGGCGCGCGCCGTGTGGCGCGCGCTCACGGCCCGCCGACCGCCGCTGCGGGTAGTCGTCCCGCCGCACCCGCTTGACCGCATCACGTTGTGGATTCCGGACCGCGTGCTCGACTGGCTGATCTATCGAGTGCTGTGGCGCTCTAGACCACCTTCCCGATCGGCAGCTTCCTGATCCGCTTGCCAGTGGCCGCGAAGATCGCGTTGCAGAGCGCCGGCGCGATGGGCCCGACGGAGGGCTCGCCGATGCCGCCCTGCTTGTCGCTCGACGGCACGATGTGCACCGCGACCTCGGGCATTTCGTTCAAGTGCAGCATCGGGTAGTCGGTGAAATTGCTTTGCTTCACCCGGCCCCGCTCGATGGTGATCTCGCCGTACAGCGCGGCCGTCAGCCCGTAGACGATTCCGCCCTGTAGCTGTGCCTCGATCTGGCCCACGTTCACGGTGGGCCCGCAGTCGACCGCGCACACCACGCGGTGTACCCGCACGGCCCCGTCCGGTGCGACCGACACCTCCGCGACCTGAGCGCACACCGTCGGTGCCCATTCGGCGATGGCGATGCCACGCCCCCGGCCGGCCGGCAGCGGCGTCCCCCACCCGGCCTGCTCGGCCGCGAGCTCGAGCGTCCGCCGATGGCGCGGCTTGTCTTGCAGCAGCTGGCGCCGCAGCTCGTACGGATCCTTCCCGCCGGCCGCGGCGACCTCGTCGAAGAAACACTCGGTGACGAAACCGTTCTGTGAGATCCCCACCGAGCGCCAGAAACCGCGTGGGATCGGGAGGAGGTCCACCGCGACCTGGTCCACGGAGACGTTGGGGATTCCGTAAGGCAGATTGCTCGCGCCGTCGATGAGCGTCCGGTCGATCCCCTTCTCGAGCGGTCCGAACTTCAAGAGGATCGGGGGCGCCACGATGCGGTGCGTCCAGACCACGGGAGTGCCCGTCGCGTCGAGCGCGGCGGCGAACCGGTTGTACGTCGCGGGCCGGTAGAACCCGTGCTGCACGTCGTCCTCGCGCGACCAGATCACCTTGACCGGCGCGCCCACCGCCTTCGAGAGGCGCACGGCTTCGGAGACGAAGTCGGGCTCGAGCCGCCGGCCGAACCCCCCGCCCAGGAGCGTCGTGTGGATGCGGACCCGCTCCTTGGGGAGACCGGTGAGCTCCGCTGCCACCTCCTGGGCGCGCGTCTGGTTCTGCGTCGGCGCCCACACGTCGCAGTCGTCCGCCCGCACGTGGGCCGTGCAGTTCATCGGCTCCATGGTCGCGTGGTGCAGGAACGGCACCTCGTACACGGCCTCCACGCGCTTCGCCGCGGCGGCGAGCGCGCCCACCGGGTCGCCGTCCTTGCGCGCTTCCACGCCCGGCTGTTCGGCCAGCCGGGCGAGCTGCGCGCGGATGCCGTCGGAGCCGAGCAAGGCGGCCTCGCCCTCGTCCCATTCGATCTCGAGCGCGCGCCGCCCCGTGACGGCGTGCCAGTACGTGTCGGCCACTACCGCGACCGCCGCAGCGCAGCCGACGCCCCACGCCCCGTCCTTCCCGGTCCACGGACTCGGCTCGAGCGCCACGACCGCCCGCACCCCCGGCGACGCCTTCGCCTTCCCCCCGTCGTAGCGTTTCAGCGTGCCCCCGAAGACCGGACACCGCTCGATCGACGCGATGAGCATCCCGGGAACCTTGACGTCGATCCCGTACGCGGCGGTGCCGTCCACCTTCGCCGGCGTGTCGAGCCGCGGCACGCGGGTGCCGAGGAGGCGGAAGTCCTTCGGGTCCTTGAGCGGCGGGTTTTCGGGGACGGGGACGGTGGCGGCCCGCGACGCGAGCGCGCCGTAGCCCAGCCGCCGGCCGGAGGGCGCGTGGATCACGGCGCCGTTCTGCGCACGGCACGCGACGCGATCGACCTGCCAGTGCAGCGCGGCGGCGGAGATCAGCATCTCGCGCGCGCTTGCGCCCGCCTTGCGCAGCATGTCCCAGGACGTGCGGATGGCGGTGCTGCCGCCGGTGGACATGCGGCGCGACCAGCCGGCGGGGTTCTCCGGCACCGGCCCCAGGCGCACCTTCGACCAGTCCGCCTCCAGCTCCTCGGCGAGGATCATGGCGAGCCCGGTCTGCGATCCCTGGCCCATCTCGGACTTGTCCACGGTCAGCGTCACGACGCCGTCCGTGCTGATGCGCAGCCACGCGTTGGGGGCGAATCCCGCGTCGGCCGGGGCGGGGGCGGGGCTGGGGGCCGCGGCCTGCGAGCGCGGTGGGAGATAGAAGGCGATGACGAGCCCGGCGCTCGTCTCGACGAACTCGCGGCGGGTGATGCGGCTGCTCATCGAAATCCTCCTCACATACGTCACTTGACTCGTCGCGCAAAATCCTTCCCGGTGTTACACGACCTTCCCGATCGGCAGCTTCCTAATCCGTTTTCCGGTCGCCGCGAAGATGGCATTGCAGACGGCCGGCGCGATCGGGGGCGTGCCCGGCTCGCCGACGCCGCCCTGCGAATCGGTGCTGGGCACGATGTGCACCTCGACGACGGGCATGTCGGCCATCCGCAGCATCCGATAGTCGTTGAAGTTGCTCTGCAGCACGCGGCCCTGGTCGATCGTGATCTCGCCCCACAACGCCGCCGTGAGGCCGTACACGATCGCGCTCTGCATCTGCGCCTCGACGATGTCGGGGTTCACGACCGGTCCACAGTCCACGGCGCACACCACGCGATGCACGTGCGGGGCGCCGTCGGAGTCGACCGAGACCTCGGCGACCTCGGCGACGTAGGTCTCGAATGCCTTGTACACGGCGATGCCCCGAGCACGTCCCGAGGGGAGCGGCGTGCCCCAGCCCGCCTTGCTTGCGGCGAGGTTCAGGACGGCCAGGTGGCGCGGCGCCTTGCCGAGCAGGTCGCGGCGGTACTCGTAGGGGTCCTTCTTGGCTGCCTGCGCCAGCTCGTCGATGAAGCTCTCGACCACGAACGCGTTGAACGAGTTGTTCACCGAGCGCCAGAAGCCGACCGGGATACCGGTGTCGGTCAAGACGTAGTCCACGTGGACGTTGGGAATTGCGTAGGGCATGCCGACGCCGCCCTCCACGGCCTCCCCGTCGAGCCCGTTCTTCACCGTGTCCGGGAAGACGCGCGCCATGATGGACGGCGCCACGATGCGGTGCGTCCACGCCACCGGCTGGCCCCCTGCATCGAGCCCGGCCCGCAGCGTGTGACGGCACGCCGGGCGGTACTGCGCGTTGCGGATGTCGTCCTCGCGGGACCACACCACCTTGACGGGTGCCCCGGCGGCCTTCGACGTCTCGAGCGCCTCCCGGATGAAATCCAGCTCGAACCGCCGCCCGAACCCGCCGCCAAGATACGTCGTGTGCACGTTGACTTTCTCGGGCGCGACACCGCCGATCCCGGCGCCCAGGCCTTGAGCGCCCGTCTGGAACTGCGTCGGGGCCCAGATGTCCACACCGTCGGCGCGCACATGCGCGGTGCAGTTCATGGGCTCCATCGTTGCATGGGCGAGGAATGGCAGCTCGTATGCCGCGTCGAGCTTGGTCGTGGAGAGCTGGAATGCCGCTTGCGTGTCACCGTCGTGCCGCGCCACCGCGCCGGCCTGCTCCGCGCGCTGCGCGAAGAGCTGCGAGATGGTGGTGCTCGATACGCTGGCGGTGGGGCCTTCGTCCCACACGACCTCGAGCGCGTCCCGACCCTTCTTCGCGGGCCAGTAGCCGTCGGCGACGACCGCCACGCCGGACGAGATCTGCACCACGTGGCGCACCCCGGGCACGGCCTTTGCCTTGGTCGCGTCGAAGCTCTTCACCTTGCCGCCGAACACCGGACTCCGCGCGATGACGGCGACGAGCAGACCCGGCCGCTTCACGTCGATGCCGAACTGGGCGCTCCCGTCCACCTTGGGCGGCGTATCGAGCCGCCGCACGCGCGTGCCGAGGATCTTCCAATCCTTGGGATCCTTGAGCGGCACGTCGTGCGGCAGGGGGACGGTGGCCGCTTTGGCGGCGAGCTTCCCGTAGGTGAGCCGCCGGCCACTCGCCGCGTGGAGCACTGCTCCCTGTTCAGCGCGACACGCGGCCCTGTCAACGCCCCACGTCTCCGCGGCCGCGGCGACGAGCATCTCGCGCGCCGCCGCGCCCGCCTTGCGGAGCGGCGTGTACGCCGCGCGGACGCTGGTGCTGCCGCCCGTACCCTGCATGCCGAACATGGGGTTGGTGTACGCTTTGTCCGCGGGCGCAAACTCGATCCGGATCTTCGACCAGTCGGCCTCGAGCTCCTCGGCGAGCAGCATCGGCAGCGAGGTCGTGACGCCCTGACCCATCTCGGACCGGTCCACGATCACGAGCACGCTCTCGTCGGGATTGATGCGCAGCCAGGCGTTGGGCGCGAACGGTGCAGCCGGAGGGGGGGGCCCGAAACGGCGGCCCGCTGGGACGTAGAAGCCGATCACCAGACCGGCGCCGGCGACGCCGGCGGTCTCGAGGAACTCGCGCCGGGTGACGTTGGTGGGGGCGCTCATGTCACGCTCCCTGCGCGGCGCGATGGATGGCGGCGCGGATCCGCTGGTAGGTGCCGCAGCGGCAGATATTCGTCATGGCGGTGTCGATGTCGGCGTCCGACGGATGCGGGTTCTTCGCGAGCAGCGCGGCGGCGGCCATGATTTGGCCCGACTGGCAGTAGCCGCACTGCGGCACGTCTTCCTCGATCCACGCCCGCTGCACCGGGTGCGCGCGGTTCTTGGAGAGGCCTTCGATCGTGGTGACACGCTTGCCCGCGACCGCCGCGACCGGGAGGACGCAGGTGCGGGTGGCGACGCCGTCCAGGTGCACGGTACAGGCGCCACACTGCGCGATGCCGCAGCCGAACTTGGTGCCGGTGAGGCCGAGCGTGTCGCGCAGCACCCAAAGAAGGGGCGTGTCGGGCGCGACGTTCACGGTCGCGCGCTTGCCGTTCACGGTGAAGCTGATCGGAGCCATGCGGAACATCCTCCGCGACGAGAATCGGTGAAACGTGCAGGGGTGCCCCGGGAGAGGGAAGGGGCTGGGGACCGTCTTTCGGAACGTTTCGGCTCACTACATGTTCCCCGCCCGTGAGTGAGTCGTCGCCATCGCGCGTCACCTACGCGCGCGGCTTGGGCCTCTTCTCCGGCACGATGGCCGTGATCGGCGGCATCATCGGCGGCGGCATTTTCTTGACGCCCGCCACCGTGGCCGAGCGCGTCGGGTCCGCGACACTGATCGTCGCCGCGTGGGTCGTCGGAGGCGTGGTGGCCCTCATGGGCGCCCTCTGCTTCGGCGAGCTGGGTGCGCGGCGCCCCCAGGCCGGGGGCGGGTACGTGTACCTGCGGGAGACGTGGGGGCCGCTCCCCGCCTTCCTGTATGGCTGGGCGCTCCTGTTTCTGATCGCGACAGGGGCCATCGCGGCCGTGGCCATCATGTTCGCCACCTACGCGCTACCGCTTGTGGGCCTGTCCCCGCGGCTCACCGTGCCCGTCGCGGCCGGCGCGATCGTGTTCCTGACGGGCATCAATTACCTCGGCGTGAAGCCTGCTGCCGTCACCCAGAACATCTTCACCGTCTTGAAGCTGGTCGCCCTGGCCGCGCTCATCGCTGTCGGTCTCTCTACCGCCCCCGCTGCCGCCCTGTACCGCCCTCTGCCGCCCTCGACCGCCACGCACGTCGTTGTAGCCCTGGGTGCAGCACTTGTACCCATCCTGTTCACGTATGGGGGGTGGCAACAGACCAACTTCATCGCCGAGGAGATCATCGAGCCGGAGCGGAATCTGCCGCGCGCCCTCGTGCTCGGCGTCGCGGTGGTGGTCGCCGTGTATCTGCTCGCGAACCTGGCCTATCTGCGGGTGCTCGGGCCCGGGGGGCTCGCAGCGACGTCCGCGCCCGCCGCGGCCGTGATGCGGGCGGTACTCGGGCCCGCGGGCGGCACCATCATCGCCGCCGGCATCGCGGTCTCCACCTTCGGGTTTCTCAATCTCGTCATCCTCGTAACGCCGCGCGTCTTCCAGGCGATGGCGGCGGACGGCGTGTTCTTCTCACGTCTCGCCGAGCTGCACCCCATCTATCGCACGCCGACCGCGGCGATCGTCCTGCAGGGCGGCTGGGCGGTCGTGCTGACGCTGTTCTACGGCACGTTCAGCCAGCTCGTGGACTACGTCGCCTTCGGGGACTGGATCTTCTTCGGGCTGACGGTGGCGGGACTGTTCGTCTATAGGGCCCGTGAGCGAGCGGGGACTGTGGCGTGCGCCCCACAGCGCGGATTCCGCACGCCTGGTTACCCCTGGACGCCAGCCCTATTCGTGGTGGCGGCCCTGTATGTGGTCGCGAGCTCGATACTCGCCAATCCCCGCAACGCCCTGATCGGCACGCTGCTCCTGCTCGTAGGCGTGCCGGTGTACCGTCTGTTCGCGAGGCGCCGGGCTCCCGGCGCCCCTTGACGCGCCAGCGCGCCGCGGGCATTCTAGCCGCTCTTCGAGACAGCGCCCATGATCCCCGGCTTCCGAGCCGATCGCGATAGCATTCCCCGTGCTGTTTTCACCGTGACCATTCTCAACCACGGAGGATATTCTCATGCAGAGCACGTGTAATCGGTGGCGCATCCTCTACGCGGCGATGCTGGCGGCGGCCGGGGTGCTGGCGCCCAGCTCGCGCCTGCTGGCGCAGGGCACCGGGTCCATCGCCGGCAAGGTGACGGACGAGCGCGGCACGCCGGTCGCGGGTGCGCAGGTGACGATCGTGCAGCTTGGCAAGGGCGCGGTCACCACGGCCAACGGTACCTACCTCATCGAGGCCGTGGCAGCCGGCTCCCACGCCGTGCGTGTTCGGATCATCGGATACCGGAGCCAGACCCACACGGTCGCCGTGGCGGCCGGGCAGCGTGTGACCCAGGACTTCACCCTGGCCCCCGACCCCCTCAATCTCGAGGCAGTGGTGGTAACGGGCACTGAGACGCCCCGCACCAAGCTCGAAACGAGCAACGCGACGACGGTCTTGAGCGCCGCGGACCTGGTGCAGGCGGCACCCCGTAGCACCACCGAAGCCCTCCGTTACGTGCCCGGGTTCACGCGGGTGGAAAGCTCAGGCGGTGAGGTCAACGAGAACTACGAGATGCGGGGCATCTTGGGGATCGAATACATCATGTTCCTGGAAGACGGTATGCCGGTGTTCCCCACGATGCACACCTTCTTCATGAACGCCGACAATCTGTTCCGCATCGATCAGAACATCGAGCGGATGGAAGTCGTGCGCGGCGCGGGCTCGGCGCTGTTCGGGTCGAACACTCCGGGCGCGATCATCAACTTGATCAATCATGCCGGCGGCCCCGAGGCGGGCGGGAGCCTGATGGCGTACGGAGGGACAGGGGGGCTGGCGCGCTACGACTTCAACGTGAACGGCCCGATCGGTCCGGACTGGCGGTTCAATGCCGGGGGCTTCTACCGCTACAACCGGGGCGCGCGCTTTCCGGGTTTCCCCGGTACGGCGGGCGGACAGTTCAAAGCCAGCATCACGCGGAACTTCACCAACGGGTACTTCCGCACGTCCCTCAAGGTCATTGATGACCGCAACCAGTTCATCTTGGATCTGCCGTTTCTCTATCCGGATTCGAACAACCTGAAGAGCTACCAGAACGTCCCTGGGTTCTCGGACTACGGCTCGATGAACACGAATGAGGGCAACAACATCGCGGTTCCGACTCCGGACGGTCAGCTGCTCCTGCCGTTGGACCACGGGCTCAAGACCAAGGCGTACTGGCTCACCGCCGCCGCGGGCTTCAATTTCGCGAAGGGATGGAACGTCGACAACAGCGCGCAGATCATGCAGGACCAACAGGAATGGAACGCCATCCTGCCGTTCGACGTCCAGGATGCGGCCACCGCTGTGAACAGCTACCTGACTCAGTATTGGGGCAGTTACGCGTTCGGTGTGCTCCAGAAGAACGGGACGATTCCGGCGGGCCGCTTCATGTGCAATGGGTCCAACGGAACTAATTGCCCAGGCGGCGCGGGGGTGGTCGGGACGCCGACGGTCACGCTCACGTACCCCAACGTGCTTGACGCTACGGGGAGCCCGACGATCTACAACAATCCTAACGGCCTGCTCTCGCCCGGGGGCGAGTGGCACGTATCGAAGCCTCTTTCGGCGTTCCAGGATCAGTTGACGTTCAAGAAAGCCCTTGAGGGCGGGCACAACGTTTCGCTCGGCGTCTACTTTGCCAACTACGCGCAGACCAACCAGTGGTACTTCACCGACGTCCTGATGGACGTTCAGGACAACCCGCACTTCGTGGACCTGACCGTCAACAACGCCACCGTGATGTTCCGCGACACGACGGTGGCGGGGGTTAAGGATAGCACAAGTTTCACTCTCCCTGCCAATTTCGCTGCGACGAAGAACGGGTTCCGCAAGTTTGTGTCGAACTACGTCAACGGCGAGGGACAGACGACCGTCTTCTCGACGGTGCTGGGCGGATCGTTCAAGTTGAGCGACCGCCTGCGCCTCGATCTCGGGGGCCGTTACGAGCGAGACGACTACGTGCAGACATCGCAGAATACGGCGACGACTCCCGTTGGTGGCGACACGCTCAACTCTTTGACACTGTTCGATCAGGATACCTGGGGCGTCCCCTCCTCGTACCGCCACTTCAGCCGCAGCATTGGTGATTGGGCGGCCTCGGCGGGAGTGAACTACGCCCTGACCGATCAGACCTCGCTGTACGCGCTTGGGAGCCGTGCCTACAAGATGCCGGCCCTGGACGAGTTCTTGAATGCCTCGGCCCAGCAGCAGGTCTCGCTGTTCCGCTCCAAGCGGAACTGGACCGGCGAAGTCGGGGTGAAGCACGCGTCCCGCAACTTCGGCGTGACGCTCGACGGGTTCTACACGCTCCTGAAAGACATCGTAAGCCAAGGCCTGGTCGTGGACCCCGTTACGGGTCAATCCATCTGGATCATTCAATCGAGTCCCGAGGTCCGTTCATTTGGGCTCGAGTTCGAGGGATCGGGGCATCTTCCCAACAGCGGCTTCAGCGCCGTGACGAACTGGACCTGGCTGCGGGCCGAGTTCGCGAGCTGCCCGCCGCCTGGGGGGTGCGGCAGCGGTGCAGACGTCGGCACGCTGTTGGCGGGTAAGCCCCCGATCATCGGGAACCTCGCGGTGACGTACGCGGCGCGGTCAGGCCCGAGCCTCACGGCTGATTGGCACTTCGTGGACAGGCGCTGCGCCGCGAACGGCAGCTGTGTCAACCAGCTGCCCACCTACAGTTATCTCAACCTGGGCGCGGAATACGTCATTCCGACCAGCGGTCTCACGCTTCGCGCCGACCTGTTGAACGTCTATCAGTCGCAGGGTCTCGAGGAGGGCAACCCCCGTCTGAGCCTTCTCCCCAGCGGTCGCACGAGCAATCTGTTCCTCGCGCGCCCGATTCTTCCACGGGCCCTGATGGTTTCGATGGGCTACAGGTTTTAGTCGTGCGCCACGGATGACCGCGGCGTGATGTCCAGCGAGCCAGCCATCGTACACCGAGCAACGTCGGTGGCTGGCTCGCTGTTGTTTTTCCTGGCCGTCTCGCTGTCCGCCCAGGACTCGACGTTCGTCCTGGCGACGTCCGACCCCACCTACCGCACGCCGACCTTCATCGGCAACGGCGCGTTCAGTCTCGTCTCTTCGCCGTTTGGCACGGCGCCCTCCCTCTCCTTTGCCGCGGGTGTGTACGACCATGCTGCCGAGGACGTGCCGCGGATCGCCGCCCTCCCGGCGTGGAACGGCTTCGACGTGTCCGACGGCGACGGCTGGCTGAACGCCGCCGCCGGCGACACGACGGTCCTGAGGGCCTATCGCCAGACGCTCGACATGCACGACGGAACGCTCAGGACGAGCTACGAGTGGGTGCACGGCGCGAAGCGCACCGCGGTCGAGGTCACGACCTTCGTCTCCCGCGCCGACCCGCAGCTCGCCGTGGTGCGGCTGCAGCTCGTGCCGCGCGAAGCGGGGCGCTTGACGGTGGCCTTCGCGCTGCGGGAATGGCCCGCGCCCCGGCGGCTGCCGCTCGCCCGCCTGGAGCGATCGGACCCCGCGTGGACCCTGGCGACGGTGTGGTATCCGGGACGACCGAGGTGGCCGTCGCCCAGCAGGCGACGTGGTCGGCCCGGCTCCCGAGCTTGGCGCAGCACGGCGCCGAGATCTCGTTCGACGTTCGGGCAGGCGAGCCCGTCACGCTGACGAAGCTCGTCGGCGTCGCCTCGTCGCGGGACGGCCCCGATCCCCTGACGCGGGCGCGCGCTGCCATCCGCCGCGCCGCCGCCCGCGGCTACCGCGCGCTGCTCGCCGAGCACACTGCGGCGTGGCATCGGCTGTGGGAGACGGACGTCGTGGTGGAAGGGGATCTCGAGCTGCAACGACTGGTGCACGCGATGCTGTTCTATCTGCTCGCGAGCGTTCGCGACGGTACCGAACACAGCATTCCGCCGATGGGGCTCTCGAGCGCGGGCTACTACGGGCACGTCTTCTGGGACGCCGATACGTGGATGTTCCCGGCGCTCGTCGCGCTGCACCCCCAGATCGCCCGCTCGATGGTGGACTTCCGCTTCCACGCCCTTCCCGCGGCGCGACGCAACGCGCGGCACAACGGCTACCGCGGCGCCATGTACCCGTGGGAGTCGGACGAGCGGGGCGAGGAAACGACGCCGCGCTTCGCGTGGCAGAACGCGCTGCACGAGATCCACGTGACCGGCGATGTCGCACTCGCCCAGTGGCAGTACTTCCTCGCGACGGGCGACTCGGCGTGGCTCGCGCGCCGCGGCTATCCCGTGATCAAGGAGACGGCCGACTTCTGGGTGAGCCGGGTGACTCGGGACAGCACCACCGGGGGCTACGCCATCCGCGACGTCGTCTCGGTAGACGAAGGCTTGATCGGCATCGGGAACGACGCCTACACCAACGCCGTCGCCCGGCGCAACCTGGAGATCGCCGTCGCCGCGAGCCGGCGGCTCGGGCGCTCGCTAGACCCACGGTGGAGCCGCGTGGCCGCGGGGCTCTATATCCCGTACGATTCCGCCGGCGCGTATCATCCGACCTACGAGGGCGCGCGACCCGAGAAGCGCGGCTCCGTGGTGCCGCTCCTCACGTTCCCACTCGCACTGCCGATGCCGGAGCAAGCGCGCCGCAACGACCTCACCGCGGCCGTCGGGCTGCTTCTCAAAGAGGGCTCAGGCGCGATGATGACGACGGCGCTCTATCCCGTGATCGCGGCGCAGCTCGGCGACCGCACGCTCGTGGACACGCTGCTGCCGCTCAGTTATCAGGGCCATGTACGCGCGCCGTTCGACGTGCTCGCGGAGACGCCCACGAACGACGCCGTGAACTTCCTGACCGGCGCCGGTGCATTCCTGCAGCAGGTCGTGTACGGCTACACGGGACTCCGGCTCGGTGACGACGGGCTGCGAGCGGCGTTCCGGCCCGTGCTCCCCACGCGGATCAGGCGACTCGTGCTGCGCCACGTCGCGTCCCGCGGCCGCCGGTACGACGTCGTCGTCGAGCGCGACTCCACGCGCATCGTCCCGCGATGAGCTGGGTCGCCTCGCTGGTCATGGCGCTGGCTGTCGCTCGGCCGGACACCGTTCCGCCGTATCTCGCCTTCCCGGAGCCGGGGCTCGATGATCCCGCGGCGTACGAGGGCTACGAGACGCGGGTGTACCGTGACTCGCACCGCAACGCGTTTCAGGTCTATCTGAACGGCCGAACGGGGCGGGTGGTGTCCCTCTGGGCCGACGCGGCCGATGAAAGCGTGGGCTTCACCGTCCGCGACTCGAGCGGCCAGCCTGCCGAGCTCGCCTGGAGCTCCTCCGACGCCGTGGTCGCCGGGTCGGCGGGGGGCCGCACGCGCTCGGTCTCCTACGGCCTCGAGCTTCCGTCTCCGGTCACGCTCGGTCTATTCCTGCTCGGCTCTATGCGGGTGGAGCGGGACTTTCAGTATGCGGGGCGCGATTCGCTGCCCCTCAACGCGACCCCGTTTCCCCAGTCAGAGCTGCTGGACCTGATCGCGAATCTCGAGCGACTGACGGCGGGTGAGCGCGCCCGCCACCTGTCGCTGCTCGGCGTGAAGACCATCGACGCGCTGCGCGCACGGCTTGCACCGCAGGTCACCGTGCAGCGCGGTGACACCACCTGGGTCGTGCGGATCGAGCAGCCGAGCTTCGACGGCAAGAGCCACCTCTCGCTCGCGCTCGAGGGCGACCCTCGGGAGACTGTTCCCGCGGTTGCCGGGAACACCGTCACGATCCGCCGCCCGGCCGGGGGACCAGTCCGTCTGAGTGTGCGTGTGACCACGGACGCTCCGGCGCTCACCCCCCTTGCGCGCGACGAGATCTTCAACCACGAGTTCCGCCGCTTCGCCGACGAGGTGCGTGCCGACACGGCGCAGCCGCTGCGCTTCCGCCGCCTCGAGCGCGAGGTGCGGGGCGTCGAGCTCCTGTGCTACGGCGAGAAGCTCATGGCGGGGCTGCCGAACTTCGCCACGTATTTCGGGCGCGACATGCTGATGGCGGCACTCCTGATGGAGCCCGTCTGGGCGCCGGACATGCCCGAGCACGTGATCGCGAGCGCGCTGCGCAAGCTGTCCCCGGCGGGGGACGTGAGTCACGAGGAAGCCTTAGGGGGACAGGCGATCCGCGAGAACGCCGCCGAGTACAACCGGCTGGTCCGCGACCGCCGGCTGGCGCGTGCCCGCGACGTGCTCGCCCATCTCGCGGACACGCGCGAGAACTATGTGATGGTGGACGACGACTTCCAGCTACCCGTCGTCGTCGCGCGCTACCTCGCCGACCCGCGCGTCCCGGCGGATCGCAAGCGCCACTTTCTGCAGGCCGAGGGCCGTCTGCCGAGACTGCTCGCCAACCTGGCGTTCGTGGCGCGGCAGGCGGCGCCGTATGCGCGCCACCCGGTGGCGACGAACCTCGTGGGCTTCCCGCGCGCGCCCGATGGAAAGGGCTGGATCTCGGCGAGCTGGCGGGACAGTCGCGCCGGGTACGGAGGCGGGCGGTTCGCGATGGACGTGAACGTCATCTGGGTGCCGCGCGCCCTGGACGCGATCGGGACGATTCTCGATACGTTGCCCCGGCTCGGCATCGTGGCGGTGATTCACGACGAGCCGCTCGCCGCGTACGCCCACGACCGCGCGGCGCTGGCGCGGGCGGTTGCCGCGTGGCGGGGGGCCGAGCGCCATTTTCGGGTCGCGCTCGGGCCGCCGGGCGTGCGCGAGCGCGTGGCAGCCAAGCTGCGCTCCCTGCCGCAGGCGGAGCGGGACTACTGGGAGCGCGGCCTCCAGGAGGCCGGCGTTCCGCCGGACACACTGCGGTTCCTGGCGCTGTCCCTCGATGCCGCGGGCCGACCGATCCCCGTGGTGAACACCGATCCGGCGATGTTGCTGTTGCTCGAGCCGCTCGCTCCCTCGCGGGTCCGCGAATTGATTGCTCCAATTATGGCCTCGTATCCCGTTGGCCTCTTCGTGGACCGGCTGGGGCCGCTCGTGGCGAACGACGCGTACGCCGCGCCGCCGGTGTGGGAGAGTTTCCGGCGGGACCCGTATCACTCGCCCACGGTCGTGTGGGGGCGCGATGTCAACGCATTGCTCGCCGGGCTCGCGGGCCAGGTCCGCGGCATGGCGCCGGGGCCCGACGCCGGCTCGCTCGAGAGCGCGCTGCGCCGCACCAGCGAGGCCGTGGAGCGCTCGGGACTGCGACACGCCGAATTGTGGAGCTACCGCATCGAGAACGACAGGCTCGCGCCGGTGCGGTACGGAACGAGCTCGGACGTGCAGCTGTGGAGCCTGACGGATCTCGCCGTGCAGTATCTCCTGGCACGCCTTTCCACGAAGGGATCATGACCAACGTCCATTCGCTCGACATCGTCGTCATCGCCGGGTACTTCCTGATCTTGCTCGGGATCGGGTATTGGGCGGCGCGGCGCGAAAAGAACGTGAGCGCGGACTACTTCCTCGCGAGCCGGGACGTCGGCTGGTTTGCGGTGGGGGCGAGCTTGTTCGCGTCGAACATCGGGAGCGAGCATCTCGTCGGCCTGGCGGGCACCGGCGCGGCGAGCGGGCTCGCGGTGGGGCACTTCGAGTGGCTCGCGTGCTTCATGCTGCTGCTGCTGGGCTGGCTGTTCGTGCCGTTCTACCTGCGGAGCGGCGTGTACACCATGCCCGAGTTCCTGGAGCGCCGGTTCAATCCGGCCTCGCGCACCTACTTCACGTGGGTGTCGGTCATCGGGTATGTGCTGACGAAGATCAGTGTGACGCTGTTCGCAGGCGGCGTGGTCATGCGTGAAGTGACGGGGTACAGCGTCTGGACCAGCGCCGTGATCCTGATCGTCATCACGGGGCTGTACACGGTCCTGGGCGGGTTGCGGGCGGTGATCTACACGGAGGTGATGCAGGCAGTCGTGCTGATCATCGGGTCGGCGACGCTGGCGCTCGTCGGCTTACAGGCGGTTGGTGGCTGGAGCGGACTCGAAGCGCGGGTGCCCGCGGATTTCTTCTCCATGTGGAAGCCGGTGAATCACCCCAACTTTCCGTGGACGGGCATCGTGTTCGGCGCGCCGATCCTCGGCGTGTGGTACTGGTGTACCGACCAGCACATCGTGCAGCGCGTGCTCGCCGCGCGTAACGTCAGCGAGGCCCGCACCGGCACGGTCTTCGCCGGGTTTCTGAAGATCCTGCCGGTGTTCATCTTCGTCCTGCCGGGGATCATCGCGGCAGCGTTGTACCCCGACATCCGGGGCGGGGCGGCCGACGCCGCATACCCGGCGCTCGTGACGCGGCTGCTTCCGGCCGGGTTCAAGGGCCTGGTGCTCGCGGGGATGCTCGCGGCGCTGATGAGCTCCCTCGCGTCCGCGTTCAACTCCTGCTCGACCCTGCTCACGTGGGACGTGTACCGCAAGCTCAGGCCGGCGGCGAGCGAGCAACGGCTCGTGGCGGTGGGGCGGCTGACCACGGTGCTGCTGGTGGGGCTCGGCCTGCTCTGGATCCCGTTCATGAAGTACATCTCGCCGCAGATCTACATCTACTTGCAGAGCGTGCAGGCCTACATCGCCCCGCCCATCGCGGCGTGCTTCCTGCTCGGCGTGCTGTACCCGAGGCTGAACGGGACCGGCGCCGTGGCCGCGCTCTGGACCGGCCTCGTGCTCGGGACGGCGCGACTGGTGCTCGAGCTCGCGAGGGCCCACCTGGCGAGCGGCACGGTTTGGGCCTGGCTTGCGGGGATAAACTTTCTCCACTTCGCGGCCCTGCTGTTCGCGCTGTGCGCGGGGATCCTCATTGCGGTCAGCTACGCGACGGCTCCGCCCTCGCTCGCCAAGACCGCCGGACTGACCTACGGCGCACCGGAAGTCACCGCGGTGCCGGTCCCGGCGGGCCCGCGCTGGCTCAACGTCGTTCTCTCGGTCGTGCTCGCAGGTACGATCGGGGTGCTGTGGATCGTGTTCCGGTGAAACAAGGGCGGCACAGACGGCAAGGACGGCACGGGCGGCAAGGGCGGCATGAGCTCCGAGAACTTGCCGCCCCTGCCGCCTTTGCCGTCTGTGCCGTCCTGGCCTTCGCGTGCCAGTCGGCCCCGCCTGCCGTCGCCCGCTACGACCCGGCGCGCGACCTGGGCCCGTTATTCTCGGACGTCGAGCTGTCGGGGATCTTGCCCGACTCGAAGACGTTCGTCGACGCCCGGCCGCTCCTGCCTCCGTCAGAGATCGTCGCTCGCTACGCCGCGGCGCGCGGCTCCGCGGGGTTCAGCTTGCGGGCGTTCGTGCAGCAGTACTTCGAGCTGCCCGCTTCCGGCACCGCCAGGGACAGCTTCCGCACGGACGCGTCGCAAACCATGGAGCAGCACATCCAGGCGCTCTGGCCGGTCCTCACGCGCGCGCCGGCCCCCGCCCCCGATACGGCAAGCGCGCGTTCGTCCCTGATCCCCCTGCCCGAGCCGTACGTCGTCCCGGGTGGCCGGTTCCGCGAGGTGTACTACTGGGACTCGTACTTCACGATGCTCGGATTGCTCAGGAGCGGCCGGACCGACCTGGTGCGCAGCATGCTCGACAACTTCGCGTACCTGGTCCGGACGGTCGGGCATATTCCCAACGGCAACCGAACCTACTATCTGGGCCGCAGCCAGCCGCCGTTCTTCGCCGCGATGGTCGGCCTCTACGCGGCGGCGACCGACACGGCGCAGGCGCTCCGCTATCTCGACGCCCTGGAGGCGGAGCACGCGTTCTGGATGGATGGAGCGGAGCGTCTGGCACCCGGTCAAACATACCGCCGGGTCGTGCGGCTACCCGACGGCTCGGTCCTCAACCGGTACTGGGACGACCGGCCCGAACCCAGGCCCGAATCCTACCGCGAGGACTACGAGCTCGGGCAGACCCTCCCCGAAGCGCGACGCGAGGCGTTCTATCGGAACGTTCGTGCCACGGGCGAAAGCGGGTGGGACTTCTCGAGCCGCTGGATGCGTGACCCCAAGAACTTGCGCACGCTGGAAACGGTGGACTTGATCCCGGTCGATCTGAACAGTCTCCTGTATCACGCCGAGCGGACGATCGCCGCGCTCCGGGCGTTTCGCGGAGGGCCTGGCGACCACGAAGCGGCGGCGCGGTTCGCCCGAGCGGCCGAGGGTCGGCGTCGGGCCCTGCTCGCGGCCGCGTACGATTCCGTGAGCGGCTTTTTCTACGACGTCCGGTGGCGGAGCGGCGAGCGCGTGACGGACCGGCCTACTCTCGCTGCCGCGGCGCCACTCTATTTCGGGCTCGCGACGCCGGAGCAGGGCCGTGCCGTCGCCGCGCGGCTGGAGCGGGACTTCCTGAAGCCCGGCGGGTTCGTCACCACGCTGACGGCGTCCGGTCAGCAATGGGACGCTCCCAACGGCTGGCCGCCCTTGGAGTGGGTCGCGATCGAGGGGGTTCGCCGTTACGGCCGTGCCGACTTGGCCGATGCGGCCCGCGACCGCTGGCTCGCCTTGAACCGGCAGACCTATCGCGCGACGGGGAGAATGACGGAGAAGTACGACGTCACCGACCTGAATCGGCGAGCCGGCGGCGGCGAGTATCCGACGCAAGACGGGTTTGGGTGGACGAACGGCGTGGCGCTGGCGCTCGCGGCACGGGGCCGGTGACTCACCCCGAGACCCCTTCTCCTGTCCGGAGCGCTCACCGCTGTTCCGGTCTCCCTTTCGACGTCCTCACTCCCTGACCCCCTCTCAACGTCGGTCCTCGCCCCTGTCCCGCTCTCCCTTCGAGTCCTCGCGCCCTATCCCCCTCTCCCTTCGAGTCCTCACCCCCTGTCCCCCTCTCCCTTCGGGAGAGGGGGCACGATGGACGGGCCTCTCGAGGGCATCTCGCAGGATAGCTTCGAGGTGCTCGCGCGTGACGTCGCGATTCCGGATGCGGACCACGCGATAACCGGCGGCTCCGAGCAATTCGGCGCGGGCAGCGTCGTAGGCCGGTCGGTCGCTTCCGTCATGCGCGGCGCCCTCGAGTTCCAAGATGAGCCGCTCCGCGGCGCAATAGAAGTCCACGATGAAGCCGTGCAAGACGTGCTGGCGGCGGAACTTCAGGCCGAGGACGCCACGGTTCCGCAGCAGCGACCACGCGTGGCGCTCGGTGGGCGGCGCGGCTCGCCGGAGTTGACGAGCTAGCGCGAACCTCTGGGCCGACGTGAGGTGGCGGAGCGGATCCATCGCTCGATACTGGCGACTCCAGCCCTTTTGCTTGCAACCGGAAGACCCCGCGATGGAGCAGAATGTTGCAATGGCGCGCGGCACGGATCGATAGATCGCGTTCCCCCTCTCCCGAAGGGAGAGGGGGTCAGGGGGTGAGGACCGAAGCGCGTGGGGTCAGGGGACGAGGACCGAAGCGCGTGGGGTCAGGGGGCGTGGATCGAAGCGCGTGGGTCAGGGCGTGAGGCGACGGGCCGGGGCTAGAAGGCCTGATCCCAGCGACGCGACAGCCGGATCGCCGAGCCGATGAGCCCGACCATGCTGTAGGTCTGCACGAAGTTGCCCCATTGCTCCCGGGTCTGGGGATCGATGTGCTCGGCCAGGAGGCCGTGCCGGTTGCGGCAGGCGAGCACGGTCTCGAACAGGGCGCGCGCCTCGTCCCGTCGTCCCAGCGCGGCCAGCGCGTTGATGTACCAGAAGGTGCACACGAGAAACGCGTTTTCCGGCTTACCGAAGTCGTCCGCTTCGACATAACGGAACACGAAGTCGCCGCGGCGCAACTCGCGCTCGATGGCGCGAACCGTGCTCGCGAACCGCGGGTCGTCGTCGGCCAGGAAGCCCAGCTCGGTGAGGCGCAGCAGACTGGCGTCGAGCGTCTCCCCGTCCATCGTGGCGACGAAGCTCTCCCGCTTGGCGTTCCAGGACCGCTCGCAAATCACCTGGTGGATGCGCGCCGCCTGGGTGCGCCAGTACGTGGCGCGGTCGGTGAGGCCGAGATGGGCGGCGATCTTCGCCAACCGGTCGCAGCCCGCCCAGCACATCACGCTCGAAAAGGTGTGCACGCGTGCGGTGCCGCGCAGCTCCCAGAGGCCTGCGTCCGGTTGATCGAAGAGCTGGGCCGCGCGCTCGCCCAGCGGCTCGAGGCGGCGGAACAGGACCTCGTCGCCCGGACGGAGCAGCCGGCGGTCGAAGAACACGTGGGTGGCGGCGAGGATCGCCGAGCCGTAGGCGTCGTGCTGGACCTGCTGGGACGCCTGATTGCCGATCCGCACCGGGCCCATCCCGCGATAGCCCGGGAGAGCGTCGATGTCCTGCTCCTCGGGGACCGCCCGTCCGCTGATCCCGTACACGGGCTGCAGGCGCCCGTCGTCGGCGCCCGCGACGAGGTTGACGATGTAGCTCAGGTAGCGCTCCATCGTCCGCGTCGCGCCGAGCCGGTTGAGGGCGTTGACGACGAAGTAGGCGTCGCGCAGCCAGCAGTAGCGGTAATCCCAGTTGCGCCGGGTGCCGGCGGCTTCGGGGATCGACGTCGTCATCGCGGCGATGATGGCGCCGGTGTCTTCGAACACGTTGAGCTCGAGCGTGATGGCCGCGCGGACGACGGCGTCCTGCCACTCGAACGGGATGCCCAGCGAGCGCACCCATTCTCGCCAGTAAAACGTCGTTTCTTCGAGGAAGCGGCCCCCCACGTCGGCCACGGCGCCCTGGACGGTCTCGTCCGGTCCGAGGAGGAGGCTGACCGCATGCTCGAGGAAGAACGGGTTTTCCTCCACGATGGCGGTGATCGCCACGTCCGTCGTGAGGCGCAGCGCGAGCGCGCTGCCCACGTAGCGGATGTGGTTCGAGCCGCAGGTGATGTCCGCGCGGCGGCGGCCGTAGTCGCGGGCCGGGCGGACGCGCACCCGGACCCGCGGGTTGCCGGCGACGCGCCGGATCTGCCGCACGAGCATCATGGGGCAGAACATGCGACCGTACTGGTGGAAGCGCGGAGCGAAGTCCGTGATCTCGACGCAGCCGCCCGCACGGTCGTAGAGACGCGTGACCAGGATCGGAGTGTTGGCGAGGTACTGCTGCTCTTGCTTGGCGCAGTCGAGCAGTTCCACGACCAGGAAGCCGAAGTCGTCGTCGCGCGTACGCTCGCGCAGGAGGGAGCAAAACGCGGGGTCGCCGTCGAACCGCGGGACGCAGGCCCAGACGACCTCGCCCAGCGGATCGACGAGCGCGCCGACGGTACCATTGCCGATCAAGGCGAGGTCCAGGGACGTCACGGTGCCGCCTCGGCTTCGCTCCCCCCCCCTCGTTGGAGCCACGCCCGTACGGCGGCGACGTCCGGGAGGCGCCACCGGGCTTTCGTGCGTCCCGGTCCGACCTTCACCGAGTGGCCATGCAGACTATTGACCGTCGCGAACCCGTATTCGTCGGTGATGTCGTCGCCGACGAATACGGGCGTGCGCCCGCGGAACGGCTCCTCCTGCATGAATTCCAGCACCGCCATTCCCTTGTCCTTGCCCGCCGGCTTCACCTCGACCACCCGCTTACCCGTCTGCACGCAATACTGCGCCCCGATGCGGGCCTGCAGCGAGTGGATCAAGCGGTGGGCATAGCCCGCCAACCGCGGCGCGCGCCGGTAGTGCAGCGCCAGCGAGAGACCCTTGTCCTCGAGCAGCAGTCCGGGACGGCGCGCGACCGCTTCGACGAGCCGCTGGCGCACGGCGTCGAGCTCCTGGGACGGGAACGCATGGCGGGAAATCCGCCCGGCGGCATCGCGCCGCTCGACACCGTGCTGCCCGGCTGCGGGGAACCGGATCCCCGGAAACAGGCGGTCGGTATCGGTGATCGACCGTCCGCTGATCAGGGCGACGGCGCCGCCGGTGGACCGGTACAACCCGTCGATGAGCCGCCCGAACGCGGGGTCGAGGTGCGCACCGTCCGGCGAGTCCGCGATGTCGACGAGGGTTCCGTCGATGTCGAAGAAGTACGCCCAAGTCGGCCGCGGCGGCGGCAGTGAGGCCGCGCGGGGCGGCCCGCCGGAGCGTCGCCGGGCGCCCCAGCGTTTCACTGGACGCGGCTCGCTTTGCGGTCGGCGGGACGGCGCGACAGCCGTTCCGGGGTCGCCGCCCGGTCCAGCAGCCGACCGCGCCGCCGCATGCCGGCGGCATCGATCAGCATGCGCCCCGCCCAGCGATACACGTTGAACTCCTGGATCAGTCCGCGCATCAGCCGGATCCTGGCGCGCTGCTCCCCCGCGGGCATCGCCAGCGCCGTGTGGAGCGCCGCGGCGCACTGATCCGTGTCATACGGGTTGACGATGAGCGCCTCCGGCAGCTCCCGCGCCGCCCCCGTGAACTGGCTCAGGATCAGCACGCCGCGCTCGTCGTCGCGCGAGGACACGAACTCCTTGGCCACGAGGTTCATGCCGTCGTGCAGGCTGGTGACCATGCACAGCTCCGCGGCGCGATAGTACTCGTAGATGTCCTTCGGCTGATGATGCTCCACGAGGAGCACGATCGGCGGATGAGCCGCGCCGGCGAAGCGCTCGTTGATGCGCGCCGCCATCGCGCGCACGCGGGCTTCGTATTCCTGGTAGTGATCGATGCGGGTGCGCGTGGGTGCGCCGATCTGGATGAAGGTGAATTTCCCGAGCCACCCCGGCTCCAGCTCCAGCAGGCGCTCCACCGCGCGGAACCGCTCTTCGATGCCCTTCGTGTAATCCAGCCGATCCACGCCGACGCCGATCTTGTGGTCGGCCGGCAGGTCGTACCGCCGCCGCACCTCGGCCCGGCACTCCTCGATCGGCTTGCCGACCAGGGCGCGTGGCGGCGGCCACTCGATCGAGATGGGATAGCGCTTGACGGCGGTCAGCTTGCCCCGGTACGAGACGGTGAACATCTCTCGGTCCACCCGCGCTTCCACCAGGCGATCGACGGTATCGACGAAATTGTTGCAGTGAAACTGGGTGTGGAACCCGAGAATGCTCGAGCCCAACAGTCCGTCGAGCAGCTCTTCCCGCCAGGGGCAAATCGCGAACGCTTCCGGGTTGGGCCAGGGAATGTGCCAGAAGGAAACGATCGTCGCAGTCGGCAGCGACTCCTGGATCATCCTCGGCAACAACGCAAAGTGGTAGTCCTGGACCAGCACGATCGGGTCGGGCGACTTCGCCTCCTCGACCACGGCGCGGGCGAACGTGCGGTTCACCATCATGTATTGCTCCCAATCGGAGGTGCGGAAGATCGGACGCACGTGGGCGATGTGGCACAGCGGCCACAGGCCTTCGTTCGCAAAGCCGTAGTAGTAGCCCGCCTCCTCCTCGGGCGTCAGCCAGACGCGGCGGAGCTGGTAGGCCGGCTGCTCCGGTGGCACCGCCACCCGTGCGTGCTCGTCCACCACCTCGCGGTCGGCGGAGCCTCCGCCGTGTGCAATCCACGTGCCGGAGCAGGCCCGCATGATCGGCTCCATGGCGGTGACCAGGCCGCTCGCCGGCCGCCACAGCGCGACGATGTCGCCCCGGCGGACGTGGATGTACGGTTCCCGGTTGGACACCACCATCACCTCGTGTCCGGGCAGGTCGGCACGGAGCATCCCGCGCAGCGTTTCGGGCGTCCACGCGAGCTGGTCCTCGTCGCGTGATCGCTGCTCGGCTTCGAGGTCGCGGATCAGGGCGCGGAGGTCGGCCGCGATCGGTCGGAGCTCCGGGGCCTCCGGCGCGTCCGCCGGCCGGAACAGGCCCTCGCCGCGCAGGACCGCCCGGAGGCCCTGCACCCAGCCACGCCAGCTCAGTTGTGCGACGACCACCGTGATGAGCGAGACCGTCACGCCGAGGCCGACGAAGAAGTAGAAGAGGTATTTCCTCGTCTCCGCGCTGCGCCGCGCGATGAAGCTCATGTCGTGCACGAGCACCAGCTGCCCCGCGGGCGCTCCCCCGACCGCGAGCGGCCGGACGGACACGAGCAGCGCGCCGTCGGGACTCTTGAGCAGGGGCTCCGATGAGCCCCAGAACCGCTGCAGGTCGGCGCAGTCGATCTCCGCAGGCAGCGTCGCCGTGGCGAGCAGCTGGCCCTGGGGCGACGGGCAGAACCCCATGGCGTAGAGGCGCTCGTCCTGTGTGATCCGGGTGAAGAACTCCAGCCATCGAGCCCGGTCGCCGGAGCGGGCCAGGTTCTGCAGCGGCTCCTGGATGGTGTTGGCGATGAGGCTGGCGCGGCTGTCGATATCCCGCACGAACCATTGTAATGTCAGCTTATCGACGAGCGGGACCACCGCGTACGCGAATGCCCCGAGCACGAGGAGTAGGGGAATGATGAACCGGAGCGACAGACGCATGAGGAGGAAGATAGCGCGCCGGATCACGCAAACCGGGGCAGGGTATCCTGCCCCGTGCCACTCCCGCAGCGTTACGGCGTCGCGCTCTTGGTCTGGTTGGGTCCGGCCGGCATCGCGGCCGCCCAAGCTAACCCCGGCGTGCCCCGACTCGCCTGGCGTCCCCGCGTGCCGTTGGAGGGATCGTTGTTGGTGCTGTGCGTGCGCCCGCTGCCGGCGGACAGCGTCACCGCGATCCGCGGAGCGCTTGCGGGCGAGCCGCTCCATTTCGAGCGAGTCGGGGACGCGTTCCGCGCGGTCGGGGCGGTGCCGCTGGGAGCGCGGGACAGCGTGGCGGCGCGCGTCGTAATCGAGCGCGCTGGCAGCGCGAGCGACACGCTGCTCGCGGCGCTCCGCGTCGGCCGGCGCCGGGCGGCGCGCGAGCAGCTCGAGGTGGCTGGGGCGTACGTGCAGCCGCCGGAGTCCCTCGCCGGGCGCATCCGGATCGAACGCGACCTGCTGCAGGACGTAAGGCAGCGGTCGCACGACACCCCGCGCCAGTGGCACCAGGCATTCGTGCGCCCGCGTCCGAGCGCGGTCACGAGCGCGTTCGGCGTGTCACGGGTCTTCAACGGCGTGGTCGGGAGCCGGCACCTCGGCGTGGACTTCGCGGGGCGGCCGGGTGCGCCGGTGCGCGCGGCGAACCGCGGTGTCGTCGCCTTCGTCGGCGACCTCTACTACAGCGGGACCACCATCTTCATCGACCACGGCGCGGGCCTCGTCACCGGCTACTTTCACCTGAGCCGCGCCCTCGTCGTGGCAGGCGACACCGTCTCCCGTGGCCAGCTGATCGGCCGTGTGGGCGCTACCGGACGGGTGACCAAACCGCATCTCCATTGGTTCGCTGCCTACGGCAGCGTCACGGTCGATCCGCTCGGTCTCGTCAGGCTGGGAACGCTGATGGACCGTCCGTCGTGGTGAGGCGCTAGCTGAGGTACTCCTCCCCGTACATCTTGATCAACTCGAAGAAGTACGACAGCGCCAGCGGCCCGATCAACAGTCCGAGGATTCCGAAGTATGGCACGCCGGCCAACGCCCCGATCAGCGTCACGAGCGGGTGGATGTTCGCCCAGCGGCGGAATACCATCGGCCGGATGACGTAATCCACGTTTCCCACGACGACCGCCCCCCACAGCGCGAGCAGCGCGCCGGGCCCCGCGCGATGGTCGAGGACCAGCGCCAGCGCGCCCGGTCCCCACACCAGCCCGCTGCCCACCACCGGGAGGATCGCGAATACCATCGTGACCACACCCCAGAACACGGCATTCGACAGGCCGGTCATCCAGAAGCCGAGCCCCACGAGCGCCCCCTGGATCGCGGCGGTGGCGCCGGTCCCGATGATCGTGGACGTCGTGACGTCGCGGAACCGCTGGCGCAGCTTCTCCGTGTTCTTGGCGGAGAAGGGAATGTAGGGCCGGACGGCTTCCCAGATTTCGTGCGGCCGCAGCAGCAGATAGAACAACCCGAAGAGCGAGATCGTGAGGTTCAACGCCAGGCGCGTGGCCGTGCCCAGCAGGCCGAACGCGGAGGAGCCGATCCACGATACCAGCTTGGCGCCGAGATCGGCGAGCCGGGGACCGAGGTCCATGCCCCCCAGCTTCAGCTCCTTGAGCCGCCCGAGCACCGGGCTCTGGATCACGCCGCCGGCGATCTGCTGCGCCTGATTGACGACGAGGCCGGCGAACGAGACTCCCGGCACGACGATCAGGAACAGCGCGAGCGCGACCACGAGCGCCGCGGCGAGCCGCGGGCGCATCCGCATGCACAGCCAGTCGTGCGCCGGGGCGAAGACGGCGTACAGCACGGGGATGCCGATGAGTCCGGTCGCGTACGGCGTGATCGCGATGACGAGGGCGACGCCCAGGAACAGCAGGAGCAGCGCCGCGCGCTGGTGATTGGTATCGATCAGTGGCATGTGCTAGTGTAGGGTCGCCGGGCCGCGCGCGCCAGGGTGGGGAGCACTCCGCTGAAAGATTTCCCGCACCGCGGCAAGCGTGTCGGCCTCGGCGGCCGTCTTGTCGGCGCGGTAGCGCTTCACGCGCGCGAACCGGAGCGCGAGCCCGCCGGGGTAATGCGGGCTCGCCTGCACGTCGTTGAACGCCACCTCGACCACCAGCTCGGGACGGACATACACCGTGTAGGCGTCGCGACCGGTCTCGAGCTCGAGCAGCTTCTGGGTCTGCCACGCCAGCATCTCGTCGGTCATCCCCTTGAACGTCTTGCCGAGCATCACGAAGCCGCCCCCGCCGCCCCCGCCGCGCCCGCCGTCGCGCGCACCGAGGTGGAGGTTCGAGAGCCAGCCGTGTCGGCGTCCATGCCCCCATTCGGCCGCCAACACCACCAGGTCGAGCGTCCGCGCGGGCTTGACCTTGAGCCAGCGCTGGCCGCGGCGTCCCGCTTCGTAGGGCGAGTCCAGCGCCTTGGCCATGATCCCCTCGTGGCCGCGCGCCAGCGCGCTCGCGAGGAACCGTTGCGCCTCCTCGACTGATCCGGTCACGGTGCGGGGCACCACGAGCCCGCTCGGCAGCGTCTCGCCGAGCGCGGCGACGCGGCGCGCTTCCGGCTCGTCGAGCAGCGGGTCGCCGTCGAGCGAGAGGACGTCGAAAAAGAACGGGGTGAGGGGGAGATCGCGGCGGAGCCGTTCGACCTCGAGCTTGCGGCCGAACCGGCGCATGGTCGTCTGGAAGGGGTGGGGGAGGCCGTCCGGCCGCAGCGCGATCGCTTCGCCGTCGAGGATCAACGAGCGCGCGGGCAGCGCCCGCACCACCTCGACGAGCTCGGGCACCGCCGCGGTCACCTCGTTCAGCCGGCGGGAGTAGACCTTCACGAGGTCGCCGTCTTTGTGCACCTGCACGCGCGCGCCGTCGAGCTTGAACTCGAGCGCCGCCTCGCCCAGTCGCGCGAGCGCGTCGGGCGCATCCTCGGCCGAGTCGGCCAGCATCGGGAGAACCGGGCGGAAGAGCTGGATGGCGTAGCGCGAGAGGGCGGCGCCACCTTGGAGGAGGGCGACGCGCGCCACGCTCGGCAGGTCGCCGGCGGCCATCACGGCGCGCCGCACCGCCTCGGGCGACACCGCCGCGGCCTGCGCGACCGCTTCGAGCACCAGCCCCTCGAGCGCCCCCTGCCGCAGCTCGCCGATGAGGAGGGCCGTGAGAAAGTGCTGCTCCTCGCGCGTCGCGCGGGCGAGCAGGTCGCGCAGCAGTCGTAGCTTCTCTTCCACGGAGCCCTTGCCGCTCGCCTGCGCGACCCGCGCGAGGGTCGCGTCCACGTCGGACAGTCCGAGTGTCGGGGCCTCGGCGGCCGAGTCGGGGGTGGCCTCGCGCACGGCGGCGTAGCCGACGCCGAGCTTGGCTTGCGGAACGGTGCCGCCCAGGAACGCCACGGCGATCTCGACTTCCGCCGGCTCCACGCGGCGCAGCAGCGACGCGAGCAGCGCGATCTTCTCGAGCCGCTTGCCGGTGCCGGCGACGCGGCGCGAGGTGTCTACCAGCTCGGAGAGACGCATAGGGCTATGGATAGAAGCGCGCTTCGTTCTGTCCTGCAACGCCCGCGTGCGGAACGTTATCCGCTGACGTCGGTACGGAAGGTGGTGCCGGTGCGGCGTCCTAAAGATGCCGGCGTCCAGGGCGCAACCGCTTGCCGTGCAACGCGATGGTGCGGGTGCTCGACGTGTGGCGCGATCGCCTCGGTGGCGGCGTCGTTGGATTTTCTCGCCGGCAAATCACATATTGGCGCGCCAATCGTTTTCTGCTTGTCGCTTCCCTCCCCCTATTCCGCGCCCTGCGTGGGGGCCGCTTCGTCGCTCTTGCGAGGAGGAGTGTGTGCGCAAGCTCCGCATCGGCATCGTCGACCTCGTCACCAAAGGCCCCACCCGCGCGCTGTACGCGCGGATCATGCACGCCAACCTTGCGAGTATCATGCCCCAGGTGATCGGGGTGTGGTGCGAGGCGGAAGGGCACGAGGTCACGCAGGTCTGCTATACCGGGTTCGAGGATCTGGTCGAGGAGCTGCCGCAGCAGGTCGACCTCGTCTTCATCGGCGCGTTCACCGAGGCGGCGCTCCTCGCCTACGCCTTGAGCAACCTGTTCCGCTCGCGCGGGGCGGTGACGGCGCTGGGCGGCCCCCACGCGCGCTGCTATCCGGAAGACGCCTCCAAGTATTTCGACTACGTGCTGGGCTTCACGGACCAGGCGGTGGTTCGCGACGTCCTGGACGACTGTGCCCGGCACCGGCCGCGCGGCGTCCAACTGGCCGCCGCCCGGCAGCCGGCGACGCTGCCCGGGGTGCGCGAGCGCTGGAAGTTCATCGAGCCGACGCTCCGCAAGGCGCCGGTCATCAAGATCGTGCCGATGCTGGGCAGTCTGGGATGTCCCTACACCTGCAGCTTCTGCATCGATTCCGTGGTCCCGTATCAGCCGCTCGACTTCGAAGTCCTCAAGGACGATCTGCGGTTCCTTCGTGGACAGCTCCGCCGGCCGCGCGTCGCGTGGCACGACCCCAATTTCGGGGTACGGTTCGACGACTACATGGAGGCGATCGAGGCGGCCGCGCCCCCGGGCAGCATCGAGTTCGTCGCGGAGAGCAGCCTCTCGCTGCTGTCCGAGCCGCACCTCAAGCGGCTCAAGCGGAACGGGTTCAAGGCGATGCTGCCGGGGATCGAGTCGTGGTACGATCTCGGCAACAAGTCGAAGACCGGCAAGGCGACGGGCATGGACAAGGTGCGGCAGGTGTCCGAGCACGTCAACACGATCTTGCGCTACATCCCCTACGTGCAAACCAACTTCGTGCTCGGGCTCGACTGCGACGAGGGGCCGGAGCCGTTCGAGCTCACGAAGCGGTTCGTCGACCTGACGCCGGGCGCGTTCCCCGGGTACTCCTTGCTCTCGGCGTTCGGGCGGGCCGCCCCGCTGAACCTGCAATACCAGCGCGCGCAGCGGGTGCTACCGTTCCCGTTCCACTTCCTCGACAACAACCACGCGATGAACGTGAAGCCCAAGAACTACGCGTGGCCGGACTTCTACGATCACGTCATCGATCTGACGAAGTACACGTTCTCGTGGCGCGCCATCGGCAGGCGCTGCAAGGCGACCCCCGCAATGATCCCGCGCTGGATGAACGTGGTCCGCGCCGTGTCGTCGGAGGGATTCGGTCGCATCAAATACCACAGCGAGGTGCGACGGCTGCTCGAATCCGCCCCGGACGTCCGGCGCTATTTCGAGCAGCGGACAAAGCAGCTGCCGGCGTTTTACGCGGAGCAGGTGAGGCGCGACCTGGGGCCGTTGTGGCAATGGCTGCCGGCGGGCGCGCTGTACCACGACCACCACGCGTATCTCGAGTCGCGGGCCAGTGACCTGGTGCCGCTAGCGGCGGGGTGAGCGTCCCCGCACCCGGAGCTTGACCTCGTAGAGCGCCCGGTCGGCGGCGCTCAGCAGCATTTCGGCCGTGTCGCCATCGCGTGGGTGGACGGCCGCTCCCACGCTGACGGATAGCCGCGGCCGCTCGCCGCCTGCCGCCACCTGCCGCGCGATGCGCCGCGCCGCGTGGAGGGCCGCCGCCTCTTCGGTCTCCGGGAGGATCAGGGCGAACTCGTCCCCGCCGTAGCGGGCCGCCGTGTCGACGCCGCGCGACGAGGCGCGCAGGGCGTCGGCCACCCGGCACAGGGCCCGGCTGCCGGCCAGGTGGCCGTGACGATCGTTGATCTTCTTCAGGCCATCGAGGTCGAGGAGCAGCAGGGCGAAGGATCGCCCGGTGCGGCGGGACCGCATGAGCTCCGCCTCGAGCACCGCGATCAGCTGGCGGTAGTTGGCGAGGCCAGTCAGCGGATCGCTGACCGCCAGGTGCCGCAGCCGGGTTTCCACCTGCCGGCGCTCCGCCACGACCGCCGCCAGCGTCAACGTCATCAGGGCGGTGACGCCCATGAACGCCTGCAACAAGAGCAGGGACTCGTTCTGGGCGGCCCGGACGAACGGGCCCAAGCCCCGCAGCGTCCCCCACACGGCGATCCCGGACACGAGGACGACGGCCGTCGCGGCCTCACGTCGCCCGAAGCGAAAGGCGGCCCACAGGAAGAGCGGGATGCAGACGAACTCCAGCGGATAGTTCTTGACCCTCGACGGGAACAGCCCCCCGAAGACCATCAGGCCCACCACCACGAGACAGCAGAGCAGGGCGGCGCCTTCGAGCAGTCGACGGCGACTCCAGCCCGCAGGGGGGCCGGTGTCCCACAGCAGGGCCGCCGGAGCCACGATGAGCGCACCCGCCGCGTCTCCCAGCCACCAGGTCAGCCAGATCGGCCCATAGTCGTGCCAACTCGCGAAACCGGCCACCGCGAGCGTCGTCACGCCAATAGTGGCACTCACGGTCGTGCTCAGGACGGCGGCGAGGCCGGCCAGTTTGAAGATGTTGCGGGCGCGGTCGCACGCCTTGCGGCCGCCGGCGAACCGATTCACCAGGTACGCCCCGAGCAACCCTTCCAGCATATTCCCGACGCCGATGCCGATCGACGTCGCCACGGAGCCCGCCGTCGTCAGGTTGACGAGAAATGCGCTGAGGAAGATCGCCGGCCAGACCTCGTAGCCGAGCATCAGGAAGGCCGCCAGCGCGATTCCGGTGGGAGGCCACACGGCGCTCGCGCTGGCGTTCACGAACGCGAGCCTCAGCCCCAGCTTGCCGGCCACGACGTAGACGGCAGCCAGGGCCGCCAACACCGTGAAGCGCTTCGCCAACGGCGATTGACGCACGGTCGTGCCCCCGCACAGCGTTCGTCCCCATCATTGGGTTGGACCGGCTTCGCCTCGGGTGACGGCCGTCACCACCCTCCCGGTCGCGTGGCTCACCCTTGCGGGGCGGCCACCCCCGCGGGGGAGGGGGAGGGGGAGGGGGGGAAGGTCAGAGCCGGCTAGGTGGCGTGAGCGGCGTCGCGACCACCGGCGTCTCGGGCTCGGGCGTGAAGTCTTCGCCGGGGTTGATGAAGAGGTCCTGCTCGAAGCGGTACTGCTTGTCGTACAGCTGACGGTAGCGTCCGCGTTTGGCGAGCAGCTCGGCGTGGGTCCCGCGCTCCACGATCTCGCCGCCTTCCAGCACGAGGATCTGATCCGCGCTGCGGATGGTCGAGAGACGGTGGGCGATCACGAACGTCGTGCGGCCGCGCCGCAGCGTGCGGAGCCCGTCCTGGATGGCCGCCTCGCTCTCCGAATCGAGGCTGGACGTGGCCTCATCCAGGATCAGGATGCGGGGGTCGGCGAGGATCGCTCGGGCAATGGAAACGCGCTGCCGCTCACCCCCGGACAGCTTCACCCCCCGCTCTCCCACGACCGTGTCGTAGCCCCGCTCGAAGCGGCGCACGAACTCGTCGCAGTGGGCGATGCGGGCCGCCTCCACGATCTCGGCGCGCGTCGCGTGGGGTCGCGCGAACGCGATGTTCTCGGCGATCGTGCCGTCGAACAGGAAGTTGTCCTGTAACACGACGCCGAGCTGGCGGCGGTAGTCGGCGAGGCGGAGTGTGGCCAGATCGCGGCCGTCCACGAGAATGCGCCCGGACTTCGGGCGGTTGAACGCGAGTACCAGGCTGATCAGCGTGCTCTTCCCCGCGCCCGAGGAGCCGACCAGCGCGGTCGTGGAGCCCGCCGGCGCCTGAAAGGCGACCTGCTTCAGCACCTCGGCGCCCGGCACGTACGCGAATCCGACGTCCTCGAAGGCGACGTCGCCCGCCAGGTCAGTGACGGGTGCGCGGGCGGTGTCCTCGTCGTCTTCCGTCGCCAGCCGGCGGATCTCGCGGATGCGGTCGAGGCCCGCGAAGGCCTCGGTGATCTGGGTGCCGATCGAGGCGATGTTGATCAACGGCAGCGCCACGAGGCCGATGAACACGCCGTACATGAAGAAGTCGCCCAGCGTCATCGCGCCCGAGAGCATCGCGTGCCCGCCCTCGAGGATCATCAGCACTCCGATCGCGCCGATGATGACGGTGGCGAACGCCCCCACCCCCGAGATCCCCGTCATCGTCGTGGCGATGTTCCGGAACAGTGTGTGCGCCCCGCGGGTGAACACGAGCCGCTCGCTTCGCTCGGCGCGGTACGCCTTGACGATCCGGATGCCGCCAAGCGTCTCGCCCAGCCGACCCGTCACGTCCGCGTTGATCTTGCCGCGCTCGCGGAACAGCGGCCGCAGCTTCGTGAACGCGTACGCCATCCCCCCGCCGAAGCAGGCGAGGATGAGGATCGCGATGGCCGTGAGCCGCCAATTGAGATAGAAGAGCACCCCGAGCGCGATCGCGGCGGTGAGCAGCCCGCCGACCAGCTGCACCAACCCCGTGCCGACCAGGTTCCGGATGCCCTCGGCGTCGGTCATAATCCGGGAGATCAGGATGCCGCTCTTGGTCGAGTCGAAGTAAGCGACGGGAAGCCGCAGCACGTAGGCCTGCACCGTCCGGCGCATGTCGGTGATCGCGCGCTGGGCCGCGACGCCGAGCAGCTGCGACAGGGCGAAGCCCGTGGTCGCCTGCACCAGGGTCGCCGCACCGGCCACGACCGCGAGCGGGACGAGCAGCTCCGGGTGATGCTGGCCGATCACCCGATCGATCACCCACTTCGAGGACGCCGGCAGCACCAGTCCCGCAAGCCGGTTGACGAGCAGCAGCCCTAACCCCAGCGCCAGGCGGCGGCGGTGGGCGTAGACCAAGGCCCGGGCTTCTTGCCATGCGCCGGGCGTCAGCGCTTTCTTCTGCGCTCGCGTCGTGTCGTCGGCCATGAGTAGGCGCAATCTAACCTGGCCGGGCACGCCAGGAGGGGCGTCAGGGCCGCCCCTCCTGGCTAGAGACTGCTCAGGAACTTCATGAGCACGTCGTGCTCGCGGGCCGACAATCTCAGGAAGCGGCCGCGCGCGGCCGCGGCTTCTCCGGCGTGCGCCTGGATCGCCTGGTCGATGGTGGCCGCCCGGCCGTCGTGCAAGAAGGCCGTCTTGAACCGCAACCCCATCAGCGGCTCGGTGCGGAACTCAGCCGGCTCGGCCTGGCCGAGGCAGATATCGGCCAGGTCGGGCCCCATATCGTGGAGCAGCAGATCCGTGTACGCTTGCACGATCTTGAGGCTCAGCGCGCTCACCTGGTTGGGTCCGGTCACGAGCGCGGGCAGGTGGCACGAGGCGCACCCGATCCCCAGGAATACGATGAAGCCCTGCCTCTCCGCGACCGAGCGCGGGAGCGGCGGCGGCGGGGCGAGCAGCTGCACGAACGCGGTCGTGGCGTCCGCCGCGTCCTGTGTCAGCTCCGGGTCGGGGGCAGGATCGACCCCCACGGGAAGCGGGTTGCCCCGGATGGTTTGCTCGGTTGGCTCGTCCGGGCTGGTAATCCCCATCTCGTTCACGAACGCGCCAGCGGTAAACTCCCGCAGCGTCGCGACCTGCGCCTTGCGGCCGAAGCGGCCAAGGCGGCCGTCGGCCGTGCGGTTGGGACGTCCCGAGATGCCGTCACCATTGCGATCATCGGGGTCGGCCAGCGCCAGGATCTCCACGTCCGGCACGGCCTCGAGCAACCCGAACCCCAGCAAGCTGGGCGTCGTGCGATGCGCCGTGCCCGTGGCCTCGGGGAGCAGCGCCTCCTTGTCGATCCCGAGCGCCGCGCGCAGGGCCGCCGTCGCGCTGTCCTGGATGACCGGCCCTCCGATCGCGCTGAGGTCGTCGCAGGCGCCGCCGTGGAACGCAGACTGGTGCGTCTCGAATTCCTCGCCGGTCCCACCGACGACGGGAGCCTCGTGGCATTCGCTGCAGGCGGTGTTGTTGAAGAGGGGGCCCAGCCCAGTGGCCGGCGTGAACTCGGTCTGGAATACGCCACGACCCCGCTCGAACAGGACCCGCTGACTGAGCGTCAGGAACGGCAGCGGGGCGCCGAGCTCGGCCGCGAGGGCTGGGTCAGGGCCCGATGCCGGTCCAGTCGGCGGCCGGCTGTCGCACGCGGCGACGAGGGCGAGCAGCGCCGCGACCAGCGGCGGAGCGGCCAGCCCGGGGGACGTACTGAGGGCGCGGCTGTGCTGGGGCATGGTACCTCCCGTGCACTAGCCGTGTGCCACGATGTCGCGGTCTCGAATCGGGCGGGAAACGGACCCTAAGGCGGCGAAAGCGGCTCACGCATGAACGTTTCGCCCAGGGCGCGCTCTACTATACTCGTCCGAGTCGACCCCGCCAACACGATACGGGGTCCGTTCGGCTCACACCGTCTCGGGTCACGCGCTCTTGGCGATCGTGCTCCCCTTGCGCAGATCGGCGACGGCGGCACGCACCTTGTCGGTCAGCTCGCGCTCCTCGCGCAGCGTCGTGATCAGCGCTTCCGCCTGCTTGGTGTGGAACTCGAGCGACCCGGCCTTCTCGATCACCTGGTCCACCAGCGCCTTCTGGCCGTGCAGCGTTTCCAGGGTCGACTGGATGTCCGCGAGCAACGTCTCGACCCGCCCCAATCGATCCTCGGCCTGCTCGACCTGCCGCTTGCGATGGTCCAACCCATTGGCGGCGTCGTGCACGTGGCCCACCAGGCCCAGCACGTTCTCGAGCGTGGCGCGCGTTTGGGTGACTTCCTCTTTGGCGGCGGCGATGGACCGCACGTCGTCCACGGTCCGCTCGGCGACTTCGAACAGCCGGTGCATATCGGCCTCGAGCGCATCGAGGGTCGCCTGGCGCTGCGTCATCTGCTCGAGCGCCCGCGTGAGCTGCAGCTCGGTGCTCTCCCACTTCGCGAGGCGCTCCTCGAACTGGGCCATCCGCTTCTGGGCGAAGCGCAGGCTGCCGGCGCGGCCGTCGAGCTCATCGAGCGTCGCCTGGAGCTCGGTGGCGCGGCTCGCCCCCGTGGCGAGCGCCCCCGTGAGCTGCGTGGTACGGTCCTCGAGCTGCTGCGCCACGGCGGCCGCCTCCTCGCGGACCCGCGACGCGTGCTCCAGGTGCTCGGTCGCCTTCTCCAACGCGGCCTGGCGCTGCTCCACTTCCTGGCCGAGCGCGCGGGTACGCTCCGCGAGCCCCTCGAGATTTTGGGCGCGGGACTCGAGCGTCGTGACCGCGGCGTCTACTTCGCTCATGCGGCGTTCCGCCCGCTCCACGCCGGCGATGGTCGCCGGAACGAGCTTCTCGATCCGATCGGCTTCGGCCGCGTGCAACGTCACGGCCTTGAACCGCTCATCGGCGCCGTCCATTCGGGCGAGCAATCCCTGGCTCCGCTCGTCGAGCTGGGCGCCGAGAGACGTGAGCTCGGACAGCCGCGTGTTGAGGTCTTCCACCATCTGCCGGCGCGCCTCGATCTGCGCCATGGACTGGGACAGGCGGTCGGCCTCGCTCCGCACCAGCTCCACCGTCGGCTTCATCTCTTCGACCGCCGCGAGCTCGCCACGCAGCGCGCTGACCGATTCGGTCGCGCTGGCGAGCCATGCCTTCGTGCCGGCCTGAGCCTCGCGCACCCGGGCCATGTCCATTTCGCCGGCCCGCAACTGCTCGATCGCGTCCTTCACGGCCTCGTGTGTTCCCTTGAGGCTCGCCACATCCTGGAGGACCGCCTCGACGTTCGGCTGGGCCTTCTCCAGGCGCGCCACCCGCTGGGTCATGTCCTCGACCGTCTGGCCGAGCTGCTCGGTGTTCGCCTGCACGGCGCGCACGCGCTCGGCCTGGGTCTCCAACTGCCCCACGTTCTCGCTGATGCCTTCCAGCTGCGTCGCGAGCCCGTCGGCCCGGGAGCGGACGTCGGCGATGCCGCGGCTCGACTCGTCGAGCGTGCGGAACCGCGTCTCCATGTCGGTGAGGGCGCCGCGCAGATCCAGGATGCGCTGTCCAACCGCGTCCAACCCCTGGCTCTCCAGCTCGAAGCGCTTCACCGTCCGCTGCACTTCGTCGCGCAGCGCGCCCAGCCGGCCCCGCAGCTCCTGGTCCGCCTGCTTCACTTCCTCGTGGTGGGCGCTGATCTCCTCTGAGCGCTCCAGCACCTCGGCGTGGACCGCTCTCAGCTCGCCGACTCGCGTCTCGAGCTCGCCCAGGCCCTTGGCGCTCTCCTCGTGCTGCTTGATCTTGGCGTCGATCTCGCGCATGAGGTCGTGGAGGCGCGCCGCCTGGCCGGTGGCGCGATCGACGGCCTCGCGTTGCTGCTCCAGCGTCGACACTTTCTGGCCGACGTAGTCGGCGAGCGCCTTGAGCGTGCCGAGCTGGCGCTTGGTCTGCGCCGCGTCGCTCGCGACCTCGGCCACCTGCGCGACCGTACGTTCCAGAGCGGCCGCGCGCGTCTCGGCGGCCGCGACGCCGCTCTGCACCTGCTGCTCCCGCTCCTCGAACGTGCCGAGCCGCGCCGCCGCCGCGTCGGTCACGCGACGCAGCTCCTCCTGACGCTCGCGCGCGCGATCGAAGCCCTGAGTGATCTCCCGCAGCTGTGCCCCGAGGTTGTTCGCGTCCAGGCGCAGCGCCTTGAACCCACCGCCCAGCTCGAGGAAGCCGGTCAGATCGTTCTTGAGGGCGAGCGCCTGCTCGAGCGTGCCCCGCAGCTCCTCGATCTCGGTGCGCAGCCGCTTCGCGTCGTCCGAGGTGTGGGCGAGCTGCGTTTCCGTGCGCCGCTGTGCCTTCGAGACCCCTTCGGTCTGCTCGTCGAGCGTGGCCAGCACGGGAACCAGCCGCTCCAGCGACTTGACCCGGGCCTGGAGCTCGGCCACGGTCTTCTGGGCCTCGGTGAGCGGCTGGCTGAGCTGGGCGAGGTTTTGGGCGGACTCGCGCGCCCCGTTCGTCAACGCTTCGAAAGCGACCCGCTCGCGCTGCATCTGGGCGAGGATGGAGCGGAGCTCGGCGGGCAGCTGCTCCGTCGTGACGTCGTGCCCGAACAGCTTCCAGGCGGCCATGACTGGGTCCTCACGAGAAAGGGGGGCTCGAAGCGGGGGCGCAGGAGCCTGCTGCGTTGCACGGCGCCAGCTAGGGGACCGGCGCCAGTGGCTTGACACCGTGAAGCAATCGCTATGCCGGGTGATGCGGGAATCGTTAGCGCCCGTGCCGCAGCGGGTTACGCGCGCGGCCCCAGGCGGCATGGCCAGCCGCGCTCTCGCCTCCCGCTCGGTGCGTTGCACAATCCGGGAGTGTGCCCCGGGTCACCGGACCCCGGGTCGGCGGCACCGTGGGACGCTCAAGTACTTGACAACGTCAAGTATATGCTTGACGTTGGCATCGATCAGCAGGAGCCCGGGAGGGACGACGGTGGACGCGGATTTCGAGCAGCGGGTCGAGGCGGCGCGGCGCTTCAACCGGTTCTACACGCGCAAGATCGGGGTGCTGCACGACGGAGCGTACCGCAGCCCGTTCTCGCTCACCCAAGTGCGCGTGCTCTACGAGCTGGCCCATCGCGAGCAGCCCACGGCCACGGAGCTTGGCAAGGAACTGGGGCTGGACGCGGGCTACCTGAGCCGGCTGCTGCGAGGCTTCGAGCGACGCGGCCTGATCGCCCGGGCCCCCTCCGAAGCCGACGGCAGGCAAGCCCTCCTCTCGCTGACGGCGCGAGGGCGGAACGCTTTCGCTCCCCTCGACGCCCGCGCCCAGGACGACGTCGGGGCGATGTTGCGCGACCTGTCCCGCGCCGAGCAGGCCCGGGTGATCGAGGCGATGCGGACCATCGAGCAGCTGCTCGGCGATCGCCCCAGCCGGCAGGAACCGTATCTGCTCCGCCCCCCCCAACCCGGCGACATGGGCTGGATCGTCCACCGCCACGGCGTGCTGTACGCGCAGGAATACGGCTACGACGCGCAGTTCGAGGCGCTGGTCGCGGAGATCGTGGCGAAGTTCGTGCAACAATTCGATGGGCAACGGGAGCGCTGCTGGATTGCCGAGCGGGAGGGCGAGGTCGCGGGCTCCGTGTTTCTCGTCAAGCAATCGGCTACCGTGGGCAAGCTGCGCCTCCTCCTAGTCGAGCCGAAGGCGCGCGGCCTCGGCATCGGCTCCCGCTTGGTGACCGAATGCGTCCGGTTCGCCCGCCAGGTGGGCTACCGCCAGGTCACCCTCTGGACGCAGAGCGAGCTGGTGGCGGCCCGAAGGATCTACGAAGCCGCCGGCTTCCGCCTCGTGCATGAGGAGCCGCACCACAGCTTCGGCCACGACCTCACCGGGGAGACGTGGGAGCTGGAGCTGTGACGGGTCCCTAAGGGGGGACGGGCCCAGGATTGACGGGGGAAGCGGCAGCGGCATCTTATGCCGACCGCTAAGTGGAGCGCACCCATGGCGTGGACCCAGGTGTACGACCCGCTGCACAATTGGATCCTTTCCACCCTCGTCGCCGCCTTACCGATCCTGGTGCTCTTCGGCCTCCTGGCCGGGTTGAGAGTGAAGCCTCACTGGTGTGCGATCGCCGGCGCCGCGACGGCGGTCGCGGTGGCCGCGTTGGTCTTCGGGATGCCGTTCCCGCTGGCGGGAATGAGTTTCCTGTACGGCGTGGCATTCGGTGTGCTGAAGATCGCCTGGATCGTGCTCGCGGCGGTCTACCTCTACGACATCTCCGTGCACACGGGCCAGTTCGAGATCATGAAGGAATCGGTGGCGGGGATCACCGCTGACCGCCGGCTCCAGCTGCTATTGGTCGCGTTCTGCTTCGGCGCCTTCATCGAGGGAGCGGCGGGATTCGGCGCGCCGGTGGCGATCGCAGGCGCCTTCATGATCGGCCTCGGGTTCAAGCCGTTCCATGCGGCGGCCCTGAACTTGATCGCCAACACTTCGCCGGTCGCGTGGGGCGCCATCGGCACGCCGGTGCACACGCTGGCGGCGGTGTCCGGGCTGCCCGAATCCGACCTGAGCGCGATGATCGGTCGGATCCTGCCGATCACCGGCATCATCGTTCCCTTCTGGCTGGTGCGCGCGATGGTGGGCTGGGGGGAAACGCTCGAGGTGTTGCCCGCGATCCTGGTGGTGGGGGTCTCGTTCAGCGTGACGCAGTATTTCTGGTCCAATCACGTAGACTCGAACCTCGTGGACATCGCCGGCGGTGTGGTGTCGCTCATCGCGACGGTGGCGTTCCTGCGGTTCTGGCAACCGAAGCGCATCTGGCGGCTCGAGCACGAACGCGCGGCGGCGCCCGCAGGCCAGGCCAGAGCCAATCCGGCTCCTGTCCACAAGTACACGGCGGGCCAGATCGTCAAGGCGTGGATGCCGTTCGCGATCCTCTCACTCACGGTGCTCGCGTGGGGCCTGCCGGCCATCAAGGGCGCCATGAACCGGGCCACCACGCCGATCTGGAACGTTCCGCTGCTGCACAACGCAGTGACGCGCGCCGCCCCGGTCGTGACCAAACTGACGCCGGAAGCCGCGCGCTACGACTTCAACTGGCTGTCGGCCACAGGGACGGGCTGCTTCGTCGCCGCGATCATCGCCGGCCTGCTGCTCGGCGTGCGGCCGCGCCAATTGGCGGAGATCTTCTGGCGCACGCTCAAGCGAATGAAGCTCGCGGTGATCGCGATTTCGTTCATGTTGGGACTGGGGTACACCACCCGCTATTCGGGATTGGACGCGGTGCTGGGGCTGGCGTTCACGCGCACCGGATGGCTGTTCCCCTTCTTCGGCACGTTCTTGGGGTGGCTGGGCGTGGCGCTGACCGGCAGCGACACGTCGTCGAACGCCCTGTTCGGCAGCCTCCAGCGGATCACGGCGCAGCAGCTCAACCTCGACCCGATCCTGATGTGCGCGGCCAACTCGGCCGGCGGCGTCATGGGCAAGATGGTGGACGCGCAGTCCATCTGCGTGGCGACCTCGGCCACGAATCAGGTGGGGAACGAAGGCACGATCTTCCGGTACGTGTTCTGGCATTCGATCGCGCTGGGCGCGATCGTCGGCGTGATCGTGTTGCTGTACGCCTACGTCTTCTCCGGGGCGGTGCCGCACGGGCTGACGATCGTGAAGTGACGCCGCAAGGAGCGCCCCACAGTCATCGGTCCTGTGGGGCGAACCTGCTCGCTGCGTTGCAGGGCCGTAACAGGCTCGGTTACGTCGCCGTACCCGGGTTGGATCTCGCGCCTACGGGCTGCGCGACGACCGTCAGGAACGCCTCGAAGACTCGCTGAGACCACCAGCCGCGGCACGCGGTGACGCGATCGATTGCCTGGTCGACCGTGAGCGCCGGCTGATGGGGTCGGGCGCTCGTCAGCGAGTCGTACAGGCTCAAGATCCCTACGATCTGTGCGGAGGCCGGAATCTCGTCGCCCTTGAGGCGGTCGGGATAACCACTCCCGTCGCAGCGCTCGTGATGCCACCGGATGATGGGCTTGATGTCCCAGGGAAACTCGACGTCCGCCAGCAGCTCGATCCCCCAGATGGGATGCAGCTGGACTACCTCGCGCTCCTCGCGGGTGAGCGGGCCGGGCTTGTGGAGAATCTCGTGCGGGACCCGCACCTTGCCCACGTCATGGAGGTAGGCGCCCAGGAGGATCGTGGTCTCGGCATCCTCGTCGAGTCCCAGGACGCGCGCCATGGCGACCGCGTTTCGCGCCACGCGCTCGCAGTGGCCGAAGGTGTAGCCGTCGCTCGATTCGATGGACTTGCCCCAGTTGCGGACCACGGCGAGGTACGTGCCCTTGAGCTCGGCCACCTTCCCGCCGACGTTGACGAGGTCGACCCGGGCGTCGAGCCGCCGGAACAAGCGGTAGGCGACGTTGAGCAGCCGCAGCGCCTCCTCGTTGCGCCCCATGCCTTGATAGAGCAGGGCCAGCTCGCGGGACGCCTCCGCTTCGTTCAGCACCGAGCCACCCGCAACCGCCAGGTCGATCGCGGAGCGGAGCCGCGATTCGGCGAGCTCGGGGCGGCCGGTCTCGCGGTACACCATCCCGATCACGCGGTACGCGTCGGCCTTGCCGCCGCGCACGCCCAGCTGATCGAACAGGGCGAGCGCGTCCTCAGCGTTCTGCCGCGCGTGCTCGAACTGCTGGCGTGCCACGAGCACCTCCGCCTGATTCACCAGGCAGAGTCCCTGGAGGTGCCTGTCGCCGCAGCGCTCGGCGATCGTGCGGCTTTCCCGGAAATAGCAATCCGCCGCTTCGAACCGTCCCCGGTCCGCGCTGACCATGCCCAGGTTGTGGTACGCGATCGCGCACCCATGCTCGTCCCCGCAGTGACGGTACGCCTCGAGCGAGCGCTCGTACCGGGCGACAGCCTCGCGCAGCTCGCCCTGGATGTTGGCGAGGATCCCCAGGTTCTGCTCCACGCGGGCGCGCAGCTCCCGGCTTGCGCCGCCCAGCTCCAGCGCCTGGAGAAAGGTCCGGCGGGCGTCCTCGAGCGAGCCGGTCGCTAGGTCCAGGCCGCCCAGGGTGTTCAAGGCTTCCGCCGCGAGCAGGTCGTTGCCGATCTGCTGGGCCACGTCCAGGCTCCGCTGGCACAGCGCGCGGGCCCGCTCGGACTCGCTGCGATGGTGCTGCATGACGGCCAGGCGCCGCAGCGCCTCGGCAAGCACCGTGTGCTCTCCACGCTGCTCCGCCGCGGCGATCGCGGCCTCGTAGCGCTCGACCGCCTCGGGGATGCAACCCGCCCGCTCCCGGCTGCGCGCTTCGTCGAGGGCATCCACCCCCCGACGCGTGGCGCCGACACCATGCCGATCAGAGAGACCGGCGAGCGCGGCCGCGCCGGCGCTACCAGGCGATGGCATAGTCGGAGAAGTGCTGCAGCTGTCCGGTGACCGTCTGGGAGGGGGGGTTGTCGACCGATTGCAGGGTTTCGAGGATCACGAGCAGGTCGGTGGTATAGACGATCTGCTTCGGCAGCGACCATCC
>WNGH01000233.1_pt1 | contig 56429 bp, 51 predicted proteins | sample 5400631 | NCBI WGS metagenome assembly WNGH01 (sample SAMN13153373, study PRJNA577476) | soil metagenome | isolation source: 115 cm soil or saprolite under Garry oak tree replicate 1 | place: USA:California | collected 2016-06-15 | reverse complement strand
GGCGACGTGCGGACCATCCTGCTCACCCGCGGCGACCGGATCATGACGGTGTCGATCGGCCAGGTCATCGACAACGCCTATCGCGTCGAGGGCATAGGCGGCGGCCAGGTCACCTTCGTCTATCTGCCGCGCGACATTAAACAAACGCTCAGTACAGGGGTAACCCAGTGATGATGTCCACCGAGAAAACGATTCCATCCCGGGGCGGTCGCCGTTCGCCCGTCGCCCTGGCGGCCCTGCTGCTGGCAACCGCGCTTCTCGCCGGCTGCGGTGGCGGAGAAATGACGCGGCGTGAGGGCATGGACCTGCTTGACCAGGGGCGCTACGAGGAAGGGCTGGCTCAGCTCGCAAAGGCGGTACAGCAGGATCGCGGCGATCCACTGATCAAGCGCGACTTCCTGCGCCAGCGCGAACAGGTGTTCAACATGCTGTTGAATTCGGCCGCCGCCGAGCGGGCCGCGGAGCGCTACGACTCCGCCGAGGCACTCTACCGACGCGTTCTCGGCATGGATGGCAACAATAGCGCGGCACGCAAGGGAATTGCCGACGTGGAAATGGATCGCCGCCATGCCAGGCTGTTGGCCGACGCCGAGGCCTTGGCCAAGAAGGGCGACAGCGTCGGTGCCAAGGCGGACGTCAAGCTGGTTCTGGTCGAGAATCCCGGCAACGCCAAGGCGGCCAAGCTCCGCTACCAGTTAGACGAGGCGACGCTAAAGGACGACATCACCGGCCCGACGCTGAACATCAAGAGCCGCAAGCCGGTGACGCTGCAGTTCCGCGACGCCAACCTGAAGATGGTGCTCGAAGCGATCTCGCGCACGACCGGCCTCAACATCCTCGTCGACAAGGACGTGCGCAACGACCTCAAGGTGACGATCTTCGTCAAGGACACGCCGGTCGAGGAAACCCTCGACCTGATCCTGCTGCAGAACCAGCTGGAAAAACGCGTCCTGGGCGAGAACACGGTATTGATCTACCCGTTCAATCCGGCCAAGAGCAAGGATTACCAGGAACTCAAGGTGCGCCGTTTCGCGCTGAACAACGCCGATCCCAAGCAGGTGCAGAACATGCTGAAGACCATCCTCAAGACGCGCGACGTGTTCGTCGATGAACGGACCAATGCGGTTGTCATCCGCGATACGGCGGCGTCGGTGCGCCTGGCCGAGAAGATGGTGGCATCGATGGACCAGGCCGACGCGGAAGTTCTGCTCGAAGTCGAAATCATTGATATAGACCGCGAATGGGCGGCGAAGATCGGCATCGACTGGCCGACCGCCGGATCCTGGGCCTTGACGCCGAATCCGATCACCTGGAGCGCGTTCCGAAACCGGACCGGCGACAACATCAATTTCGCGGTGACCGGGGTCTTTGGCTACGGTGCCACGATGAACAACGACAGCAACGCCAAGACGCTGGCCTCGCCGCGGATCCGCGCCCGCAACAAGGAGAAGGCGAAGATCCTGATCGGCCAGCGCCTGCCGGTGATCGCCACCGCCACCACCGCCTTGGCGACCGGCGGGACGACTTCCAACACCTCGATCTCGTACCTCGAGGTTGGGACCAAGCTCGAGGTCGAGCCGACGATCCACGGCGACGATATGGTGGCGATCAAGCTGAACCTGGAAGTAAGCGACATTGCGACCCAGAACGGTACGGTGACGGCAGGGGGCTCGATTGCCTACACGACGAACACCAGCAATGCGACGACGGTGCTACAGATGAAGGACGGGGAGACGCAGATCCTCGGCGGCCTGATCCAGCGCAAGAACCAAGAAGACGCCAGTGGCGGCATCCCTGGGCTGACCGACATTCCGGTGATCGGCCACCTGTTCGGTTCCCATACCGACACCAAGAATAACAGAGAGATCGTTCTGGCCATTACTCCGCACATCATCCGCAACAGCCAGCTCAGCGACGCCGCGCTGATCGAGATGTGGTCCGGCACCGAAGCCAACGTCAAGTCCGAGGCGTCGAACCTGAGAGCCACCGGCTCGGCGGGCGTTATCGGCCAGGGCGCGGCTGGCGGGCCCAGCGTGGCGCCGCCGCGGCCGCCCGTCGTGGTGCCGGTGCGCCCGGTTGCTCCGGCGGAGCCTGCGGCCGTGCCGCCGCCGCCCGTACCGCCACCGCTCGTGCCCGGAGCTCCGGCCGAGACCCCGGCGGCGCCCGAGCCCGGCGAGGCGCCAAGCGCGCCGGAAGTCGTACCGGGACCGAATTCGTCGACCAGCGCGACGCTGCCCCTGGCCAGCCTGGCGCCGCCGTTGCGACTATGACGATGGCAAATACGTGGCGGCGCCCCGGCGGCTTCACGCTGATCGAACTGGTGATCACGGTGGCCATCGTCGCCCTGATCGCGACGGTGGCCTTCCCGATGGCCGAACTCGCCGTGCAACGCTCCAAGGAGCGCGAGTTGCGCGACGCGCTGCAGCAGATCCGCACCGCGATCGACGCCTATAAGCAGGCCGTCGATGACGGCCGCATCAAGAGCGACGTGCAGAAATCCGGCTACCCGCCGTCGCTGCAGGTTCTCATCGACGGCGTCGCCGACGCCAGGAATCCCAAGGCCGAGCAGAAGATCTATTTCCTGCGCCGCCTGCCGCGCGATCCCCTAAACACCGATCCAAGCTTGGCGGCCGACGCCACCTGGGGCAAGCGCAGTTATTCGAGTCCCCCGGACGCTCCGGCGGAAGGCGAGGACGTGTTCGACATCTATTCCCAGTCCGAGGCGGTCGGCATGAACGGCATCGCCTACAAGCAATGGTGAGCGGCCCCGATTTTTCGCGGTGGGCCGTGCGATCGGCGCGGCGCACTGGTTTCACGCTGATCGAACTGGTCGTCGTGATGTCCATCATCGGGCTGCTGCTGGCCCTGGCGGCGCCGCGCTATTTCCATAGCCTCGACAAGTCGAAGGAGGCGGTGCTGCGTGCCAACCTGGCGGCGACGCGCGATGCTCTCGACAAGTACTACGGCGACAACGGCAAGTACCCGGAATCGCTGACGGTCCTCGTCGAAAAGAAATACCTGCGCAGCGTGCCCTTGGATCCGATCACCGATAGTGCCGTGACCTGGACCATAGTCCCGCCGGACAATCCGGAGAAAGGCGGCGTCTACGACATCCACAGCGGGGCGCCGGGCAACGGTTCGGACGGGACGCCCTACGATGGCTGGTAAGGCTGCGCCGCGCCGACAGTCCGGATTCACCTACATGGGGCTGCTGATCGCCATCGCCATCGTCACGGCGGGACTGGCCGCCGTGGCCGAGGTGTGGCACACGACGCTGCAGCGCGAACGGGAAAAGGAACTGCTGTTCGTCGGCAACCAGTTCCGCCAGGCCATCTCCGGATATTTCCAGAAGAACAATCGTTATCCGGTCCGCCTCGAGGATCTGCTAAAGGACGACCGCTTTCCCGGCATCCGCCGATTCCTGCGCAGGATCTATCCCGATCCGATGACCGGCAAGGCCGAATGGGGACTGGTGACGACGCCGGACGGGCAGATCGTCGGGGTGCATAGTCTGTCGGACGATACCCCGGTAAAGCATGCCGGTTTCCGCGCCCGCGATGCGGGGTTTCAGGGCAAGACGAAATATTCCGAATGGGTGTTTTCGTACGCCGGCCGTGCACCGGTGGCAGGACCGCAGCCGCCGGCTCAGGGCCAGGTCCAGCCGCAGGCGGCGCCGCCCGTGGCGGCGCCGGAGCAGCCTTTGGTCCCGACCGGCGGGCAGTAGCGGTGGACAGCCGCATGGACGGGAAATGCACGATCCTCATCGCCGAGGACCACGCCCTGCTGCGGGCCGGCATGCGGGCGCTGCTGTCCTCCGAATGCGACATCGAAGTCGTCGCCGAGGTGGACAACGGCAAGGATGCCGTTCGGCTGGCCTGCTCGTTGAATCCGACGCTGGTGCTGATGGACCTGTCGATGCCCGGCAGCAACGGGCTAGAGGCGATATCGGAAATCAAGAAGCGGGTCCCGCAAACCCGAATCCTCGTCATCACCATGCACAAGACCGACGAGTACATCCAGGAGGCGCTGCGCGCCGGGGCCTCGGGCTACATCCTAAAGGAATCGAGCCACGACGATCTGCGCGTCGCCATTCGCACCGTGCTGGGCGGCAAGATCTATCTCAGCCCAGAGGTTTCCGAGCGCCTCATCAGCGGCTTTCCGCTCGGCAGCGCCAGGCCGGCCCCGGCGGCCACGGCCTGGGAGACGCTGACCGTGCGCGAGCGCGAGGTGCTTAAGCTGGTCGCCGAAGGCCACGGCAACAAGCACATCGCCGATTACCTGTGCCTCAGCGTCAAGACCGTGGAAAAGCACCGCTCCAGCCTGATGGGCAAGCTCGGCGCCCGCAACGCCTCCATGCTTACGGCATATGCCATCGAGAAGGGCATCGTGACCCTTTGATGATGGCCTGCGGCTAGATCGATATACCGCACTCGCCTCGAGTTCGCCGCGGTCGCAGCCAGTGTCGAGACCCGTGACGGCCTGATGCGGCTCGATGCACCCCGCCGCAATCCTTGATGGGCAGCGCCTCGCCCCGCGCCGGGGAGATCACCAAGTCCGGACGCACACCGGCTTGTCGCGCCGCGAGCGCTGCGCCAGGGCTCAGCGTCCGCTCGGCGCCGGGTGCTGCCCGTAGAACAGCCGCAGCTGCGCGTAGATCGCCGGGTAACGGCCGCGCAGCAGTTGCGGGGTTTCGAAGAACGCCTCGCTCATGACGGCAAAGAATTCCGCGGGTGCCTCGGCGGCGTAAGGGTCCAGTTCCGTCTCCTCGCCGGCGTCGATGCGTTGGCAGAAATCCTCGTAGGCGGCGTGGAATGCCGATTGCCAAGCCTGCCGGCTCATCCTTGGCGGCAGTGCCGGCATGCCGTCGGCGGCGCCGTTGCGCATGTCGAGCTTGTGGGCGAATTCGTGCAGCACGACGTTGATGCCTTCGAGTTCTCCAGGGTCGTCGAACCAGGACAGCAGCACCGGTCCCCCTTCCCATGCCTCGCCGAGGACCGGGTCGTCGAATTCGTGGACGACGCCGACCTCGTCCATCAAGGCGCGCGGGATGACGAAGTCGCCCGGATAGACGACGATGCCAATCCAATCATCATAGTAGTCGAGACCCAGGTGGAGGATTAGGAGGCAGGCCTGCAGCGCGATGGCGAGGCGCGCCTGGTCGTGAACGATGAAGCCCCGCGCACCCGAGAATTCCTTGGTGGCGAGGAATTCGAGCGCCAGTTGGCGAAGCCGGCGCCGCTCGTCGGCACTCAGATGGCCGAGGAAAGGGAGTCGTTCCTCGACACGGCGCCAGAGGTCCGCCGCGACCGAAGCGCTGCGGGCCGTTCGCCGTCGCCACCAGTTGCGTATGCCCCCGATCATCCTTGCCCGCGACGTCGGATCAGGTCGCAGTCGGGCAGGTGTGGCGATGCCGCGTCGCGCCGGCGCGACGCGCCTGCGCCAAAATGAAAACGGGGACCCACGGGCCCCCGTCGCTTGCCGCTGTCTTGGGAATCACTCGACCTTGGCCTTGGCGCGCAACTCGGCCAGATGCTTTTCGACCATCTGCTGCTGCAGGCGCTGGCCGATCTGCGGCTTGACCTCTTCGAAAGTCGGCAGCTTGAGGTCGCGGGTATCGTCGAGCATGATGACGTGGTAGCCGAAATCGGATTTCACCGGCGTTTCGGTGTACTTGCCCTTCTCGAGCTTCACCACGGCATCGGCGAACGGCTTGACATAAGTGTTCGCCGGGACCGCCCAATCGAGCTCGCCGCCGCGATCCTTCGAGCCCGGGTCCTTAGAAGCTTTGGCAAGTTCCTCGAACTTCTCGCCGTTCTTGAGCTTGGCGATGATGGCCGTGGCCTCCTCTTCCTTATCCACCAGGATGTGGCGGGACTTGTATTCCTTATTGCCCATCTGGCCGCGGATGACCTCGTACTCCTTCTTCAGGTCCTCGTCGCTGATCGGGTGGCTGCGGACGAAGTCGCCCATGTAGGCGTTGAGCAGCACGCTCTGGCTGGCCAGTTCCATCTGTCCCTTGATTTCGGGACGCTTGTCGTAGCCCTTCTTGACGGCTTCCTGCAGGACGATTTCCGCCTGGATGAGGCTGTCGCGGATCGACTTGCGCATTTCCTCGGTATCGGGGTGGCCTTGGGCGACCTGGGCGGCGGCGATGGCATCGGCCCGGCTCTTGAGAATGTTTTTGCCATTGACCTTGGCCAGTACGGCGGAAGCGGTCTTGGCGCCCTCGGTCTTGTCGGCTTTGTCGGCCTTGTCCTTGGCGAGGAGCGGGCCGGCGGCGAGCGCCGTGGCGACAACCAGGATGCTGGTACGAAGCAGGGAAATGGTCATGGGTCTTCCTTGTCGATGCAATTTTCGGGTCAGGGGGTTTCGTCGGGGGTTCGGGCAGTGATGCTCATGGCATGAATTTGCCGCCGCATCATCGGGCCGAGCGCATCATACACCATGCGGTGCCGTTCGACCGTGCGCTTTCCGGCAAACAGCACGGAAACGATGGTCAGCCGGTAATGGCCGCCGCCTCCCGCGGCTCCGGCGTGGCCGGCGTGCACGGCGCTGTCATCCTCGAGCTCGACCGCCGCCGGCTGCAGCACCGCCAGCCGCTGGCGGATCGCGGCGACCACCGTCATCGGGGAAAGACGCGCTTGAACGGGCGCACCGTGACACGGGCATAGACGCCCGCCGCCAGGTAAGGATCCGCGTCGGCCCAGGCCCGGGCGGCCTCGAGGGAGTCGAATTCGGCGACGATCAAGCTGCCGGAAAATCCGGCCGGGCCGGGGTCGGCCGCGTCGATGCCGGGAAACGGTCCGGCCAGTATCATGCGGCCGTCTTCCTGCAGCTGCTCGAGGCGGGCCAGATGCGCCGGCCTGGCGGCGAGGCGCCGGTCGAGGCTGCCCGGAACGTCCTCGGCGACGATGGCATAGAACATCATGACTTCTTCTCGTCGATATACTTGGCGAGCACCACCCCTTGGCCGATCACGAATGCCAACATCATTCCCATGCCGCCGAACAGCTTGAAATTCACCCAGGTTTCGGTCGGGAAGTTCTGCGCGATGAACAGGTTGAGGCCGCCCATTAGGCCGAAGAAGACGGCCCAGGCCAAATTCAGCCGCCCCCACAGCGGTTCGGGGAGGGCGAACTGCTCCTCGAGCATGGCCCGGATCAGGTTCTTCTTCAGCAGCAGCGCCGATGCCAGCAGCACGCCGCTGAACAGCCAGTAGAGGACCGTCGGCTTCCACTTGATGAAGCTCTCGTCGTGCAGGAGCAGGGTTGCGCCGCCAAACACCCCGACGAGGACGAGGCTGACCCAGAGCATGGTGTCCACGCGGCGATGCCGCCACCAGGTCCAGGCGATCTGGATCACCGTGGCGGCCATGGCGGTCATCGTTGCGACATAGATGTCGGCGACCTTGAAGGCGGCGAAGAAGAGGATGACCGGAAACAGGTCGAAGAGGAATTTCATGGGCCGATTATACCGGCACTATTTTTTTCCAGTTTCAGCGCGGCCGAGTTGATGCAGTAGCGCCGGCCGGTCGGCGCCGGCCCGTCGGGGAAGACATGGCCGAGATGGGCGCCACAGTCGCGGCAGAGCACCTCGGTGCGCGACATGTGGTGGCGCGAATCGTCCGCCATGTCGATGTTGTCGGGAGCATGCGGCGCGGTGAAGCTCGGCCAGCCGACGCCGGAATCGAATTTCTCGCCGGACGAGAACAGCGGCGCGCCGCCGCACACGCAGCGGCATATGCCATCATCATTACAATTCCAGTGTTCGCCGCTGAAGGCACGCTCGGTGCCTCTTTCACGAGTGACATGGAACTGCATCGGGTCGAGCTGCGCCCGCCATTCCGCGGCGGTCTTGGTCACTTTGCTCATCGCCTCCTCGGGCGGATAAAATACCCGGCGTGTTCGACTCGGCGCATACCGATACGTTCCCATGACCCGGATTCGACCGGCTGGCCGCCTGACGGCGGGAGAGAGCCGCTGATGCGCGTGCTCGTGCTCGGCGCCGGTGTCGTCGGCGTGGCCTCGGCATGGTACCTCGCCGAAGCCGGCCACGAGGTCGTTGTCGTGGATCGCCAGGCGGGCGCCGGCCTCGAAACCAGTTTTGCCAACGGCGGCCAGATTTCGGTCAGCCACGCCGAGCCCTGGGCTAATCCCGGTGCTCCGGCGCGTATCCTCAAGTGGCTGGGGCGCGAGGATTCGCCGCTCCTCTGGCGCCTGCGTGCCGATCCGGCGCAATGGGCCTGGGGCCTGCGCTTTCTGGCCGAATGCAGCGCCGCCCGCACGCGCGCCAACATGGCCGCGATCGTGCGCCTGGCGCTCTACAGCCGGGCGCGGCTGCAAGCGCTGCGGCGGGAAACGGCGCTCGAATACGACCACCTCGAGCGCGGCATACTGCACATCTATACCAATGTCGTAGAGTTCGAGCAGGCCGCCATCCAGGCCGCGCTGATGCGGGAATTCGGCTGCGAGCGGATCGTCCGCAGCGGCACCCAGTGTCTGAAGATCGAGCCGGCGCTGGCCGGCGCCGCGCTGACGGTCGTCGGCGGCACCTACACCGCGGCCGACGAATCGGGCGATGCCTGCAAGTTCTCCCAGGGGCTGGCGGCGCTGGCGGCCGAGCGCGGCATCACCTGCCGCTACGGTGTGGCGGTACGCGCCGTGATCGGCGAGGGCAGTCGGGTGGTCGGCGTGCTGCTCGAGGACGGCAGTCGCCTGACGGCCGATGCCTATGTCATATCCCTTGGCAGCTACACGCCCCTCCTGATGCGGCCGATCGGCGTGCGCCTGCCGATCTGCCCGGCCAAGGGCTATTCGATCACCATACCGCTGGACGAGCGCAGCGTCGCGCCGACGGTCAGCCTCACCGACGACGGCTGCAAGCTGGTCTTCTCGCGACTGGGCGACAGGCTGCGGGTGGCCGGAACGGCCGAGTTCGCCGGCTATGACACCAGTATTAACGCGGTGCGCTGCGCAGCCATCGAGCGGCGCGCCTTGGCGCTGTTCCCGGGCGCCGGCGAGCGCCGCTTGATCCAGCGCTGGAGCGGCTTGCGGCCTGCGACGCCGGGCAACGTGCCACTCGTCGGCCGCACCCGGTACGCCAACCTGTTCGTGAACAGCGGCCACGGGACGCTGGGGTGGACCATGGCCTGCGGTTCGGGCCGCCTGCTTGCCGACATCGTCTCGGGGCGGACGCCGGACATCGACCCGCAACCTTACCGCCCGGAATAGCTTAGTGGAGGTGTCGCGGCACCGAGGCTTCCTCCTCGGGAAGCTCGGCATGCACGGGTTCTCCATCGGGATTGGGGTAAAGCGGGGCGCCGCAGTCGTCGCAGTATTCCAGCGGCAGGCGGTGGTCGAGCAGCAGCACCTCGCCGATGCCGGCCTCGCGCAGCACCGCCTCGACCTGGGCCGGGGTGTCGCTTGTTTCGTCTTCCGCCTCGAGCAGCGGCCAGACGACGCCATGGACCACGTCGGCGGAATCCTTGTGCGTGAAGCCGATGCGGAACTCTTCAAGTTGGCGGTCGTAGTACGGGGCCACGACGGCGCGCAATTCGCCGGCAGCGACATTGAGCGCGGTGTTGAGAAAGGCGATCGAGGCGCGCAGCGAGTAGGGCCGCGAAGCACGGTCCGCTTCGCGGCAGGCGGCATGGTAGGCCTGAGGCAGCAGCACCTCGCTGGCGCAGGCCGGCAGCAGCGGCCGCAGGCATTCGCCACCCTGGGCGCGCCAGGCCTTGATGGCCTCGCTGCGGCTGCCGTCCTCATCCTGCCAGCGGAACATGGCGCTACCGCGCGGCACGACGATTACGCCGACCACGTAGCGGGTATCGGAGAGGAAATTATTGGTTTCCGGCAACTGATTCGGATCGAGGTGAAGGTCGCGTCCGTGCACCGCCGCTTTCGTCAGGCGGTCCGCCAGCGCCGCCGTTTCGCAGAAGCCTTGCGGCAGCTGGTCGGGGCTGAACAGGAAATCGGCCAGGCCCAGACGGCACTGGGCGGCGAGTACGTGCGCCTGCAACTGGACGCGGAGGTTCTCGAGGGCCTCGCTGGCGATCGGGCCGGCCGGAATCGAATAGCGGGACCAGGCCAGCAGCGGTGCGGCAAACAGCAGTACGTCCGATTCGCCCCCGGCGGCCTGCAGGCGACGACCTTCGACGCGCGCCTCGGCCAGGTCGGCCAGGGCTTCGTAGGCGCGGTTGTCGGCACCGTAGAGTTCGTCGAGCGCAGCGTCGAGCGTCTGCTCGTCGCGGTCCTCGATGATCCGGTCGATCACGGCCGTCAGGCGAGTCTCCCAGAATGCGTCCTCGATGCGGCTTCCGGACTGGTCGAGAGCCACTGCCAGGCGGGTCAGCGCGTCGACGTCGGGCGTCTGGGTCTTGACGCGGCGGGGAAAGCGGGAGCGTTTCATGAAAAAAGAGCCGGAGATGAGAACATCGAACATAACATTATACAGCCGACCCCGGCCGTGAGGCGGAGGGGAATCGCGGTGTGGCCGCCGGTTCCGCATTGCGATCGAATTACTTGGTAACATTCGCCGGGCCCAATAAATCGAATTCGACAGGTAAGCTCATGCTCAAACACCTGATGCCGCACGACGGCAAGTTCTTCGACCTGTTCAATGCCCATGCCAGCCTCATCGTCGAAGGCGGTCGCGAGCTGGTTGCCCTGGTGGTCGACATGGCGAGTCCCGAAGATAAGCGCGCGCTGCATGCCCAGGCGATCGACGAGATCGAGACCCGCGCCGACAAGATCACCCACGATACGGTTGCGCTGTTGCACAAGACCTTCAACACACCGCTGCACCGCGACGAGATCCACAAGCTGATATCCCGCATGGATGACATTCTCGACCTGACCCAGGATGTCGCCGAGTCGATGATGCTCTACGACGTGCGCAGCGTCACCAAGGAAGCCAGCCAGCTGGCCGAGATCTGCCTGTCCTGCTGCGAGCGCGTCAAGTCGGCGGTCGCGCTGCTGCCGAACATGGATAACGCCTCGGCGACGCTGAAGATCTGCGGCGAGATCGATCAGCTCGAGTCGGACGCCGACCGCGTGATGCGGGCGGGCATGTCGAAACTGTTCCGCGAGGAGAACGACGTCCGCCAGCTGATCAAGATCAAGGCCATTTACGAGTTGCTCGAATCCCTGACCGACCGTTGCGAGGACGTCGCCAACCTCATCGAAGGCATCGTCCTCGAGAATTCCTGAGCCCTGATCGCCACCATGCCTGTCCAGGATCTGGGCCTGACCGCCGTCATTCTGCTCGTCATCCTGGCGCTGGCCTTCGATTTCATCAACGGTTTCCACGACGCCGCCAACTCGATCGCCACCGTAGTGTCGACCGGCGTGCTAAAGCCGCACCAGGCGGTCGCGTGGGCGGCGTTCTTCAATGTCATTGCCATAACGGTGTTCCAGCTGAAGGTCGCCACCACGGTCGGCAAGGGCATCGTCGATCCGGCGATCGTCGACCACCTGGTCGTGTTCGGCGCCCTGATCGGCGCCATTTTCTGGAACATCGTCACCTGGTATTACGGCATTCCCTCGAGTTCCTCGCATGCCCTGATCGGCGGCCTGGTCGGCGCGGGGCTGGCCAAGTCGGGTACCGACGGCCTGGTCTGGTCGGGCATCGCCAAGACCGTGGCATTCATCGTCGTTTCGCCGCTGCTCGGCTTCGTGCTCGGCGCCCTGTTGATGGTCGCGGTATCCTGGCTGTTCAACCGCTCGACGCCGCTGCGCGTCGACCGCTGGTTCCGCCGCCTGCAGCTGGTTTCGGCGTCGCTCTACAGTCTCGGGCACGGCGGCAACGACGCCCAGAAAACGATGGGCATCATCTGGATGCTGCTGATCGCAGCGGGAATGTCGCAGCCGGGCACATCGGCACCGCCGATCTGGGTGATCGTCGCCTGCTACATGGCGATGGGCCTCGGGACGCTATTCGGCGGCTGGCGCATCGTCAAGACCATGGGCCAGAAGATCACCCGACTGAGACCGGTCGGTGGATTCTGCGCCGAAACCGGCGGTGCGATCACCCTTTTCATGGCCAGCGGCCTCGGCATCCCCGTATCGACGACCCACACCATCACCGGTGCGATCGTCGGCGTCGGCTCGGCGCAACGCATGAGCAACGTTCGCTGGGGCGTCGCCGGCGGCATCGTCTGGGCATGGGTTCTGACGATTCCGGCGACGGCGTTGGTCGCCGCCGTGGCTTATTCGCTGGCGCGTTCGGCACTTTGACTCGATGCGCGGTGCGGCCGCGCGCCGTCCATGGAAGGCGCACGGCCGGGCATGCTGAGCGCGTTGGCGATCATCGCCGACGAGATTCCTCGGGACGTCGGCGACTTGCTGATCCGGCTCCATTCGCGACTCACGCGCGGGCGCAGTTGGTCGGTACCCGGATCATCCGCTCGGCACGAAAAATCGGCTCGGCAGCGCTAGAATCAAGGCTCGTCAGCGTCCGCCACAGCGTCACGCATGGCCACGCGATGGCGATGACATGGATGGGCAAATTGTGCGGGAAACCCTCGGTTTGTCGGCTTGACAGGGAAAATGCTGCGGTGCAAAATCCAACCAGTTTATATTCCGTCGGGCAGGGCACGGCGGTTTCGCCTGACAGGAGAAACAAGGAATGACCGACGCGACCGACGGCTCCGGGACGCCGATGCCCCCGCACCCGTTCATGCAATTCGGCGCATCGATGGTGCAGGGTTTGCAGAAATGGGTCGCAGCCCAGCAGGCCGCCCTGAACGGCAACGGCCTGCTGCCCCAGATCAGCGCCACCGCCTTGGTGCCCGATTCCGAAGCGGCAGCCGGCTTGCATCGCGAATTGCTCGAGCAGCACGCCAAACTCTGGCAGGCCATGCTGGCGCGCAAAGCCGACGCACCGCCGTCGGCGGTGGTCGAAGCGGCGCCCGGCGACAAGCGTTTCGCCGCCCCGGCGTGGTCGGAAAGCCCCATCTACGACTACCTGCGCCAGGCCTACCTGATCAACGCCGCCTACCTGCAGCGCTTGGCCGATGCGGCCCCGGTGGCCGACGGCAATGCCAAGGACAGGCTGCGCTACCTGACGCGCCAATATGTCGAAGTCATGGCGCCGTCGAACTTCGCGGCGACCAATCCGGAATTCATCAAGACGGCCATCGAGACCAAGGGCGAGAGCATCAAGGCGGGCCTCCTCAACCTGATTGCCGATATGCAAAAGGGCCACATCTCGATGACCGACGATGCGGCCTTCGAGGTCGGCCGCAATCTCGCCGCGACGCCCGGCGCCGTCGTCTTCCAGAACGACCTGATGCAGTTGATCCAGTATTCGCCGCTGAGCGACGAAGTCGCGCAACGGCCGCTGCTCATCGTGCCGCCCTGCATCAACAAGTTCTACATTCTCGATCTGCAGCCCGAGAACTCGTTCGTTCGCTACGCGGTCGAGCAGGGCAACACGGTATTCCTGATTTCCTGGCGCAATCCCAAGGCCGACCTCGGCCACTTGGGCTGGGACGACTATATCGAACGCGGTCCGCTCGCCGCCATCGGCGTCGCGCGGGAGATCTGTGGCGTGGACCAGGTCAACGCCCTCGGATTCTGCGTCGGCGGCACCATCTTGAGTTCGGCCCTGGCGGTGGCGAAAGCCCGCGGCGAGGACCCGGTCGCCTCCCTGACCCTGCTCACGACCCTGCTCGATTTTTCCGACGGCGGGGAGATCGGCAGCCTGGTCGACGAAACCCTGGTCCTGGCGCGCGAATCGACGATCGGCAAGGGTGGCCTGATGGCCGGGCGGGAACTGGCCAATGTGTTTTCGAGCCTGCGCGGCAACGATCTGATCTGGCAGTACGTCGTCGGAAATTACCTGAAGGGCAACAAGCCGCCGGCCTTCGACCTGCTCTACTGGAACAGCGATGCGACCAACCTGCCGGGACCGTTCCTCGCTTGGTACCTGCGCCACATGTATCTCGAAAACAGCCTGCGCGTACCGGGCAAGCTGACGATGTGCGGCGTCCAGGCCGATCTCGGGCGGCTCGCCATGCCGTCGTTCATTTACGCGTCGCGGGAGGACCACATCGTGCCCTGGCAGTCGGCCTACCTGTCGCGGGGACTGCTGGGCGGCGAGAGCAAGTTCGTCATGGGCGCCTCCGGCCATATTGCCGGCGTCATAAACCCGGCGGCGAAGAACAAGCGCAGCCACTGGGTCGGCGACAGCACGGCCAGCAATCCGCTCGAGTGGTTGCAGGGCGCCGGCGAGGTCAAAGGCAGTTGGTGGCCGCTGTGGACGCAATGGCTGCAGGGATTCGCCGACGGCCGCCGGGCGGCCCGCAACCGGCTCGGCGGTGCCGGCCACGAACCGGGCGAGCCGGCGCCGGGTAGCTACGTCAAGGAAAAGGCATAATTCGTGGCGGCGCGGCGTTTCGGGGCGTGCGCCGTGCCGGTTCGTGATCGGCCCCGGACCAACAAGAAGACGAGGAGACAATAATGCAAAGAGTGGCACTGGTAACCGGCGGCATGGGCGGATTGGGCGAGGCCGTTTGCATCAAGCTTGCCGCGCTCGGCTACAAGGTGGTGACGACCTACAGTCCCGGCAACACCAAGGCGGCCGAATGGCTGCGCACCATGAACGACATGGGCTACGGCTTCAAGGGCTATACCTGCGACGTCGCCGACTTCGATTCCTGCAAGGCTTGCGTCAATGCGGTGGCCAAGGACATCGGTCCGGTCGATGTGCTGGTCAATAACGCCGGCATCACCCGCGATATGACATTCAAGAAAATGACCAAGGCCGACTGGGACATCGTCATGAAGACCAACGTCGACTCGGTATTCAACATGACCAAGCAGGTCATGGATGGCATGATGGAGCGGGGCTGGGGCCGAGTCATCAACATCTCCTCGGTCAACGGCCAGAAGGGCGCCTTCGGCCAGACCAACTACGCCGCTGCCAAGGCCGGCATGCACGGCTTCACCAAGGCCCTGGCCCTGGAAGTGGCGAAGCGGGGCGTCACCGTCAACACCATTTCGCCGGGATACATCGGCACCAAGATGGTCATGGCGATTCCGCAGGAAGTGCTCGACAGCAAGATCCTGCCGCAGATCCCGATGTTGCGGCTGGGCAAGCCCGAAGAGGTCGCCGGCCTGGTCGCCTACCTGTCCTCCGAGGAAGCGGCCTTCGTCACCGGAGCCAATATTTCGATCAACGGCGGTCAGCACATGTTCTGACGCCGATGGCGCAGGTTGGTGAAGGCCGGCACCCGCCCTACGTAGGGTAAAGATTTTTCTTTGTAGCAGGAGATGCAGCGATGTCGAAACGAGTTGCTTTGGTAACGGGTGCGATGGGCGGTCTCGGAACCGCGATTTGCAAGGCCCTGGCCGCTGACGGATTCATTGTCTATGCCAACTGCCTGCCCGAATTTCCACCGATGGGAGAATGGCTGGCGAAGACCAAGGCGGAAGGATTCGATTTCCGTGCCGCTGAAGCCGACGTGTCGGATTACGATTCCTGCGCCGCGATGGTCCGCAAGATCGAAGCCGAGGTGGGGCCGGTCGACGTGCTGGTTAACAACGCCGGTATCACGCGCGACGGGACGTTCCGCAAGATGGGCAAGGCAGATTGGGATGCGGTCATCGCCACCAACCTCGATTCGGTGTTCAACGTCACCCAGCAGATCCTTCCCGGCATGGCCGAGCGGGGCTGGGGCCGGGTCATCAACATCTCGTCGGTCAACGGCGTCAAGGGCCAGTTCGGCCAGGCCAACTACTCGGCGGCCAAGGCCGGAATTATCGGTTTCACCAAGGCCATTGCCCAGGAAGTGGCGAAGAAGGGCGTCACCGTCAATGCCGTCGCCCCGGGCTACATCGGCACCGACATGGTCATGGCGATCAAGCAGGAAGTCCGCGATGCCATCGTCGCCACCGTTCCGGCAGGGCGTTTCGGCCTGCCCGAGGAGATCGGCCACCTCTGCCGCTATCTCGCCTCGGACCTCGCCGGCTACATGACCGGCGCGACGCTGAACATCAACGGCGGCCTGCATATGTGCTGAAGCCCGGTTCAATTAGAGCCAAAACCCCTGCCGTGGCGGGGGTTGTTTTTTCGTATAATGGGTCTTGCGCTGCATTACCCGGAGTCCGATATGTCCGAGCCGCTGCGACTGGTCAAGAAATATCCGAACCGTCGCCTGTATGACACCAAGACGAGTACCTATATCACGCTCAACGATATCAAGGATCTCGTGCTCCAGCATGAGGAGTTCCAGGTCGTCGATGCCAAGACCGGCGACGAGCTGACGCGCAGCATCCTGCTGCAGATCATCCTCGACGAGGAAGCGGGCGGCGCACCGATGTTCAGCAGCGACTTGCTGGCGCAGATGATCCGTTTCTACGGCCACGCCATGCAGGGCATGATGGGTAAATACCTGGAGAGCAATATCAAGGCCTTCACCGACATGCAGGCCAAGCTCCAGGAGCAGGCGCGCGGTCTCTACGGCGACAAGGGCGCCGTCATCAACCAGGACTTGTGGGCGCAGTTCCTCAACTTCCAGGGCCCAGCCATGCAGAGCATGATGGGTGCATACGTCGAGCAGAGCAAGAGGATGTTCCAGCAGATGCAGGAGAACATCCAGGAGCAGACGCGCAACCTGTTCACCACCTTTCCTTTCCCGAACGTCACGCCGCCGGGCGGGCATCCCGATCCCAAGTCCGGCGACAAGAAATAGCGCCGCAGCGCCCGGCCGGGAAGTCGAAGCCGCGCGGCGCGATGTGTTTCGTCGCGGTGTCCTTGGCCGGCAGTGCTCTAGCCCCGGAAAAGCGGTGGCCGACGTGGCGCGATCTTGGCGTCCAGGCCCGGCATGTCGTGCCCGACGGTGTCGGGTTGGAAGCGCCCCGGCATTCCGGTGGTCGGCCGCACCAGGCTCCAAGATGCATCTTCTTGCCGCTTGAAGCCCGGCTGGGGTTTTCCGGCCCCCTTGCTAGAATTGTTAGTGGCCCGCGCACGAATGGGCCGACCGTCCGTCTGACCGCGCCCATCGGGCCAACGCAAACGGCATTTGTGCTAGTCGAGCGGTGATCATTTGCAGGTTAGAGGGTGCTATGCAATGGGAATAAAACGCAAGGTGCCGAGCGTCGGTTTCGTGAGTCTGGGCTGCCCCAAGGCGACGGTGGATTCCGAGCACATCCTTACCCGGCTGCGCGCCGAGGGCTACGCGATTTCCGGCTCTTACAAGGGCGCCGACCTAGTGGTCGTCAACACCTGCGGCTTCATCGATGCGGCCGTCGAGGAGTCGCTCGATGCGATCGGCGAGGCCCTGGCCGAGAATGGCAAGGTGATCGTCACCGGGTGTCTCGGCGCCAAGGGCGACATCGTCCGGGCGACGCACCCGCGGGTGCTGGCGGTCACCGGCCCCCACGCCACCCAGGCGGTCATGGAGGCCGTCCATGCCGAGCTGCCGCCGCTCCACGATCCCTTCCTCGACCTGGTGCCCCCGCAGGGCATCCGCCTGACGCCACGGCATTACGCCTACCTGAAGATATCCGAGGGCTGCAACCACCGCTGCAGCTTCTGCATCATACCCAGCCTGCGCGGCGACCTGGTCAGCCGGCCGATCGGCGAGGTCCTGAGTGAGGCCGAGAACCTGGTGAACGCCGGCGTCCGCGAACTGCTGGTGATCTCCCAGGACACCAGCGCCTATGGGGTCGACGTCAAGTACCGCACCGGCTTCTGGGGCGGCCGGCCGCTGCGGACCCGGCTCTACGATCTGTGCCAGGGCCTCGGCGAACTCGGCATCTGGGTGCGCCTCCATTATGTCTATCCTTATCCGAGCGTCGACGACCTGATTCCGCTGATGGCGGAGGGCAAGATCCTGCCTTACCTCGACGTACCGTTCCAGCATGCCAGCCCGCGCATCCTCAAGCTGATGAAGCGCCCGGCCAGCGCCGAGAACAACCTTGAGCGGATCCGCGCCTGGCGCGCCGTTTGCCCGGACATCACGATCCGTAGCACTTTCATCGCCGGTTTCCCCGGCGAGACCGAGGCCGAGTTCGAGGAACTGTTGCAGTTCCTCCAAGAGGCGCAGCTCGACCGCGTCGGCGTGTTCGCCTATTCGCCGGTCGAGGGCGCCGCGGCTAACGACTTACCCGGCGCCCTGCCCGAAGAGCTGCGCGAGGAGCGCCGCCGCCAGGTGATGGACCTGCAGGAAGACATCAGCACGCAACGCCTCGAGGCGAAGATCGGCCGCAGCATCGACGTACTGGTCGATGACGTCGACGACGAGGGCGCCGTGGCTCGCAGCCAGGGCGACGCGCCGGAGATCGATGGCCTCGTCTATGTCGCCGGCGGCCAGCATCTCGGCATCGGCGACCTGGTCCGGGTGAAGATTACCGACTGCGATGTGCATGACCTCTACGCCGAACTGGCGGCGACGTGAGCGCGCGGCCGCGCCTCGGACTCGTCCTCGGCAGCGGTTCGGCGCGTGGTTGGGCGCATATCGGCGTGATCCGGGCGCTGGTCGCCGGCGGCATCGAACCCGACATCATCTGCGGCTGCTCGGCGGGAGCCTTCGTCGGCGCCGCCTATGCCAATGGCGACCTTCAGCGGCTCGAGCAATGGGTTCTGGCGCTGCGCCGCCGCGACGTGCTGGCGCTGCTCGACCTCGGCCTCAAGGGCGGCCTCATCAAGGGACACAAGCTGGTCGACCTGTTCGCGCAGTTCTTCGTCGAACGCGACTTCACGCAGCTGGCGAAACCGTTCGCCTGTGTCGCCACCGACCTCGAAAGCGGTCACGAGGTCTGGTTGCGCGAGGGTAGCGTTGCCGCGGCGGTGCGGGCATCGATCGCCTTACCCGGCCTGTTTGCGCCCGCCATATGCGAGGGCCGGGTCCTGGTCGACGGTGCTCTGGTGAATCCGGTGCCCGTATCGCTGTGCAGGGCGATGGGTGCCGAGATCGTCATCGCCGTCGATCTGGGTTCCGACCTCGTCGGACGCTTTCGCCGCGACGTGCCGCGGACTCCGGGCCTGTTCGATCGGCTGCGCGGCGAGAGCGTCCGGGATGCGGTACCCTCGCTGCTCGAGGTCTTGTCGGCGAGCCTCAATATCATGCAGGCGCGCATCACCCGCAGCCGGCTCGCCGGGGAGCCGGCCGATGTCCTGATCGCGCCGCGCCTGTCGAGAATCGGCCTGATGGACTACCAGCGCGGCGACGAAGCGATTGCCGAAGGCGCGGCCGCCGTCGACAGGCAGTGGCCGGCGATCCGCCACGCGCTGTGGAGCGAGGCCGGGGCCGGCGCGCAATGACGCTGATCGACCGGCTGGCGGCCATCGTCGGTGATGTCAATGTCATTACATCGGCGACTGCTGCGGCGCCCTACCTGACCGACTGGCGGGGCCGGTATACGGGATCGGCGCTGTGCGTGGTTCGTCCGGCCAGCACCGCCGAACTCGCGGCGGTGGTCGCGGCCTGCGCCGCGCACGGGACGCCGATCGTTCCCCAGGGCGGCAATACCGGACTCGTCGGCGGCGCCACGCCGCGCGGCGGCGAGGTCGTCGTCGGCCTTACCCGTCTCAAGCGGATTCGCGGCATCGACCGCGACAACGCGACGCTTACCGTCGAGGCCGGCTGCACGCTGCAGACAGTCCAGGAGGCGGCGGCTGAGGACGGCTTTCTCTACCCCCTGTCGCTGGCCGCCGAAGGCACGGCGACGATAGGCGGCACCCTGTCGACCAATGCCGGCGGGGTGCAGGTGCTGCGCTACGGCAACGCTCGCGACCTGGTCCTGGGCGTCGAAGTGGTGCTGGCCGACGGCTGCATCTGGAACGGCCTGCGCGGCTTGAGAAAGGACAACACCGGTTACGATCTGAAGCAGCTGTTCATCGGCGCCGAAGGTACGCTGGGAATCATATCCGCCGCCGTATTGAAGCTTCTTCCGCTGCCGCGGGCCTCGCTCACCGCGTGGGCCGCGGTCGCCGATCCGGCGGCGGCGGTGGCGGTGCTCCGGCAGTTGCAGCGCGCCGGCGGCGAACGCCTGACGGCCTTCGAAATCGTCGGCCGCCCGGCCCTCGATCTGGTGCTCCGCCATCTTCCCGGCACGCGCCAACCCCTGGCCGGCGATCACGACTGGCAGGTGCTGATCGAACTTTCCGATACCGATGCCCACGCCGACCTCGCCGGCCTGATCGAACAGGTATTGGGTGCCGCAATCAGCGCGGGGCAGGTACGCGATGCCGTCGTGGCCGCCAGCGAGGCCCAGGCCGCGGCGCTGTGGGCCCTGAGGGAAAACATTTCCGAGGCACAGAAGCGCGATGGGCTCAGCATCAAGCACGACGTCTCGCTGCCGGTTTCGCGCGTCGCCGAGTTCATCGCCCGCGCCGACGCCTTGCTGGAAACGGCCTATCCGGGCGTGCGCGTCGTCTGCTTCGGTCATGTCGGCGACGGCAACCTGCACTACAACCCGTCCAAACCGATTGCCCCGGACAATGCCAGCTTCATCGCCGGCACGGCCGAGGTCAATCGCATCGTCCATGATCTCGTCGCCGAACTCGGCGGCAGCATCTCGGCCGAGCACGGCTTGGGCCAGTTGAAGCGCGAGGAGATACTCCGCTACAAGAGCCCGGTCGAGATCGAACTGATGCGCAAGCTCAAGCAGGCTCTCGACCCGGCCGGCCTGATGAATCCGGGCAAGCTGATCTGAATCGCGCCCGGAAAATTCCGCCGCGGGAGCTTTACACCCTACCGGCCGCTCCGTATAATTCGCGCTCTCTCGTGGGGGTATAGCTCAGCTGGGAGAGCGCTTGCATGGCATGCAAGAGGTCAGCGGTTCGATCCCGCTTACCTCCACCACGTCGACGTCGAAGTCCCTATCGTCTAGAGGCCTAGGACAATACCCTTTCACGGTATGAACCGGGGTTCGAATCCCCGTGGGGACGCCAGCACTTGCCGGCCGTGACGATGTTCGCGAAGATCGTCGACGCGCCCCCGCTTCGCCCTGAGTAGATCAACCGACGCAATGCGTCGCCGCGCAGCGATCCCGCTGCGGTCGCCCCGCTGTCGCGTCGGCAGGACATCACGCCGATCAGCGCTCGTCACCCCGCCCGCAGTCGGCCTTCTTGCCGAGCAGCGCCTTGAGGTCGGCGAAGGGCGCATGGGTCGCGGCGGATCCGGGTCGCGCCGGACTGCCCGCCGACGTTCCGGCGGCTTCCAGGTGGCGCTGGTGCTCGTTGTCATGGCAATAGAGGCACAGCAATTCCCAGTTGCTGCCGTCGGCCGGGTTGTTGTCGTGATTGTGGTCGCGGTGGTGGACGGTCAGTTCGCGCAGGTTGGCGCGGGTGAATTCGCGGCCGCAGCGGCCGCAAATCCACGGGTAGATCTTCAAGGCCTGTTCCCGGTAGCTACGCTCGCGCGTCTCGGCGGCGCGCCGGGCTTCGGCGACGATGCGGTCGAGCTTGCCGGGGTCACCGGATTTCATGAGGCCTCCGTCGTTTGGCGCCGGGATTGGCGACGCCCCGGCACGATGTCTTCAGTGTTCCAGCATAGCCGCGGATCGCCCGGCACGCCATCGCCGGCGGGCTTAGCGTCTATCCCTCCGACATAAAGTCGGCGCTGCCGCGCGAGGCGACGGCATCCCGGCCATGCCCCGGCGCAGCCGCGGTTCATGGTTTCAGGGGCGCTCATCGCGAAGCGCCCATTCCGCCTCGAGCGCGGCTATCGGCAGCGGCCGGCCGAAGAGAAATCCCTGCCCCGCGTCGCAGCCCTCGGTCAACAGGAAATCCCACTGCTCCTGGGCTTCGACACCCTCGGCGATCACCTTGAGGCCGAGGCTTCTGGCCAGGGAGATGATGGCGCGAACGATCGCCTCCTGATTGTCGTTGCCGACGAGACCGAGGATGAAGGAGCGGTCGATCTTCAACTGATCGAGCGGCAGCCGGTTGAGGTGGGGCAGCGAAGAGTGGCCCGTGCCGAAATCATCAAGGGAGAAGGTGGCGCCGACGGCCCTTACGGCAGTCATTTTGGCGATGGTCAGGTCGATATTTTGAACGAGCACCGGCTCCGCGAGTTCCAGCCGGAGGCGATTAGGCTTGCCGCCGGCGGCGGCGAGCAGGGTAGCTATCGTTGCCGCAAAATCGCGGTCGCGGAACTGCCTGGCGCTGATATTGACCGCTACCGTCAGATCGGCGGTTGCCGGATGGCCGGCCCATTGGCGCAGCAGCTCACCGGCGCGCTCGAGGACCCAGGCGCCGATGGGCACGATAAGGCCGGAATCTTCCGCGGTGGGAATGAATTCCGCCGGCGACACCACATCTCCCGGCGTCTCCTGCCAGTTGATCAGCGCTTCGACGCCGACGAGCCGACCGAGCCTGTCGACCTGCGGCTGGTAGCGGAGCTCGAATTGATTGTGGCGAAGCGCCACGCGCAGGGCGGCTTCGAGGCTCGAACGCTTCTCGATGACCGCCTGCATCTGCGGATCGAAGAAGCGCACGGTGTTGCGTCCCGCCGCCTTGGCCTCGTACATGGCGAGATCGGCCTGCTTCAGCAGTTTGTCGGGGGCCTCGTCGTGTTCGCCGAACAGGGTGATGCCGATGCTCGGCGTGCTGTGATGCTCGCCGCCCGCCACCGGGTAGGGGCGGTCGAGCACGACGATGATCTTTTCCGCGACGAGCTTGGCGAGGGCCGCCGCTTCGGTGGCTTCGCCGGCCAGGTCCTCGAGCATGACGATGAATTCGTCGCCGCCGAGGCGGGCCACCGTGTCACCGTCGCGTACGCTGGATTGCAGGCGCCGCGCGGTTTCGACAAGGACGCTGTCGCCCGCGTCGTGCCCCAGCGTGTCGTTGAGGACCTTGAAGTTATCGAGATCGATGAACAACAAGGCGCCGCGGGAGCCGTTGCGGTGGCCCTGGGCGATCCCCTGGTGGAGCCGGTCCATCAGCAGGCGGCGATTGGGCAGGCCGGTCAGCGCGTCGTAGAAGGCCAGGGTCCGGATCTGCTCTTCGGCCGCCTTGCGTTCGGTGATGTCCTCGAAGACGCCGACATAGTTGGCGACCTTGTCGTCGGCGCCGCGCACGGCGTTGATGGTCAGACGTTCCGGATAGATCTCGCCGTTCTTGCGCTGGTTCCAGATCTCACCCTGCCATTGGCCGCGGCCGTCGATTTCCGCCCACATCGCGTCGTAGAAGGATTGGTCGTGGCGGCCCGATTTCAGCATCGCCGGACTGCGGCCCAGCGCCTCCTCGGGCGCGTAGCCGGTCACCGCGGTGAAGCCCTCGTTGACGCGCTGGATGCGGCCCTGCGCGTCGGTGATGACGATGCCGGCGCGCGACTCCAAGGCTACAGCCGAAATGCCCAGGTCCGACTCGCGCCGCTTGCGCGCCGTGATGTCGCGGCTCGTGCCTATGACCACCGTCGGCCGGCGCCCGGCGGCCTGCCCGGCATACAGGATCCGTGCCCGCACCGCCAGCCAGCGCTCGGCACCATCGGCGTGGAGCACGCGGTATTCGATCGCGACAATGTCATTGTCATCTTCAGGGCGACGCTCGGCAGCCATCGCATCGCTGACCCGCAGCCGATCGTCCGGGTGGGCGCGGGCAACGATGCCGGCGATGGAGGCCCGCTCGCCGGTCGCGAAGCCGAAGTGCTGGCGGCTGCGGACATCCACGTCGAGCAGGTCGGCGTCGATATCGTGGCGCCAGGTGCCGAGTTCCGCCGCGTCGAGGGCCACCCGCTGCCGTGCCTCGCTCTCCTGCAGCGCGGCTTCGGCGCGCTTGCGGTCGGAAATGTCCTGGACGACGGCGATGAAATAATCGGGCTGGCCGTTGCTTTGCCAGACGAGGGCCACGTTGATGTCGACCCACACCGGGCTGCCGTTCTTGCGCACGTAGCGCTTTTCGATCGAATAGTTGCTGATCTGTCCGGCCAGCATTTTCCAGACCCAGACGACGTCGGAGTCCATGTCGTCGCGATAGGTGATGTCCTGGTAGCGCAGTGCCAGCAGTTCGTCGCGATCGTAGCCGAGCATGTCGCACAGGCGGCGGTTGACCAGCAGCCAGCGGCCATCGGGAGCGATGTGGGCGGCGCCCACCGCGGCCTGCTCGAAGGTGGCGCGGAAGCGCGCCTCGCTTTCCCGCAGCGCGAGGTCCGCCAAGTGCTGCCCGGTCACGTCGATTCCGATGCCACCGACATAATCGCGGCCGGCCGCGTCGCGAAACGGAATGCGGAAACTGCGCCACTGCTGGCGGCGGCCATCGGGCAGCGGCGTCTCCTCGAACGCTTCGTGGGGCTTGCCCGCCGCCAGGGCCGAAAGGTCGTTCTGCCGGTAGGCTCGCGCGAATTCGGCGGGCCAGACCTCGAAGTCGGTCTTGCCGAGCCAGTCAGCGCGCCGGATCCGGAAATGCTTCTCGAAGCTGGCGCTCAGATAGACCAGGCGCCCGGCCTCGTCCTTGATCCAGGCGACGCCGGGACCGTTGTCCATGAACAGACGGAAGCGCTCTTCAGCCTCCTCGCCTTCGATCTCCAGGCGGCGGATCGTGGAAATGTCGGTGAAGCTGAGAATCGCGCCGGCGTATCGCCCGGCTTCGTCGAGGTCCGGCGCAATCTGCACCAGGTAATGCCGGTCGCCGGCGTCGCTGCGCCAGACGAGCGGCTCGCCGCCGCGCATTATCTGTTCGAGCTGTCGCTGCAGGTCGGGCAGGCGCAGCGCGCCGCGGATCTCGGCGAGCCGATTGAAGCGGCGCACCAAGCCGCCCGCGTCGACGTGCACCAGGCCGATCGGCATCGAATTGTAGATACGGGACAGCGTCTCGTTGAGCACCGCCAGCTCGGCAGCCCGGGCCCGCAATGCGTCGTTACCGTCGCGAAGCTCGCGGTGTGACGATTCGAGCTGCTCGACGACGGTGTGCAGATGTTCGCGCGTCGCCTCGAGCTCCCGGCCCGGCGCCGTTCTCGCCGGCTTCGCCGCCGTGCCTCGCCTCGGGCGGTAAAGGCCGGTGCCGCGGCCGGCGGCGGCGAACAGCCGGCCGGCGGCTGCGGCCGATTCGCCGCGGCCGAGCAGCAGCAGACCCTCGCCATCGAGAGCGCCATGGAAGTGGGCAAGGATTTCCCGCTGCAGGTCGGGTTCGAAACGGCCGAGCACGTTGCGGCAACTGATGAGGTCGAGGCGCTCGAACGGCGCCTGGCGCACCAGATCGTGCCGGGCGAAGACGCACAGCGCGCGGATCGGCCCGATCACCCGCCGCGCGCTGCCCTCGGCTACGAAATAGCGCTCGCGCCACTGCGCCTCCAGGCCGTCGAGAACCTCTTCCGGATAGAGCGCCGCCCGCGCCGCCGCCAAGGCCGCGCCGTCGCCGTCCGTGGCGAAGATGCGCACGCCGCATTGGCTAAGCCGCTCGCCCAGGATCTCGGCCGCGATCATGCCAATCGAATAAGCCTCGGCGCCGCCGGCGCAGCCGGCAACCCAGACGCGCAGCGGCGCACCGTGAGGCCGCGCGGCCAGCGCCGCGGCGAGCGTCTTGCGCAGCGCGGCGAAGACAGCGTCGCGAAAAGGCGAGCTGGCCGAGACCAGCAGGCCGCGTTGCAGTTGGACCAGCTCGTCGGGATGGGCGTCGACCCAGCGCAGATAGTCGGCCGGCGAGGCCAGCTGCAATGCGGCAAGACGGCGCTCGACCTGCCGCCGCAGCATGGCCTCGCGGTCGCGCGCGGCCGCCGGCGGCGTGGTCGCGCCGACCCGGTCGAGCAGTTGGCGCAGCGGAGCCGCTCGCGCGCCCGCGGCTCGGCGCCGGGTCTCGCGGGCATCGGCCAGCGCGGCCGATGGACGGCGGCGCAGCATTGCCGCGGCCTTCCGGGCGGGCGTCATGGCGCGTTCGAGCCGTGCCCCGGCGCCGCCGGCGGGACGGTTTCGGTCGGCGCCGGCGGCCGCCCGGAGGGCCTTGGACAAAATGTCAAAGGGATATCGCGGGGCCCGGTTGCGGACCGATCGGCAAACCGGATCGCGGTCGCGGGCGCGGCGCGAGAAAGTGCCATTGTCATGACAATGGCCGGTCTATGCAGGGAGCTTTTCGCCCCGCCGTGATGCCGTTCGACTAACGGATGGCGCTCAGATTTCAACGTCGATGCGGGTTCCCCGGCCCGGCTGCGAATCGATGCGAAAGTGTCCGCCGGCGAACTCGGCCCGCTCGCGCATGGTCAACAGGCCGAGACCTGCGGCCCCGGCCGGACTGCCGAGGTCTTCGGTATCGAAGCCGCTGCCGTCGTCGGCGATCGTCAGGCACAGCCGCGGGCCGTCGTAGCCGAGGACGATCTCGACCTGGCCGGCATTGGCATGTTTGGCGCAGTTGGTCAGCGCCTCCTGGACGATGCGGAACAGCACGGTTTCCGTCTCCGGGCTGCTGCTCCGGTCCAGCGGGCCGATATCGACGCGGACCGGAATGCCGGTGCGCCGCGAGAACTGGTGGGCATAGCCCTCGACGGCGGTCTTGAGGCCGGCGTAATCGAGAACGGTCGGCCGCATGTCGGTGGAGATTTCCCGGATGCTGGCATTCGTATCGTCGAGCAGACCCCGGGTGTCCTCGAGCAGCATTTCCAATCGGACATCGCTCTCGAGCGGCAGGGTATCGAAAATCGTGCTGAGGTTGAGCTTGATGGCGGCGAGGTTCGGGCTGGTCCGGTCGTGCAGTGAGGCGGCCAGGCGGCGCCGCTCCTCTTCCTGGACCGACACGAGCTTGCGCGACAGCAGCTCGGCGTGGCGGGACTGCTCGATGCGTTCCTGTTCGAGGCGCTTGCGCTCGCTGATGTCGAAGAAGCTGATGACTGCGCCGAGCGGCCGACCGTCCTCGATCATCGGCCGGACCGTGTAGATGACCGGTATGACGCGATCATCGGCGCACCAGAACTCGTCGTTGTCGACGCGGGCGTCGCGTCCGTCGCGGATGGCGACGAGCATCGGGCAGGCAGCCAGCGCGCAGCTGTCGCAGGATTCGTCGGTGCAAGGCGCACCGTCCGGCCGCACGTGGTGGACGATGCGGTGGACGTTGTGGCCGACCAGTTCGTCCGCCGCGTAGCCGAGCAGGTGGCAGGCGGCGCGATTGACGAAGGTGCCGCGCCCGCCGGCATCGACGCCGATCAGCCCGTCGGCGCTGGAGTCCAGGATCAACCGCGACCGGGCCTCGGCCTGCCGCAATTCCGCGGTGCGCGCCAGAACCTGCTCTTCCAGGCGGGCCTGCTGCGTTTGCAGGGAGCGCTGGGCCTCGCGCAGTGCGGTGATGTCGAGGCTGGTGCCGACGGCCAGGGTCGCGCGCCGCCGGTCTTCGCCGCCCTCGAAATGGACCCGTGCCCGTATCGACAACCAGCGCTCGGGCGCATTGGCGATGACGACGCGGCATTCGGCCGCATATCCGCCGTTTTCCGCACCGGCCGCCGCGTAAGCCGCGCGCATGACCTCGCGCATTCGCGCGGCATCGGCGGGATCCAGGCAGGACATGACATCGGCAAGCTGGGCAACCGGGCCGCCGAGGCCGAAGTGGCGCTGGCAGCGCTCGTCCATATCGAAGCGGTCGGTGGCGATATCGTGTCGCCAGGTGCCCAGTTCGGCCGCGTCGAGGGCGATGCGGTGGCGTGCCTCGCTTTCCCGCAGCGCGCCCTCGGCGGCGACGCGCCGCCTTCTCTCGCCGGCTTCGTTGAAGGCGCGCATGACCGCCGGCAACAGGCGCGTCAGGTTGTCCTTGAGGACGAAATCCCAAACTCCTGCCTTGAGCAGTTCGACTGCGCGTTCCTCGCCCAGCGCCCCGGACACCAGAATCACCGGCCGGTCCGGCAGGCGTTCCTGGATCAGCCGTAAGCCTTCGTAGAAATCGAGGCCGGGAACATTGAAGTCGGTCAGCACCAGATCCCAGGAACTGGCCGGCAGCGCCACGGCCAGGGCTTCGCCGCTGGCGACGCGCATGGTGCGAATCGGCAGGCCGCTCTTGCGCAGCTGCCGTTCGATGAGCAGGAAGTCGGCGTCGCTGTCCTCGACGACGAGAATAGAGATGGACATAGCCAGGGACTGCTTACCCAGCCCGCCGTGCGCCCGCCGGGCCTCTGCCCGGCGTCGGCGGCACCGGCCGCGGAACGGGACAACATGGGATACGCGCAATCATCGAAATCCTTCCCTTCCCGGCCTCGCGGCGAAGGTGGAAACTCGCTGCCACCGCCGACAAGGCGGGCATAACCATGACAATGGTACTTCTTTGGCACGCCGCGGGATACCGACACAATTGGCTGACAACGGCCGTCCGTCGCCAGCGGCCGCCGCCGCGCCGCATGGCTGCCGTGCGGTGACCTCGCCGCCGGCTTGTGTCGCGGCCGGCTTGTTGCGCCGGCGCAGCCCCTGTGGCAGAATGCGCGCCTCGTTTGTTGCAGCAAGGCTTTTCAAGCGCGGAGCGGTAGTTCAGTTGGTTAGAATACCGGCCTGTCACGCCGGGGGTCGCGGGTTCGAGTCCCGTCCGCTCCGCCAATCCGACCAGAGCCAAGGCCCGCTCCACGAAGCGGGCCTTGCCCATTCTGGGTGGGATCGACGTCGCTTTCATACCGCGGCGAGAGCTTGGTCGAGATCGGCGATGATGTCGTCGATGTGCTCGATGCCGATCGACAGGCGCACCATGTCCTCGGACACGCCGGCCTTGGCCAGTTCTGCGGGCGACAACTGACGGTGCGTCGTCGACGCCGGGTGGCAGGCCAGGCTTTTGCAGTCGCCGATATTGACCAGGCGCACGACCAGTTTCAGCGCGTCCTGGAAACGGGCGCCTCCGACGAGACCACCCTTGACCCCGAAATTGAGGATGCCCGAAGCGCGGCCGCCCATGTACTTGTCGACCAGCGCCCGGTCGGCGTGATCAGGCAGTCCAGCGTAATTGACCCACGACACCTTGGCGTGGGTGCGGAGGAATTCGGCGACGCGGAGAGTGTTGGCGCAGATCCGGTCCATCCGCAGCGGTAGGGTTTCGATGCCTTGCAGGATCAGGAAGGCGTTGAACGGGCTGATCGCCGCGCCCATGTTGCGCAGCGGCACGACGCGGGCGCGGCCGATGTAGGCGGCCGGCCCGAGCGCCTCGGTGTAGATGACGCCGTGGTAGGAGACGTCGGGCTCGTTCAACCGGCGGAACTTCTGCTTGTGCTCGGCCCATGGAAATTTCCCCGAGTCGACAATGATTCCGCCTATGCTGTTGCCATGGCCGCCGAGGTACTTGGTGAGGGCATGGACGACGATGTCGGCGCCGTGCTCGAAGGGTCGGCAAAGGTAGGGCGAGGGCACGGTGTTGTCGACGATCAGCGGGATGCCGTGACGATGGGCGATGTCGGCCAGCTTTTCGAAGTCGGTGACGTTGCCGAGCGGGTTGCCGACCGATTCGCAGAAGATCGCCTTGGTCCGCTGGTCGATCAGGCCCGCGAAGGCGTCCGGTTCCCGGTAGTCGGCGAAGCGGGCGGCGATGCCGAGTTGCGGCAGCGTATGGGCGAAGAGGTTGTAGGTGCCGCCGTAGAGCGTCGACGCCGAAACGATGTTGTCGCCGGCCTCGGCGATGGTCTGGATGGAGTAGGCGATGGCTGCCATGCCCGAGGCCACGGCCAAACCGGCAATGCCGCCTTCCATGGCGGCGACGCGCTTCTCCAGCACATCCTGGGTCGGGTTCATGATGCGCGTGTAGATGTTGCCCTGCACCTTGAGGTCGAACAGGTCGGCGCCATGTTGCGTGTCGTCGAAGGCGTATGACGTCGTCTGGTAGATTGGTACGGCGACGGCCTTGGTCGTCGGTTCGGGCGCATAGCCGCCGTGGACGGCGAGCGTTTCCAGCTTCATAGTTGCTCCTCGTGCGTTTGTTGGTAAAGGGCGAAAGTATAGCGATGCCGCCGCCGGTTGCCGGAATCAAGCTTGGCGAAAGCTTAAGGCCTTATGCTGCACTTGCAATCTTCCCCACCAGGCTTTTGAACGCGGGACGAATCCGGTCCCGCGTTTTTTATGGTGTCGGCGGTCCTTAGGACGCCGCTGACGATGCTGCCGCGAGCGCTGAACCGAGGATCGCCGCCATGGTCCCGTCATAGGCGACGAGGACGACCGCCTCCAGCGCGACAAAGCGTGCCAGTGCGGCCTTGCACTCGGCCACGGTAATCGTCGCCGCTTGTTCGGGCGGATAGCCGAATACGCCGCAGCTGATCGCCGGGAAGGCGATGCTGGCGATGCCGTTCTCCGCCGCCAGGCGAAAACAGCTGCGATAGCAGGAGGCCAGCAGCTCCGCTTCGCCGCGCTGGCCGCCGCGCCAGACCGGGCCGACGGTGTGGATGATGTGGCGCGCCGCCAGGCAGAAGCCGGGCGTGATCTTCGCCTGACCGGTCGCGCAACCGCCCAGGCTGCGGCAATGGTCGCGCAGTTCAGGGCCGGCGGCGCGGTGGATGGCGCCGTCGACGCCGCCGCCACCCAGCAGGGACTCGTTGGCGGTATTGACAATGGCATCGACGGCGAGGCGGGTAATGTCGCCGACCTCGATCCGCAGTTTCCCGGACATGGCGCCTCCTCTGCCGTGAGTATAGGCGGCGCGCCGGCCGCGGCGGAATGCGATAATCGCGCCATGGAACTCGCCGCTGCCTTCGCCGCCGACGGGCCGCTCGCCAGGGCCGTGCCCGGCTTCCGCGAGCGTCCCGGGCAGCTCGCCATGGCACAGCGGATCGCCGCTGCCATAGCCGGCCAGGGCGTCTTCGTCGCCGAGGCCGGCACCGGCACCGGCAAGACCTTCGCCTACCTGGTGCCGGCCCTGCTGTCCGGCGGCAAGGTCATCATTTCCACCGGCACCAAGACGCTGCAGGACCAGCTTTTCCTGCGCGACCTGCCGACGGTCCGCGACGCCCTCGGCGTCCCGGCCAGCGTCGCCCTGCTCAAGGGCCGCGCCAACTACGTCTGTCCCTACCACCTGGAGCGCGCCGCGGCGGAGGGCCGGCTCGGCTCCCGCGAGGAGGCGGCGCAGCTGCGCGCCATCGTCCGCTTCGCCAAGACCACCCGCAGCGGCGACAAGGGCGAGCTGGCCGGCGTACCGGAAAACTCCGCGGCCTGGATGCTGGCCACCTCGACCCGCGACAACTGCCTCGGCCAGGACTGCCCGCGGCTCAAGGAATGCTTCGTCGTCGCGGCGCGGCAGAAGGCCCTGGCCGCCGATGTCGTGGTCGTCAATCACCACCTGTTCTTTGCCGATGTCATGCTGCGCGACGAGGGCTTGGGCGAATTGCTGCCGGCCTGCAACACGGTGATCTTCGACGAGGCGCACCAGCTTCCCGAAGTCGCCGGCCTGTTCTTCGGCGCAAGCATCGGCACGGCGCAGCTTCTCGAACTGGCCCGCGACGTGCGCAGCGAGGCGCTGGCCGCGGCTCGCGACTATGCGCCGCTGCAGGAGGCGCCGCGGGCGCTGGACAAGGCGGCGCGCGACCTGCGGCTCGCCGTGCCGGGCGAGAACGCCCGCTGGCCGGCGGGCCGCCTGGCGGCGACGGAGGCGTTTCCCGCCGCCATCCGGGCGGTCGCCGCGGCGCTCGCCGAACTCAAGGAACACCTGGCCGGCCAGGCGGCCCGCGCCGAGGGACTGCAGAACTGCCTGCAGCGCTGCGCCGAGCTCGGCTCGCGCCTGGAGCGCTGGAGCGCCGAGGGCGCCGGCGAGGACCAACCCTATGTCCGCTGGGTCGAGGTATTCAGCCAGGCGCTGTCGCTCAACATGACGCCGCTCCATGTCGCCGACATTTTCCGGGCCCAGCTCGGCGGTCATCCGCGGGCCTGGATCTTCACCTCGGCGACGCTGGCGGTGGGCCGGGATTTCAGCCACTACTGCGGCGAACTCGGCCTCGAGGCGGCCGAAACCGCCTGCTGGGAGAGCCCCTTCGACTACGCCGGCAACGCGCTGCTGTGCTGTCCTCAGGGTCTGCCCGAGCCGGCCAGCGAGGGCTTCAGCGACGCCGTGGCGGCCGCGGCCTGGCCGGTCATCCGCGCTGCCGGCGGGCGCAGCTTCGTGCTGTGCACCTCGAACCGCGGCATGCGGCGGATCCACGAATTGCTCCGCCAGCGGATCGACGCCGCCGGCGCCGGCCTGCCGCTGCTGCTGCAGGGCGAAGGATCGAAGACCGAACTGCTCGATCGCTTCCGCCGGCTCGGCAACGCCGTGCTGGTGGCGACGCAGAGCTTCTGGGAAGGGGTCGACGTCCGCGGCGAGGCGCTGTCGCTGGTGGTCATCGACAAGCTGCCCTTCGCCCCACCCGACGATCCGGTGCTGGCCGCGCGCATCGAACAGCTTAGGAAGGAAGGGCGCAACGCCTTCCTCGAATACCAGCTGCCGCGCGCCGTCATCAGCATGAAGCAGGGCGCCGGCCGGCTGATCCGCGCCGAGAGCGACCGCGGCGTGCTGCTGATCTGCGACCCGCGGCTGGTCGGCAAGCCCTACGGGCGGCGCATCTGGCAGTCGCTGCCGCCGATGCGGCGCAGCCGCGACATCGCCGATGCCATCGCCTTCTTCGCCGATCCGGCTGCGGCTGCCGAGCCGGCTGCGCTGCGGAGCGGGTAGACTGTCGCCGCCATGAGCCTGTCGCCCCCCTGCATCGAACTGGCCGAGCGCTTCAATGCCGACTGCCGCTGCACGTCCCTCGACCGGACCCGGCTGCGCGCCGAACTGGAGCACGAGGCGCCGGGATTCTATGCCGAGGTCATGGAGCCGCGGGCCAATCTGTTCGCCGATTCGCTGGTGTTCGTCAGCCGCATCCATGTCGCCGCGATGGCCGCGGTGGTTGCCGCGATCGACCGCATCGCCCGGCTGCCCGAATACCGCGAACGGGTCCTCGCCTATGCGCCGTCGATCGCCCGGCACCGGCCGGAGTCGGCCGGGGTATTTCTCGGCTACGACTTTCACTTGGCCGAGGACGGACCACAGCTGATCGAGATCAACACCAACGCCGGCGGCGGGATGCTCAACGCCGTGCTGGCCAGGGCCCAGCAGGCCTGCTGCGACCGCAGCGAGGCGCTGCTGCCCGGTCTGCTGGCCGGCGACACGCCCGAGCACCTGTTCGTCGAGATGTTCCGCGCCGAGTGGCGGGCCGAGCGCGGCGACGCCACGCTGCAAACGATCGCCATCGTCGACGACGCACCGGCCGCCCAGTACCTCTATCCGGAGTTCGTCCTGTTCCGGCGCCTCTTCGAGCGGCACGGCATCAGGGCCCTGATCTGCGACGCCGCCGACCTGAGCCTGTGCCATGGCCGCCTCTGGCATGGCGAGACGGCGATCGACCTGGTCTATAACCGCCTCACCGATTTCTCCCTCGACGAGCCATGCCACGCGCCGCTGCGCGAAGCCTGGTTTTCGGGTGGGCTGGTGCTGACGCCGCACCCCCACGCCCACGCCCTGTTCGCCGACAAGCGCAACCTGGCGCTGCTCGGCGACGACGCGCTGCTCTCGGCCTGGGGCGTCGACGCCGCGACCCGGACGCTGCTGACCCGCACCATTCCGCGCACCGAGATCGTCGCTCGCGAATCGGCCGAGGACTTCTGGGCGCGGCGCCGCCGGTTGTTCTTCAAGCCCGCCGGCGGCTTTGGGTCGAAGGCCGCCTACCGCGGCGACAAGCTGACGCGGCGCGTCTTCGAGGAGATCATCGGTGGCGGCTACATCGCCCAGGCCCTGGTGCCGCCGTCGCTGCGCCGGCTCCACGTCGACGGCGCGGCCGCCGAGCTCAAGCTCGACCTGCGCAACTATGCCTATCGCGGCGCGGTCCAACTCGTGGCGGCGCGGCTGTGGCAGGGGCAGACGACCAACTTCCGCACGCCGGGCGGCGGCTTCGCCACGGTGCTGACCGTGCCCTGCCGCGAGGAGCCGGCATGAAGATATTCGGCATCGCCGGATTTTCCGGGGCCGGCAAGACGACGCTGATCGAACGGCTGCTGCCGCGTTTCGTGGCCCGCGGCATGAGGGTTTCGCTGATCAAGCACACGCACCACGATTTCGACGTGGACCGGCCGGGCAAGGATTCCTTCCGCCACCGGCGGGCCGGGGCGACGGAAGTGATGCTCGTCTCCGATGCGCGCTGGGTGCTGATGCACGAGTCGCGCGGGCGTCCGGAGCCGGCGCTGAACGAGCAACTGGCACGGCTGTCGCCTTGCGACCTGGTGCTCGTAGAGGGCTACAAGACGACGTCGATCCCCAAGCTCGAGGTGCATCGACCGGCCAACGGCAAGCCGCTGCTGTGGGGCGAGCAGGCGGGCATCGTCGCCGTGGCCAGCGACGTGCCCGGTGAGCTGTCGCTGCCGCTGCCGGTCCTCGATCTCAACGACGATGCAGCCATCGCCGATTTCATCCTGACTACGCTGGATTTCGAATGAACGTGAAAATCCTTTATTTCGCCGGGCTGCGCGACGCCGTCGGCGTCGGCAGCGAGAACGTGATCCTGCCGCCGGAAATGGCGACCGTCGCCCAAGTGCGCGCCCATCTCGCCGCGCGCGGGGAGAGCTGGGATGCCCTGGCGGCGACGAAGAACCTGCGCGCCGCCGTCAATCAGCACATGGTCGATGGAGCGGCCAGCGTCGCCGACGGCGACGAGCTGGCCTTCTTTCCGCCCGTGACGGGAGGTTGAGCGTGGCCATCCGCATCGGACCGGACGATTTCGATGTCGGCGCCGAGCTGGCCGCGCTGACCGCCGGGCAGGCCCGCGCCGGCGCCCTGGCGAGCTTCATCGGCCTGGTTCGCGATGTCAATGGTGAAGCCGGCGTGGCGGCGATGACGCTCGAGCACTATCCGGGAATGACCGAGAAGGCGCTGTCGGCCATCGTCGACGAGGCCAAGGGCCGCTGGGATCTCATCGACGTGACGGTGATCCATCGCGTCGGCCGGCTGCTGCCCGGCGAGCGCATCGTCTTCGTCGCCGTGGCCTCGGCGCACCGCGGCGACGCCTTCGCCGCCTGCGAATTCATCATGGACTACCTGAAGACGCGGGCGCCGTTCTGGAAGAAGGAGGAAACCCCCGCAGGGACGCGCTGGGTGGACGCCCGCGACAGCGACGACGCGGCTGCGGCGCGCTGGCACGGGGATTAGGCGGTATGGCGGGGCGGGCGCCCCGCCGGCGCGGCTATTTCTTGCGGCTGCCCTTGGCCGCCTCGGTCATGCCGCCGAGTGCTGTGCCCGAAGCCTTGGTGACCTGCTCGAAGGCGTCGGTGGCCATCTTCATCGCACTCTGGAAGGCATCCATGACATTCGGATTCTGCCCGGGCACCGCCTTGAAGAAAGCCTGAAAGGCGTCGGCCATTTCCTGGCTGCCGGAGGCCAGCTGCTCGGTGACCAGCTGGGAGAATTGGGAACGCACGTCGCTGCCGATCTCGGCGATCCGGCGCGCCGCCTCCATCATCTTCTGCGCCGTGTCCTGGGCGTATTGGCTGCGCAACGCCACCGCCTGCTGGGGCTCGCGCGCGGTGGCCAGGGCCTTGGCATTGGCGACGCTGTCGTCGAACAGGCTCTTCGCCAGTTCCGTCTGCAGCGCCATGATCCGCTGCGAATTGTCGATGGAAAGCTGGGCCAGGCGCATGGCCGCTTCCATGTTCTTGCGATGAATCTCGCCGATTTGCTCAAACTGCTCGCTGCTCTTTGCCATGACTCACTCCGCGTGACGGTTGAAATCATGCGAGCCTAGCACCTTTGGCTGACGAAAACCTGACCTGCGTCAATTATCTACGGATGCAGATGGGCGGTCGCTTCGGTCACGCTGTCGTAGATGTGGGGAGCCGCGTCCCGCCGCGCCAGGGCCTCGCCGAGTCGGGCGCGCAGAAAGGTGTTGGAGGTGTAGCGCGTGACGTCGTGGTAGTGGCGGTCCATCAGCGCCTTGACCATGTCGATGTAGGCGTCGACCAGTTCCGGATTGATGCTGAAGCGGTCGTAATTGACAATTGCATATACCTTGTGGCCGATCGGGGTGAGCCGCGCCTCGACCGCGGCGCGGATGCGGTCGATGTCCTCGGCATCCCTGACCGCGAGACCCTCGAAATTGACGAAGAAGATGTTCTTCGCCGCGTCGTAGGAAAGGCGCTGCTCGACCGGCATTTCCAGCAGGTCGGCACGCAGGCGCATCGGTTCGTCGGCGAAGATGCGCGGATCCATCGTCGCCAGCGGTTCGCGGATGACGGGGCGGAAATCCATGTGGTCGAGGATGTCGCGCTGCAGGTCGACGCCGGGAGCGATTTCGATCAGTTCCATGCCGGCCGCGGTCAGCAGGAACACGCAGCGTTCGGTGACGTAGAGGACCGGCTGCGCGCGAGCCACCGCGACGCTGCCGGCAAAGGTGCGGTGCTCGACGGCGGTGACGAATTTCGCGGCGCGGCCGTCCTCGAGAATCCTCAGTTGGCCGTCGGCGATCGAGACTTCGAGATTGCCGGCAGTGAAGGTGCCGACGAAAACCACCTTGCGTGCATTCTGGCTGATGTTGATGAAGCCGCCGGCGCCGGCCAGGCGCGGGCCGAACTTGCTGACGTTGAGGTTCCCTTCGGCATCGGCCTGGGCCAGACCGAGGAAGGCGATGTCCAGGCCGCCGCCGTCGTAGAAATCGAACTGGCTGGGCTGGTCGATGATCGCCTGGGTATTGGTGGCGGCGCCGAAATTCAAGCCGCCGGCGGGGATGCCGCCGATGACGCCGGGTTCCGCGGTCAGCGTCAGCAGATCGATGATCTTTTCCTCGGCGGCCACCGCGGCGATGCCTTCCGGCATGCCGATGCCGAGGTTTACCACGGCATTGGTGCGCAGTTCGAGCGCGGCGCGGCGGGCGATGATTTTCCGCTCGCTCATGGCCATCGGCGGGATCGCCGACATCGGCACGCGGATCTCGCCCGAGAAGGCCGGGCTGTACTGCTCGGCGAAGGTCTGCATGTGGTAGGCCGGATCCTCGGCGACCACCACGCAGTCCACCAGCACGCCGGGAATCTTGACCTGGCGCGGATTCAGCGTGCCGCGCTCGGCGATCCGCTCGACCTGGACGATGACCATGCCGCCGGAATTGCGCGCCGCCATGGCGATGGCCTGGGCCTCGAGGGTCAGCGCCTCCCTTTCCATCGTCACGTTGCCGTCGGGGTCGGCCGTCGTCCCTCTTATGATGCCGACATGGATGGGGAAGGCCTTGTAGAACAGGTAGTCGCGGCCGTCGATGGTCATGAGGCGGACGATATCCTCGGTGGTGCGCTCGTTGAGCTTGCCGCCGCCATAACGGGGATCGACGAAGGTGCCCAGGCCGACGTGGGTCAGCGTGCCCGGCTTGCCGGCGGCGATGTCCCGGTAAAGGTGGGTAATGACGCCCTGCGGCAGGTTGTAGGCATCGATCCGGTTGGCCACGGCCAGTTCCTGGAGGCGCGGCACCAGGCCCCAGTGTCCGCCGATGACGCGCCTGACCATGCCGTCATGGCCGAGGTGGTTGAGGCCGCGCGTCTTGCCGTCGCCCTGTCCGGCGGCGTAGACGAGGGTCAGGTCGCGCGGGCTGCCGGGGGCCTGCTCGGACGATTCGCGGGAAGCGAGAAAGCGCTTCTCCAGCGCGATGGCGATGTTCTCGGCGAAGCCGATGCCGACGAAGCCGCTGGTGGCGATGGTGTCGCCGTCGCGGATCAGGGCCACGGCCTGGGCGGCGCTGACGACCTTGCCGGTGTCGGAGGCGCGCAGCGAAGCAATCAATGGATGACGGTCGTGCATGAGCAGTTGCTCCCGGGGACGGCGGCTAGACGATGCCGGTCAGATAGAAGGTGCCGATCACCACGAACACCGCCGTGGTCTTGATGACGGTGATGGCGAAGATGTCCTTGTAGGAAACCCTGTGCGTCAGGCCGGTCACCGCGAGCAGGGTGATGACCGCGCCATTGTGCGGCAGGGTGTCCATGCCGCCGCTGGCCATGGCCGCGACGCGGTGGAACACTTCCAGCGGGATGCCGGCGGCGGTGGCGTTGGCGATGAAGGATTCGGCCATGGCCGCCAGGGCGATGCTCATGCCGCCGGACGCCGATCCGGTGATGCCGGCCAGCGAGGTGACGGTAATCGCTTCATTCACCAGGGGGTTGGGGATGGCCTTCAGGGCGTCGGCGACCACCAGAAAGCCGGGCAGGGCGGCGATGACGGCGCCGAAGCCGTATTCCGAAGCGGTATTCATGGACGCCAGCAGGGCGCCGGCAATGGCCGACTTGGAGCCTTCGGCGAACTTGCCGATGACCGTTTTCCCGGCGAAAACGAAGACCGTCAGGATGCCGACCAGCAGCGCGCCCTCGACGGCCCAGATGGCGGCGATCTTGGCCACTTCCTGGACCACCGGCGCGGCTTTGCCGACGACCGCGGGGGCGAAGGAAACGGACTTGCCGTACAGGTCGGGAATGATGCGGGTGAATACCCAGTTCATGACGCCGACCAGCACCAGCGGCAGGATGGCGATGATGGGGTTGGCCAGTTTTTCGTGCTCGAAGGGCTCCGGCTCATTGACCAGGATGTTGCCGTAGCCTTCGCCCGCGGCAGCGGCCTGGCGCCGGCGCCATTCCAGGTAGGAGAGGCCCGCGATGAGGATGAACACCGCGCCTGTGATTCCCAGCCAGGGAGCGGCGTAGATGTTGGTCTTGAAGAAGGTGGTCGGAATGATGTTCTGGATCTGCGGTGTGCCGGGCAGGGAATCCATGGTGAAGGTGAAGGCGCCCAGGGCGATGGTTCCCGGGATCAGCCGCTTGGGAATTCCCCCCTGGCGGAACATTTCCGCCGCGAACGGATAAACGGCGAAGACCACCACGAACAGCGACACGCCGAAGTAGGTCAGGATGGCGCAGACGGCGACAATGGACAGCATGGCCCGCTCGCGACCGACGATGCCGATGACCGACGAGACGATGGATTTCGAGAAGCCCGACAGCTCGACCACCTTGCCGAACACCGCGCCAAGCAGGAACACCGGGAAGTAGAGCTTGACGAAGCCGACCATCTTGTCCATGAACAGGCCGGTGAACATCGGCGGCACCAGGGATGGATCGGTCAGCAGCACCGCGCCGAGCGCGGCGATCGGGGCGAAGAGGATGACGCTGTAACCGCGGTAGGCGACGAACATCAAGAAGATCAACGCACCCAGGACGACGATAAAGCCCATGACTTCCTCCAGTTTGTGAAATTCAGCGGTCGTGGCGAGCCGCGTGGCCGACAGAGCGCAAGAGCCGCGCCAGGTACGTAGTTCCTTGATATCTCAACGAACAGCGTGTCCGATGGGATTGCCGGCTGTCCGCCACGGGGGATCGAGTGTCCGCTGCGGCGGACATCCCATCACTCCGAAGCGGATTCGGCTTCGAGGCCGTGCAGCGCAATCTTCTCGTACAGCGAGGAGCGCGAGATGCCCAGCCGCTTGGCGGCGAGCGCCTTGCGGCCGCCGCAGGCGCGCAGCGCCAGGCGGAGCGCCTCGCGCTCGGCGCTCGCCAGCGCATCCTCGAGCGACGTAGCGGCGGGGCGCGGCGGCGACTTCGAGTCGATCGGGATCACCGTAGCGCTGCGGCGGCGCGGCAGGACCCGATCGAAGTCACCGGGCCCCAGCGATTCCTGTTCGCCGAGCAGCAGGGCCCGTTCCAGCACATTGTTCAGTTCGCGGACGTTGCCCGGCCAGCCGTGTTCGCAGAGCCGCTCGACGGCGGTCGGCGAGACCTCGCGCGGCGGCAGGCCGAGGCGCCGGCAGAGGTGTTCGAGCAGGTGTTCGCAGAGCGGCCCGAGGTCCTGGAGCCGCTCGCGCAGCGGGGGAATGTCCAGGGTCAGGACATTGAGGCGATAGAAGAGGTCGGCGCGGAAGCGGCCATCGGCGACCATGGCGGCGAGGTCGCGGCTGGTCGCGGCGATGACCCGGACATCGACGGCCAGCAGGCGGTTCGAGCCGACCGGTTCGATCTCCTTCTCCTGCAGGCTGCGCAGCAGCTTGGCCTGCAGCGCCGGCGACATGTCGCCGATCTCGTCGAGAAACAGCGTCCCGCCGTCGGCCAGGCTGAACTTGCCGTCGCGGCCGCGGCGGTCGGCGCCGGTAAAGGCGCCGGGCGCCACGCCGAAGAACTCGGCCTCGAGCAGCGTCTCGGGAATCGCCGCGACGTTGACGGCGACGAAGGGTCCGTCGGCGCGCAGGCTGGCGGCATGGATGGCCTGGGCGAGCAGTTCCTTGCCGGTGCCGGTCTCGCCGAGCAGCAGCACCGCCGAATCGCTGCGTGCGGCATGGCGCGCCAGCCGCTTCATTTCCACGCAGGCCGGATGGACGCCGACGAAGCTCGACAGCGTGTACTTGACGCGACGGGCATCGGCCAGGCGCTTCTTGGCGTCGGCGAGGTCGGCGCGCATGCGCAGGTAGCGCGTCAGGATCGGCGCCAGCTGTTCGGCGTTGTCATAGAGCATCAGGCCGATGCCGCCTATGACGCTGCCATCGGCGTCGCGCAGCGGCAGCCGCGTGACGACGAAACTCTCGGTGCCGGAGTCCATGATGTCGAGCATGATCGGCCGGCCGGTCTCGACCACGACACGCATCAGGCTGTTCGGAATCACCTCTTCGATCGGACGCCCGATGGCCGCGCCGGGATCCTTGATGCCGAGCCACTTCGGGTAATGCTCGTTCATCCAGACGATGCGCGCCTGCTGATCGACGACGACGGCGCCCTCGTAGAGTTGCGCGAACTGGTCGAACAGCGACTTCATCGCCACCTGCAGCAGGTGCTCGGAATCGGCCAGGAAGCGGCTCGCATTGCCCATCTTCTCCTCCGGCCGGCATGCTCCGGCATCTATTTTTTCGAAGGTTAGCACGGCTCGACGCCGTCATAGGCATTTGCCGGCCGGTGCCCTGCCGATCCTGAGCTATAAACCTCAGTATTCGGGTCATGAAGAAGGGCCGGACCCGCGCCGACAACCCCGAGGAGGATGATCAAATGGAATTCGACAGGCAGGAAAGAAGGACTCGGTCGCCGTGCCGCGTCGCCGTCGCGGTGCTGGCGCTATTGGCCGCCGGCAGCGTCCGGGCCGACCGCTGCAGCGACCTGGTGCAGCGCTTCGACGGCCGCCTGGCCGATGTCGTCTGCGTCGAGAGCAGCGATCTCACCACCGCCAACCCGGCCACCACGCCGGCCAACAATGCCCTGGCGGCGCTGCCGGCATTCGCGTTTACCCCGCAGACCGATCGCACCGTCATCGCCCCCGATGCCGCCAACCGCACGCCGATCACCAAGGCCGTGCCGGGGGTGCAGCTCGACGCGCGGATCGCCGCCGACCCGAGCGGCGAGGCGCGCTTCCTGCTGCGCCTGCCCAATGACTGGAACGGCCGTCTGGTCGTCGCCGGCGCCTCGGGCACGCGCAGCGAATTCAACGGCGATTTCGCCTGGAGCGACTACGTGGTGCAGAAGGGCTACGCTTACGCCTCACAGAACAAGGGCGTGCTCAACCTGAGCCTGAGCAGCGCCGCTGATCCGCTCGGCTGCCGGCTGAATCCGACCTCCCCGGTCTTCGTTCATTTCTTCGACGACGATCCCGGCCAGCCCTTCACCCGCTGGCGCGACTTCATGGTCGAAGCGGCCAGTCTGGCGCGCCGCGGCGTGCGCGCCTTCTACGGCCAGGCGCCGCGCCACACCTACGCCGTCGGCACCTCGAACGGCGGCTACCAGGTGCGCCGGGCCGTCGAGACCGCCGCCGACCTGTTCGACGGCGGCGTCGACTGGGAGGGCACCTTCGTCGACGCCGCGGCGCCGAACCTGCTGACCGATCTGCCGCCCGCCGTGCTCAACTTCCCCGACTACGCCGCCGCGGGCTTCGATGCCAACGGCATCGCGGCGAAGAACATCCGCGCCGCCGGCTATCCGCCGGACCTGGTCAACGGCGACAAATCGAACTCGCTGTGGGCAACGAACCAAGCGCAGTTCTGGGAGGTGACGCTATGCCAATGGCAGAAACGTCTCGATCCGGGCTACGACACCTACGGCGCCGGGACCGGTACCTACAACTACATCGCCCGCCTGTCGGTATCGGATGTCGGCGCGCAAATGGCGGCCTTCGCCACCAGCGGGCGCATCCAGCGGCCGCTGATCACCGTCGCCGGGACCATGGACGCGCTGCTGCCGATCGACCACCACGCCCGCGCCTACGCCCGCAAGGTGGCGGCGTCGCGCGACGGTGAAGAAGGCCGCGATGAGCGCCGCGTGCCGGCCTATCGGCTCTACGAGGTGCAGAACGGCAATCACATCGAGACCAACAAGCTGCTCTTCCCGCAACTCGAATTGATCGAGCCGCACGCCCAGAAGGCCTTCGACCTGCTCGTCGAGGCCGTCGAGCACGGCACTCCGCTGCCACCCGACCAGTGCATTCCGCGCGGCGGCGCGATCGCCGATGCCCCGGCGCAGCCCGGACATTGCGCCCAGTTGCTGGCGCCGTGAGGCGGTATTGGCGATCGGATGACGGCGTAGATAAGTCACAGGCGGACCCGGTCGCCTGACAATCCCCGGCCAGGCCGGCGCGCGGCGAACCGCCTTGCGCCAGCCGGCGAGCAGGTCTTCGCGTCTTGCGGGTGTCATCGCCGCCGGATGGCCCCCGGCGCGCAAACAACTGGCCGATGGAATACCACGTTTTGTGGTAGTCTCAACCGCGTTTCCAAGAACGTGGTTAGAATGTGCGCAACGTCATCGCTTTGGAGTGCCCGATAGTGGCCATCACTCGGGACGATCGAGAGTTCTTCACGGCACTGGGCGCACGTGTCGCTAGCCTGCGCAAAAATGCGCACCTCACCCAGACGCAACTGGCCGACACGCTCGGCGTGTCGCAGCAGACCGTCAACGCTTACGAACTCGGCAACCGGCGCATTCCGGTTTCGGCCCTGCCGGTGCTCGCCAAGGAACTCGGCGTCGGCCTGGACGAACTGCTCGGGGAATCGAAGACGGCAATGAAAAAACGCGGGCCGGCGCCCAAGCTACAGCAACAGATGGAGCGCATCAGCCAATTACCCAAGCCCCGGCAGCGCTTCGTGATCCAGGTGCTGGAAAGCGTGCTGGCGCAGCAAGGTCGTTAAGGAATCGCGAAGCCGAAGGCTGCTTTATCCAGGAGGATTGCCATGGAACACCTGATTCAGTTGCACATCGAGAAGTTGCCGGAGGGGGTCTATCTGGCCACCAGCGACGACGTACAAGGCTTAATCGCGCAAGGGCGCACGCTCCAGGAAACCGTGGAGATCGCCCGTGACGTGGCGAAGAAATTGATCGAGTCGCAGGCCAACGTGAGCGACGCGACGCTGCCGCCGCTGCGCGAGTCCTTCGACTATCCGTTGATCGTGGCGGTCTGATGGGGCGACTGGCGGGCTTCAGTTATCGGGAGATCGTCAAGCGGCTAAAGCAGCTCGGCTTCGAGTTCCACCGGCAGGCCGCAGGCAGTCACGAAATCTGGCTTAGCCCGGCAAGCAACCGTTACACCACCATTCCCAATCACCCCGGCGACATGCCCGAAGGCACCCTGCGCGCCATCCTCAAGCAGGCCGACGTCGATGCGGAAAGGTTCTTGCAGAAGAATTAGGCAGCGACGCTACAGTGGCTAAAGAGCCCCCCGACGATCGGCAGCCAGAGCGGAATGGCGGCGGTTTTATCATTCTTGGATACAACGGGGAATCGTGGTGCGTCCCGGTTTACGCCCCCGATTTCAGCAATGTCGAACGCGGCAAGTTCTATCGCCCCGACCTGCGCCTGATTCCACCGGTGCGCCTGAAACCGGAAGTGCTCGACTTTCTCGCCACCCGTGCCAAGGAGCGTGGTACCACGGTCAATCAGCTGGTCAATCAGTTGCTGAAGAAGGATATGGAGCTGATTCAGGCTGCGGCGGGATAAGGATTACTTCACCTCTTGGTCTCCGGTGGTTGGCATCTGCTAAGCCTGAAGCAATACTAAGGTATACCCATCGTCGCATCTGCCGAGATAGTGCGGCGTGTAGTCGTCTTAAAAAATTTATCCGTGCCTGGCCCCTTTGACCTGCCTTTGACCTGCTCTGTGATCACCTGGCCCAGTCTTGCTACTATCCATTTGGGCTGACCCTCCAGCGTTATGCATCACGGATTCGACACCCGCATCGTAACGCTTCGAGCCCGTCAGCCCACTTCTATCTCTATAGTTTCTTGGGGATTTCCCTTAAGGTAGTGCCATTGGAGCCTGACCCCTTTGACCTCTCGGCGACCCGGTGGCCGGTTAAAAGCCGGCCCTTACCCGATTAGAACGCATTATCAACGAGCGCTCCTGTTGATGATTGAACCCAATGAGATCCATGGATGGTGAATAGCCAGACACCATTACTAAGCTCCTCAGGATCAAGAGCAAACCTGTACACGAATGCATCCTCCGCTACCGAATACGTTTCAAATATTTGCAACTCAGGTAAGGACAGATCGGGCGCATTGGTAAGCAGATTTACCTGAACGCGAATGTCAGTTGGCAACAGCTTTCCAGTATGCAAGAAATGCAAACCACGAGTAACCCGCTCAAAGACCCGTTGATATAGGCTGACCGGAACGACAAAAGCCAAACGAGTAGTGGTTGAGCCATCTTGATTTACGACCTCAACTTCGTGTGTTGTGCTTAGTAACGCAGATCGGAGTTTCGTACTGCGCAAGAAACTTTTGTGTGCACCCATTTCCCAGAGATACTTGGCGCCCGTAGTTTGTTTTCCTATTTGGGCGCTAATGTAATTGCGCAGAGCTTCATCGTCCTCTGAGCTGCCATTGTTGCAGATGGTGCACGCAGGGACGGTCTGGAATTGGCCAACAATACCCTTGAAAAATCCTCTTGGAGGTACGTGTTCAACAGTAGTCGCGGGGCGACTTCCGCAGATTACACATATTGGACTCTTAGGCGGCTGCATCGGCTTGCGTTCTAACCTTCAAGCTAATGGACACTGCGCGGCTTTATCGTGCAGCGTCCCTTGGAGCGCAGTGTTAGGCAATGGCGGCTACAAAGTGCTTTCACAACCCGCATTCGCCGTCTCGCCAACGCCGACTTTTCAGAAATTCAAGCTGGGCGTGTTTAATTATCTTCTTCAAAAACTATGCCCAGCAATTTTAGTTCATCCTCCCAGCGGTCTGGGTGAGTGAACTGTAGATCGTAGGTCTCACCAGAACGTATTGCGACACGATACTTACGAGTAAATCCATGCTTGAGGTTCTTGATTCCAATTATCTCCACGATTGGAATTTGGAGCGTGATTTTCGTCTGCTTACGAGCCAAAGAAACCACTGCTCCAACGATTCCGAAGAGTGCGATACCAGCGGTCAGGCTTTTCTTGCATACGACGATTCTATGGTTTGTAAGCACTGCGTGACATGACATAACATTGAGAGAGCTTTTTAAGTAGGTGGTGAGTCCTTCTATGATGGCCTTTTCACCGGTTACTAGTTCAAACCGATCTTGAGCAAGCAGCTCTTCAGTAGATGGTTGGGTGTTCATTGAAAATTATCCTTTGGTTTGCCTAACGAATGAAAGGGACTTCCCCGTCCCGAGGTAGCGGCGGAAGCCGCGGGCGGCAACAAGTGCCATGATAAATCAACCGGGCCAGGCTCGGTTTAAATTCGACCGGAATAGGGAACGCACCACAAGTATCCGCGGTACCACGAACCATACAGTGAGCCGGACCGCAAGCTTCCTCCGGCGCTGGTGAAATATCCTACTCCCTGGGCCATGCCAGCGCGTGGCGGGCGGGCTAATGGGCGTCCCCTATTAGCCCGCTATTTCCCGCCTTTCGCCTCCCGCAATTCTTTACTCGGGCCGCAGCGGGATGATCCCCGGGGCGACGGGACGGACCCGGCTGGTCGGCAGGAAGCTTGGCTCGACTCCCCCCTGTGTTGCCCTGGGACGACGGTGGACGATTCCGGGCCGCGCACGCTAGATCGAGGCGAAGTACCATGAACGAACTGAGCATCGGCGCAATGATCGTGTAGCCGGGCCTCAGACTGCGCGTTCGCCGGGGGCATCGACGGTCAGGCTGTGTTGTGCGGTGCCATCGGCGGCGGTGTGGATCGTGGAACTGTAGGTGATGGTGGCCGAGCAAGGTGCCGGCCGCCGGGCCATTGCAAGCAGCAGAGGCATACGCACAAGCAAGTATCGACAGGATTCCATCAACCAGTGGTCGGGCGCGTCTTCGGTCCGGCTGCGGCCCCGCCCACACCGGCGGACGGGAGCCGCTTAGTCCATCCTAAGGCCGGCAGGGAGAACGTCTCATGCATCGCCGCAGAATCCTCATCACCGCCGCGCTCGTCCTCGCCTTCGGCGGCGCCCTGGCCCAGAGCACCGCTGGCAGCGACGGAACCAGCCTCGAGCAGGACGCGGCCGGCATCGACCAGTCCGCCCGGAGCGCCGGTACGACGCAGGTCGCGGGCCGGATCGCCGGCGACTTTACGGCTTTCGCCGGCTCCCCCGACAACGCCGCCGCCCTGGTCTCCGGCCTGCGCAACGGCAGCGCCATCGAGCTCAGCAGCACGGATGCCCAAGGCAAGGTGACGACGGTGACGGTGCCGGCGACGACCAAGCCGTTGGGCTATGGCAATGTCACCATCACGCTGGCGCTGGCCCAGACCTCCCTGGACAAGGTCGGCATCACCCAGCCCACCGCCGCGCAGCTCCAGGCTGCCCTGACCGGCGGGACCGTCACGCTTGCTGAATTCTATATGTATCTTGAGCATGTCGTTGGCCGGTTCGGCCAGACCGACGAGAGACTGATGCTGCCGCTGCGCGAACACCCGGACTTCTCGTTTCTGGGGGCCGATCCGCCCGCGGTCGCGAACGACTGACTGCATCCGCGCGGCGATTGTCTTGGCCCTCCCTGTGTTGCCCTGGGACGACGGTGGCCTGCGCCGATCCGCACGCGCCAAACCAAGGCGAAGTACCATGAAAGAACTGAGCTTCGGCTCGCCGATCCCGGCCGATGACGCATTCGCCGGGTACATCGACCATCGCCGAGCAAGCTGCCGGCTGCCGGGTCATTGCGAGCTGCAGCGGCGCAAGTCAGTAGGGATTCCATCAAACAGTGGTCGGGCGCGTCTTCGCTCCGGCTGCGGCCCCGCCCACACCGGCGGACGGGAGCCGCTTAGTCCATCCTAAGGCCGGCAGGGAGAACGTCTCATGCATCGCCGCAGAATCCTCATCACCGCCGCCCTCGTCCTCGCCTTCGGCGGCGCCCTGGCCCAGACCACCGCTGGCAGCGACGGAACTAGCCTCGAACAGGACGCGGCCGGCATCGACCAGGCCGCCCGGAGCGCCGGTACGACGCAGGTCGCGGGCCGGATCGCCGGCGACTTCACGGCGTTCGCCGGCTCCTCCGACAACGCCGCCGCGCTGGTCTCCGGCCTGCGCAAGGGCAGCGCCATCGAGCTCAGCAGCACCGATGCCCAAGGCAAGGTGACGACGGTGACGGTGCCGGCGACGACCAAGCCGTTGGGCTATGGCAATGTCACCATCACGCTGGCGCTGGCCCAGACTTCCCTGGCCAAGGTCGGCATCACCCAGCCCACCGCCGCGCAGCTCCAGGCTGCCCTGACCGGCGGGACCGTCACGCTTGCCGACGGCAGCTCGGTGAAGTTGCAAGGGATCCAGACCCTGCGCGCCTCGGGCATGGGCTGGGGGCAGATCGCCAAGACGCTCGGCGTGCGCCTGGGATCGGTGGTCAGCGCCGTCCATGACGAGCGCGCCAAGCTCGCCGCCGCCAGTGGCCAGGGCCGTGAGCGCAGCGCCACGGTCGTCGCCAGGGACGACGGCAAGGCCGACCGCGGCGAGCGGAGCGACAAGGCCGATCGTCCGGAAAAGGCGGAGAGGCCCGAACGGCCGGAACGCCCCGAGAAGCCGGAGCGGGTCTCCCACGGCCATTGAGTCGGTCCGAGTGGACGGACGCACCACGAATGTTCCCAAAGGAGAAGGGCTGCGCGTGCGGCCCTTCTATTATCTGTCGATCAACTGGACCGCCTCAGCCGGTGTGACGATCCTAATGCCCTGGTACTCGCCGCCCAGACCACGCAGATGCTTGTCGCCTGACACGATCAATGCGACGTTGCCTGCCAAGGCGCAGGCCAAAACATGATCGTCGTCCGCATCGTCGGCGATGACCCTCGGCACGCTGGCCGGGGCGGCCATGTGGGCCATGCGCCGTATCTCGCCCACGATGCCCAGCGGCGTCAAACCCGCTTTCGCTAGACGCACGGCGAACTTCGCGCGCGACACCACGTCGAGCAGTTCCGCCATCAGCACGGGACTGCTGCACAACTCGAATACCTGCGCCCTTGCGTCATCCAGTAGGCGCCGGGGTGGGCCAATGGCGGAGAGCAGTGCCGAGACCAGCGTATTCGTATCGAGTACGACGCGCACGGTTATGCGCGCCGTGCGGCGCGCTCCTGGCGTGCCGCCTGAATCTCCGCCTCAATCTCCGCATCCGAGAGCGGCGGCAGGTCCAAGGCATCGAGCTTGGCGAGCGACTCGCCCAACCGTGCCCCGGCCTCGGCACGCGCCTCGCGCGCCGCCAGAAACTCCACAAAATCCTCCACCTCAGCCAGCCGTCGCGCGGGAAGCATCTGAAGCTTCTGAATCAAGCTCGGTTCGATCGCGGCCATCTTCCTTCTCCTCAAACTGATTGACGTGGCTGCTTAGCCAGGTCGAGCATGCACAAGGCGGTTTGCTCCGTTCTGCCGAACATATCGTCCAGGAACACGGTCAGTCCAATAAAGGCTCGGCTCGAATATTCACATGAACCTTCAGTCGCAGCCGCGACAACACCATCTGACGTATCGGTGAGGTGAAGAATATTACTCCCTGGCCCAGGCCAGCGCGTGGCGGACGGCCTTGCGCCAGCCGGCGAGCAGTTCCTCGCGCCTTGCCATTGTCATGGTCGGTTCGAAGCGGCGCTCCACCTGCCAATGGGCGGCCAGTTCGGCCGGGGTGCGCCAGAAGCCGACCGCCAGGCCGGCCAGATAAGCCGCGCCCAGCGCCGTCGTTTCGGTGATGCGCGGGCGCAGCACCGGCACGCCGAGGATGTCGGCCTGGAATTGCATCAGCAGGTCGTTGCGGGCCGCGCCGCCGTCGACGCGCAACTCGCTCAGGGCGATGCCGGCATCGGCGCGCATCGCCTCGAGCAGGTCGGCGCATTGGAAGGCGATCGCCTCCAGCGCCGCGCGGGCGATGTGGGCGGCGCCGGTGCCGCGGCTCATGCCGAAGATCGTGCCGCGCGCATGGCCCTCCCACCAGGGGGCGCCCAGGCCGGTGAAGGCGGGCACCAGGTACATGCCACCGGCATCGTGAACCGAGGCGGCCAGCGCTTCGACGGCGGCGGAAGAGGGAATCAGGCCGAGGCCGTCGCGCAGCCACTGGACCACCGCGCCGCCCATGAAGACGCTGCCCTCGAGGGCGTAGTCGACGACACCGCCGATGTCCCAGGCGATCGTCGTCAGCAGCCGGTGGCGCGAGGCGACCGCCTGACGGCCGGTGTTGAGCAGCAGGAAGCAGCCGGTGCCGTAGGTGTTCTTGGCCATGCCGGGCGACAGGCAGGCCTGGCCTAAGGTCGCCGCCTGCTGGTCGCCGGCGATGCCGGCGAGCGGAATGGCGGCGCCGAAGAGATCGGCCGTGCATTCGCCGTAAACCTCGCTGCTGCCGCGCACCTGCGGCAGCACGGCGGCGGGAATGTCGAACAGGTCGAGCAGTTCCGCATCCCAGGCGCGGGCGTGGATGTCGTAGAGCAGGGTGCGCGAAGCGTTCGAGGCATCGGTGACATGCAGGCGGCCGCCGGAGAGCTTCCAGGCCAGCCACGAGTCGATGGTGCCGAAGGCCAGTTCGCCGCGCGCCGCGCGCGCCCGGGCATTAGGAACGTGATCGAGCAGCCAGGCGAGCTTGGTGGCCGAGAAATAGGCATCGAGGACCAGGCCGGTCCTGGCCGCGATCATCGCCTCGTGCCCGGCGGCGCGCAGCGCGTCGCACGCGGCGGCGGTGCGCCGGTCCTGCCAGACGATGGCCGGGGCCACGGGGCGCCCCGTGGCCCGTTCCCAGAGCACGGTCGTTTCGCGCTGGTTGGCGATGCCGACGGCGGCCACCTGCGCGGCGGCGATGCCGGCGGCGGCGATGGCGGCGCGGGCCACCGCCAGTTGGCTGGTCCAGATTTCCTCGGCGTCGTGTTCGACCCAAGCGGGCTGCGGAAAATGCTGGGGGAATTCCTGCTGGGCCTGCCCGCGGATGTTGCCGCCGGCATCGAAGAGCATGGCGCGCGAACTGCTGGTGCCCTGGTCGAGGGCGAGCACGTATTGGCTGGTCATCTGGCGGGGCGGGATAAGCCTGGCGGAAGGCCCGGGAAGGGGGGGCGGCACGACCCTCCCGGAACTATAGCCGATCAGCGGGTGCGGCGGCACGACCGCGATCCGCGGTCATTGAATGCCAACGGCATTACGACGCGGCGGACCCAGACGATCCTCGGCCGGCGAGCCGCGCCGCCGTATGCCAGGAAGATCGAACGAGCCGGGCCTAATAGTGCCAGTCGGTGCTGCGCCGCCGCCGCGGCCGCAGCAGTACGCGCGTTGCCACGTCCAGCGGAACGCTTTCCTCGCGCATGACCCGGGCGCCTGCCGGCAAGCCCTGGAACAAGGCGGCGGCCAGGCCCCGATTGACCGCCGCCGCGATTTGACTGTTGGAGCGAAACTGGTGCATGACTGCCTCCGCGCAAACGATGGTGGTCCGAATAATCCACCCGCTTGTTTCGACAGCGCCGGAACGCGCCGAGTTCGCCGGCCGTGGCATGGCGCCGGCAGCTCAGCGCGGCCGGGTCTCGAACCAGCAGGTGAATGCCTCGCGTTCCGTGGCGCTCATCCGAACGCCGGCCTTGCTGCGCCGCCAGAGCAGGTCTTCGGCATCGCGCGCCCACTCTCGGGCAACGCAGTAATCGACTTCCCGCTCGTGGAGTCCGCCGCCGAAATGGCGGCCGAGTTCGTCCGGTCCGCGCACGCCGTCGAGCAGTTCCTCGCAGGCGCTGCCGTGGCGGGCGGCGAGCTCGGCCAGCCACTGCGCCGGCAGCGCCGGGTGGCGTGCGCACAGCGCGGCGACATATTCGGGCCAGCTAAGGCCGCCGAGATCGCCGCCGGGCAGCGGCGCCTGGGCGGTCCAGTCGCCGCGCATGTGGCGGAACCACGGCGCCAGCCGGCGCAGGGCTTTCTCGGCCAGCGTCCGATAGGTGGTGAGCTTGCCGCCGAACACCGACAGGGCCGGCAGCCTGCCGCCGTTGCCGGTGTCGAGGACGAACTGGTATTCGCGGGAAACGTCCGCGGCGTCGGCGTGGCCGTCGTCGAGCAGCGGCCTCACCCCGGTATAGGACCAGACCACGTCGGCGGGCTGCACGGCGCGGCGCAGGTAGCGGTTGGCGGCGCGGCACAGGTAGTCGGTCTCGGTCGCCGAGATGGCGCCGGCTTGGTCGGGATCGGCGACGCCGAGCTCGGTCGTGCCGATCAGCGTGTAGCGGCGCTGGAACGGGATCAGGAAGCAGATGCGGCGGTCGTCATTCTGCAGCGTGTAGGCGTGCCCGCCCTCGTAGAGGCCCGGTACGACGATGTGGCTGCCGCGCACCAGCCGTGCCGGAGGATGTCCCGCCGATGCCGGCAGCATGTCGAGGACCCGGGCCACCCAGGGACCGGCGGCATTGATCACGGCGCGGGCGCGAACATCGCGGCGGCCGCGACCGTCCTCGAGGCTCGCCAGCCAGAAGCCGTCGGCGCGGCGGGCGGCGACAAAGCGGGTCCGCGGCAGGATCGTCGCGCCGGCCGCGGACGCTGCGCGGGCGTTGGCCAGGGTCAGGCGGGCATCGTCGGCGGCCACGTCGGAATAGGCGAAGCCGCGGCGGAATTCCGGCTTCAGCGGGGCGCCGCGCGGGTCGCCGGCCAGGTCCAGGGTTTGTGCGCCGGGCAGGCTGACGTGGCCGTGCAGGCGGCCGAGCGTGTCGTAGAGCAGCAGGCCGGCGCGGATCATCCAGGCCGGGCGCAGCGCCGCGCTGTGCGGCATGACGAAGCGCAGCGGCCGGCACAGGTGGGGGGCGATGCGCAACAGGGTTTCGCGCTCGGCCAGGGCCTCGGCGACGAGGCGGAACTGGTAGTGCTCGAGATAGCGCAGGCCGCCGTGAATCAGCTTGCTGCTGGCCGAGGAGGTGGCGCCGCCGATGTCGCCCTGTTCGCAGAGCAGCACCGACAGGCCGCGTCCCGTCGCGTCGCGGGCGATGCCGGCGCCGTTGATGCCGCCGCCGACGATCAGCAGATCGAAGATCGGCGCGGCATCGGCGGGCATCGCGTCGGCAGGCATCGTTCTCGTCCTTGCGGTTTCGGCGTTCGGAGTAGACCATCGGCCCCGTCGACGGTCAACGGCGCTTGAAATGGCAAGGGCGATCCCCATTATGCCGTCAGTGCCAATTCCAGCGGAGGCCGAACATGCGCTTCGACAAATTCACCACCAAGTTCCAGCAGGCCCTCGCCGATGCCCAGAGCATGGCCGTCGGCAACGACCAGCAGTTCATCGAGCCGCAGCACCTGCTGCTGGCCCTGCTCAACCAGGACGAGGGCGGCACGACCTCGCTGCTGGCCCGCGCCGGGGCCAACGTCGCGCCGCTGAAGACGGCATTGACCAAGGCGATCGAGCGCCTGCCCAAGGTCGAGGGTCACGGCGGCGAGGTCAGCATCGGCCGCGACCTCTCGAACCTGCTCAACCTGACCGACAAGGAGGCGCAGAAGGCCGGCGACCAGTTCATCGCCTCGGAGATGTTCCTGCTCGCCCTGAGCGCCGACAAGGGCGAGGCGGGCCGCTTGCTGAAGGAGCACGGCGTGCAGCGCAAGGCACTCGAGGACGCCATAAAGGCGGTGCGCGGCGGCCAGAACGTCGATTCCCAGGAAGGCGAGGGGAGCCGCGAGGCGCTGAAGAAATATTGCCTCGACCTGACCGAAAGGGCCCGGGCCGGCAAACTGGACCCGGTCATCGGCCGCGACGACGAGATCCGCCGCACCATCCAGATCCTGCAGCGACGCACCAAGAACAACCCGGTGCTGATCGGCGAGCCCGGCGTCGGCAAGACCGCCATCGTCGAGGGCCTGGCCCAGCGCATCATCAACGGCGAAGTGCCGGAGACGCTCAAGGGCAAGCGCGTCCTCTCGCTCGACATGGCTCAGCTCCTGGCCGGCGCCAAGTACCGCGGCGAGTTCGAGGAACGCCTCAAGGCCGTCCTAAAGGAGATCGCCCACGATGAAGGCCGCATCATCGTCTTCATCGACGAACTGCATACCATGGTCGGCGCCGGCAAGGCCGAGGGCGCCATCGATGCCGGCAACATGCTGAAGCCGGCACTGGCGCGCGGCGAGATGCACTGCATCGGCGCCACGACGCTCGACGAATACCGCAGGTACATCGAGAAGGACGCGGCGCTGGAGCGCCGCTTCCAGAAGGTGCTGGTCGACGAGCCTTCGGTCGAATCGACCATCGCCATCCTGCGCGGCCTGCAGGAGAAGTACGAACTGCACCACGGCGTCGACATCACCGACCCGGCCATCGTCGCCGCGGCGGAACTTTCCCATCGCTATATCACCGACCGTTTCCTGCCCGACAAGGCCATCGACCTGATCGACGAGGCGGCGGCGCGGATCAAGATGGAAATCGACTCCAAGCCCGAGGTCATGGACCGGCTCGACCGCCGCCTGATCCAGCTGAAGATCGAGCGCGAGGCGGTGCGCAAGGAGAAGGACGAGGCCTCGATCAAGCGCATGGGCCTGATCGAGGAGGAGATTGGGCGGCTCGAAAAGGAATACTCGGACCTCGAGGAAATCTGGAAGGCCGAGAAGGCCCAGGTGCAGGGCTCGGCCCACATCAAGGAGGAGATCGACCGGTTGCGCGCGCAGATGGCCGACTTGCAGCGCAAGGGCCAGCTCGACAAGGTCGCCGAAATCCAGTACGGCAAGCTGCCGCAGCTCGAAGCGCAGTTGAAGGCCGCCGACTCAGTTGCCAACCTCGCCGGCGAGACGAAGCAACCGAACAAGCTGCTGCGCACCCAGGTCGGCGCCGAGGAAATCGCCGAGGTCGTCTCGCGTGCCACCGGCATACCGGTGGCCAGGATGATGCAGGGCGAGCGCGAGAAACTCTTGAAGATGGAAGAGCAGTTGCATCGCCGCGTGGTCGGCCAGGACGAGGCCGTGCGCCTCGTCGCCGACGCCATCCGCCGCTCGCGGGCCGGCCTCTCCGACGAGAGCAAGCCCTACGGCTCCTTCCTCTTCCTCGGCCCGACCGGCGTCGGCAAGACCGAGCTGTGCAAGGCGCTGGCCGAGTTCCTTTTCGACGCCGAGGATCATCTGATCCGCATCGACATGAGCGAGTTCATGGAGAAGCATTCGGTGGCCCGGCTGATCGGCGCGCCGCCCGGCTACGTCGGCTACGAGGAGGGCGGCCACCTGACCGAGCAGGTGCGGCGCAAGCCCTACAGCGTGATCCTCTTCGACGAGGTCGAGAAGGCCCACCCCGACGTGTTCAACGTGCTGCTCCAGGTACTCGATGACGGCCGCATGACCGACGGGCAGGGCCGCACCGTCGACTTCAAGAACACCGTCATCGTCATGACCTCGAACCTGGGCAGCCACATGATCCAGCAGATGTCCGGCGACGATTACCAGGTCATCAAGCTGGCGGTGATGGGCGAGGTCAAGACGCATTTCCGCCCCGAGTTCGTCAATCGCATCGACGAGATCGTCGTCTTCCACGCCCTCGACGAGAAGCACATCGCCGGCATCGCCCGCATCCAGCTCGGCTATCTGCAAAAGCGCCTGGCGCGGCTGGAGATGAAGCTCGAAGTGGACGACGCGGCGCTGGCCGAGCTGGCCACGGCCGGCTTCGACCCGGTGTTCGGCGCCCGGCCGCTGAAGCGCGCGATCCAGGAGCGGCTCGAGAATCCGCTGGCCAAGGCCATCCTCGAAGGCCGCTTCGCCGCCAAGGACACGATCCGCGCCACGGCCGAGAAGGGGCAGATCGCCTTCGCCAAGTCCTGAGCGGCGCGGTGCCGCGTTACCATAGCGGACCGCGCCGTCCCGGCGCATGCACCGCCCGTTGCCCATGGCCATCGATGCTGCTGTCCACCTCCCGGCCCGGGATGATCGCCGCCGCGATGCGGCGGTGATCGCCCTGGTCGGCTACGCTCACGGCACCTCGCATTTTTTTCATCTTCTGCTGCCGCCGCTGTTTCCCTGGCTGATGCCGGCCTTCGGCCTCAGTTATACCGAGGCCGGCTTCATGATGACGGTGTTCTTCGCCGTGTCGGGCACCGGCCAGGCCCTGGCCGGTTTCGTCGTCGATCGCTACGGTTCCTGGCGCGTGCTGATCGGCGGCATGACGGTGTTCGTGCTGGCCGGCCTGGCGCTGTCGGTGGCCGACAGCTATGGCGCCCTGCTGCTTGCCGCGGGCCTGGCCGGCCTGGGCAACAGCATCTTCCATCCGGCCGACTTTTCGCTGCTGAACCGCAGCGTGGCGCCGGGCCGCCTCGGCCATGCCTTCTCGATCCACGGCCTGTCGGGCAACCTCGGCTGGGCGGCGGGCCCGGCGCTGGCCGTGGCCTTCGCCGGCGGCATCGGCTGGCGGGCGGCGGGCGTGGCGGCGGCGGCCGTCGCCGCAACTGCCATCCTGGTGCTGTGGCTGGGGCGGCGGCGGCTCCAGGCGGGCGACGGCGCGCGGCCCGCGGGTCGCCCCAGGACGGCCGCCGGACCGGCCTTCGGTTTTCTCGGCTCCGCCCTGGTGTGGCTGTGCTTCTGCTTCTTCCTCGTCGTCACGCTGGCCTTCGGCGCCCTGCAGAATTTTGCGCCGCCGCTGCTGCAGCAACTCTACGGCGTCAGCTTCGCCTTCGCCGCGGCATGCCTGACCGCCTACCTCGTCGCCGCGGCGGCCGGCATGGGCGTCGGCGGCTTTCTCGCCGCGGGCCGCCGCCACGAGCGTGTCGTCGCCGTGGCACTGACGATAGGCGCGAGCGGCGCGCTGCTGCTGGCGGCCGGCGTGCTGCCCGCGGCCGGGCTGGCCGTCGCCATGGCCGTGATGGGCTTCGGCACCGGGCTCGCCGGACCGTCGCGCGACCTGCTGGTGCGCCGGGCCGCGGCGCAGGGCGCCGGCGGCGCCTACGGGCGCGTCTATGGCTTCGTCTATTCGGGACTGGACCTCGGCTTGGCCGTGGCGCCGGTGGCCTTCGGCGCGATGATGGACCGGGGCCGCTTCGGCACGGTCCTGGTCGGCGTGGCGCTGTGCCAGGCCGGCGCGGTGCTGACGGCGCTCGCCGTGGGCCGGCGCGCCGCAGCGGAGCCGGTGGCATGAGACACCCTGTGTCAACCTATAGCAGTTTGGAAGTCGCGTTGAGCGCCGCGATGAAGGGCCGGATCGTAGGGTTTGCGGTCGATCCAGGCGCGCCAAAGGATGCGCACCCAGGCCCGGGCGAGGATGCGAATG
>WNGH01000615.1_pt1 | contig 56478 bp, 80 predicted proteins | sample 5400631 | NCBI WGS metagenome assembly WNGH01 (sample SAMN13153373, study PRJNA577476) | soil metagenome | isolation source: 115 cm soil or saprolite under Garry oak tree replicate 1 | place: USA:California | collected 2016-06-15 | reverse complement strand
TCAGCGCGTCGTACATCCGGCCAAGATCGCTCGATGCTGGCATGTCCAGGATTTGCCGCGCCGCGTGCCACACATCGGGATGGATCGCTGCCCCGCCGCGCCAGAGCAATACCCCGCCCGGTGTCTGACGGGCGTAAACGCGCTGGATTAGCGGATTGCTCGTGATCTGCCAGCCGGGCGGTGCGTCCTTGGCCGGCACGACCAGCGGCATTCCGTCTGTGCCTTTCAGGTTCCGCATTTCCGCCACGAACTTTCGGTTAGTTGCCACGCGCCAGTTGATGCGCGCCGTGAGTTCGTACGTCGTGGCCGGGTCTTGCGTGATCGGTTTCAGTCCGAGATCGACCGCTTCCTTGAGCGTCGGAATGACGCGCTGTTTAGCGTGCGGCGATTCCTTGATGAAGCGGCCAAGGGCGGCTCGGATGCGTGGCTTGCCAGGCGTGTCCGCGTAGAAGTGGCCGAGATAATCTTCAAGGAACGCGAGGTATTCGCCCTGCTCAGTCTCTTTGAGGTACTGATTGATTTCCTGCCGCTGCAATTCGGTTCGGAAGCGATAGTCCTTGGCGAAGTCCTGCATCTTGGGCGTCATGCGGGCGCGGACCGCTTCTATATTGTCGCCTGGCTTTTCCAAGTTGCCGACGCCTTCGACGAATGCGCCCACGTCGTTCCGTTCCGCTGAATCCGGCACAGACTTGCGCCAAGTGTCGGCCAGCACACGCGACGATTGCAGCTTTGATTCGAGCGTGCGAACGGCGTCCTTGACCAGCCCTTCCGCCGCGTGCGCCGCTTCATGTTCGCGCGGTGCGGTGATGTCTAGCGCCCTCGCCGCAACCTTGCCCGCCAGTTCTTCTGGCGTCGGTATCTGGCTCCCGGCTTTGGCGACCGGAGAAACCGGCTCGACGCTGCCCGCCATCAATTGCTCCACGACCTCTTTCGCTTCGGGATTCTTCGCCAGGATGTCCTCGAAACCTTTCGTCCAGTTCGGTGCCATCATCGTCGCCCGCTTTGGATCGTGCGCGTAGAGCGCGAACCAATCAGCGATCAGTTCGGAGGCGCGCTTACGGTATTGGCCGCGGACCGGACCGCGCATCAATTCGCTAATCGAACGGAGTTGTTCGTACAGCGCCTTCTTCTGGCCACTGCCGAGTCGCAAGACCAAGCTCTCTTGCGAATTGCCCAGTGCGCCACGGTCAGCGAACACAATGGCGTCGAGCGCATGGCCGATTTCGTGCGCGACGGTCCGCTGGTTACGAACGTCATGCGTGAAAATCTTGTCGCCCTCGACGCTCCGTTGCCACATTCCGAGCACGCCTTTACGCAAGTTGACTTTCGAGCGGACGAGCGCACCGAGACGACGGCTGGCTTCCATTAGTTCGGAAGCGAACGTCGGGCCGCGATCCGGCACCCCTTCCGGCAGCCCGCTCTTGGTTGTCGCCACATCCTCGTGAATGCCGCTCGGCCATTCGTCGGTGACGGTCGGTGGTTCGGCGGCGGCTGCAACGCGCGGGGCCTTGACTTCCGACTCGGCCTTCTTCTCAGCGAACCGCGTCTTGATCTGTTCGGCGGTCGCATCTTTCGGCATCTCAAAAGTGATGCCGTAGTTTGGCCCTTCGTTCGGATCGGTGAACGTCGATTTCGGTTCGATGCCGGGCAACTCGGAGTGCTTGTAAATCAGGCCAAGTTCTTTAGCGATTTGCTCGTGGGATTTTGCAGCGCCTTTGGGTGAGACATATTCCGCAGCGGGCACAGGCGGTTCATAATCAGGGGCCTTTTGCCGTAAGTTCCCAAGGTAAGGATCGCCAGCAAAATCCACGCCCGTAGCGGCTCCATACGCTTCCTTCAGCACTTGTCGCAAGCGTTGGAAATGCCGGGCCTTATTTCCATCGCCAGCGGCCCTGGCCGCGTCAAATTGCTCTTTGTAAGCGTCATGCACCTTTTTCAGCGCGGCAACGTCGGCAGCGGTTTTGGCTTCTGATCCGAGGTCGTAACCCACCCCAGTCAGCCCTTCGCTGAGGTTTCCTTTGTAACCGGCGAGCAATTTGTCGAAGTCGGCTTTGGGCATCTCACCCAAGGCTGGCGCAATCTCGGCTACCGACATTCCCTCGAATTGTTCACGCAACGGCGGCGCGGTTTGTTCACCTGCCGCCGTTTGGTCGGCTAATACTTCCGGCCCTTTTTCTTCCGTTTCTTTCGCACTTGGAGTCACCTCCTTTCCTTCTGGTTTGTAAATATACCGTTCACCTTCGCGCACGTATCCTTGTTCAATGACCTGGCTCTCCAAGCCGTTTTCTTCAACCGTCCGCGCCTCAAGTGGTGCCTTCTTTGCAACCAAATCGTTGATTGTTGCTTCCGGCTCGTAGAGTGGCGGCTTTTCTGCTTTCGGAGTCAGTAGCTCCCCACCGGGCGGTAATGGCCCGACTTCTTCTTTCGGTGCAGTCGGTTGGCCTCGTTCGCCAGTTTCGCCGAGTCCTTTGCTGACGGGCACTTCCCCCGCGCCTTCTCCGGGTTGTGCTTGCAAAGATTGAAGAACCGGCGTTGTTTCGCGTTGTATGGCACTTGGAACCTCGCTTTCTGGTCTGGATGGTGGTTGACCGATGGTTGGGCCGCGAATCGCTTCGGCGGCTCCACGAACTCCCGGAATGGCCATTGCCGCGCCGCCCGCAATATCGACCGCTGCTTCGCCGGCCAGTCGCGGATCGCGTTGACGGATGGCTTCGGTCATCGTGCCCGCGCCGGCTCCGAGAGCCTTTGCCCCCTGCGCGAGCATCAATGCCGGACCGACAACCGGCAGCGCGTAGGCGGGCAACGTGACGAGGTTTTCCGGTGTGGTCAGTCCCGTTGCAGTCTTGGCCAATGACTCCGAAACCCCTGACTCAAACTCGCGCACGGACGCCGGCAACGGATGGCCCATGAATGTCGATGGCAGCGGGAAGTTCGCCGCTGTGAAATTGATTAACGGGGATTCCGACGAATCGTACCCGCCTTCGCTGGTCAATCCTGCCGCGCGGTTCAAACGCACCGTTTCAGCCGCACGTTCCTCTGGCGAGCGCGGAATGCCGCCCTCAGCGGGTCCGGGCGGGATCGTGAACGCTCGCGGTGTTATGGGCGGAACCGGCCCGATCTCATCGACGGGCTGCAAATCGAGCGTCGATTCTTCCTCGTCAACGGCCTGTAGATCGAGCGGCATTACTTGACCTCGGCATAGCCCTCTTTAACGGCTTGGTCAAGCTGACTGCGCGGGACGGTGAACTTTTTGCCAGACTTGATGATGGTGACTCGATCCCCTTTCGCGGGCGCAGATTTGCTCTCCGAACCTCCACGAGCCGACTCAAGCATCTTGCGCTCAATCGTGTCGATCTTGGTCTGAATCGCCGCCTGTTCTTCGGGGATCGGCGTCTTGCCTTTCTGCCGTTGCAGCGCCGTCAAGTCAGACTTCCAAATCTCATGCTGAACCTTCTGCAATTCGCTGGGCGTCCCGCGCACGTTCGGACGTTCCAAAAGCTGATAGCGGTTCGGACTGAGGCGGATCGCTTTAACGCCGGGCGCGACTTCCTCGACGCTCGGCTTGAAGTCGGGTTGCGGCATGGCCGACCGTGGCACGATCTGCGTGTGCTGCGCCCCACCGGGGCCGGGCGTCACAATGGCCGGTATCCGATTCGTTCCAGCCGTAATCTCTGTTCCGTACGGCTTCGGGACGGGTTGCGCCATTCGGTTCTGCGCTGAACCGGGCGTTGTGAGTAGGTGCAGGTTCTTGAAAATGGCCTGGTCGGGAGGCACGCCCGCTGCGATCTCCCGGTCCGCCTTGAGCACGCCCAGCATTTTGCGGGCGGACATGACATCCTTCTCGGCTTCGCGGACGTTCTTCGCGTGCTGGATAACCTGCATTTGGTATGCCTCGACCTGCCGCTGGTAATCGGGTGAATCGAAGCCGGTGCCTGCTGGTTTCGTTCCGCCCGGTGCGGTGAAGGTCAATCCGCCTTGCCGGTACTGCTCGCTCGGACGCGGCATTCTCATCGGCATGGCCGGGACAGGAGCGGGCGCTGGCCGTGCGGCAGGCTGCGGAATGGCGTTCTCGACCTGAGCGGCGGGATCGGTCGTCTGCGGTGCAGATGCTTCGACTTCTTCGTCGGTTGCGGCTGGCATAGTCAATAACCGCCCGTGTCAATCGCTTCGAGATCGCCGCCGTAAACGTCCGTTGGTGCCGCAGCCGGAATGGCAGCGTAATCGACCGGAGCGATAGCAGACAAATCTTCAATCGGCTGCCCGCCGCCCTGCTGCTGCGCGATCCAAGCTGACTTTTCCTCATCGGTGTACGAATCCCACTCATCGGGCAACAATCCGATGCTCTGACCGCCTGCACCGGGTAATGGCGGCAACGGCATCGTGTACGGAGCAGGCGCACCAACCGGAGCAGCCGGAGCCGGTCCCGCCGATCCACCACCGCGCAAGCCGGGATAGCTGATGCCAGGCGTCCCGCCTCCGCCAGGTGGTCCGCGACGAATCAGCGTTTCCAATAGCGCGGCATCCTGCGCGCTGATTTGCGAGGGCTGAATCAGTTGTGTCGCGGGATTGAACGGTGCTGGCAACCGCTGCACTTGACTCGACAACAATTGATTGGCTGCCGCGCCACTGCCAGGAATGCCACGCCCAACGGCGGACTCGGCTCCCTGCATCGACACGTCGTAATTAGCCTGGGCGTCCGCTGGATTGAGTAGTCTTGCGGCTTCCTCTGATACATTCGTAGTCAATCCAGTGTAATTCGGGATCGCGCCGGCCTGATAACCCAAATTGATGGCGTTGATCCCACTGGCGATTTGTCCTACGCCTGGCAGCGCGGCGATGTTGCCACTGACGGCACTTGGCTGCGCTGTCGCTTCAAACGGCTGAAACTCCGAGAATGTCGATAGCGGTGAATAATTGGGTTCGTACAGGTTGCGCGGTGGCATTGGCATAAATCAATTGAGTAAACCGATGCGGCGGTGTTCAAGGCGCGCGTTACCGAACGGTTTGAAATTGATGGCGGGACGATCTTTGCCTTCGTAGTGGACAAGCTCGCCTTGAAGCAATCGGATCGCGTCACGGTGTTCCAGTTCGGATTGTTTCTTTGCTTGGTCCGAATCCATCTTCGAGTGACGGATCGCTTGGGCCTCAAGAATCAGCGCCTCAATGTTCTGGATCAGCAGGTAATCCGTGTCCTCTTTGACCGGGATCAATTCCAGTTTTGCCAATGCCGTCACTTGCGGAGCCGACCCATCGCAGCAGACCGAGGGGATGCCGTTGACTAAATACCGTCGGTACGCCGCGACTGTCTCACTCGGCTCCATCGTCAGGATGAGCCGCTGTGCGCCAGTTGTGACATCGACCTCGAAGAACTGCACCGGGGCGACCGTCACGTCCTTCTGAATCCCGGTCAGTCCGGTAATCTGCATCGGGCTATCGACGAACGGGCTGACCAACGAAACGAAAACGCCAGTCACGTTGCTGAGGCCGTCTGCGCTGTAGATCGTGTTTCCGTTTTGGTCGATGCCTTGGTAGAACACTCGCCGTCCGCTGTCATCAATGTCCGTGAGGAACGCCCGCACGATTTTGTTGCCGGGAACAATGTCCGAGAACGTTGGGAAGGTGCCGCGCTCGTACGTCTCCAAATTGTTGCAGACGGTCTTTGGCTCAAGGCCACGGCTGAAATCAAGGAACTCGAAGAACTCGTTTTGAATCTTGACTGGATGCTTGCAAACGTCGAGACGCCCCAAACGCGCGATTTGGCGCGGCGTGGTGATCGTGGTGTTCGGCGAACTTACGTTGAATACAAAGCGCGCCCACGATCCCCAAAACCCCATGTCTCCGGCTTCCTTGGCCAGAACCAATCGTGTCTGCGCCGCGTTGACCGCCCTCGCGCAACCAGCAATGTCGCCTTGGCAAATGCCGATGTTCTCCGGTCCATCCGAAGTGCGGAAGTCGATTAAGCGAGCGCGTCTTGGCATAAATCAAGGCACCGCTTCAATGGTCAAACATTGGGGAGCATTCGGGTTGCAGTTGGCGATTGTCAAGTAATGACCGACCGCCGTTTGGCCATACGACTTCACACCCGCCCAAATCAATGTTGGCGTGCCAGGCTTCACTCCGGGTTGGCTGTTCGACGTGATCTTGAAGTACCAGAACATCGAGGTCGGCGGAAGATTGGTGATGAAACCCAAGTTGAACAGGTCGCCATTGATACTCGCGCCAGTGCGGGGGCCTTGGACAAACACAATGTCCAAAAAGAAAGCGTCACCGATTTTGATTTTATCTGCGACCGCGTATGAGGTCTGGTCGGTGAACTGGGAGGCGGAGTACGAGTCTCCGTGACTTGCCGGGGAGTTCGGCGGAATTGTTCCGCCAAACGAGCCGTCCCATGTCGTTGAAGTCGCAAAGAGCGGGTGAACCGTTGCGCCGGGACAATTGGAATCAGCAATCAAGTCATTGAACGTGTCCCCGTTCATGTTGGGAACTAGATAGTTGTGAATGCGAAGGTTGATCGGCTGCGGGATCAGCGGATCGTGAAACACCTCCCAGGTCGGACAAGACGAGCCGCAGACAAAGCCGGTATCGTTGAAAATCGTTGAGAACGTGATTCCCCCGCCGCTATGAACGAATGAGTCCGTGCGACCCAATGGCATCAGCGCCTCGACCCCTGCTTGAGTGCCGGCGCACGGAAACCCAGGACTGGACAAATTGATCTGACCGCCGTTGTAGTTAAGCCGGTACTCATTCGGGATTTTGAACGATGGCGATGGGCAGGGGTTGTTCGGGCTTTTATACGCGCCGCCTCGATAGACAACGTGATACGGGTCCGCGACGGCAGCGGCGCTGACCGTCACCGTAGTTCCGTCCGGGTTTACGGCGAACGCACCGAGGCTCACTGAAGGCAGGCTGAACGTGGTCGGGATTGGCGCGCCGACTTGGCCGCAGCCGCCAATCTGGATCATCAACGGTCCGAACGTGCAGTTGCAGGGCAGCGGATTGCCGGGGAACAATGCTGCAACCTGCACAGTGAAAGTTGAGAGCGTCGCGTCCGGTCCGGTTGGGGTGCCGCTCAACAGACCCGCTGGCGAAAGTGTGACTCCGGCTGGCAACGCGCCCGAATTGACGGTCCACTTCTCGGTGGTTGCATCGTGGAGCGGTCCAATCGTCAATTGCTGCGAGTACGGAGTCCCGACGGACGCATCCGGCAGAAATATCGGGCTGGTGCTGAACACGACGATAATTTCATAGTTCTTGGTCACGGTGATGCCATCGGATTCCGTCACCTGCACGGCAAAGTCGAATGTGCCGCCGACCAGCGGCACCCCAGTAATCGTGACTTGTCCGCCGCTGACATCGCCCCCAGTGAAAGTCAATCCGGGCGGCAGTGCGCCGCTCACTATCGCCCAATGGGTCGTGTTCGGGGCTGCCGAAAGATCGCCAGTTGCAACAATGTTTGCGACGTAGGAACTGGCGACGCAAGCCGGCGGCAGGTTGGGGCTCAAACAGACCCGATGCTTCTCCGCCCGTTGACAGGCTAAATCCTGCGCGAGCGCATCGGCTTCCTGCTGTGATCGTCCGGCAACGGTGCCCGCCGCAATGGTCCAGCCAAACACGGTTCCGTCCGGACAGGTGGCGTTGCACGATTGGAACGTATTGAAGAAAATTGGAATGGGCGTCCCGCGCCGGAATGGTGCTTTGCCGGTGAATCCCGGCTGGTTGCGCCACGTTCTCCACGCACAGATTTGGGCAATCTGCCGCGCGCAATCGTCCGCCGCTTCCTGGCTGATGGTCGATTCGCAGATGCCGAGGCAACTCAACTGGTCGAAGATTTGGTTGAGACCCAAGTTGTCCGTGCCGTCGAAAAACACGTTCGCAATGAACACATCCCTGTCAGGCGCTTCGCTGCTGAAGTTCGCCACCGGGTCGCTGTCAACGCACGGGCACGCGGGCGGTGTTTTTGTGGGGCAAACGATGTTGGGCATAAATCAGCAGGCTAAACCCTGAAACGGCGGCTGCTCGCGCGGTAAGGCATACGCGAGCAATCCACGGAGCCGCATCCATCCTCTGACATTGATACGAAATTGGCATTGATAAAACTGCGTCGATGGCCTTTTGCTCGATTTAATGCAAAGCGGTTTCGGTTTTGGCAAAGTCTTGGTCGCGCGGAAGTCCTCGCAGAACGGCTGGCTCGGATACGCCGGGCAAGACACGGAATCCAAATCTTCCTCGCACGATTTTGCGGTGCATTCGGTGAACTCATGCCAGTCGATCCAGCAGGGCCACTGATCGGGCCGGTACTGTACCCGTATATCGACGGTTCCAAAGATTTTGTCAAACCAAAGCTCCATCGTCTCAAGCTCTTTCAGTTTGAACGGATCGCCCCAAGTGTACGAAGGAGTTTCGATGAACCAGTTGATGCGGTTGCCGTCGTTCCCAACCATCTTATCGAATCGGTCGCTGTTCGTGATTTCCCACACTTCGATCTGTTTGCTAAGGTCGGAAACGACCACTGCGAACGCACGTTGCAAGCCGCCGAAGTCGCCCTCGAACAGTTGCAGGACTTGGACACCTTCGAGCATCCCTTCCCACGCGGGCGGTTCGTGATCTACGATTTCGTTCAGCAAATCGAAGTCCAGCGGCAAGAGACCACGATGCGCGACGCCCACGGGGGTTTGATACGGGAGCGCAGTCTGTAGGAGGCGGTTGTCGAACTCGATGCCGCTGGAGAAACGAAGCAGGCTCCGGTCGTTGAAGGCCAAAACCCGATTTTCGTTTCGGGAGAGTGGTGTGTTGCCCCATTGCTGGAAATAGCGGACCGCATAGACGAAGGAGCGAATGCCCGGCTCAAGCGTCTGGTAAAACGTGTCGCCGTTCACCTGCACGACGCTGCGGTCGCCGACCGGACCCCATCGGATTTGAGCGACGGTCTGAAATGGCCTGTTCGGGTCTGTGGTTGCAATCCAGTCCGCTCGTGTCACCGGCACATTGAGCCGGTAGATCGACTTGCGCGTGCCGATCATCAGTTGGCCTTGGCCGAGTGCCGTATCCAGTTCTGCCGGGTGCCAGAGCGCCCGGATGTTGCCGGCATTGGACGGCACCGTGAAGAAGTCACCCGCCGTCGCAATCGGATTCTCCGTCACGTTCAGGATCGAATCGCGCTTCTGGAACGGCGCGCTGCCGGACGGTCCGCCCACGATGTCCCCGGCGATGAAACGCCTGCCAATCGCGTACCATAAACGGTCCTGGTAATAGTCCATTGGTCCGGCGGGGGGGATTTGGTTGAGCGGATTGCCCGCTCCGATAAAACCTTTCGATCTCTTTAACGTCGTCCCGTCCCAAAAAAGAGGATTGGTTGTGAAGTCTCCGGCCTGCATGAGTAGGAAGATTTCGCCCTGACGCATGAACGCCTGATCGACTGTTGGCGGCTGCGTGAGATTGAACTGCTTCGACAAGTCGTGAACTGAATTGTCGCTGTCCACGCGCACTTGATAGATATGCCCGCCAATTTGTAGGATCAAGTACGGGTTGTCGAAGTCCGGCTCGTAAATATATCCCCCCTGGTAAAGCCCGCTCCAATTCGCTCCTTGGACGAGCGGTTTGAAACCGGTTCGGCTCCGCACACCGCCACCGCGCACCGTGATATTCGTCCCCCAAGCAAGCTGGTTCGGCTTTATTCCTTGCGGCAGCGAAGGGGAAGCGATGGTGGTAACGCGGCCAGAGTTGACACCTTCACTGAAGTCGAGTTGACCTGTGACGAGCCGAAGTCCGTTGCCGTTTCCTGCCATTGCTTCGCACGGTACTCCGATCTAGTCTTGGCGCAATGGCAAAAGATTTGCCCCCCAAAGTCCGCTACGGCGCGAACTGGCCCGGCCTCATGCTCGACATCGCCATCGAAATCCAGTGCATCCGCTGGGGTGGGTGCTGGAAGAAGGCGAACGGTACAATGTGCGGTGAGGGCCTGTTCTTCCATCACAAACGGCTTCAACAACTTCTCGACCCGACGAAGGTTTGGCATCGCTGGAATACTTTGCTGCTCGAACAGTTTACAACCAAGCGAATCATCGCCGTCATCGGGCCAGCTTCGTCAGGCAAGACCCGTGAAGCCGCTGATTTTGTCCGCATGGTCTATTACTGCTGGCCAGAATGCACCACCGTCATCGTTTCATCGACCGAACTGGAAGCCTTGGAGGACCGCGTTTGGGGCGAGATTAAGCGCCAACACAAGCGAGCGCGCGAAATCTATGACGTGCCAGGTTATCTCATCGAATCGCGCCGCCGCCTCGTCACCGATGCGCGCCTCGCGGGCGACGATGAAGGCCGGGATTTCAGCAACGGCATGGTCGGCGTTCCGCTCAAGCGCGGCGGAAACTTTGTCGGCCTCGGCGCATTTTCGGGCCGCAAGAACAAGATCGTCTGCCTCGTCGCCGACGAGGGCCAGTTCTGTCCGCGCGCCTACGTCGATGCCATCTCCAACCTGAACAAGAACGAGACATTCATCTGCATCGTGCTGGGCAATCCCAAGGAAACGACCGACGCACTCGGCATCGTCGCCGAACCGTCCGCCGAAATGGGCGGCTGGGATGGCGGCATCGATCAGACCGGCAAAACGAAGGTATGGCCCACCCGCTTCAAAAACGGCGTCTGCGTCCAACTGGTCGGCAGCGATTCGCCGAATCTGGACGGCAAACTCGGCATCCCGCTCATCACCCAGGAGCGGATCGACGAGGATGTCCAGTTTTTCGGCAAGGAGTCGATCCAGTTCACCATGATGAACGAGGGCCGGATGCCGCGCGGCCAAGGATCGCGCCGCGTCATCACCCGCCAGATGTGCCTCAAATTCGGCGCGATGGAGGAGCCGGTGTGGAAAGGCGAAAAGCGCACCCACATCTTCTTCCTCGACGCCGCCTACGGCGCGGTGGGCGGAGACCGCTGCGTCTGCGGCGAATTGCAGTTCGGCCCCGGCCTCGACAAGGACGGCAAGGAAATCGTACTGATGACCTTGATCGACACGCTCATCGTTCCGGTCAGCGCCTCCAAGGTCAACGGCGTCGAACCCGAATTGCCAGAGCATCAGATCGCCAAATTCGTCAAAGACCAGTGCGAGTGGCGGCAGATACCGCCGGAAAACGTCTTCTTCGACTCGACCGGACGCGGCTCGCTGATGAGCGCCTTCGCCCGGCTCTGGTCGCCCCAGGTCAACGCCGTCGAGTTTGGCGGGAAGCCGACCGAGCGGATGGTCTCCAACGAAATCCAAATCACCTGCCGCGAGTACTACTTCAACTTCGTCTCCGAGCTTTGGTACTCGCTCCGGCAAATCATCGAAAGCGGCCAGTTCCGGGGGCTAACTGAGGAAGTGATGCAGGAAGGATGTATGCGCGAATGGGGCTTTGTCGCCAGCAACAAAATCCAGGTCGAGCCAAAGGAGAAGATGAAACTCAAAATGAGCCGTTCGCCCGATTTGGTTGATGCGCTTGTGGCCGGCATCGAAGGGGCGCGGCGACTTGGGTTCGTCATCGCCCGAAACTCAATCATTCGCAATCCGCAAGGCGACCAGTGGAGGCGGGATTTGAAGGCTCGGATGGAAAAGATTCGGGAGAGAACGACCTTGAATTATTCCGCGTGAAGTGAAAGGTTTTGCGTGATGGCGACGCCTGAACAACAACCGCTAGAGAATCCACCGTATTGGCAGAGCCACCGATTCGCTTACAGTCGAAGCCAGATTATAGAACTGGTCGAATTGCTCAAAGCCAACAAGCGTGACTGGGTTAAAGTATTTGAGATTGCATGGAACGGCGGTTGTTTTTGCCGGTACGATCGCGCCTCTGCCGGACCACTTTTGCGGCTCATTGAAACCGTTGGCTTGCACTACGTTGACCTTGAACAAACGCCTGAATCGGTAGCGGATTCAATCGAAACACAAATAGAAAGGTACTGTTTGGAGTGTCAAGAGAGCTATGGCCACGCTTAAAAACCGTCAGAACCAGATTCCGGGCGGGTTCAAATTCTACCAAGCGGAGACCGGCTGGAATGCTCCCGACTGGCGTTCGTTCGAGACCATCGTTCTCGCCCTCATCGACCATCGCCGTGGCAACCCGTACCTGCTCAAGAAACACGGCTGGGCGATTGAGCACGCTGCCGTCGCATTTGAGGTCGATGCGTACAACGCCAAGCTCTGCCAGGCGAACGGCTGGTTCGACTTCATCATCGAGGCGAGTCCCGATCCCCCAAAATTGCCGCCCCAGCACTGGGCGGGTGCGGGTACTGTGGGCCACGTTAAACGAAGCGCCGCTGGGATAAAGCTCGTCATGGACTGGCTCGGCAACGGCCTGAAACCCGTCCCGGTGAAACTCGCGGAGAAGCGCGCGGCGGTCTGCGTTACGTGCCCGCTCAACGCCGATCCAAACTGGATTCAGAAACTCGATGCCGTCGCCGCCCAGCAGGTGAAAAATCTACTCGAAGTGAAAAGTGACATGGCGCTGCGAACGAGTCTCGACGGGAAGCTGCTGACGTGTCAGGCGTGCGATTGTTACCTACCGCTCAAAGTCTGGACGCCGCTGGACGTTGTGCTCGCCAACACCAGTGAGGTACAGAAGTCGAAGCTCGATCCGAAGTGCTGGATTACTGCGGAGTGCGCGGCGATGGTGGATGGATGAATGCCATTGGCCCAATTCCGATACCGAAGATGACGGTGTATGTGCTGCTGCACGCAACAGGTCCGTTCCGATTGTGCAAAACCGAAGCTGAATCCAAGCGTATTGTGAAGCTTTATTTCCCAGAACCTCTCGAAGTAAAAAAGGCTGGTTTCTGGAATGACAAAGGCAAACACTTCATTGAGTTTGACGGCAAAACTTTTGAGGCGAATGCTGAAGGGCTTATCTTTCGTGAAGCTTCCTTACCTGCGTGATCGTCGTTCTCGCATTCTGCCAGCACGACGCGGAACTGGCGATCAAGCTGCTCAGGTGGATTCAGAAGTTAGGGCGCTGGCCTGACTACTCGGCGTTGATCGTCGCGGACGCTGGCACGAGTTGGAGCTTCGTCAAGGAAGCGATGCGGATTGCCTCGGACATCTTCGGCGCGGTCGCCCCCATCACGAACGAGCAAAGCGTTGAAGGCTGGATCGCCGGGTCAAACTCGCTGTTCAAGACCGCCGCCCACTTCTGCGAGCGCAAGAGTGAGCCGTTCCTGTGGCTCGAACCGGACGCCACGCCCTTGCGACCGAACTGGCTCTCAGCGATCCACGACGAATATCAGCGGTGCGGCAAGCCGTTCATGGGAAACATCGTTCATCACGACATTCTCAATCAGTCCAACCCGTACTTCGAGGGGAACGGAGTGTACCCGGGCGATTGTTGGTCGCGGATCAAAGATCGTTGGAGCGAGAAGATTTCCTGGACGCTGGCCTGCACGGAACGAGTGATCGACCACGCCGTCAACACAGTGCTGATCCAGCACGTTTGGGGGACTGACACGTCCTCGCCGACATTTTTTGCGGGTCGATACGCCGGTTGTCCGCCGCACACCATGACGCTGGACGACCTCAAGCCCGATGCCGTTCTGTTTCATCGCTGCAAGGACGGTTCGCTGATGCGGCTGCTTTCCAATCGGCTCTTTCCCGATAATGCCCGTGCGGAGCACCGACCGCCCACGTTCATTCAGCTTGGCCGGTTCGGCGATCTCATTCTGCTGCTGCCCGCGTTCAAGGAATGGCGCGATCGTACCGGCCTGCCCACGCCGGTCATCTCGTCGATGGAGTTCGGCACCGTCCTTGAGGGCATCTCGTACGTCCAAGCCACGTTAATGAGCGTCCACTGGCACCACGACCTCAAGGCCGTCACGTCGATAGTCCGGGCGCGCACGCCGAACGCGATCTGCACGCAGCTTCACGGCGCGGGCGTCGGGGCCGAACCGGACGCATTCAGCAGCTTCTCGATCTCGATGTGGAACCGGACCGGGCTGGCGGCGCTGTACCACGAACTGCCGCTCGTGTTCGATCTGAGGAACAAGCGGCGCGAACAGGAACTCGTGGACGGCTTTTACGGAAAGCGCAAGCCGCTGCTTCGATTGGGAGAACAACATCATGCAGATGCTTCACGCGATGGGCGACAAGTTCCAGATTCTACGCACTAGCGCGGTCAAAGCGTACCGAGTGTTCGATCTACTCGGCTTGATGGACATTGCCGCCGGGATGATTACGATTGACACCATGACGCTGCACTTGGCGGCTGCCACGACTATGCCGTACATCGCGTTCGTGCGCGGCGATGGCCAGTCCGGCTCGATCCCCAAGGGCAATTGCGTCCTCAAGGTTCAGTACCACGACGTTCCGAACCGGATGCTGGAGATTGCGGCGGTGCTAGATGGGTGGGCAAATAAAGGGACACGATGAAATTCACTATCACATGCGAAATGAAGGACCGTTGGGTGCCGTACTTCTTGGGAATGCTCAAGGCGATGCAGTATCTCGGCAGCATTGGCGCTTCAAGAAAAGTGGCGATTTATTCGGACGGCGACGGAGACTTCAGGCCGAAGTTTGAATGGGATCGGTCCCTTCCAGAACCGGGACAACCATTGCAAAGTGAACAGCCCGGCCAAGCTCCGAGAAATGACGGCTACACATTCGATGCTGGCTAAAGCAACGCCCTGATACGGCTTGCCTCGTCGGCAAACGAAACGTTCTCATCGAAGCGACGGCGAATCTCCGGGGCCATCTTCGCGTTGTTCTCCGGGCGCATCGCCCATTTGAAGTTTTCCTTGTCAGTCGGATCGTGGCCGGTGATGTAAATGCACGTCTCCCGTTCCTGCAAGAACTTCGACGCGCTCAACTGCCGATACCACTGCGGCAGCACGAGCGGTCGCCCGCACGCCGCCACTTGATGTACAACGAAACCATACCCTTCCGGCGGGCTGGGCTTGGGATGCACCACGATGTTCGAGAACTTGACCAGATTTGACAGCGTGCGGTGGTTCGCCGGCTCGCCTCGGTTGAAGCGCAAATCCGGCCATTTGCTTCGGTCGAGCAAATGGTCCAGGCCCATTGCCCGAAAGCTCTCGTCGATGATCCGGTCGAGTGGCACTTCGATTCCTGGCGGGGGAGTGCCAAGTCCGTGCATCAAGTGCAGTGCCCCGATTTCGTCGCAGTAGCCGCAATACCGTCGCCACTGTTCGTTGGGGGTGCCAGGACCGACGTGATGATAAATGAAGTTAAGAAAAGTTCGCGCAATCTTCTGTCGATGGTCAGGCAGCGGGGTCCAACAATACATCCCGTTGTCGATCTCGAATTCCGGGTGGTACAGGATGCCAGGTTTTTTCCCGCTCGCGACGTATCGCTCATAGTCAGGCAAGTGCGCCGGAATGAAGATGTCGAACTTATCCAGGTCGAGTTTTTCCCCATTGTTGCCAGTGTAGCGCAGGATCGGGCACTTCAGTCCGAAGTCCCGCCTGAGCCGGTAGAACCCGTCCTCGTTACGGTCGGTCGTGCAGACGATTAAGTCTATTTCCTTGATCCGGTCGAGTGGGAGCCAGCGGAATAGGATGCCGTCCTGCTCGCGGTCTTTCCACAGCACGCCGCCTTCCGAAGCGTCAAACACGTCCTTGTGCTTGGCGGGATCGAACTCGCTCTGCTTAGTCAAAAGGCCAATGACTTCATCCTCGCGCGGGTGCCAGAAGTAGCCACGGTCGAAATACTCGCGTCCGAGCGGACGGTAAAGTTCCCATCCGAACCGGCGCTCGAAAAGGAGTTGCAGCGCACGGTAAAGGTCAGTGTGGTGCGCGTCGGCAAAAATACGCCTCACGTTTTATCGACCTCCATCACCGCAATGCTCTGGTTTCCGATGAAGTCCATGTAGGGCACGCGCACCGCCACGTCGCGTTTCGTGTGTTCGCGCCACGGATGACCCGCTTGCGGTCCCTGGCTGTAAAAGAATCGTTTCTTGCAATTGAAGCGAGAACAGCAGGTTTCCCAAAAGACGAGTTGTTCATCGGTGATGACGGCCAATTGATCGGGGACGACATATTCTTGGCCGATGGGGAACGAAATCCAGAGATGTTTCCGCGCCAGTTCAAGACACCGTTTAAACAGCTTGTTCCGTTCCTCCAAATAATTGCCTTTATACGTCGAGACACCTGAATGCTCAATCGTGGAGACGCAAATCACCGCGTCGTATTGAGGTAGATCGAACTGGAAGGTGGTGGCATTCCCCACGAAATAATTATCGAGCAACGCAGCGGTAGCACTGTCAGCGGGCTGAATGTCGATGCCATCGTGACGCTTCAAACCTTGCAGATGCCGGATGTCGGTCCCATACGTCTCACCGCTATAATGTGCGCCGATGTCGAGCAGCGATTCGAGTGGACAACGAGCACTGATGAACTCCACGACCAACGGCGCTTCGCAATCGCGGTCGGTCTTGTGAACCACGGGGAATTCGCGGATGAAATCTTCGGTTTTAAGCATGGAGAATTGCGACTGCTTGCCACAGAGCCAACGACGTAATTGCTCCAACTGCCACGTACAACCAAAACACTATTTGTTCGCCAGTTTTTCTACGCATCGAGTGAGTTGAGTTGCCAACGGCCAGCTTCAAGCGTCCAGTCTCGAATGTCCAGCGCCGGATTGTTGAATGGATGGGTGTAAAGCTCGTGGCCCTGAGCGCCGCCCCATTTTCTGATTCCGTACTCCACGTTCCGCTGAAACGCCTTCGAGAGCCGCTGATACTTTTCTGGGTGCTTCTCTTGCAAAAACCGGGACGTGGCCGATCCGTTGTGGTGCGCGAAGATTTGGCAGTGGCCTTCGTCGGGATACGAGAGGCGACCCAGCTTCCGCGCCAGGAAATGCCGGTAGTCGTAGTCAACGTCCTCGACGTACGCCGGGTAGCAATTCTCGTCGAGGTAGCCCATCGCTTGGAGTCCGGCCCATGTGATACCGTTCGCGTTCCAGCCGTAGTTTGTATCGACTTTGCCGATGGGCGGAGAATCGTTCTTGTGCCGGTCGTAATAAGCGGCCACACGGTCAAGGTCGCCCGGTTTGAACTGCATATCGCTACCGACGAGGAACACCCAATCGGCCATGTGATTGCGTAGAATCCAGTTCCAGCCGCCAGCGCAACCGAGATTCACCGGCCTTGGCTGGTCCATGCCAGGGTTGTACATCACCACGTCCGGGAACAGCACGCGAATCCGGTCAGCGGCGCGCACGACTGAATCGTCGATGCCATTCAGGACCACGACGAGCTTTTCGACCGGATGGTCGATGCTTTCCACCATGCGAACCAGCAGGTCGCCGCAATAGTAAGCCAACACGCCGATGACCGGGATGGGCGTCACAGTGGCCCCCGTTTCAGCACGGTCAGGCCGGACCGGCTCACGATCTGCTCGGTGACGTTCCAGTACGGTTCCTTCGCCACAAATTGTTCCACTGCTGGCCATAATCCCTTTATCTCTGTGTCGCTGTCCCCTTCGTCTTGGTGCCCATAAATCGTTGTGTCGTGAAGTGCAATGAATCTGGTGACTTTGCCGCTATGCCGAGCAAGCTCAATGCTCAACTGCTTGAATGTGTGCTCCGTGTCGATGAAAAGAAAATCGCACGGCTCAATCTCAATGGTCCGCGTGTCCCCTTGCCAGACGTTGAATTGCGTCCGGCCTTTGACGCGCATGAGGTCCGAGATGAACTGCGTGTTCAGTTCCAAATCGTAGCAAGTCAACACGTCCGGTTGCGCCGCCAACAGCGCAGTGGTCGAAACGGCGGTGCGGACGCCGAATTCCGTGACGCGGCGACACTGGCTCGCGTAACGGCGCAACGTCGGTAGCGCGTCGTTGATGTCAGATTGCGTGGCGCAGAGATGCTGGTACTTGGCTTCGAGATCGAGGGCAAAGTAGTCCATCACGCCGACAGGCTTTGCTCGCCTCTTTGCCGGATCGCTGCCTCCACGCCACGGCTCAGACGCTCCATTATCTCGACGTGCTTGGGATCGCGAGAATTGTGGCAGGTGAACTCGTGGAAAGCGACACGCTCGTCGGGAGTTGTGGTTTTCCAAAATTCCAACATGGCCCGCACTGCGGGCGAATCATCCGGCAACGGCGTCATCGTGACCGGATCGAGAATTACAGGCGTGCAATCGTATGGTGCGTGCGTGCTCATTTAGTCTTTCCGTAACGCTCGTCCAAGACCTTCAGTAACGGTTTCAAAAAACAGTAGCATTTGTCACACACCGTTTCTCCCGGTCGGCTAGACCAGCACAGCGGCAACTTGCCGGTCCACCAGTGCCTGTACTGGACCTTCTTACAGGCATCGCACGTCCAGATGGCTTCCAATCGTGTGCAGGTCCAGTTCACTTCCACAAGTCCTCCATCTGCCCGAACAGCACGCGCCACTTCTCGACCTGCTTGTCGAAATCGAAGAATTCCTTTGCCCGCTCAATCGACTTGCCGACTTGTTCTTCCTGAAACCCTTTCTCGTTCAGGCAACGACTGGCAAAAGCCCGAAGTCCCGAAACATCTGACGAGCAACAGCCGGTTGCGTCGGCAAAGATGCCTTCGTGCGCCGCTCCGCGTCCGTTTTCATAAAATGCCACTGGCGCACCCGTCATCATCGCCTCGATCATGTTCAGGACGAGCGGCGCTGGCCAGCACGGAACGCCCAAGTAACAGGCGCACCCCCGCATTTCCTCGCGCAACTGGTCGAACGAGATCAAGCCCAAGCCGCCCATTTCCTCGCTGCGCCGTCCAGCCAGCCGGTAATTCATGCCGTTGACGACCTGATGCCACTGCGCGATATAACACGAACTGGCGCGGGCAAGAAAATCGTTGCAGGTGGTGAACAGGTGGTGATGCCGTTCCGGCGCTGTGCCGCCGTTCAACACCCACGGCGCGTAATCCTCGAACTTTTTGGCGAAGCGAATGTGATGGATTCGGTCCTGAAGCTCTTTATAGACCCGTGGCCGCAGATATTCTTCCTCAACTTTCGAGTAGCACGCGACCCACATTCGGGGCTGCTCCTTGCGGTCAACCTGCCCGTTAATGTTACCGGCCATCTCGTCAAGCTGCGTCTCCAACCATTGCCCGCAGAGATACATGCAGACGGGCCGGAACTTGGCGAAGTGCGCGATCCGCTGGTGGAAATCGGACGGGTTAATCATAAAGATCATGTCCGACCCGTCGAAATCCGACTCCAAGCAGGTCAGCCTGTTCACCCGGCCCCGGACTTCCTCGCCGAAATCGAAGCCGCTATAACCGCCGATGGGAGGCCGTTCCTCGAAGCTCCGGTCCATGTTCCCGTTCACGACCGTCATGCCCAAGTGCTTGAAGATTTGGTTCATGTCGTGCTCCAAGCTCGCATGACTGCTATTAAACCAGACTCGGGCCTGAATCATATCCGTTTCCAGTGCAGCGGTACCCAGCCGTGAAGTTTGTCGGTAAAACCAGTCGCACATTGCTCACAGACGCCTTGATTCCAGCAGCGAAACGGAGGTGGCTTTCCGCAATAGCCGCAAGCCCGTTGACTGACATTGTGTGCGTTCAAATGGAAGCGTTTGAGTTGGGGCCGGTTCGCCAACCGATCCGGCGACAATTGCACAAACGGAATCACACGGCGATTTGAGAGGTTCAGATTTGGGTTGTCAAAGCCAAAATAAAGGCGGAACGTGCGGACGATGAAGCGCGCTTTGATTACCGGAGCCACGGGTCAGGATGGCTCGTATCTGGCCGAGTTGCTGCTCGAAAAGGGATACGAAGTTCACGGCACGATGCGACGTGTTGCCGCCGATAGTCAAATTCTCCGTATGTCTCGTATCGAGCATCTTGCAGGGAACATCACGATGTGGCCGCTCAGCATGGAGAATTTCGCCTCGGTGTGCAAGGTGTTGCAAACGGTGGCATTCGATGAATGTTACCACCTTGCCGCTCAATCGTTCGTGAAAGAGTCGTTCCTTGATCCGTTCACGACGATGGATGCGAACATCAACGGCACCCATCATCTACTTGACGCGCTTTTTGCATTTCAGCCCAAGTGCCGCTTTTATTTCGCCGCCTCCTCCGAGATGTTCGGCAAGGCTGAAGAAACGCCGCAGCGCGAGACGACGCCGTTCCACCCGCGTTCGCCGTACGGCATCTCCAAAGTCGCCGGGTTCGACCTCACGCGGCACTACCGCGAGGCGTACGGGATGTTTTGCTGCAACGGGATTCTGTTCAACCACGAGTCACCGCGCCGGGGAGACCAGTTCGTGACGAGAAAGATTGCGAAGGCGGTTGCGGCGATCAAGGCCGGACGGCAGAAGCGACTCGCTCTTGGTAATTTGACCGCTTGCCGCGATTGGGGTTACGCACCGGAGTACGTCGAGGCGATGTGGCTCATGCTGCAACAGGATCACCCGGACGATTACGTGATTTCGACCGGCGAGGCCCACACGGTTGCCGAGTTTCTTGACGAAGCATTTGGACATCTCAACGGTATGAATTGGTCAGATTATGTGGACAAGCAACCGGAACTGATTCGTCCCGCCGAAGTCGATATGCTCGTGGGCGACGCCTCGAAAGCCCGGAAGGTTCTCGGCTGGCAGCCCAAAACGCTGTTCAAAGATTTGGTGCGGATCATGGTCGAGGCGGAATGGAAGTCGATTTACGACGCAGCACCGTACCGTTTCGTGGAACAAAACCGTGAGTGCTTTAACACAGGACCAGTGCCAGTCACGGCGAAATGAAATTCGAGAGCGCCAGCGCCGTGGAGCATCGCAAACAGTGGAGGCGGGCGTATCATAAAGTGTGGTATCCCAAGCACCGTGAGTCGGAACATGCGAGGCAAAAGAGGTATTACGCCGCACACCGACAAAAGGTGCTTGCAAAGATCAAACTGTATCGGCTCAAGAGTAAAGTTCGTCGAGCCGCTTGGGGTAAAGAGTATGCAAAATCTCACCGAGGCGAACGAAGGGTAATCTGCCGTCGGCATCGCCTTCGACATTTGGAGGCAATGCGGGCCAGATGTCGTGGTCTGTACCCCAAATACAAAGAGAAGAACAAGGCATCTGCGAAGCTCAGATATTGGAATAATCGAGAAAAGCTACGGGAACAGCAGCGCCAGTATGCCTTGAAGAACAAACACTTTTTCTCGATCCGAAGTGCTCAACGACGCGCCCTCAAGAGAGCCGCGACGATTAACCTCAACGGCATTATCAAGTGGATGACGGCAGTGAAATCGAAAGTTACTGCGCGTTGCTATTACTGCGACAAACTTGCGCTCACAGATGCCATTCACTTCGATCACATCATTCCCCTTTCCAAAGGGGGAAGTCACAGCGTCGATAATCTGTGCGTTTCGTGCGGCCTGTGTAATCTTCAAAAAGGTTCCAAACCCATAGCGGCGTGGGTTAGAATCGGTCAACAAGTACTTGCGTTGTGAAATTTGATACTGCTTCCTCTGTGGAGATGGTGGCTTGGGAAATGCGGCTCGCCGATTATCCGCGTTCCGTCAACCGTTCGCTCATCAACGATCTGTTCAACGGGTTCCCGCCGTACAGCAACCAAGAGGTTAGAGACAACAATATCGAGGTAAACGTGAACGATCTGTCCGCGACGCGCCTTGGGCACGAAGCGCGAATGCAGGCCGTCCAATCCACGTTGAAGGCGAGCAAGTTCTTCAGTTGCCGCACCGACGCGAAGCCGGCGCACAAGCGGCAGACGTATCAGACCATCGTGACGAAGGAAGCGAATTTGCCAATGCGGAAATCCGCGCCTTATTTCGAGAAGATTCGTTCGGATGCCGGTCAGACCGTGCTGCACGGCATCGCGCCGACGCATTGGGATGACCGCGACAAATGGGGCGGGCGCTCGATGGGCGTTGAGGACGTGCTGATCCCCTCCAAAACACTGCTCACGATGGAGAACCTTCAGTTCTTCGCCATCTACCAGTCATACACCGCCCGGCAGATTCGGAACATGACCAGCGGCCCGAAGGTCGATCCTGGCTGGAACATGGACATGGTCGATTACATGGTTAAGTGGGTGGAGGATCGGGCCAGGACTCTCATGGGAACGACGTGGCCGGAAGTTTGGTCGCCGGAGAAAATGAGCGAACGGATCAAGGAGGACGGAGGGCTTTACGCAAGCGACGCGATCCCCACTATCGACTGCTACGACTTTTACTTTTGGAACGATGACGGCAAGAAGGCCGGCTGGAATCGCCGCATCATCGTCGATACGTACGGCGGTCCTGGAGCGGGCGGCACGAGCAACAAAGAGTCGCCCCGGTACACGGTGGATGACAGCAAGAAAGGTGCGAAGGGCCATTTCCTCTACAATCCTGGCGACCGCATTTACGGGGAGAAACTTTCGGACATCATCACGTTCCAGTTCGCCGATCTCTCCGCTGTGTTCCCGGCCCGGTATCACTCCGTCCGGTCGCTGGGCACGTTACTATTTGCCGTTTGCCATCTCCAAAACCGGATGCGTTGTAAATTCAACGAAGCCGTGTTAGAGGGTTTGATGATGTACATGCGGGTCAAGTCTGGCGATGACGTGGAGCGAGCACTGAAGATAGAATTGATCTCGCGGGGCATTATCGACGAGAGCGTTACGTTCCTGAAACCGGAAGAACGCTGGCAGGTGAACGAGGCGTTAGCGCAGATGGGGCTGGCCGAGAACGAGAAGATCATCACGCAGAATTCCGCCTCGTACATCCAGAACCAAAGTTTCCGCGAAAATCAGCCGGAGCGCAAAAACCAATTGCAGGTCATGGCCGAAACGAACGCCGCCATCTCGCTCGTCTCGCCCGCCATGATGCAAGCGGCCAAGTACAAGGGCTTCGAGTACGAACAGGTGTTCCGCCGTCTGTGCCGCAAGAACTCGCGCGATCCCGACGTGCGGACCTTTCGGAACAACTGCCTCAAGCAAGGCGTCCCGGAAAAGTTGCTCGTGCCCGAAGCGTGGGAAGTCGAGCCGGAGGAAATCATGGGCGCGGGCAACAAGACCCTCGAAATGGCCATCGCGCAGCAATTGATGCAGTTCCGCAACCTCTACGACCCAGAGCCGCAACGGAAGATTCTGCGCGACGTGACGCTGGCCATTACCGACTCGGCCTCGCGCGCGGAAGAACTCGTGCCGGACGAGCCGGTCAAAGTGACCGATTCAGTTCACGACGCGCAGTTGGTCGGCGCACGGCTGTTGCAGGGGCTTCCCGTGGCGATGAAAACCGGAGTGAATCACATTGAATATGTTGAAACCCTTCTGGCGGACATGGCGCTCATTGTTAAGCGCATCGAGGCAAAAGGCGGCATGGCTACAGCGGAGGAAGTTACTGGCCTTCAAAACATGGGTCAGCACATCGCCGAGCATATCAAGATCGTCGCTCAAGACCCTGAAGAAAAGGAACGGGTCAAACAGGAAGGCGATAATCTCTCCAATCTGATGAATCTCGTCCGAGCCTACGCGCAACGCCTCCAAGAACAGCAGCAAAAACAGAACGGGCATCGTGGCATGGACCCCGAAGCTCAGGCCAAACTCGACGGCAAAAAGAAACTCGACGATGCGAAGGCTGCGAACACACGCGAGTCGCACGCGGCACGAACAGCCCAAAAGCAAGTTTCTTGGGAGGCGGAAGAAAAGCGCAAGCAGGAGCAACACCAGCTTGAAATGCGGCGCAAGATTCACGAGGTCAAAGTCGATACCGCAGCGACCGACCTGCAAAACGCCGCTGAGATGCGACGGAAAAGGTTTGCGGGGAGTGAAGATTGATGCTCGACGCTGTTACAGAGGCGATGCGGCCGTACCGCGGTAAATGGCAGTTTTTAACCAAACCACGAAACCCTATGAAAATCATAATCGAAACGATCCCTCACGAACAGCATCGCTATACTACGGTCGGGGATTGGTTCTACGACTCGGACGGCACGCTCCACATCAAAGTCTCCGCGCTCTCGGACAAGCGCCGTGAGTGGCTGATTGCACTGCACGAATTGGTCGAAGTGCTGACGTGCGAGCACGACGGCATCACGCAGAAGCAGGTCGATGATTTCGACATGGCGTACAAGGGCGACGACGAACCGGGTGACGACTCGGACGCGCCGTACCGCGAACAGCACTGCCTTGCGACCGGCATCGAGCGGATTCTGGCGGCGCGCTGGGGTGTCGATTGGAAGAAATACGAGGACGAGCTTTTCGACCTGCCGGAGATTCCGGTCAAGACGTGAAGGACGTATCCGACACCACGTTCTGCGTCATCGACGGAGGACAATTCGTTGAGCTTGCGGTTCGCCTAGCTCGTTCCGTCAAGCGCGTATTGTTCCAGTGCTCCATTGACCAGCCGTACAAAAAAGTCAACGAAGCATCGGTTGGCGACCTCCCCGGCGTCGAAGTCATCGACCCAGAAGTCAACGATTTCTGGACCCTTAAAAAGCAGATCGACTGTTTCGTTTTTCCTGACTGTGCCCATGCGGGAGTGCAAAACGAACTGGTCGCCCAGGGCTTCCAGGTGTGGGGCAGCCGGAACGGCGTCAACCTTGAGTTGCAGCGCATCAAATTTAAGAAAGTGCTACTCGACCTTGGCCTGCACGTCGGGCCGTACCGTGTCTGCAACGGTCTCACCGAACTGCGCGCCTGGCTCCGCGACAAAAAAGATCAGTACATCAAAATCTCCCGGTTCCGTGGCAACACCGAGACGCGGCACTGGATCGACCAGCGCGAGAGCGGCCATATCCTCGACGAATTCGCCGTCACATTCGGGCCGGTCGCAGAGGACGTGCGGTTTCTCGTGGAGGAAGCGATTCCGACGAAGATTGAGTGGGGCCTGGACACGTACTTCTCGGGCGGCAAGTTCCCGTCGTTCGTGGCGCACGGACCGGAAATCAAGGACAAGTGTTACGCCGGTTCCATCGTCGCGTGGCGCGAACTTCCCGATCCGGTCAAGGAAGTTGCCGAAGCGATGATCCCGGTACTGGCCGACGCGAACTACGCGAACTTCATTTCGATGGAAATTCGGATCGCTGAGGACGGCACGCCGTATTTCACCGATCCGACCTGCCGCTTCGCCGTTCAGGCCGTCATGGACCACAGCGGACCGGAAGAAGATTGGCGGCGCATTGTGATTCCCGAAGGGGTGCGCCAATGGGTCAAGCTCTATTCGGCGTGCCAGATCGAAGGCGATCTCTACGCCATCCCGTCCTTCCCGCACAGTTGCGATTCCATCGGATCGGTGCTGGGCCTGGGCGACACGATGGAAGAAGCGATTGAGCACCTGAAAGCCAACGCGAAGGCGCTCAAGGATCAGCCGGTCCATATCCACGTCGAAACGCTCGTCGAGGCGTTGAAAGAGATCGAGGAAGCCGAAGCGAAAGGCGTGGAATTCTCTGAACAGCCGATGCCCGAACCGGAAAGCGTGGTAAGCGGCGAATGATTAAGCTCACCATCCAGAAAGCGCCGGACGGAGTGTGGATCGTGGACATCATCGTCCAGCGTGAAGGTCACTTGCCGCTGGAACAATCGTGGAAAAGCGGTACCAGCGACTCGCCCGAAGATGTGTATGAAGCGATTGTGCATAACGTCTTGCCCTCTCTGCTGACACAGCCGTCACTCTTGGAATATGCCCGAACAGCTTGACGCCCCGTTCCTGCCCAATTACGAGCTTGCGCCCGATGGCCAAGTGCCGTTAAACATCGACAAGATGCGAAAGACCCTCACCAAAATGGTCCTTCAGAAGATGAAGAAGCCCAAAATGCCGCGCGTGGATCGGCGCAAGCATCGCAAGGAGAAGTGGTATTGATGAACTCCGTTTCTGTAAAAATCATCGGACCGATTGAAAATGAGCGAGGGCGCGGCTATTACCTCGACGCGACAGTCAACGAGGACTGCAAAAAGGTCCGCAGTTTCCAGACGTACAAAACGACCAGCAGTTCATTTTTCATGCCGGTCGCTGATCCCGACGCACCGGCCAAAGGCGCTACAAAACCAAAGCGAAAACGTCGTAAAGTCCGCAAATGATCGCCCGCCGCTCTTTTCTCCGGTCGATGCTGGCCGCGTGTGTCGCGCCGCAAGTGATTGCGTCGGCGCTTGCAGACCGGCAGCGGTGGGTGTTTAAGCCACAATGGGGATTCTTCGTTCCTGGCGATGGCAGTGTCGGGCCGTATTTCATCGAAGAATTTAAGATGGCAACTCTGCCGATTGACCACCGATTTGTAATTCCGATCCTTCATGTCCGCGACTATGCTGGCAATTTGTCGAACAAGATTTGGGAGAGCGCTTTGGGAGAACCGAGCCGTTTGACATTGACATGACCCCCAAACAACGCTTCCACCAACGGTCGGATGACGTGAAGCAGCACGCCGGAGTGGTGAACAACTTGGCGTTCATGTCGTGGCTCGACGTTGCCATGCTTGAGTACCAGGGCAAACTGAGCAGCGCGGGCGATCTCACGACCGCAGCGGCCAACTTTCACCGGATCGAAGGGGCGCGCGGCTTTATAGGGGAATTCCTTACGCTCTCTAAGACAATCACCGTACCGGAGAAATCGGATCGGTCCAACTTGTTGAGGACATGACAACCCATTGGGACTGGCTCATCTTTCTTCAGTTCGTAAAACTCATTTGCCTCATTGCTATGATGATTTGTTGTTGCCGTATCCTCTGGATACTGCGACACAAATGATCCGTTATGCCCGCTGAAGCTCCACCTCCCCCGCCGCCTGCCGCACCGGCTGCACCGCCACCGTCCAGCCCAAAGGGTCCGTCGCATTCCGCCGCGTTCGATAGCCTCGAACGATTGGCCAAACCCGTTGAGTCCGAACCGGCCACGATCCCCAAGTCACCCGCGCAGAAGGCTCTCGACGTGGCACGCGAGAACGATCCGACCAAACCGCAGCCGCCAAAGACTGAAACGCCCCCAGCACCAAAGCCTGACGATCCGCCAAAGCCACCCGATGAGACCCCTCCGAAGCCGGGCGAACAGCCAGCAGCGAAGGCCAAGAAACCCGCCGATTTTCTCCGCGAAAAGCTCACCTCAGTCGAGACCGAACGAAACACGCTCAAGGCCGAGAACGAACGGCTCAAGGCCGAATCGAGCAAGGAAAACCCGGACATCAAGAAGCTGACCGAGCAGCTTGAAACCGAGCGCAAGGCGCGGACCGAACTTGAGCAGGAGATGCGGTTCACCAATTACGAACGGTCGCCCGAGTACAAGGAGAAGTATCAACAGCCGTACGACGATGCCTGGAACGCCGGTCGGGAACTCGTCGCCAAGCTGAAGTGGACCGATGCGGAGGGGAACGCACAGCCCGCCACAGCGCAGCATTTCGACGGGTTGATGCAAATGTACTTCGCCGACCCGGACAAGGCCGCTGAAACCGTCGCTTCTCTGTTCGGCGCGAAGGCCGCGTTCATCACGCCGCAGATGGCCGAAGTCGCCAAGGCCGCTCGCGCCGCTCAAGCCGCCATCGAGACGTACCGCAAGAACGGGTCCGAGCGCGAGAAGCAGGGCGCAGAACTCCGCAGCAATTTCCTCAAGACGGTCCACAGCGAATGGAGCGAACGGCAGAAACCCGACTTTATCCCGGAAAAGTACCGCGCCATGCTGACCCCAAAGGAAGGCGACGATGAGGGCAATCGGCTCCTTGAAAACGGCTACAAGAAGTTCGATGAGGTGATGCGCCAAGACGCCCGAACGCCCGGCCTCACCAAAGAGAAGCGGCAGGAGATTTTGGATGCGAGCGCAGCACAACGGCATCTCGCGGCCAACGCTCGCCGATTGATGCACTGGAATCAGATCAAGGACGCCAAGATCGCTGAACTCGAAAAGGCCCTGGCCGATTACGGCAAATCCGAACCGGGCGCTGGCGACGGCAAAAGCGACAAGACCGAGCCGCAAGGGTCCGCGATGGACGGGGCGTTCAGGAACCTCGAAAAGAAGGCCAAGCCGGTGCAATGGTTCGGGTGATGAACGTACTCCGGTCATTTCCGAACGCGACGAACGATTTTCTCCGGTTCCAAATCGGCACGATGGAGACCCGATTAGCGGAACGAAAGGGTGAGTTCGATTATTCTCAGCCTCAACGAGTTTCAGTGTTCCGATTGCTCGGCTTCGGGGCAACGCTCGCAAAGGCCGAAGCGATGGCTGGTGTCAAAGCGGACATGGAAGAAACAGTCGTTCCTTGATCCCGCTCGTCCTCATCCTGTTCGGGCTGGCCGTCCTGCTCGTCGCCTACCTGACCCGCTTCCTCGTCACGCGCATCGACAACTGCCTCGCCCGCGTCGAACGGCTCGAAGAACACAATGACCGCGTGGCCGGATTCGACAAGGCGATGGGCGACGTGAAGGTGCGGTTGCGGTGCCATCCCGATCCGAAGTGCAAGAAGTGTCACGGGAAGGGGTTCATCGGAAAAAACGTAAAAACCGGTCTCTGGATTACTTGCGTCTGTTGTACGTGAGGCACTTACGAATGTTCCATGTGGAACATTTCGCACTTTCCGCTTGACGCGGAGGGCGAGTTTTGATTTAATCCACCCAATCGGGCCGTAGTTCGCCCGGAAATCAACAGTCAATTTGCCCTGCCCGGCGTGGTCACTTTCCCCAAGTGGCCGGAACTACCGCTGGGTGGGGCAGCTTTATTATTATGGGCATCGAATCCAAACACGCCTACCGCTTTGAGTTTTTGAACTCTGAGGAATGGTCCACAATTAGAGCAGAGGTATTGGCGGCTGAAAGCGCGCGGTGCTACATCTGTGAAGTTGAGGATGCTTCAAACGACGTTCACCACATGTTTTACCGCCGACACTGGCGGGATACTGCTGCCGCTGACTGTCACGTTCTCTGCCGCCGTTGCCATGACCTCGTTCACGGACACATGGGCAATGACGAGTTGAAAGGCATGAATTCATTCGACCTGAGAAGGGCATTCCTGATTCTGGCCGAAGTCTTGAAACAGAGGTTCAAATCGGAAGTTGAATTGAACCGTTCCAGCAGAACTCCTACGCCGTTTGAGTTTGAGAAGCCGAAAGTTGAGAAGCCTCTCGATGATCCCGATTTTATTGGTCCTAGAAAACCTAAAAAGCCCGTCGATTTTCTGCGCGAATCAATGCAAAAAGCCCGTGATGAATGCCGTGAAGCGAAGGCAGAGGTCCAGCGGTTGACAATCGAAAATGAAGATTTGAGGGCAAGATGCAGACCGCCTGAAATTTGGACCGGATGGTCGATCTAAAAATACTTGTTGACAATTCTCCAATCCTGATCTATCGCTGCCTTCAGTCGCCGGAAGTCCGGGCTGATTAAACGCAAGTTGTCTGCGGCGACTGCCCAAGTGGTCTGATCGGTAGCCACTCTAAAAAGATCGTGCTGCTTCTTCGGCTTTCTGCCGATGCGTCCCAAAACCAGAACCCGTGCCTTGCGCCGCTGTGCCTTGGCCGCATCGAAGAAAGATTTGCCGGTATGCACAATCATTGGGTCGAGTTAATTCTCGGACTGATTTCCGTCCTCCCGTTCGTCATGGTCTGCCCTCCTAGCACGGTTGTGAAAGCGTGCGATTTTGTTCAAAATTTGGTTGACCAGCAACCCGTTTACGACAAACTAATCCTTGAGGACATGACGCCCGTTGACGGCTGGGTTGGCAACATGACGATGGGCACGTTCGAGGCGTATTCGGGCGTCGAGCACACGCTGGACCGATTCACCGATGTGTTCCCGGACGTGACGAAGGTGTGGACCAAGACGCAATCGGGCAACTGCCTGGGAACGCCTTGCGACAAGACGCGGCACACCATTGGCGTCGGTGCGAAACGGCTGGTCTATTTCCTTGAGGAACAAAGCTGGAAAACGCCGCTGTTTTGTTTCGATCAGGACATGCACATTACGCACGCCAAGGAGCATTTTTCGCAGATCATCTCGAACATCCTGAAGCCGGCGACCTCGTGGATCATGGGCAGTTTCATGCGGAAACGCGCGATACTGAACGCGGGCAGAACCTGGGCCGCGAACAGGACCGTCTCGACCTTCACCTTCCAGTTCTCGCTGGGGCCGCTCGGCAACGAGGAAATCTATTTCGACTGCTCGGTCAATCCGAACATTGGTGGAACGGACGTGAATGGACTCGGACTGTTGACGCCGCAAATGTTGCAGCGCCGGTTCGAGCCGTTGATGCGGATTGGTTATGCCGGCAAGAATCCGTTCAAGGAGACCGCGCCGTTCATCGAGTTGGTAACGGACATCTCGACCTGCTGGTCGCTGGACCGGCTGGGCGGTTCAGTCGGCGTGGGCGGCGGCAACAACCCGACCGTCGTGGGCAACTGGCGTTTCGAGCAATGGGGCGCGACGGAGAAATACTGGCGCTACGGTTATTCCGGCCAGCTTGGCAATTTCATGGTGCGCTGCGACGAGTTCGCGTTGCGGTTCAACTTCCTGCAAGATTTAGGCGCGGCTGCCGCTCCGAACCGTTACCGCTACCAGGTCGTGGAGCCGTACACCAACGTCGTCACGTCCGGCGCGGGCGGCGCGCCCGGCCTTGGCCGCGTAAACAACGATTCATTCGATCTGGCGCAGTTCGGTATTTCCTTCATCTGGCACAAGAAAGCGATGGAGGCGCTGGTTGCCGACGCCACGCCGGTCAACCCGGAGATGCCGTTTTCCTCCCGCAACTTCGGCGGCAAATGGCAGTTCGTCATGGACAACCTCGGCGCGGACCAGGACGGCAAGGTCATCGAGAACTTCCTTCGCAACAAGGGGATGTTCGTTGCGGACTTCAAGCTGGCGATCCGACCGATGTACACGGAATTTTGCGAAGGCATCTTCCACAAGCGCGAACCCCAGTGCGTGTACGTCATCCAGCCATGCAATCCCGATCCTGGGTATCCGGCTCAGTCGTACAACAGCGCGAATGCGACCTGCGCCATTGCGGGTGTCACCATCAATATCACACCGATTCTTTCGATTGCGACGAGCACCTACGAGATTCCGGCCAACACGTTTACGTGCGACAACGAGCCGGTCAATCATGTCGCCATTACGGGAACCAAGACGCTTGCCGCCCTGGTCGCGCAACTCAACGCGAACCTGTCGGTCGTTGGCACTTGGGCCGTCAACGGCGCTCAGATTCAGTTGGTCACTTCTGCCTGCACGCAGATCAACCCCAACTGGCAGACTTAAACCGTGATCGCGGGGTCGTACGGGTCATAGCGTGCGACCCCGCACTATGCAACCGCCCATTCTGCTGCTTTGGGCGAGACCGGACAAAACATGGCATCCGATAATTACGGTTACGCCGACGAAACCAGCCCAGCCACGGACGAATCAACCCACGACGAAAGCACTCCACATGAGGATAAGGACGAGATGGAGGACAAAGACGAGGGCGAGACGGCCTTAATTCCCAAATCGCTCGGAGCGGGGAAACCATTCAAGGCGGGCGACGAGATCGTTCTGGAAATTGTCCACGAGTACGAGGCGGAGTACGAGGTCAAATACGCCAAGGAGAAAAAGGCAGAGGACAAGCCGAAACGGAGCCAGATGGACGAGTCTAACGATGCGCTGGAAAAGATGGGGAAACCAGCCGAGATGGGCGGGTACTGACGAATGGCTTGTGACCCCGCAACGCTGCTCCCGTTGGCAAACTGCTTCCAGTGCCTTTCAGCCGGTGAGATCGCAATGGTTCGCGTGGCCTTGCTCTGCCGCATCCTCAACGGCGTCACCGCATCTTGCGATGTGCAGCAACTTTTGGCCGAATCAAACGCCTTGAACATTCCCGCCGGCCAGCTTCAACTTCTCGAAGTGGCCATTCTCTGCCAAATACAGCAACTCGGCATCGGCGGGGCTTGATCCCCTGACACGATATGGCGCAGACACTCATCACGCGCGAGATGATGGGGCAAGTGGGCACGCTCAATTCGCTGGCGCAGGGTAATTTGGGCCAGATCGTCTCCGGCAACTGGTTTACCCGGCGCGTCGGCCCGTACGACGCCAGCACCAATGCTCCTGGTTGGTCGGCGGACGTGCGCGCCGCCGATTTCGAGTCGCAGTGGAATCTCATCGTTCCCCCTTACAACCAAGCCCTCGTGGCTGGGGCGATGAGTTGCTGGATTCGGTTTACGAGCCAGGGAACGGGCGCTCCCGGCCCCGGCGTCTATTCCAACTTCATGCAGCTTTACGACGCCGCCAACACCGTGATCCTGGATGTCGGAGTTGACAAGAATGGCGACATCATTTGCGCGGACACCAACGCGAGCAGCCGGTTTGGAGCGGGCTTCGCCTTGCACGTCTGGTACTTCGTCCTGCTGGAATTTACAAATATCAGCGCCGTTTCGGTCGCGTACAAATTGACCATCCAGCCGCTTAACGGACTGGCGCAAGTCATCCGTGATCGTAGCGCGGGCTTCAATCCCGGCGGGGCCAAACAGTTCACCCTCGCCAAGTTCCGCAACCTCTCCAACTCCGGCGCGGGCAACTGGGACGGTCGCATCGGCGGTTGCGGACTTTATTCCATCGCGGCTTTTGGGGATGGGCGTCAACCCGCTGATTTGGTTCCGCCGGTCGAGAAGCAAAACACCTGGTACCTTGACACGACGAGCGGCAATGACGGCAATGATGGCATCAGCCGAACAACGGCGTGGAAAAGTGACGTGAAACTTGCCGCTGAATTGCTCAACAGCGGAGTGTTGGGCAGCGCGAATCCGTGGAAGTTATCGGATGGCACTTTTCCGGTCAGCCCGCTCAACGGCGCGGGCTTTTGCGGCCTTCACGCCGCCGGCCAATTAACGCCCAATGGGGATATTGTCCGCATCGACACGAGCGGAGCGCCTTTGTCGGTGACCGGCCAGATTACGATTCAGGGTCGCGCCCCCGGCCTGCTGGTCACCTCCGGCGAGCTGGACCTGGCGGACATTCAGGGATTCACCGTTATTCCGAATTCATCCTGGGCCAAAACCGCCGGCCAGATCAACATTTATGAAACGACGAACACGGAAAACGTCGTCGTCCTCTGGGAAATTCCCGCCGGCATTCCGGCCCGCGATTATTGGAAGAGCATGATCTGGCTCGACCACCCCGTTGGCGTCAACTTCGCCGCCGTCGCCGCGCAAATGGACGCGCTGCCCGGATCGTTTTGGACCGATGGAACCAAGATGTACGTGCATCCGTTTGGCAATACGGCGGCGGGCCTGGACGGCAAGACCTTTGTGCGCTCGGTCCGGCTCGGAGCCAACGCCAACAGCCTGATTGACGTGCAGGGCAATGATTGCATGTTGAGCAACTTGAAGATTGGCGGCACCGCCATCGTTGACCCGACTTTCAACGGTTTTCCCGCCGGCGCGCGGCATTCCTGCATCAAGGTCGCGGCGAGCAACAACAAGGTGAGCGGCTGCTACCTGTACTACGGCGGCAACCGGATGTTGGATGTCGCCAACGGCGTCAGCAACCGAGGCGCGTTCATCGAACTTACCCAGGCCGAACAATGCCAGCCGTACGTGCTTCCCGGCGGCCAAACCGTGCTGGCCGTTCGCACCGATGCCGGCGGCGCAAGCTTGAGCGCCTTGACCGCTTATTTGAGCCAATGCACCGTCATCAACAATCAGGGCCTGGTCGGGGCCGCCAGCGGCACGGTGAATTATGGGATGAACGTCCCGCTGGTGAACAACGCCGGAGCCGGCGTGCAATGGGACAATCTGTACGTGATCGGGTGCAACTTCGGACTCAACCGAATGAGTCAGAACAACAATGCCGTGGGCAGCGGCATTACCATCACCAATTGCACGCTCGGCGGGGCGACGCTCGACCAAGCCACGGTATCACGGTGCCGATTCACTTACGACAGTTGCGTGCCCAACGCCGCCGGCAACGTGCAAATCACCAACTCGATCTTCGTGCCGGTGTTCCTGCCGGTCAACACCTGGGGCGGTTTTCAAGTGCGCGGCACGTTCAGCGTGAAGAATTGCACCATCGACCTGCGGGGCAATCCGACGAGCGGCAAGAACGCCTATTGGTTTCGTTCGGGCGCGGCGACCTGGACGTTCACCAACAACATCTTCATCACCAGGGATGCCATCGACACCGCTTTGCACAGCGGCTTTCTGGCCAGCGACACGCTGGTTTTCGCAAATAACATTTACCTGCTCGGCCCCTCGGATTGGGTCGCCTTGAACTACAACGGTTCCGACCGCACGTTCGGCCAGTGGCAGTTGGCCGGATTCGACAGCGGCTCGCTCAACATTGATCCGCTGCTGGACGCCAACGAACGGCCTGGCACACCGCTCGTAAACATCCCCGGCGTGAATCTCGGAGTGATGGCTGACTATAGCGGCACGATCTACGACAACCGGCGCAGTGCCGGGGCGTACGAGTACGCGATCAACTGCGCCACGCTCTTGAGCACGGTCGGCTGCTTCTCGTGTCTGCCAGCCGGCCAGCTTCAACTTGTGGAACTGGCGTTGCTTTGCGAAATCGCCAAGAAGTTCTTTGGAGTGCCGTTGAGCAGCGGACTGCTGGCTTATTGGCAATTGGGCGCAGCCTCTGGCCTACGATTGGATTCGGTTAACGGATTTGATCTTGCTCCCAACGGCGCACCCCTTCCCGAAAATGGTCCTGGCATTATCGACAGCGCCGTTACGTTGGTTGCAGCCAATAGTCAATACCTTCGGAATGAATCGCTGCCGGCAAGTAATCCGAATGGATACACGGTGAACGCGTGGGTAAAACCAGTTAATCTTACAAATAACTATACTGTTGTTTTAAAATCTAATGCTGGAGGAGGGACGAATAGAGAGTTTTCACTTCTAGTATTGAATTCTGGAAACGCTCAGTTTGGGATTACTAAAACTAATGGAATCTTGACAACCATAAATGGTGTTACGCCGTTGCCCGCCAATACGTTTTTCATGCTTACCGGCACAGTGCAGCTAGATCGCACGGCCTCTCTTTACGTCAACGGGGTGCTGGATACTTCGGTTCTACTGACCTTGCCTCCCAATTCTAACTCTGGTCGAATCACTATTGGAGGAGACGAACAGAATATTCCAGCAACACTTATGGACGGGCTTATCGACGAAGTGGGCCTATGGAGCCGTCCGCTCTCCGCCGCCGAAGTGACCCGGTTATACAATGCCGGAGGCGCCGTTCCCTTCAACCAGCTACAATTCAGTTGATATGAGAGAACAGTTCCAATTCCAAAACACGATGACGATGGGAAACATCATCTCGGCCATCTCGGTCATCGGGAGCGTGGTTGCGTGCCTGATTTATTTCAATAACCGGATGGTGGTGCTCGAAACCAAAATGCCGTATTTGGAACGCGGCCTGATTGACAACGCGGCGGCAACTAAAGCCTTGGCGGAAGCGCAAGCGGCGCTGGCCCGGTCGATGGAACGGGTAACGGTGCTTTTGGAGGAACGAATGCGAAAACCATGAAACTTGACAAACCCGCCCCGTCCGCACACGCTGGACCGATGAACAAAGTGTTTCGTTTGCTGCCGCTCATCCTAGTCGCCCCGTTGCTGGGCGGCTGCATGGGCCTGGCCTCGACCGTCACCGCGTTGTCCCATGACAACGCGACAATTGACTTTCACAACGTCAATCCGTGGACGGGCACCACCGACTTCCACCGGAGCAATCCCGGAACGAACGCGCTGGCGGCGGTTCCGGCCCCCGCCCGATGAACGCTCTCAAAGCCCTAGCCGCCCTTGTCTTTTGCTGTTTCAGCGCGTTGGCGGCGACGGTCACGGTTTCCTGGGACCCGCCCATCGACAACGCCACCGGCTGGATCGTCTATGAACAGGCGGGGACGAATTGGGCGAAAGTGGCGAGCCTTTCGACGACGAACGCCGTGGTGCCGAACGTGGGCGGCGGCGTCCACACCTACTCCGTGACCGCGACGAACAGCACCGGCATCGAGAGCCTACGGAGCAGTCCGGCCAGCACGCCGTTCATTCCGAACAGTCCCACCAACGTCACCATAAAACTCAGCGCCATCTTGCAGACTTCGCCGAACGTGGTGGATACTTGGAGAGATGTAGCGATGCTGGATTTCCCGACGGTCTCCGCGAGCGAGACGGCGTTTTACCGCGTCAAGGTGCGGTCGCAATAGCGGGCGCTTCAGCCGCGATGCGCGTTAGAAAATGCTTGAAGCTCCGCACTACGTCAACATCCCAGCCGAGCTTCCGAAACCACGCGATCATGGCGCGCTGTTTTGCTGATGGTTTTTCGTTGCCCCGTTTCGCTTCGACAATAAACAACCGTGGGAATCCGGCGAAGATGATGAAGTCGGGAGTTCCGACCTTAACCGTCGCGGGAACATCCATCCGCGAGTGAATGGCGATCCACCCGCGACGGCGGCACTCCGCGAGAATATCGTCGTGGAGCGGACCTTCCAGTTCGCAGGGTGTGGCCTGCGCGATTTTGTCACGACCGCAGATTTTGTCGCGTTCAAGCTCAGTGCGCGCCAGCATTCGCTGGTAGTCCAATTCGGAGATTGTCATGCTGCCGATGTTTCCTTGTCGCCGCGTCGTTTCACAGTTTGCCGCAGACCGCACCATTTGCACCACAGAACTGTGTCACCGTCTGGATAAATCGGCGGCGCGTAATGCCAGTGGAAGCGATGGGTGAACTTCATCACGGGCCGGTACAGGAAACGCCACCAGATTGTCATTCCTTGGGCCGGTTCTTCTCTTTCGCCTGAATCCTTTCTATCCATTCGGCGAGCTTCGTCGCGATAAAGACTGAGCACACAAAGATTGACAGGGCTTCGATCACAGAAAGACCTTGCATTTTCGCCATCGCGTCGTCAAGATTAAAGTCAATGGCATTGACCATCGTGTTGCTCGATGAAATCGTCGAAGTGGAATCGCGGGACGCGCACACGATATTGACGGTGCTGAAACATCTGGTTGAACAGAACGAAAAGATTATGGCAACACTAGCAGAAACCCAGGCATCACTGGCGACGCTGGAAGGGAATGACGCGGCTTTGACGAAGGCAATCGGCGATCTGGCTTCACGGGCAGGACAGCCTGCCGCAGCTACGGCAGCAGACCTGAGCGCGCTTAAATCTCGAATGGACACGTTGAACTCAGGGGCCGTCAGCAACATAGCAGCAGTCGCGGCAATCGACCAACCGCCCGCGCCAGCATAATTTTAGTCGGCTGGTCTGCCTCTCTCAGCGCATCGTCGCTGAGACGCGGGACCGTCCGAGTGTGGCGGTCCTGCACTTTAATTTGGGCACCGTGGAAGTTCTCAGGCGGCAGATGGGACGGTCCGCGCCGCCAGGTGATCCGTCCACCGATATTTTCACGTTGCCCATTCAATTTGGCCAAGCTGTGTTGCGTAGGGGAATCTTACGCTCCCGCCTCTCCGGTGTACAACCGGCGTCTGAATCGGGCATGAATCACTTGGCCAATTCACTTTCAGCGGCGAAGCGACGCAACGCGGTTGTATGAGAAAAGAGTTTGCTCCAACCGAACGTCTGGTAATCGCCTAACGCGGACAGGCCAAGCTTGCCTTTCGGGGCCTTCCCCCGCGCGCCGTTGATTTTATTTTCTCTCCAATCCCGGCAACGGCGGCGTCAAGAGTTCCGGTCTGATCGCCGCGATGTGTTTGCACCGTTCGCACGTCACCGGACCGACGAAATCGACCTGCCAGATGCCGGGTAGGTTTTTGTCATCGGGCCACGGGTGCGGAAATCCACAGATCGGGAATAACTGACGTTCTCGGCTTAGATGCACCGAACCGCATGGCTTGTTCTCCACCATGCGGACGATCATTTGGAAGTCTGGGTTGTTAGTCATTGCCTTGCTTTCCAGAGCGCGAAGGTCAACGCTTCATCGGGAGTCATTCCTTCTTTCCGTCCGACCTTGACGAAGTGTTTGATCCGCAAATGCGGTATGGCCGTCAGCTTCGCCCACCAGCGCAGCGATCCCTTGCGCTTGCGCCCCTGCCATCGCGCCGACCAGAGCATGACTTTCGGTTCGCCTTTCACGGTTTCTTTGCCTCAGCCGCCTTGACCAGTTCCTCGATTTCCTCAGCGCACGTCTCGAACGCGGCTTTGAGTGCTTCTGAGGTTTTAGGAAGCACCCCGTAAAGCAACTCGATGCGTCCGGCTTTGAGTCGCCATGCTTCGGTGAGCACGCGAAGGTCCGCTGCGAGTACGGATGGCTGCATGTGCTGCGGAGCATACCGAAATGTTCCGGCGAGGCAAGATTTTTCTTGCTCTTTTTTCGAGGATTGCTTTAATCGCGTCTGTCCGCTCGCAACATGCAGTCAAAACTAGAACTGTCCTCGTCAACGAAAACGGCGTCATCGTGTCGCAAAGACACCGGCCTGCTGCCGTGCGAGCGGGGGCGGGGACAGTTCTACTTTTAAGGAAACGATGCAACTCCGTCCTTACCAACTTCAATCGGTCGAAGCGGTCGAACGCGGCTGGAAAGAGTTTCGCAAGCAATTACTCGTTTTCCCAACTGGTGGTGGGAAAACCATATCATTCGCGCATCTCGCCCAGCGCCGGTTCTATACGCGAATGGGCGAGCGGACCCTGATCCTCGCGCACCGCGAAGAATTGATTCAGCAGGCCATCGAGAAGCTGCACGCTGCAACGGGTGTTTTTGCTGGCAAGGAAAAGGCCGAGTTTTCCGCAACGCTCCGCGATCCAATCGTAGTCGCTTCGGTGCAGACCATGATTCGGCGGCTCGACAAGTGGCCATCCGATCACTTCGGTCAAGTCGTCGTGGATGAAGCGCACCACGTCCTCGCCGATTCGTACCTGAAAGTCCTCAACCATTTTGACCCGACCGCCGACGTGCTGGGCGTGACGGCAACACCCGACCGTGGCGACAAGCGCAATTTGGGCCAGTACTTCGAGAACATCGCGTACGAAATCGGTTTGATCGACTTGATTAAGGACGGGTATCTGTGCCCCATCACGATCCAGAGCTTGCCGATCACGATTGACCTCAACGCAGTGAGTCAGACGGCAGGGGATTTTGACGCGGGCGAACTAGGCCACGCCCTTGAACCGTATCTCAAGGAGATTGCCATTTCGATCAAGGCGAAAGTCGGGAATCGCAAGACGCTTTGTTTTCTGCCGCTGATCGCCACGTCGAAGAAGTTCGTTGAGCATTGCAAGGATGCGGGTTTGGTTGCCGAGCATATCGACGGGGAATCAGAGGATCGGAAGGAAAAGCTGGCAGCGTTCAATCGCGGAGATTTCCAACTGCTGTCAAACGCGATGCTGCTGCTGGAAGGGTACGATCAGCCCGACATCGCGTGCGTCGTCATGTTGCGACCGACACGGAGCCGTCCGCTGTTCGCCCAAGCGGTCGGACGCGGCACACGGATCGCACCGGGCAAAGAGAATCTATTGATTCTGGACTTTTTATGGCTCCACGAACGTCACTCCATCGTCCATCCGGCGAGTCTGATTGCGGACAGCGAGGAAGAAGCCGAGCAGATGATGGAGCTTGCCGAGGCAGGCGGCGGCGACCAGATGGACCTGCTCGAATTGCAGTCGTCAGCGCGGTCGGAACGGGAACAGAAGCTCGCCGATGAACTTGCGGAGATGGCCAAGCGCAGCGCCCGCTTCATCAGCGCCGAACAGTTCGCGTTGCAGCATCACGCGCTATACATCGCGGAGTTTTCACCGACGATGAAGTGGCACTCGGACAAGATGACGCCCAAGCAGGTTGAATGGGTCGAAAAGGCCGGGGTCGATCCGGCCAGTGTGCGCGGCAAAGGACAGGCCAGCCAGATTCTCGACTTGTATTTCAAGCAACGCGAGACGGAACCGGCCTCGTCGAAACAGCGGTACGTCATGTCACAGCACGGCTGGCGGTCGCCGGACGGATTGCGCGGACCGTTCGAGGCGACGCGCGGCGAAGCGACCAAGTTCTTTGCGGGGTTGAATGGGAAGTGATTTTATGGAGAAACTTATTTGGATTATTGTTGCTTTCGTTGGCTTCGGATTGGGCTGGTGGACCGGCCACGCCATCAAGAGAGTGTTTAACGGGCTTGAATCTCGTATAGCGGTGTTGGAGGCTCGACAGCAAACGCTCGTTCCGACCAACGGCACGGTTCACTATTATTACTACAGTTCGTTCACTAATCTCGTAGAACGGCATTGAAACCCTCGGCGGCGCAGATCAGCATTGATCGCCTGCCGCCTCACAGCATGGAGGCCGAGCAGGGCGTCTTGGGGTGTATCCTGCTTTCGCCGAACGGCTGCATTGAAACCACGGAGAACCGATTGGGTCGGGAAGGCGAGCCGTTCTACGATCTCAAACACCGCACGCTCTTTCAGACCATCGTGGACATGCACGATAAAGGAACGCCGATTGATGCCATAACGATCCATCAGGAACTCAGCAACCGGGACAAGTTGAACGCGGTCGGAGGATTGCCGTACCTCTCGTTGCTCCCCGACAAAACTCCGACCGCAGCGAACCTCGCGTACTACCTGGAAATTGTTCACGAGAAGTTTCTGTTGCGACGGCTCATCAATGCCTGCACGGAAACGGTCGCGGAGCTTTACACCCACGAGGCCGACATTCAGCCGTTCGTTTCGCGGGCACAGACCCGGCTTTTGACGGCGGTGAACCGGCTCGGATCGGGCGGCATCCAGGAGCACTGGACGATGAATCAACTGTCGAAGTACGACGTGGCGACCGATCCGAACGCGCTGGTCGGATGGCACGATGACAAGATTACTCGCTACCAATGCCGGTCTTTCGGGGGTTGGATAATCGGCCAGTCTGGAATCGGTAAAAGCACGCTGGGAGAACAGCAATGTTTTCTGTTCGCCCTACAGAAACCGTTTTGCGGTATAATGGCCTTGCGTCCATTACGATCCCTCATCGTCCAAGCCGAAAACGATATTGGTGATTGCGCCGAAGCGCAGCAGGGCATCTGGACGGCTGCGGAATTCACTGAGGAAGAACGCGCGCTTCTGCATGAGCGGGTCAAGATTATCCGGTGCCGGGGCAAAACCGGACGAGCGTTCTGTCAATGGCTCGAACGGGAAATCCTGCTCTGGAAGGCGGACATGGTTTATGTCGATCCGCTGCTCCGGTTCGCTGGCATCGACGTAAGCAGACAGGACCAATGCACCCGGTTCTTAAACGACCAGCTTGATCCGGTATTGGCGAACACGGGTGTTCTACTTGAGGCGGCGCATCACACCGGAAAACCAAAGTTGTCCCGCGACACAAAGGACTGGTCGATTTACGATCACGCTTATGCTGGTATCGGTTCGTCAGAACTCACCAATTGGGCGAGGACCATCAAAATCGTTCGCGTGCTGCCAAACGGCACGTTTGAACTGCTGCTGGCGAAGCGTGGCGCACGGGCCTGGGCGACGCATCCGGGCGGTGAATTGCCGCAGACCTCCATCTTTCTCCGGCACGACCCCGACCGCATCTTCTGGCGACAGATTGACCCGCCCGAAATCAAGCCGAAGAAAGAAAAGGAAAGCCACGCCGGGCGACCGAACAAAGTAGCTCAGATCGCTTCGATGAACAGCTTTGAATTCTGTTCGGCCTGCACCGCTGAGGGCGAGGGGTTGCGTCCGATCTCGCGCCGGCTGGAAGCGTGGCTCGCAACGCAGCGCATCGACATTAGCGGCGGCACGACGCGACGGGCGATTGGCGAGCTTGTGGCGAACGGGAAACTCGTGAAGAACGAGGCGGGGCTGTATTTGAAAGGACCGAATGCTTAGTCCGTACTACGACCACGGCGGAATCACGATTTACAATGGCGATTGCCGCGACATCCTGCCGCAACTTGAAGCGGTAGATTCGATCATCACGGACCCCGTGTGGCCGAACGCGAAAGCGGACATTCCCGGAAAGGAACGGCCTTACGAACTGCTTTGCGAGGCATTGATCGCCTGCAAAACACCAGGCCGATTGATCCTCCAATTGGGATGCGATTCTGACCCAAGGATTCTATGCGCGGTGCCCGACAACTTGCCGTTCTTCCGCGTGTGCTGGCTCGAATACGCCTGTCCGACGAGGAAAGGGCGGCTGCTCTACACCGGCGACGTGGCGTACGTGTTCGGCGTGCCGCCAAAGTCCGCACCACATCGTCGTGTCATGCCCGGCCGGTACATGAGCACAAGACCGGATGCTCGCCGTGCGACGATTACTAAGCACAAAGAGTTTGGCGCTCCGGTCGAAGGTAATCATCCCTGTCCCCGACGCTTGCAACACGTCCAGTGGCTCGTCGGGCGATGGGCCGATGGCGACGTGCTTGACCCATTTTGCGGCAGCGGGACAACTCTACTGGCGGCAAAGACTAGCGGACGAAAAGCCATCGGCATCGAGATTGTCGAGAAGTACTGCGAGATCGCAGCGAAACGACTGGCTCAGGACGTGTTCGATTTAACCGCTCCTTACTTTGCGCCAAATGGAGAATTGATGAACAATCAATCGGAACTGTATTTGAAAGGGCCGAATGCCTAAACCCCTAATCGGCGGCAGACGCATGGCCGGATGGCAGCACGTCGTCCGTCGCGCCTTGATGAAACAGGGCGAATCGCCCGAACTGCCGCCGATCTGGCCCGCTCTCACCGAGGCGGAACTGTTTTGGGGGATTGCGGGGAGGGTGGTGAGACGGACTGATCCTTCGGCACAATCTTTGCCGGAGCGACGAAAGCTTGGCACGCCAGCTTCAAGTGCTGCATGACTTCAACCAACGGAGCATCGGCGCGAAAGGCTTTGCTCGTAACGGACTTTCGATTCGGGTAGCCCTTGTTCTCAATGAACAAGAACCGGAAGCACGGCAAGTTATCAAATTCAGTGGCGACCACTAGCGACACATGATGCGGCTTGATGATTCGCTGCACTTCGTGCATTCCAAGCAGTGCGCTGTGTAACCAAGTAGTCATGGCGGCGGCACGAGCGGGCCGGACCATTGGCCGGCGATGCCCACCGGGTATGTTCTTTGGCCGTCAAGTGTATTCCAGAACCATACTCCAGCGCGAAAGCTAACGATCACCAGTTCCGTGCCGGAAAGCGACGTTTTGCGCCAATACGGCCCCTCCTTGCGCGGGGGTTTGCGCGTCCATTTATTCAATGACGCCTCCTTATTTTGCAATCAAAGCAATTCCGGTCATATATTAAGCCGTTTCAGCAGCCGATGGACGGCGCGCCAGCCGTGGCTGTCGGACCATCGGCTCAAATGCTTAATTCGCCGAGATGCCTTTATTCGGCCAAATATTGCATTTCGCACCGGTACGTCGGGATAGCAACGCATTACAGCCCCAATAAGGCACCATTGGCAGGCCGCGATAGTAGTAGCATCAACACTCTCGCCGCCATTGGACCGGGCATTGGCGCGGGTGCAAAAGTTCTTCGGCGAACTGAGCAGTTGCCAGGCTTTCATCGCCGTCCTTTCGCTGCACGCTCCTTGAGAGACGGCCTGCCCGGTCCAATGCCGCTGGGCTTGCGTGGATTTACTGCGCCGCAGCGACGGCAAATCCACGTAGCCTTGTCGAACGAGTGACGGAGACGCAGACCTGTGCAATGAACAAGTGATCTCATTTACGTTTCAGTCGCGGGAAGATTTCTTCCAACCGCCGTCGTGACGGACTGTTCTTGCGATTCACCCACAGACGCCACAGCCACGGGCAGATTTTGTAAAAGCAGGTTCCAACGCGGTGCGCGACGATGTTCACGTAATGGCCAGTCATGCAGCGTCCGCAGTTCAGATCAGCCTCGCGGTGCGTCGAACAAATATCAAACCACCGTTCCCGCCGCAAACCTTTGCCGCGAAACTGGCCTTCAAATTTATCGAGCGAGCTTCTCATTTCCCTTCGAGCCGGTCGGCTTCTTTGTCGAAGTAATTGGCTAATAGGCTCTCGCGGTTAATGGCTGACCGTCGTAAATGCTCCGCACAATCCCGTTTCGCGTCGGCCTGGATGGCGCGGACGATATGAAGCCGGTGAGCGTGAGTATTGGTGTGCGTCGGCATCGGCTCAATTTGCTGCACCCATTCCTCGGCGGGTTTCATAGTCATTTCAGTGAAAGGCTTTCGGTCACAAGTTCTCGCTGCTTCCGACCGAGGCGAACGTATGCGTTGGACCAGTTCCAAATGACGGCAAGGTCATCATCGGAAACGTGCTTAAACCAAGACAGCACTGCGTCTCGACTCCAATTCTTACCCATGTCCAAGAGTGGCGTCTTATCCTTCGGCGATTCGACGCGAGCTTTCCTTTTCACAACTTCGCCCGAAATCTTCGACCAACAATCAGGACACAGAGAACCTCGACGGTTCGGTTTACCGCAATGGATGCAGGTCGTCATTCCGTCCAGTTCGGGTTTGGCGCGCCGCAGCGGTCGCAGTATTTGCGTGGTTCTATGGTTGTATCACGATGCCGTCGTTCCATAGGATCAACCCAATCTTTCAAATGCGTTCTGACCCACCACTTATGCCCGAAGATGCGGCACCAGAGGGAGGATGTATTTGCCCGCCGGGGTTCGGCGCAATCGGTCGAAAACGGGAAAAAGGTCATGGCATCAGCCGGCAGATACTTGACGACCTCGATTTTGCGGGCCTGCGCGATCTTTTCCTTGGCGAACGCTTTTTCCGCGCTCTCGACGCTGCTGGTTGACAGAACCGGCCAATATCTCGTCCAAGGCCACCACCATCGGCGTTTCACCTCGACGCTGTAGCCGCACACCCGGTCGGTCACGATTCGGTATTGGGGATAGATGGCGCTCACTTCCCCTCCCGCTCGTAGTTCGTGTGCCCGGCGGCGGCTGGATTAGCCGGCACAGCCGCATTCGCCCCCGTCGCGTTTGTGCCGATGGCGACGGGCGGGGTCTTGGGACACGAATCGCTCGTCTCGGATTTCGGCCCGCGCAAATACAGGCCCGCTTCGGTCTTGCGGAGCTTGCCGGCGGCGACCAGTTCAGTGATGCACCGGCGGGCTGTTCCTCGTCCAAACAAAATCTTCTGCGCCGCGAGCCATCCTTGCAGCCTGGCAACGATCCGATTTTGCCCTTCACCAATTTCCAGGCAGCCATCGAAGAAGCCGTTCAGGTCGGTCTCTAATATCCACTTCACCTTCGACGGCCGGCCGCTCTTTCCGCCAATTCCCGGAACCGGCTTCCCAACGCCACGAATTCCTTTTCCGTCCCGCACCAACACCCCCTTCTGAACCCCCCAATCCATCAGCACGAGAAGCAACACTTGATTCTCGTTAATCCAGGCGAGTGCAGCCCCGTCTAAAACAAATTGCGGCATCTCAGCCAGACCACCCATCAACCGCTCATACGGAGTGTTCATTTTCTAAATACTATTCACCTTCAATAACAAGTCAATGTTTATTTTATGGTTTTTATCAGAAAGTGTTCTCCGTTCAATAAGTGTGTTCCATAACTGTGCCAATACGCGCCATTTTTGTGCCAACTCTACGATTCTGGCACACTCAGGCAGGGTGCGCCAAAAAGGTGTGCCAATACCTCTCTAAAGAGAGAGAGGTAATTGGTGGCACACCTTTGTAGGCACAACCCTACCTTCTGAGTGTGCCAACTCTTTCGTGGCACAGTGTACTATCTGAACAGAGGGGTGTCATCGTACCCTCCCTACAGGCCCTCCCCAAGCTGGGCGCACGGTGCGGTGACGGGGACAACGCGAAAGAGATTCCTTTTTTGCTGCGCTTCTAATCGGGCAAAGCGCATGATGAAGGAGCGACAATGCGATGGCAGGCCGTGGCTAGGCGTTCAGGCTGTGGCGTCGGGTGGTGCCTTGGCCGGCCCCTCACTCAATGGCGCTGTCGGCCTTTGTTTGCGGGCCTTTGGCTCGGACTTGATCGGGGCGAGCTTGGGCTTGCCGCGAAGCTGCCAGTGGAGTTCTTCCAGGTCAACCCAAGCGCGAGCAGCTTGGGCTTTGGAGTTCAACGGTTCCTGAGTCGTTTCGATGGCATTCAGCAGAACGTCCTGAATGGCAACGCATTGCGTCGTTTTGGCGCGACGTTTGACTTTAGGTTGTGTCTGGTTTTGGATTGGAACGCCGCGACCAGCGAGTTGAGGCGGGACGGCTGCTAACTCTACCGTTTCAGTCGGCATTCACCAAACGCTCGTATAAGGCGTCGGACTTGTCAACCACCATCTCGGTAGGGGTTGGGGATTGCGATGCGTCTGAGGGGCAGGGAGGCAGCAAAAAGCCGCGCTGGGGGGCGCGGCGTGAGGGGAGAGGCGGAGATCAATCCGTTGCGTACTGCTCTGCTTCATCGGCGGGGATCGGTTCCAGGCCGTGAGCAAGCCGCTGCTGTGTGTCGCGGAAAGCGTCGAGATTGAAGTTCCGCGATGATTCCAGGCTTCCCCGCTTCGCCCACAGAATGCACAGCAGGATCGTTCCCTGGCAGCGCCACCGTTTGCCGTCCGGCGCGACAGCCTGAAACGTGCGCGTGTCCAAGCTGCCGTGATCTTCTTCCAGCGTTCCACCGGCTGCTTCGACGATGCGCTTGAGGTTTGGAATCGAGGCTTTCACTTCGCCCCTTTCGCTGCTTCGGGGATGGCGTTGTACACCTCGGTGTCGTCCAACCCGAAGCGGTCTTGGAAGTTCTGCCGTCGGACCATCCAGGCGGCGTGCGCCCGGTCGTACGCGGATGACCAGACGGACAGCTTGCCAAGGCGCGCTTCCTCAGCGGCCAAGGAGACAGCCTCTCGTTCTTTCTCGTTGCGCGGGGTTTTCACTTCGCCCCTTTCGCCAGGGCCAGGGCGGCCTTGGCTTGGGCAAGCGCGGGGTTGTCTGACACCGACCCGTCAGGGTAGCGGCAAACGTGCCGCTCAATTTGTGGCAAGGCGGCTTCCAAAGCGGCCACAAGCGCGGCGTGGGAGTTGACGGCGCGAATGATGATGTCGGCATTGGCCCGATGTTCAGCATTTGTATCTTGAATAAGCCCAGCAGGCCCCCAAGGGCGAGCGGTCAGCGTGATGCCATCGGCCGCATATATGTCGTTGCCGACTAGCTGCCACGGCGTCGGGGAATGGTTGGTGTTCATGGGGTGGGGTTTCCAAATTGCCAATACCCATAAACGCAGCGAGTGCCGCCGCGTTGCGGGTCTGACGTGTCGTGGATGACGCCGTCAATTACGGCGCAGTAGTGCTTTGAGAGCGACACGATCAATCGGCCTTGCGGTAACTCGCCATCGCGGAGATGGACTTTGCAGCCGGAGCCGATTTGCATTGTGGGCGTCCAGCGCCAACCCAGGGCGTGCATCCATGCCTTGAACCATTTGCGTTTCGTATGCACACCATTCCGGGCGCTGCGTTTCGTGCTTGCCCGCTCACTTCGGCATTGAATGGACAGCGCCGCATAAACTTCCGAGTATGGCAACCCGCTGGCGATACTCACTGCCCGCGTGACGCAGTCGCCCGATTTGCCCTTGAAGGCAACCGAGCGCCCGCCGTCGTTCCATTGGAATTTCATTTGAGCCTTAAAACGCCGTCACCCGCCGGGTGAAAAGCAGTCCCACAGAAAGCAGGGCTGGACCGCCGGGCAACGGCGAAACCGAGGTTTGATTGCTGTGACTTTTCACGTTCACGAGGGGAGACTAAGGCAAGCGGTTGCCAAAGGCAAGAAAAATCTGCGTTTATTTTTCGGGCGTAGTCCAGCGGCCTAAAGGTTTGACGCTGGCAACTGGCATGTGTTCTTCATCAGGCTCGAATGTCTCCGACGCAATCCCTTCGCCGTACCCGTCAGCCTGTACCGTCCCAGCAATCAAAGTGCCGTCCGGCAATTCGGCTTGGCAAAACCATTCGTACCAATTGCCCTTGAGGTGATCGTTTTTCGAGGTCAGATGGAATTTCATTGCTTCTCACCTTTCTGCCCTTGCGGGTGGTTGATGGGGGCCGCGTCGAAGTGGAGCGTTCCAGCGAAAGCCCACGATTCGCCCAACGCGGTTAGAACCAAGAAAACGCCTTCCACCGTTGCGTGCGGACGGATGAGGCTAAACTCGCACTCAAGCCCGTTGTCGCGGATCACTCCATCGCGGTGTCGCTTCTCGCTCATGTTAATTTTCCTAGCTGTTGCCGGGATCGGCGACGGTAAAACTCGAAACAATCCTCGATACCTTGCAGATAGCAGCATGCCGCCAATGTGTCGATGTTCATGGCCGTGATGTTGCGCCCGTAATGTAGGATCATTTCAGCGGTCCGCGACGATGCCAGTTTCCGCGCGGCTGGCGGCAAATCGTGGCACCACTCGATTTTGAGGCGTCGGCTCATGCTTTCTCATCGGCAATGGGCCGGGGGAGTTGAGCGTCGCTCGTCAAATTCCAGATGCCGCACTTTGGGCAGAGCCAGTCCACGTTATTCCGATCCGGCAGGTCCGTCAGCGTCGCGGGCATCACCGGATGCTTGAAGCTATCAGCGGGCAGGAGGATTATATCGCTCCCTTTCCCGCAATGATCGCACCGAATGAATGCCCGCCCTTTTCTCACGTTATTCTCACGTCTTCTCCTCGGCACCTGGCCGGGGGAGTTTCGGGGCTTTTTTACGTGGTCCGTAACGTCTTGGCAGCCCATCCACACCAATGCCCATTTGCTTCCGCCACGCAGCGGCTACACGTTTCCCATCGCTGGCGCTTCGGAAGGTCATTTGGGTAGATCGCTTCATCCCTTCTCCTTCTGCGCTATGGCCAGGGCGGCGCGGGCTTGCTTCATTGCACGATCGGTTTCAGTGTCTTGGCCGGTTGTTTCCAGATTAATTGTCTTTGTCATTCGTTGCATTTCTGGCCCGTAAACACAGGCCGGTTATTCGTCGTCGGACTTTTCCCAGCAGTCGTCACAGTACTTTTTGCCGCTGGCGTGGACGTTCGACGGGTTGCACTCCTCATTGCAGCCAGGAGCGGCGCACTTTGAGAAACTGCCCATTTCGTCTTGCCGCTCCAACTCGCGGTAAAAGTCCGCGTCGGCCCTTCCATTATACTCCCGGAACGACCGTTTCATGCTGAATGACATTTTGCTGCCTTTCGTTCTGGCCTTTGTTTACAGGCCGGTTCACTGTTGCGGGGGCAGGTTAAAGCAACCGCTTGTCAAATGCAAGAACTATTTTCGGAAATCGTTCAATCGCCGTAGCGTTTGCCGTGCCAACCCCTGAATAATTAAATGCAACGATTTTCGATTCGATCTTGACTCCGAAGCAACCGATTGGTAAATTCCGCGCAGATGACAGCAAAAACCCAGACCATTAAAGCCGCCGCGTGCCTCTTGGGCAGCATGGGCGGTAAGGCAGGAAAGAAAGCAGACAAGGTGCGCGCCGGTCGCCTGGGCGGTCTGGCCAAGGGGCGCAAGGCGCAGCAACGAAAGGCGGCATAGTGCGAACGACTGAGGAAATTAACGACATGATTCAGGAGTTGCCTGATACTCTTGGAATTCACGGCGGAGGTCATTTGGTGAACATCCTGTCAGCCCTCAACGAGCAAATCGCCGCGCTGCACTTGGGCCAGCAAGCCCTCAACGACGGCGCAATGGGAGAAATAGCTGGGATTAAGGCGCTGTTGGATGAGCTTGAGATAGCATGGAACCGCCAGCAAATGCAGTTGCCTGCTGGACAACGACAAGTTCTATGAATCCTTTACAATGGGTCCGCACGCACGCCTTCAAAAGCGTCGCCTTCACCGTCGTATTCACATTCTTGGCTTCGGCGCTGGGCGCAGCGGACGCAAGCTGGCCGGTGTTCGGCGTCGTGTATGGCGTGCCGACCGTGTTTTGGCTTTGGGTAGCGTGGCGGGACCAACGGAAAACTCTATGACAAAAGATCAAATCAAAGCCGTATTAGCCAAGCATTTATCTTGGCTGAAAAATCCAAGCGAGGGCGAAGGCGCGGACCTGCGCGGCGCGGACCTGCGCGACGCGGACCTGCGCGGCGCGGACCTGTGCGGCGCGCACCTGCGCGACGCGGACCTGCGCGGCGCGAACCTGTGCGGCGCGCACCTGCGCGACGCGGACCTGCGCGACGCGGACCTGTGCGGCGCGGACCTGTGCGGCGCGGACCTGTGCGACGCGCACCTGCGCGACGCGGACCTGCGCGGCGCGGACCTGCGCGGCGCGGACCTGCGCGACGCGGACCTGCGCGGCGCGGACCTGTGCGGCGCGCACCTGCCGAAAGCACCGATTGTTCCGCATCTTGACCGCGAGATTTATGCGCGCGTGAAGGACGGCGAACACCTCCGAATGGGCAGTTGGCACACCTGCGAGATGACGCATTGCCGGGGCGGCTGGGCGGTGCTGCTGGCTGGCCCGGCTGGAAAGGAATTGGAAATTGCAAACGGAACAGCCGTTGCCGCGACGTTGATTTATCACGCCAGCACAGGCCGCGTGCCAGACTTTTACGCGACTAATGAAGCTGCCTTGGCCGATTTGAAAAAGTGCGCGGCAAAGGACAAAACGCCATGAAACCCCTCGCTTTGTTGCTCGCCGCTCTCTTTCTGTTGCCGAGCGAACGGAGCCGAGCCGATAGCCCGACTGTTCCGCAACCGCAGCCGTTGGCCGGGGCGGTTTGCGGCGTGGTCGTCATCGTCGTGGGCGGCATCGTAATCTACAAGCTGGCGAAGTTCTGCCAGAAGAAATTTAGCAAGCCGCCCGATCCGCCGAATACGAACGATCCGCCCGCGAGTCTCGTCTGGTCGATGGACGGTCCGGTGCCGTCGTACGGCGGGGCCAATACGCCCGCGACGTGCCCATCATGTCCGACGAGCTTTGCGCCGGTACTACAGGACGCGGGCCTGCCGGTCAGCGAAACCGCTTTCCAACTCACTGCGTACGTGGATGATACGATCGGAACGCCCGTGGCGATGCTTGCAGCCGCGTTCGTTGAGCCGGAGACTCAACAGGAAGATTGGAACAGTTTCGAGGCTGATCTGGCTGGATGGGGCTTGCATCTGTCGCCTTATTCGGTTGGGTCAGCCTCGTATAGCATCAATGGCCAGCCGTGTGATGCCAGCCAATCGCCTATCTCATTCGACTTCGCTGGCAACGTGACGGTCAACCTTGGCGGGCCGCTGTATTCGGTGCTGGTCGAGCGGTCCAGCGATTTGATCTCGTGGCAGCCCATCTTGCAGACGTTCGTTTCGGCACAGACGCCGCTGGTGATTACGGACACGAGCCAGGACAACCAGGCGTTCTATCGCGTGACGGCGCAATGAAGATGCAGAAGATCAGGACCGTTCCGCGTGCTTATCCCTCCCGTTGGCCGCGTCGCTACTATCCGTGCGACCGCGGAGACCACGCGCACAATTATGTTCTGCTGAACCGTCCAAATACGCCCAAGAGCCATCCGTGCATTCCGCGACGACGCAACAGAACTTTTACCGGGTGACGGCGCAGTGAGGTTTACTGATTTCGCGGCGACTGGTAAGGCATGTCGCTATCGCCCTTTTCCGGTCGATAGGTCCAACCACGACTGAGCGTTTCGAGTGCAGCAAGCAGTTCCTTACGCTCTGTGACGGCAATCAAGGCTTTGATCTCAGTGGATGTGGCGTAAGCGACTACGACTTTGGCCACAGTTAAGTTCGCCCAAGGAACGGCGGGAAACGAATTAAGCCGCACTTCTGCTGCGTCGTACTTCTTGATGCGCTCCACGTTTTCATCTTCGAGGATAATCCACAAATCGAAATGCGTCCCATTGACTTGTATTGGTATCGTAACCATAAGTTCAGTGCCCCTCATCCTCCCAAACCGTTTCGAGCGCCTTCATCGCTTCGGCCAGCGTAGCGCCGGTTCCGCCATCGTTGCAGGCGGTCGAAGCGCAGCGACCGTTGCTGCAATGTAGGCGCACGCGGTCAATCTCGAAGCCCAACTTCAACGGCTCGCCGCACGATGGGCAGAGGTAGGCGGGAGCGGTCATTCGGGGTGCGACCGGACTTCACCGAAGACGTAACCAGTCTTATCCTTTATTTCCTGCTCAAGCTCGCGCAGCAGCGTACCGAATTGAATGTTGTGGTCGTGTTGCAGCGCCCAGCAAAGCACACTCGCGGCGATTGACAAAGTGGTGTGCTGTCGATCTACTAGCCCGACGCCAGCTTCGCCAAGAATCACACCGACGAGTAAATCATGGGCGCGCTGAATCTCCGCTTCGGTTCTCAATGCCATAAAATAAAATCCTCGTGCGCTGTCGCCTCTCAGAGCGATGTCGATTCCGTTCGTTCAGTTACCAGCGCACGAGAAATTAGTTGCGTGAACAGAGGTATAGGATCAAAACGACCACTAAGAACACGACGGCAATAGCGCCCCCGATCCATAGCGGTGACAAAACCCACCACCATGACCAGTTGATAACCTTGCAAAGCTTCAAAACGATAAACGCGATGCAAAGCAATCCGCCGAAGCCGATCCCCCCACTACTATTTGATCTTGCACTCATCACTCAACCTCCACGTTCTCTCCCTCGATCTTCAAGACGAGATGGTCCATATCGGGCGTATCGAACGGCACCGTGGCGGCGCAGTAGCCCGGCCAGGTGTCGCTCTGTTCGCACACGAGCAGCCGCTCGAACCAGAGCCGCCAGAGCTTTGTACCCTCGTCGAACGCGCGGTCGGTCAGCTTGAAGATGGTGACGGGGTACGGCGCGGTGGATTCGACCGCCACGATGAATCGTTGTTGCGGTTCGACATGGCCAGAGCGAGACAAGCCCTCGGTGTACCACGCCAGTTGTGCGTGATACGCCATTTTACGTGCGTCCCAAGGGAAGAAATCCGGGTTCGCGTTGCGAGTCGATTTCAGTTCGACGACTCGGACAAGATCAAACACGTCGGGCGTCCCGGAGCATTCACGGTCGTTGAAACACCATTTGATAGTTTTCTGCATCTTGCCGGGAAGTCCGCTCAAAAGGTCCATCGCCTCTTTATTGCCTTGCACGGCGGCGAGCATTCCGAGCACGATGTCCTGTTGCGGTGCGGTGAGCAGGACCGCTTCGGGATGATCTTCCGCGAATTTGTCGTACGCTTTGCTGCGCCGGGTCGCTCCATCGAACGTCAACACTTCCTTGGTCTTGAACAGCAGACCGTCCAGCGCGTCACCGTAACGCATCGCCTTGGTCTGTTTCATCGGGTGCGCGAGGTTCCAGGCGTAGTGAGCCGGTGACTTGGCGAGCCACTTCAAATTGCTGAAACGGACGGGGAGTAGCGGAGCGGTCATAGATTATCGCTTTCCGGTACGTTATCACTTTCTTCTTCTCGCTTGAAATGTTCGCATTGAGCTTCCTCGCACGTCATTGGGTAGTGGCATTCGAGCATGTGACCGTACGGACAGAACATAGGTGCCATTGCGTTAGGACAGACGCACTTCGGATTGGCGACCAACGCAGTGCTCGATCCTTGAGGAATGTTTCCGTCCAAGGCTTTACAGACGCCGTATTTGCTCATGTGACCGCTCCGTCATTGTCACTCGGCTCTGCCGCACCGGCCTTGCCGTCCGGTATCTTGGGGCGGACACGGATGCACTCGACCGTTTCCCCGGCCATCGTCGTAGTGGTCGGGTAAAGCGTGATTCGCTTGCCGATCCAATCGTCCGTGTCGTTCCCGTACATCGCCGCCACGGTTTTACAGTTGGTAGAATTCATGGCGAGCGGCTTCTTTTCCTTCCCTTCGCGGAAGAAACAGAGCGGCTTTTTGCTTTTCCGACCGCCCAACGCCGTTAGTTCGCCCGCTGTAACGCGGTCGATTGTCACCGTGACATCCTTGCCGTGCAAGTCGAAGGCGAACAGGTATTCCCTATCGGTCATTGATTTCCAGTGGGGCATATTATTTCAAAGTTCTCTCGACTTTTCTTCTTCTGTTCTACTCTCTCGCATGATGCGCTGGTATTCCGGCCAACCGACGCTATGCGCGTGCAGAGCGTGCGAGATTGTAAATTGGTGCATCGCTCCGGTGCAGCCTTCGCGTGCCTTTTGCGGCGTGCCATTGAACCCGACAGGCACGTCAGCGTTCAGGACCGCTTCGGTCAATGCCTTGGCGTCGTAGTTATCTTCCTCGATGATGCCGGTGATGTTCTTGTAACCGTGAAACTTAGGCTGGCGCGCCGGGTTGTCGTCCAGCCACTTCGCCCCGGCACTGACCATCGCGCGGCAAACCAATTCGTACCCGCCGCCAAAGCCCGATATTTCCCGCATGTCATCCGTCCATTCGTAATTGCTCATTATTCCTTTCCGCGCGACGCGCGTTTGATCTCGAAGGTCATGCGGTTAGGTCAACGAAGGTGTGCGTCCTTTCCGGTGCTGGCGGTTCGGCTTGGCGAAGTGCGATAGACTTAAACCCTTCTAATTGCCAGTCAAAGCCGCCATCCGAATTGCCGGTTCGCAGCCATCTTCCGCCCAACGCACGAGCCGCGACTTTCGGGCTGCCAGTCGGATGCAGGAAAACGTAGTGCGGCGGGTAGAAGTTCACTTCGGCCAAATAGTCCAGCACATCTCGTTGCAGCACGGCCCAATCACGTATGGCCATAAGCGTTTTCATCTCAGCGTCAAGCCCCGCCAGCAATTTATCGGTTTTCGTTGTCATAATTGTTCAAACCGCCCAACCCGATGGTGAATGCACGGCGCTGCGGATGCGACGACTCTTTGCAAGGTGCATCGGGCGGGCGGAAAAAGAGGTTAAAGTCGCATTTACGACGCGAGATTGCCACAATGTTTGCAAGGTGTCAAGAAGTATTTCGCATCATCATCATATTTATTGCTTGACACAAATCGGCATTTTCGCGTAGAGTGCGCGGCGTGACGAAAAAATACGGTTTTCCGGTCTGGAATTATTGCCGCAGATGCGAACGCAGATGGTGGAGTCGAACTATGGATCACGCGCCGAAAAACTGCCCGTCCTGCAAATCGCCGCGCTGGCAGACCAAACCCAAACGAAAGAAATCGAATGCGAAGCTGAAATTAAGGACGCGCGATCCGTCATGCAGAGCGTGATGCGAACAAGCGTTAAGAAGAATGATACGCCGACGTTTCACAAGGCCGCACTCGTCGATGAAATCCTAGATTGGGTGGAAGGTTCAGCAGTCACACCGTACGGTAAAATGATAGATAGCGCCTTGACCTTGTTTCGCGCAACCCCGCCCGCAAATCAAGCGGCTGAGAAATGATCGTCAATCTTTACGGCATGTGCGCGGAGGCAGGTCATCCGTTGCTGATAGTTCTGCGCTTGGAGCAGCGGTTCGAGAACGAGCAACAGTTGCTATCCGTTGCGACAAAAGAGTTTTACATGGCCAGACAGCGAGGCCAGCTTTATGACGCAATGGTTGTGATTGAAGGCTCGACGAAAATGACGATTTACCAGCGCAAACAACTCATTGTACAGGTTCAAGATCAAGCGCCTGCTTCGGAGCCGGATAAACCCGCTGCGTCCCCGTCTGTACCGCCTTCCCCAACTGGCTCCACTGCGCCGGGGTAAGCTGAACACCCTTCTGCTCGACTGACCGCGCCATCGACTCGCCGATGTTCGGCACCTGCAACCGGGTCAATGCCGCCGCTTCCTTCTCCATCGCCTTCATGTCGCCCTTCTGCGTCGCCTTCAGGAACAGATCGTAATGATGACCCTTCACGACCGACAGTGCGCGCGTGCGGATCGGTTCGGTCTCAACGCCGTTGCGCTTTGCCGCGTCGTCGATCTGCGATGTCATCGAGCGGAGCGTTCCTTCCGACGCCGGCTGACCGCGCAGCATTGACCGGATGCGGGACGGATCGGCGGCGACTTCGAAGATGCTCTCGTACGCCTGTTGCGCCTTGAATTTCGTCATGCCTTTCCGCATTGGGAGCGACAGGACGAACTGGTTGCCGGTCAGTGAGAACGGGAGCAATTCCTTGACGATGCTCTTGGCGCGTTCGGGCAGGCTTTCCAGAAACGCCTCGTGATCCTTCTTCCACGGCAGTTTGAAGTCGCCTTCCGTCCCGGTGATCTGCTTGAATATCTCGGCAACCGGACGGCTCGCCTTGGACTCGATCTGCTTCGGGAGATCGGTGAAGTACCGCAAGATTTCTTCGGGTCGCTTGCCCAAGTTGACGTAGTGCCGCGTTTTGTCCTTCGGATCGGACCAAGGCATCTGGCGCATCAGGGGCGTCACGTCAACCCGCGTTCGGCTGGCAAACTCGTTGTCGAACACCCACGGCTTGTCGCCCTGTTCCTTGCGACCGAAAGCGACGTAGATGGCGTACTGCGCGGCCAAGGTCGCCATTGCCAGTGCGGCCATCTCGCCGCCCCAAAACCGTGCGCGCATCAGGTTGCCGGTCGCCCCTTCCTTCGCGGTGGGGAACGGCTCGCGCCCGGCGACACGCGGCGCTTGTTCGCGGGCCAGTGCCGCTATGTCCGAAGCGCCTGGCACACTTCGGATCGTGGAGAGCGTCCAGTCCGGGGCGAGCAGGAAGCGCGACATCAACTGCCGCGCTTGCGGCGAGAGCCAGAACTTCGTCTGCCATTCCTGACCGCCGAACGCATCGTTCAGGAGCGAGGCAACCCGTTCCTTCACGATCTTTGGGTCAGTGCCTTCCGGCGCTCGCTGCAACGCTTTGGCAGTCAAATCGTGGTAGGCGATGATCTTGTACGCGTCGTGCGTGTT
>WNGH01000239.1_pt1 | contig 56770 bp, 56 predicted proteins | sample 5400631 | NCBI WGS metagenome assembly WNGH01 (sample SAMN13153373, study PRJNA577476) | soil metagenome | isolation source: 115 cm soil or saprolite under Garry oak tree replicate 1 | place: USA:California | collected 2016-06-15 | reverse complement strand
GCTGGCCGGTGGGCCCGACGCTAAGGATGAACGCTTGGGGGGACCGGCCAATGACGGGGCAAAAATTCGAACGACTCGTCGAAATCATGGCCAGGCTGCGGGGTCCGGATGGATGCCCATGGGACAAGCAACAGGACTTCAACTCGCTGAAGCCAATGCTGGTTGAGGAAGTCTACGAGGTCCTTGAGGCCGTCGAGAACAACGATTTTGAGGGCCTCTCGGAAGAATTGGGCGACCTGCTGCTTCATGTCGTCTTCTATGCCCACCTTGGAAAGGAAGCTGGACGCTTCGACATCAATACGGTCATCGGCCAAATCTCGGACAAACTCATCAGGCGCCACCCTCACGTTTTCGGCCAGGAATCCGCGTCGACTCCCGAGGAAGTGATCAAAAATTGGGAAGTGATCAAGGCTCAGGAAAAGGCGCAAAAGCTGAAGAATCGGACACCGGAACAGCGCTCGCTGCTGGAGGGCATTCCGAGCAAACTCCCCGCCATCCACGAAGCGCATCAGATCTCTTCGCGCGCCGCACGCGTCGGCTTTGACTGGCCGGATGTGGAAGGTATTTTCGAGAAACTTCAAGAGGAAGTGCGCGAGCTCCGGGAGGTGATTGCTGAAGGCAACGATCACCGCCGGCGTGAACGCCTCGAAGATGAGATCGGTGACATGCTCTTCGTGATTGTGAACATTGCGCGATTTCTCAAAATCGATTCGGAGTCGGCTCTGAAGCGCGCCAATCGTAAATTCAAAGCCCGATTTCAATACATGGAACGGGAACTGGCGAGGCAAGGGAAAACTCTCGAGCAAACCAGCCTTGACGAGATGGAAGCGCTCTGGCGGAAGGCCAAGTCCGAAAACGTTCCCACATGACAATCAGTGGTGTCCAAATTAGCCGAAATGGAGGCTCGTGTCCTTCTCCCTCTGGGAGAAGGACGGCCCGAAGGGCCGGATGAGGGTGCGTTTCCTGCCCTCACCCGGCGCTTCGCGCCACCCTCTCCCAAAGGGAGGGACATGCCCGAAACAGGTTTCCAAATAGAGAATCCCGTGAAACCCGCATCAATCCTGCTTCTGGAGCGAACTCCATCTCGTAATTTGGACAAGAGTGCATGACAATCCGGCCGCTTACCGAGATCGCCGAATTCCAGGGATGCGTTCTACTTCAACGCGAAGCCTGGGGGTCGGCGGATATCGATATCAGGCCCGTGACATTGTTTGTTACCCAATCCCGCATTGGAGGATTGGTGCTGGGGGCCTTTGACGGCGATCGTTTGGTTGGCTTCATCAATGCGACACCGGGCATACGAAACGGCATGCCATACTGGCATTCCCAGATGATGGCGATCACGAAGGATCATTGGAATTCAGGAATTGGTTCTCAGCTCAAGCTCGCGCAAAGGGATTACGCGCGCCAGCGTGGCCTTCGCCTGATCGAATGGACGTATGATCCGCTCGAGTCAAAGAATGCCCATCTGAATATCAAAAAGTTGGGTGCGATCGTCCGCCGGTATTACGTGAACCTTTACGGAGAGATTACGTCGCGTCTGCAGCAGGGCCTTGAAAGCGACCGCGTGGTCGCGGAGTGGTGGATTGATCAGCCGCGAGTCAGGATCGAGGGCGACATTCGGCGCGTGTGCATACCAGGAGATATTCAGGCCCTCAAACAACAAAGCGTCGCCTCTGCAAAGGAGGTCCAGCGGCGGGTTCGCGAGGAGTTTCTGAAAAACTTCCAGGAGGACTATTTCGTCGCCGGCTTTGAGCGGAAAGACGAGTGGAGCGAGTATCTGTTCATGCGAGGAGCGTCTGGTGTTTATCAAACAGATTGAAATGCGCGAGCTGCGAATGCAGCTTCTGAATCCGTTTGAGACCAGCTTCGGTGTCACCCAGGAGCGCCGCATCGTGCTGGTAAAGGTTACGGATGGGATGTCTGTCGGATACGGCGAAGTCACGGCGGGCGAAGGGCCGTTCTACAGCCACGAGACGTCGGAAACAGCGTGGCACGTGCTGAGGGATTTCATTATTCCAAAGGCTATCGGGAAGGAGATCGCGAGTGCGAAGGACTGCGCTCAGTTCGTTCTTGGCATTCGCGGTCACAACATGGCAAAAGCCGGGTTGGAAACGGCGCTATGGGACCTTGAGGCCCAATTGAAACGCGTTCAGCTTTGGAAATTGCTGGGCGGAACGCGAGAGAGCATCGACTGTGGTGTCTCGATTGGAATTCAGCCATCGATCGACAAACTGCTGGAGAAGATCGACACGGAAGTGAAAGCCGGCTACCGTCGCATCAAAATCAAGATTAAGCCGGGATGGGACGTCGAAGTCATTCGCCAGGTGCGCGCCGCTTTTCCAAACGTACCACTCATGGGTGATGCAAACTCGGCGTACACGCTGGCGGACGTCGACGCGTTCAAGAAGATGGATAAGTACAACCTGATGATGTTCGAGCAACCATTGCACCACGAAGACATGATCGATCACGCCGAACTTCAGAAACAGATCAACACGCCCATCTGTCTCGATGAATCCATTCACTCCGCGGAAGACGCCCGAAAAGCGATCAAGATCAGCGCCTGCAAGATTATCAATCTCAAACTTGGCAGGGTCGGCGGCCATATGGGAGCGCGCGCAGTTCACGATGTGTGCCGTGACAACGACATTCCGGTCTGGTGCGGCGGTATGCTGGAGTCCGGTGTTGGCCGGCTCCATAACGTTGCTCTCTCGAGCCTCGAGAATTTTTCGCTGCCCGGCGACATCTCCGCCAGCAAACGGTATTGGGCTGAAGACATCGTCCATCCTGCTGTCGAAGTCTCGGCCGACGGTCAGATCACGCAGCGTTCTGGCCCTGGAGGCCCCGGCTATTACGTGAAGGAGGATCTGATCGAGCGTTTAACCGTACGCTCCCAGGTCTTCTCCGCATGACCATCTTCGAGGCCGACTGGATCTGTCCCGTTTCGAGTCCGCCCATCTGCAACGGCTGGCTTTCCGTGAATAATGGAAAGATTTTGGGTCTGGGCCCTCTTCCCCTGGGAGAGGGCAGCCGCGAAGCGGGGGGTGAGGACTCGCATCGTATCAGCTTCCGCGGTTGCGCCATCATCCCTGGTTTCGTCAACGCTCACGCCCACCTTGAACTCACCATCCTCCGTGGTTTCCTGGAAGATCTCCCATTCGCCACTTGGATCCCGCGCCTCACCCGAACCAAATACCAACAACTCACTCGTGACGAAATGCGGCTCTCCGCACGCCTGGGCGCCGTCGAAATGCTTGCCGCCGGCGTGACATGCGTCGGTGAAGTCATGGATCTCGGTACGAGTTGGGAGGCAATGCGGGAATTTGGACTTCGGGGAATCGCCTACCAGGAGGTCTTCGGGCCCGCGGATGCCCAAATGGAGGAAGCGCTCGCCGGGCTCCAAAACAAGATCGAAACTTATCGACATGATGATGACAGCGAAACCCGGCGCATCGGCGTCTCCCCGCATGCCCCTTACACGGTGTCGGCGAAGCTATATCAGGCCGTGAACGACTATGCGCAACGTCAAGGTCTACGGTTAACCACGCACGTGGGCGAATCGACAGAGGAAGGCCTCCTCGTCCGCCATGGCTCGGGACTTTTTGCGGAAAGGCTCCGTGAGCGAGGAATCGCCGTCGCGCCGCAGGGCTGCAGTCCGATAGCCTACCTTCATCGGCTGGGATTGCTGCACCCAGCCACGCTTCTCGTCCATGCCGTGGATCTTGAAGACTCCGACTTCGAATTGCTTCGGCAATCGCGGCCCGCGATTGCGCATTGCCCGAAATCGAATGCGAAACTGGCACATGGGATTGCTCGGATTGCGGAAATGAAGGAGGCCGGTCTGCGCATCGCGCTCGGTACGGACAGCGTGGCTAGCAACAATGTTGTCGATATGTTCGAAGAAATGCGTGCGGCGATTTTTCAACAGCGCGGCCTCACGAAACGCCTGGACGCTCTGGATGCTGAGACCGTATTCCGAATGGCAACTTTGGGGGGTGCGGAATGCCTGGGTTTGGCGGACTACCTGGGAAGCCTCGAACCCGCCAAACGCGCCGACTTTGCCGTTGTTGACCTGAATGATCCCGCTGTTCAGCCCGTTTACGATCCGATTGCCGCGATGGTTTATTCGGCCTCACGGCACAATGTTCGCGCAACCTACCTCGGGGGATGTGAAGTGAAGATCGATGCCGCGGATATGCTGCGGGAGTGTGTTTCTATTTCACGACGGTTACGATAGGCCCTCAAACCCTCGACAGCATGTGGCCGAGCTTGGCTTTCTTTGTGCGAAGGTACTTTTGCGTTCCGTCGGAAGGTGGGATTTCAATCGGAACGCGTTCGACGACCTTCAGGCCTGCCGCTTCGAGTGCATCGAACTTTAGCGGGTTATTGGACATCAGGCGCAGTCGGGAAACGCCGAAGTACCGCAACGCTTCCGCGCACAGCTCATAATTCCGATGATCGGCTTCGAAACCCAGTTGGTGATTGGCTTCCACCGTGTCATGGCCGGAATCTTGGAGTTCGTAGGCGAGAAGTTTGTTCATCAGCCCAATTCCACGGCCTTCCTGAAGTTGATAAACGAGAATTCCAGTTCCATGGTCGGCGATAGTCTTCAAAGCCAGGTTAAGCTGCGCACCGCAATCACAACGCCCGGACCCGAACACTTCGCCCGTCAGGCACTGTGAGTGAATCCGCACGAGGACCACATCATCGGGAGCTGGCCGTCCCATGACGAGCGCGAGAAGATTCTCGGACTTGTCTTCCGACTCGAAACCAAACGTTCGGAACGTGCCAAACGGCGTTGGGAGGCTGGTTTCCGCGACTTTCGTGGCTTTCATGAGTGGGATTATATCACGGGGCGGTGGGCCGGCTGCTGTCGAGGACAATGTCGTCGTCAGTTCCTCGGCGGCCGTCGGGACCTCTGGAGATTAAACGAAAACTCGAACCGCCCGTGAGTTCGTAATCAATCGGATTGCCCCAGGCGTCCTGTCGGACCAATTCGTTCATATAAAGCGGATGTAACGCGTCGGTGAGGGTGATGATGTCGCGGGCTGGGGGAACCGAGCCGTTACTGTCACGATATTTTGCGATCGCGCCGGCAATTTTACCCAATGCTGCAACCGTTGCCCGGCGCCGGCCTTCATTGACAGCGGCAAGCAGCTCATCGAGATTGATCCAGTCACGGTCACCCAACCGCACGGCTTCGATCCGCCACTCGCTGCCGGGTTTGTCTCGACGGAACTGGAAGGCCAGCGTCACGCTCGCTTCCGCGATCGCCAGCGTATCGGTCTGTGAAACGATTCGCTGGATCTCGATAGCATCCGGAACCAGGTTGGATCTACCGATCTCCAGAATTTTCCTTCGTGCTTCGTCGTGAGACAGCCTGGCGGAGGTGCAGGCGGAGAGCGCTAAAGACGAGAACAAGACAAGATGTAGCGCCCGTTTCATCCGAAGGCCGAGTGTAGCACTTGTGCTAATATCCAACAAAATGCGGGTCCGAGTTCTATTCTTCGCCACTCTCAAAGACATTGCCGGCGTCCGGCAATTACAGGTCGACATGCCGGTCGGGGCAACCATCGGAGATCTGCTGACGCAACTCGAAGCCACGTATCCTCGAATGAAGGATTATCGCCCGGTCGTGCTGACGGCAGTCAATGAAGACTATGTTGACCAGCGAGCGCAGATCCGGGACGGCGACGAGGTGGCCATCTTTCCGCCGGTGAGCGGCGGCGAAGTCCAATCGGAAGCGATGGTCATCAACAGACCTGGCGAGATCTACCAAATAACCCGCGATCCGATCGACGCGCAGAAGATCGCACGCCAGATGCTCCGCGGTGAAGACGGGGGGATTTGCATTTTTGAGGGTGTCGTACGGAACAACTCGAAAGGGAAGCGGACGCTTTACCTGGTCTATGAGGCTTACGAGACCATGGCTCTCAAGAAACTGGAGGAGATTGGTATCTTCGTGCGCCAGGCTTGGGAGATCGACGGTGTGGCTCTGATCCATCGGCTCGGCCACCTCGATATCGGCGCGACGAGCGTCGCGGTGATCATTACCTCCTCTCATCGACGCCCCGCTTTTGACGCCTGCCATTACGCAATCGACAAGCTAAAAAAAGTCGTTCCCATCTGGAAGAAAGAATTCTTCGAAGATGGTGAAGTCTGGGTCGAAGGGCAGTAACTGTGTGACCTTTTACAGCGTAACGTCCGGCCGCCAGCGCAACACCGGCCGCCGGGCGGCCGCAGCTTCATCGATACGGCCGACCCGTGTCGTGTGCGGGGCAGTCTTGACCAATTCCGGATTTTCGTCCGCTTCTTTGGCGATGGCTAGCATGGCGTCGATGAACGCGTCGAGTTCTTGTTTGCTTTCGGTTTCGGTGGGTTCGATCATGACGGCGCCTGGAACTATGAGCGGGAACGAAACTGTTGGAGGGTGGAAACCGTAATCCATAAGGCGTTTTCCGATATCGCCGACGTGGACACCCTTGCGGGTCTGAATCCGATCAGACAAGACGACTTCGTGGAGAGTCGGCGAATCGTAAGGCAGAGCGTAGGCCTCCTTCAGCTTGGCTCGAATGTAGTTTGCATTGAGCACCGCAACTTCTGAAACTTCCTTGAGGCCCTCTGGTCCGTTCGCCAGAATGTAGCAGAGCGCACGGACATGCATGCCGAATTGCCCATTGTAGGCCTTGATCTTTCCTATGGACTGAGGACGCTCATAATCAAAGAAATAGGTCCCGTCCGCTTTCCGTCCCACCGTGGGGTACGGCATGAATGGCTCGAGAATCTTCTTCACTGCTATCGGACCGCTGCCGGGTCCGCCGCCGCCGTGGGGGGTGGTGAACGTCTTATGAAGGTTAATGTGCAGGACATCGATGCCGAAATCACCGGGCCGTGTGATTCCCAGCATCGCGTTCAGATTCGCTCCATCCATGTAAACGAGCGCTCCATGCGAATGGAGAAGCTCCGTAATCTCGGCGATTTGATCTTCAAAAATCCCAAGCGTGTTGGGATTCGTGATCATGATTGCCGCGACGTCCTCATTAATGACGTTTCTTAGATACTCCAAGTCGACTGTGCCGCGCTTATTGGACGGAATATTCTCGACCACGTAACCGGAGATCGTGGCGCTGGCGGGATTGGTTCCATGTGCTGAGTCCGGAATAAGAATCTTCTTGCGCGGGTTGCTTTGAGATTCCTGGTAGGCACGAATCATCAGGATTCCGGTCAACTCACCATGAGCCCCGGCAGCGGGCTGTAAACTGACGGCATCCATGCCACTGATTTCCGCCAGGCAGACTTCCAGCATCTTCTGGACTTCAAGAGCGCCTTGAATCAGCTCTGCAGGCATGTAAGGGTGAGCGGCGGCAAAGCCCTCCAGCCGCGCGATTCGTTCGTTAATCTTCGGGTTGTACTTCATGGTGCATGAACCCAGCGGGTACAGGCCCAAATCGATGTGGTAATTCCAAGTCGAGAGCCGCGTAAAATGCCGTACGACATCCACCTCACTGAGCTCGGGCATGCCTGCAATTTCGTTGCGAAGAAGACTGGATTCGATCAATTGCGAAATATCCTGGTAGGGCACATCCAATGCGGGCAAATTGAATCCGCGGCGCCCGGGGGAACCCTCTTCGAAAACGAGCCTTTCACTAAGTAGAAAATGGGTTCCAGTTCGCTGATGACTGCTCGTCATGCGAGTCCCTCCACTAACCTGTCGATCTGGTCTTTGCGTGTGATTTCCGTCACGCACAAGAGAATGGCGTTGCCTAGCTCGGGATAGAACCGGGACAGCGAGATTCCCGGCACAATATTGTTTTTCAGAAGACGCTCCAGCCGCGGCCGGTAATCATCTACCAGTTCAACGACAAACTCGTTGAAGCGGGGAGCGGGGAAGAGAACGCGATGTTTTGTTTGGGTCTGAATCTGTTGAACGGCGTACTTGGTCTTCAAAATGTTTTGTTCGCAGATCTCGCGAAAGGTTTGGGGGCCGATTGTGGCCAGATAGATCGTCGCCATCAACGCGCACAAGGATTGATTGGTGCAAATATTGGACGTGGCTTTCTCCCGCCGAATGTGCTGTTCGCGGGTGGAAAGCGTGAGGACGAACCCGCGCCGGCCAGAATGGTCCATGCCCATTCCTACCAAGCGTCCCGGCATCTGCCGGACAAATCGTTCACGGGTCGCGAGGAAGCCCAGGTGTGGACCGCCAAAGCTCATCGGGACACCGAGCGATGGCGCCTCACCGGCCACAATGTCAGCCGTTCGGGTTTGCAACGTGTCTTCGCCAGGAGGTTTGAGAATTCCCAGAGACATGCACTCCGATATGTTCACGATCGACAGAGCTCCGAATTTGTGCGCAAGCTCGGAAATGTCGTCGGTCTTCTCGATGGTCCCGAAAAAATTCGGAGACTGGACGACGACCGCGGCGTCGTCGGTGCCGATCGCACTTGCCAGTTTCTTCAGATCGATGCGGCCATCCGCAGTGTAATCGATCAACTCGATGTGAATCCCGAGGTTCTTGGTATATGTGTTGATGACAGCGCGGTACTCCGGATGGACTGTCTTTGCGACGAGAAACCTGTCCTTCTTGTTGATGCGGTGAGCCATGAGAACGGCTTCAGCCAGACTTGTGCTCCCGTCATATAGGGAAGCGTTGGACACTTCCATGCCCGTGAGCTGGGTGATGTATGTTTGGAATTCAAAGATCGCTTGCAGAGTGCCTTGCGCAATTTCAGCCTGGTACGGCGTGTAAGCTGTATAGAACTCGGACCGCGAGACGAGCGCATCAATGATGATTGGGATGTAATGGCGGTAAACGCCCGCCCCTAAAAACGAAGTGCAATCGGCAGCATTTTGGGCGGCCCTCTGGCGGAAGTAGTCGACCAGTTCAGGCTCGGTCAAGGCCCCCGGGATATTGAGAAGCCGTCGCAGTCCTAGTTTCTCAGGGATTCCGGAAAAAAGTTGCTCAATGGAATCGAGTCCAATCTCGGCGAGCATACTCTGCCGGTCAGCCAGCGAATTCGGGATGTAACGCATGGTCAGAAAGCCTGCCCTCCAGACTGGAGGAGAGCTTATTTTTCTCCCTTCGTGTACTCGTCGTATTCCTTAGCGGACATGAGTCCTGCGGTCTCGTTCTTGCGCAGCAGCCGGATCCGGATCATCCATCCGCTCCCATAAGGATCCTGATTGATTTTTTCAGGTGCGGTTGCAAGCTCTTGGTTCACTTCGCCGACTTCACCAGAAACTGGAATAAATAACTCGGATACGGCCTTTACGGACTCCACGTTTCCAAACGCTTCGCTGAGGTCGAATCTGTCACCGACCTTCGGCAATTCCACATAAACGATGTCCCCTAACTCCTTTTGGGCGTGATCTGTGATACCAATAGTTCCGATTTCTCCGTTAATTCGCAGCCATTCGTGCTCTTTGGTGTAAAGCAAATCATCTGGGCTCATGCGCTATCCCTCTCTCTCCGTTTGTAAAAAGGCGTTGGCACGACCTGCGCATCGCACAACCGGTCGCGGATTGAAACATGAAACCTGGTTCCGATCGATGCGTAGTCCACCGGAAGGTAAGCCAGGCCGATATTCTTTTTGAGAGTAATCGAAGGTGATCCACTGGTTACGTGGCCGACTGTCTGTTGATCAATGACAACCGGGTAGTGGTCGCGCGCGATCTCGCGTCCCAGCATTTCGAAGCCGACCAGCTTGCGTTTCACGCCCTCCTGTTTTTGTCGTAGCAGGGCGTCGCGGCCAATGAATTCTCCTTTACCGAGCTTTACGATCCACCCGAGCCCCGCTTCAAGCAGCGTGGTTGTTCCATCCATATCGTTGCCGTACAGAAGCAACTTTCCTTCGAGACGAAGCGTGTTGCGGGCTCCCAGTCCCGCGGGAAGCAGACCCAAAGGCGCGCCCGTTTCGGATATCGCATCCCAGATGGATTCGGAATGTTCAGCAGAAAAATAGAGCTCAAAACCGTCCTCACCAGTGTATCCAGTGCGGGACACAATTGCATCGGCATCGAGCACCTTGCCGTGAGTGAAATGGTACTGGGGGATGCCGTCGAGCTTCGCTTTCATCAATGATTCCAAGATGTCAATCGATCTTGGCCCCTGAACCGCGAGCAGCGTGACACGGTCACTGATATCTTCAATGGCTGCATTGAACCGGTTGTGGGATTCAATCCAGCCGAAATCCTTGACGGTATTGGCCGCGTTCACGACCAGCATGAAGTGTTCGGAATTGTGGCGGTAGACGAGCAAGTCGTCGACAACGGTGCCTAGCGGGTATGCCATTGCAGAGTACTGCGCCTGTCCATCAATCAGCTTTCCCGCATCGTTTGTAGTAACGAACTGAATTAGGTCGAGCGCCTGCGGACCGAGGACCTCGAACTCGCCCATGTGGCTTACATCGAACAAGCCGGCTGCGGTCCGCACAGCCGTGTGTTCTTTAGCAATACCGCTATACTCGACCGGCATTTCCCATCCGCCAAACGCAATCAAGCGTGCACCGAGCCGCTTGTGGACCGGGTAAAGCGGAGTTCTTTTGTAATCCGTCACAAGGATGTCCTTGTTTAGTAGCGTCGGCCGGTTTTGGCACTCGTTCCAAAACGTACGGCGCAGACGGGGCTGTCGTTCAGACGAATCCTTTCAGAGGCATACCTGAGACATTCTACGGGACCGACCACCCCGTCAGCGCCAACTTTGGTTGCTTCGCAGCATTTTTCATGATCGCGCAGCCACCCCGGGGGAATACTTTCCGGCAAAGGCGCGGCTGTACTTGGGTATTAGCCGGTTCCCCCACGCCCCGCGTCTAAGGTTTTGGGGTGTAGCTTTACGCTAGCGGCGGTCATGACCCGCCGCTACAGTACAGCATAACGGGTGAAACGTGCCTGAAGAAGACTTTGGAATCTTGGAACACAATAAGCAGTGCGCGCCGACTGCAATCCTATCTACGCTTCCGAGTCTGCTTTTGTGGTCCATTGACAAGTACCGCAAACCCGACGCCTTCAGATTCAAAGGAAACGGCCGGTGGTTGGACGTGTCCACGGACGACTTCGTCCTGCGGGTCAAGGAACTGTTCTTTGGCTTGAAGGCCCTTGGTTTAAGACCCGCCGACCGGGTGGCGATCATTTCTGAAAACCGCGTGGAATGGGCAGTTGCCGATTATGCCGCGCAGTCGGCGGGCGCGAGCACCGTTCCGATCTATCCAACGCTTTCGGCCCATCAAATTGGTTTTCTTCTGAAAGATTCCGAACCATCCGTGGTTTTCGTTTCGACCGCCTCACTGCTTGGAAAAGTCCAGGCCGCGCAGGGCAGTTCGTCAATCCGCTATGTTGTTGCCTTTGATAGTGGCATTTATCAGCCCGGGGTTATGCGGCTGGACAGGCTATACGATATGGGGCGTCCGTTTACCTACGACTGTCCGGGTGATTTCCAGCGAAGCATTCTGTCCGTGGATCCCGCCAGCGTCGCGACGATCATCTACACTTCGGGTACCACCGGTGTTCCGAAAGGTGCAATGCTCACGCACCGGAATCTGATATCGAACATCCTGGCGACAAGCGAAGTGCTGCCTCTGACTTCCAGCGACGTCAGCCTGTCGTTCTTACCTTTGTCCCACATTCTCCAACGGCACGTGGACTACGCTTCACTGTATGCCGGAACCACGATCGTATACGCCGAAAGTGTGACTTCCGTTGCCGAGGACATGATGGAAGTCCGTCCCACGTTCTGCGCCGGGGTTCCACGATTCTTTGAAAAAGTCTATGCACGGATCAGGTCGGAAACCGGCCGCGCCACGCTTGTCCGCCGGACAATTTTCGAAAAGGCAGTCCAGATTGGTAAGGACGCTCTGCGAAAAGGTCGCTCGTCACTAGCGTATCGGGCCGCAGATCGTGCAGTCTTTCAAAAGATTCGAGAGCGACTTGGCGGCCGGATTCGTTTCTTCATATCAGGCGGCGCAGCGCTGGAGAAGGAAATCGCTGAGTTTTTCCACGCCGTTGGCTTGCCGATCTTCGAAGGATATGGGCTGACGGAAACCTCCCCTGTCATCACGCTCAACGGGCCCGCCGCCTCGCGCATCGGCACTGTGGGCAGGCCTGTGGGTGATGTCCAGGTCCAAATTGCAGGCGACGGTGAGGTTCTGGTTCGCGGCTCGAACGTGATGACGGGATATTACGGGATGGACCGTGAAACGACAGAAGCGCTACGTGGAGGGTGGTTTCATACGGGCGATATCGGGGAACTCGACCCGGAGGGGTACCTGAAAATCACCGATCGGAAGAAAGACCTTATTGTCACCTCCAGCGGTAAAAATGTTGCGCCGCAACCCATCGAAAACCGCCTGAAGCTGAGCCCCTACTTTGACAACGTAGTGGTAATTGGCGATGGAAGAAAGTTCATATCGGCGCTGATCGTGCCCAATCACGGCATGCTCGCCGCGTATGCCCGCGCTCACGGTATAAGCTTCGAGCAGCCGGCCGAACTGATCCGCAAGCGGGAGATCTACGATCTGGCAATGAACGAAATCGAGCGGCAAACACAGGACCTCTCGCCATTCGAGAAGGTGAAGAAAATCGCTTTCATCGAGGGCCAATTCACGATCGAGAGTGGCGAGTTGACACCGACCCTGAAGGTCCGCCGTTCCCTCATCGAAGTGAAATATGTGGAACTCATCGACCAGCTTTACTCGGGCTAAGGGAAAAACACGTTCTGAAGCTCGCGGCTACAGGAATGTCCTCCGCTCTCCGAGACACCCATTTCACTGCAGGCTGTGTTAAAATTCCGCCCCGCTAGGTCTTTCATTATCTTTAAGGAGTTTCTTTCGATGAGACGCTACACACAATCGGCTGTTGCGATGATGCTACTGTGCTTCATCGCCGGTTGCTCTTCCGAAGCCGGTAAGGAGGCCAAGGATCAAGCGAAGGCATCGAGTCCAGCAGTGACCGACGTCACCTTCTTTTCCGGAGCCCGCCTGATTTCCGGGGACGGCACTGCCCCACTTGAGAACGCCAGCTTCATCGTCGAGAACGGAAAGTTCACAACTATCGGGAAGAAGGAGGACGTGAAGCCTCCCAAGGGCTCGGGACGCGTGGATCTTGAAGGCCGGACGGTCATGCCCGTTCTCTTCAATCTTCACGGGCATGCTGGGCTTAACAATGGTGCAAGCTTCAGCCCCAAAAACTACAAACGCGAGTCCGTTTTGGCCGATCTGAACCGGTACGCGTACTACGGAGTTGCCGCCGTCGCGGTGCTGGGTAGCGATGCCGGTGACATCGCGTTTCAGATCCGCGACGAGCAACGTGAAGGCAAGACTGGCGGCGCGCGGCTCTTCACGGCCGGGCGCGGAATTACGGCCAAAGGCGGTTGGCCGTCGGTTCTCGGCGACATCCCGATCCAGGTATCGACGGAAGTTGAAGCCCGCAAGGCTGTGCGCGATCAGGCCGCGAAAAAAGTCGACTTCATCAAGATGTGGGTCGACGACAACATGGGCCGCGTGCCCAAACTGAAGCCGGAAGTTTATCGCGCAATCATCGATGAAGCTCACAAGAACAATGTGCGCGCCGTTGCGCACGTGTTCTATCTGGCAGACGCCAAAGATCTGGTGAAATCTGGAATCGATGGTCTCGTTCACAGCGTCCGGGATCGCGAAGTGGATGACGAGTTGATCTCGATGATGAAAGAGAAGAACGTCTTCCTGGTTCCAACCTTGACCGGCCACGAATCGAAGTTTGTGTATGCCGACAGACCGTCCTGGTTGGGTGAGCAGACCATGCGTGAAATCTATCCCGCTCAACTCTCCGCGTATCTCGCCAACGACGTGGTTGTCAACAGGTTCAAGAGGAATCCCGACCTCGCCCAACTCCGGCAGCAATACAGCACCGCGGAGAAGAACCTGAAAAAGATGGCCGAAGGAGGCGTGCGGGTCGGATTCGGCACCGATAGCGGCTCAGCCGATACCTATCCAGGTTACTTTGAACTCCGGGAATTGGAACTAATGGCCGCTGCCGGCATGTCGCCCATGGATGTCATTAAAGCTGCAACTTCTGTTTCTGCGGGTGTTCTGAAGCTCAATGACATCGGTACTCTGGCTGTTGGAAAGAACGCGGATTTCCTCGTACTGTCGAACAATCCTCTAGAAAAGATGAAGAACGCGAAGGACATCGCGACCATTTATAAAAATGGTGCGGAGATGGATCGCGCTTCATTGATTCAAAACATTTCAATCGATGTTCCAAAGATCACTGAGAAGGACAGACTCGAGGATGCGGAGGCTCAGGCGAAAGCAGCGCGGGAAGCTGCGGAAGCAAAGCTGGACCATTATGGCAAGTTCGTCCTCGGACCCTCTGCAAACGTGCGCTCGATGGCCGTCCCCACCCCCAAAGGCTCGAAGGCCGATGTCAAAACAGGGCCGCCGGATAGAATCACAGTTTCATTTAGAGCTTCTGCAAGCGACTTGCGCGAGTTCTATGCAAAAGCGCTTCCGAAGTACCGTTGGCAGCCCAGCGGCAGTTGTTGGGAGCGGCCACATCCAAGTTCAAACAAAGCCGAGGTGCTGTGCGTAGAAACATCATCGCCGAATACTGCTCTCCTACAGATTACGGAAAAGTAATCGCTGGCAAAGGAGTGGCGTGACGGCAAGAGTCTACGTAACGAGACCGATCTTCGACCAGTGCGTTGAAAGGCTGAAGCACGAGGTTCACGTAGAAGTCAATTCTGATGAGCGCGTGCTCTCGAAGAGCGAGCTGATCTCTCACCTGCGGGAAGCCGACGGAGCGCTAACGCTGCTGACGGACATCATCAACCGCGAAGTGCTTGAGGCTTGTCCGGGGCTCAAAGTCGTGGCCAATTTCGCCGTGGGCTTCAATAACGTCGATATCGAAGCGGCGACCGAGCTTGGCGTGATCGTCACGAACACGCCAGGCGTTTTGACGGAAACGACGGCGGACTTTGCGTGGACCCTGCTCATGGCTGCAGCGCGCCGCGTGGTCGAAGCGGATAGGTTTGCTCGAGCCGGAAAATTCAAAATGTGGGGCCCAAGGATGTTCCTTGGCCATGATGTTTACGGCAAGACTCTTGGGCTTATCGGTCTCGGCCGTATTGGACAGGCCGTTGCACGCCGGGCTTCGGGCTTCAACATGAAGGTCGTCTTTCACGATGCCGAGCCGATCCCAGAACAGGTACTGCAAGACCTGCGTGTCACGCCTGTTCCGCTCGAGGAGTTGCTACGGATTTCCGATTTCATATCGGTGCACGTCCCACTTCTGGCGGAAACCAAACATTTGCTGAGCGACCGGACATTCGCGATGATGAAACCTACCTGCGTTGTCGTCAACACCTCACGAGGTCCGGTCGTCGATGAGAAAGCTCTCGTCCGCGCTCTAAAGAACGGAAAGATCGCCGCCGCCGCCCTCGATGTATTCGAAAGGGAGCCTGAAATCGAGCCGGAATTGTTCGACATCGATAATGTTGTTATCGCGCCGCACATCGCCAGCGCCTCGCACGAAACGCGCCTGAAGATGTGCATGATGGCCGCAGAAAATCTCCTCGCCTCGCTTAAGGGGAATCGTCCTCTGAATCTTGTGAATCCCGAAGTCTGGGGTAAACGTCGTTCATGAACAGACCCGGTTTTGGTTCCATGAACGGGTTGACCGTAACCGTGGATGGTCACGTTAAACCTCCGGCGCTACAAGTTGGTGACACCATTGGCGTTGTTGCTCCCGCAAGCAACATTAAATTAGACATGCTTCGGGAGGGATGCCGGGAACTGGAGAGTCTGGGGTTCAAGACCTACTTCCGGCCCGACATCGTTTCTTCTTATCGCTATCTTGCGGGCCCACGCGAACGCCGGCTCGGTGAATTCCTTGAGATGCTTCGGAGCCCGGACATCCATGCCATCTTCTGCGCTCGCGGCGGCTATGGCAGCGGTCATTTGATTCCGGACATTGATCCCGACGTCATTCGTCAGAACCCGAAGATTGTCAGCGGCGCCAGTGACATCACACTTCTGTTGAATTGGATCGAACGCGCGGGTGTCGTTTCCTTTCATGGACCGATGGTCGCCACGACCATCCGGCAAGGAAACGAAGGCTACGACCGGCAACTGCTACTCGATCTTCTCAGAGGCAAGCAGGCCGTGGCCTTCCCCACGGACGGCACGACGATTCTGCGGCCTGGACACGGGGAAGGACGGCTCGTGGGGGGATGCTTGTCGCTTCTGGTGTCGACCCTGGGAACGAAAAACGAAATCGATACCGAGGACTCGATCCTCATCATTGAGGATGTAGATGCCAAACCCTATCAGATCGATCGCATGGCGACCCATCTGAAACAGGCCGCTAAATTCGAAAGTGTCCGCGGTGTCGTTTTCGGTGAGATGCTGAATTGTCTGCAGCATCCGAATCAAGGCTACACATTGCAAGAAATTCTGCTAGATCTCCTCGGAGAATTTGGCTTTCCCGTCCTGTTCGGGTTCGCCACTGGACATACTTCGCGGCCGAATGTTATCGTCCCGTTCGGTGTGCGCGCGCGTCTGGCGCTGGGCACGTCCGCGAGCTTTGAGCTTTTGGAACCCGCGGTGGTATAGCCGCCTAGAAATCTCTAAATGAACAATCCCAAAAACTTTTACCTCATCGGAATTTGTGGCACGGCCATGGCGTCCCTGGCCGGAATGCTTCGTGAAAGCGGTTATACAGTTTGCGGATCCGACTCGGACGTTTATCCTCCGATGTCGGATTTTCTCGACAGGCTGGGCATTCCAGTCTTTAAAGGCTACAGCGCAGAAAATTTCTCGAAGAGAAAGCCCGATCTGGTTGTCATCGGAAATGCGCTCTCACGTGGGAATGTCGAAATCGAGCACGTTCTGGATTCGGGTCTGCGCTATGCATCGATGGCGGAGACCGTGAAGGAGTTGTTCATACGGGGCAAGAACTCGATCGTTGTGGCAGGAACGCACGGCAAGACGACCACGACTGCCATGCTGGCCTGGATACTGGACGTGGCGGGCCGAAAACCGTCATTTCTTGTCGGTGGCATTGCGGAGAATTTTGGGCGCAGCTTTCAGGTGGCCGATGGGCCGGACTTCGTCATTGAAGGCGACGAATACGACACCGCCTTCTTCGATAAGGGACCCAAGTTTCTGCATTACCTGCCGCGGATCGTTCTTTTGAAAAATATCGAATTTGACCATGCGGATATATACGCCGATCTCGAAGCAATCAAGACGGCGTTTCGCCGTCTCATCAACATCGTCCCGCAGTCGGGTTTGATCGTTGCAGGCGTCGACAGCCCGGTCGTCGGCGAGCTCATCCCGGCCGCCTTTTCACGAGTCGCGACGGCAGGCATCGGGTTGGGCGAGTGGCAGGCAAGGAATATCCGAACGACACCAGACGGTATGGCGTTCGATGTGAGCCGGTCCGATACACTGATTGGCCGGTTCTCCATTCCAATGGCGGGAACTTTCAATGTCCAAAACGCGCTCGGGGCGATCATCGTGGCCGGAGAGCTGAGCATCGAGACCGAATTGACCCAGCGTGCTCTAGCGAGTTTCAAAAGCGTGAAGCGGCGTCTGGAACTTCGTGGTGAGGCGAACGGCGTTCGTGTTTACGACGATTTCGCTCACCATCCAACTGCAGTACTTGAGACGCTGCGCGCGGTCCGCGAGCGTTTTCGGGACCAACGCATTTGGGCAGTATTCGAACCTCGATCCCAGACCAGCCGCAGGCGCATCTTCGAACAGGCTTTCATTGAAGCGTTCGATCCCGCCGATGTGACACTGATCGCGCGAGTCTACGGCTCGGCGAAGATGGATCCGCAGGTGACACTCTCACCGGACAGGGTTATTGAAGGCATTCGACAGCGTGGGAAAGACGCTTACACGTTTGGATCTACTGATGAGATCGTGAACTTTCTGGCGCCACAGGTGCGATCGGGCGATCACGTAGTCATCATGTCCAATGGCGGCTTTGACAACATTCATAACAAACTCCTGGAAAGACTAACAGAGGGTGGTAATGAAAACGGCGCAGCTCGTCTATTCCATCGTGTGTGACGATGTTCGGATCGAGATGGGCAATAAGCTTTCGTTGATGGGATTGTTCGAGAATATCTTCCTGCCTTCATTTCCGTCTGCGCTGCTCAAGTTCGCGGTCGTGAATCATTGGGTCGGCAACGGACAGTTCGAAACGCATGTGAAAATCCTGTCGCCGGATCGAAAGGAGCTTGTGATTTCGAGCCCTTCAAAATTTTCGATTGAAAATAACGGCTACGCGGACAACGTGACTTTCTTCACAAACGTCGGTTTCGAACGCCCGGGCGCGCATATCGTGCAGATTTACATTGATGGTCAGCTCGCGGCCGAGCGGTCACTCTATGTGCATCATGTACCACAACCTCCGAAAACAGTGAATTAGGGAAGTCGAAAAACAGCCGATGTCATGAAGACCGAAAGACTCTATTACAACGACCCATACCTGCTGGAATTCGAAGCCATGGTTCTGGATGTCCGGCCTATCGGGGATAGCTTTGGAGTCATTCTCGACCGGACAGCGTTTTATCCTACTTCAGGCGGCCAACCGAATGACCTCGGCACCATCAACGACGTTCGGCTGCTGGACTGCTTCGAAGACGAGACCAGCGGCGTGGTCATTCACGTCGTTTCTGACCGAATTCCCAGCGGCTTGGCTCGCGGCCGAATCGATTCCACACGCCGGACAGATCACATGCAACAACACTCGGGCCAGCATGTGTTGTCCCAGGCCTTCGTCGAACTCTTCAATTGGCCGACGGCCAGCTTTCATTTGGGCGCCGTTGCCTGCACGATCGACCTGCCAGTGGATTCGATATCGCGCGAGCAGGCCACAAAAGCAGAGGACCTGGCGAATCGCATTGTTCAGGAGAATCGGGTTGCTACGGTGCGATATCTCGCCGAGGAAGACCTTGCCGGGGCGGGGTTGCGCAAGCCTACCGAAAGAACTGGGGAGATCCGCGTGATCGATATCGCTGGTTACGACCGCTCCGCCTGCGGTGGCACGCACGTCCGCGCAACCGGGGAGATCGGACCAATTCTGATCACCGGCATTGAAAGAGCAAAGAAACAAACGCGCGTTGAATTCATCTGCGGCAACCGCGTGGTTCGGTATGCGAGGGAAGCGAATCGCACACTCGAGCGCATTAGCCAAACGGTCTCGGCGCCAGCTCTGGAAACGGCCAACGCCGTTCACGCGCTGTGGGAAGAACACCAGCAGGCCCGCAAGCGACTCCAGGAACTCGAAGCAGAGCTACTGGATCACGAAGCCGCTCAATTTCCGATCCGAGATGGTTTCGCGATTGCCGCCTTCCGAAACCGTGGCATTGATGCGGTGAAATTATTGGCCCTGAAAATCTGCGCACGCCCTTCGACCGTCGTTTTTTTCGCGGATGAAAGTGAAGGCCAACTGCGCGTGGTCTTCGCGAGATCCGCGGACTGCAGCGTGGATGTCTCGACGGTTCTGAAGAAGACTTTGGATCACTTCGGCGGGCGCGGCGGAGGAAGACCAAACCTCGCACAGGGCGGCGGCCTGACGGCCGATAGGGCAGAGACCGTCCTGAAATTCGCCGCAGAGCATTGTAGCGGCGATCTATGACCGCGGGAAGTATACGCATTTGATTGTTGCCGAAGTTGAGGGCTGAAGCGAATTCCCCTCCTTGGGAAAGGAGGGGTGGCTGCGCCCACTAAGAAAATATCGCGAAGCCACCTTATCGGGCGCAGACGGGGTGGTTCGTTCAAGAGAAATTGTTTTGGAGTTGGAACGAACCACCCCGTCCGCGCCTTTCGAAGGAACGGGAATATTTCTTGATGGCGCGTCCACCCCTCCTTTGCAAGGAGGGGAGTTCGTTTCCATGGCTGCGATAAGTTCAGAGTTGGGGATTACCCGACGCAATCAAATGCGTATACTTCCCAGGTCTATGACCGCCGCCACAGTGGTATATTGACCGTTCATTTTTGATGCATCGGAGCGTTTATGAACCGCGAAAGCTTTCGCCAGAACATCCTTGAATTGATCCGCCGTTCCTCAGCCTTTCTGCCACCGGACGTCGAAAACGTCATCAGTCTTCAACGAAAACTGGAAGTGTCTGGATCCAAGGCCAACTTTGCATTGGAGTTAGTAGCTCAGAATATTGGCCTTGCGAAAGCTCGTTCATTGCCCATCTGCCAGGACACCGGTACGATCAACTTTTACTTCGAGACGCCCCGAGGCGTTGACCAACTGGAACTGGAAGATCTTTGCCGGGAGGCGGTTAAAGAAGCTACGGCTCGGGGTTACCTTCGTCAGAATTCGGTCGATAGCGTCGACGGCGTCAACACGGGTGATAATCTGGGTCCCGGCAGTCCGGTGTTTCATTGGGAGCAAACCCGGGATGCACACATTCACGCTCGCTTGATCCTGAAGGGCGGGGGCTGTGAAAACATGAGCGCTCAATACAGCCTGCCGGTGGAGATTCAGGGAAAGCGCGTCGATCGCAATTTGGAAGGAGTCCGCGCCTGTATTCTCGATGCGGTGTGGAAGGCGCAGGGCAAGGGCTGTGGACCCGGCTTTCTTGGCGTTGCGATCGGTGGTGACCGCGCCTCCGGCTATGACTTTGCCAAGCGGCAACTCTTGCGTTTTGTGGACGACACGAACCCGGATCCTCCGCTGGCGGAACTCGAGGCGCGCATCATGAAGGAAGCCAACACGCTGGATATCGGTCCAATGGGATTTTCCGGAAAATTCACAGTCGGGTGCTGCAAGATAGGCAAGCTCAACCGCCTGCCCGCGTCCTTTTTCGTTTCAGTCGCTTACATGTGCTGGGCGTACCGCCGGCGCGGCGTGGTTCTGGATTTGGATGGCGGCGTTGTCGAATGGTTGTATCAAGGACCGCATGAGTTTCAACACGAAGAGAACATGCCGGACTTGACGCTGCCCGCGACCGAAGTGGTGCGACTCCAGACTCCTCTCCAGGAATCCGACATCCGCAGGCTGAACGTCGGTGACGTTGTTCTGCTCGACGGCGTTGTTTTCACGGGCCGCGATGCTGTCCACAAATACCTGAACGACGGTGGTGATCTCGATGTGATCCGCGACGGAGTGATCTACCATTGCGGTCCTGTGGTCCTGAAAGAGAATGGCGAGTATCGAGTGCTTGCAGCGGGTCCAACCACCTCGATTCGGGAAGAGCCTTATCAGGCCGACATCATCAAGCGATTCGGTATCAAAGCCGTGATCGGCAAAGGCGGCATGGGAACCAAAACACAAAAGGCCTGCCAGGATTATGGATGCGTTTATCTCCACGCCATTGGCGGCGCGGCTCAAATCTATGCCCAGTGCGTGCAGCGCGTTCTAAGCGTTCGCCTTGAACAATTCGGCAGTCCCGAAGCGGTTTGGGAGCTTGAAGTCCGGAATTTCCCGGCCGTCGTCACAATTGACAGCCACGGAAATAACCTGCAGCAGGTAGTTACCGAGCGCTCACGTGAGCTTCTGGCAACCACGCTTTAGCTTCAGGTCACTCCGGCTGGCAGCCGGAGTACATAATATCCGAACCAAACTCCAACCTCTGGCCAGATGCTAAAAAGATGGCCGTCGTGAGCTGTCCGGCTGGCTCGAGGGTAAGACGCTCACTGCCATTCAGGTCAGCAAGCGTCACTATGCTCTGCTGTGGCAGATTCAGATAGGTCACCACCAACGGCCCCGAAATCGACCTGCCGATTCCAGTCCGGAAATTCTGGCGATTTTCACACCCGGCCGCCCTGAGCCTGATTTCCGGCATTCGCGTAACCTCCACCAGGGGCACAGTCTGATGAGGGTTGATATCCACCATCGGCGGCGTGTCGGTTGGATTGATGTTCACCTTGAAATAGGGTATGCCTTCCGGGCTTATCTCCGGTGGCCGTTGCGCATAAGGGAGTCCAGAAACACTGCCCGCTGTCGTATATAAGTTCCAGAGCAGCAGTGCGGCGTTTGCACCCAAAAGTATTTTTAAGAGCCGCGACATAAGTATTCCTCCTATCTGTAACTTTTAGTTTTTTAAAAGAGTCTTTAGCCGCGAATGCGCGAATGACGCGAATGGGCCGCCGCTATTGTTGCGATTGGCCACGTCATTAACTGTGCGGCTCATTCGCGTCATTCGCGCAATTCGCGGCCCAGATTTTACCTCTAACCCGCCAGTGCCGAGCGGATCGCTTGGCCGAAACGTTGGGAATCCGGAGGCCCTTCGGCGAGGATGATGTTGTTGTGGATGATCAGAGTTTGTTTAACGTACTTTGCGCCGGCATCCTTCAGCTCCTGGATAGCTTGTGGAAGGAAGTATACTGTGGCCTCGCGGTCGGCGAGCAGCTTCGCCTTGGCGAGTACGACCGTCGACAGGCAGATAGCGGCGACGATTTTGCCAGCGCCGGACATGGCCGTTGCGAATTCCTGAAGCTTTTTATCGTTCCAGAAGAAATCCGGCACCGAAGAGCCACCGCAGATTACCAGTGCGGCGTAATCGTCAACTTTGGCGTCGGCAATCGCGATGTCGGCCTGCACAGAGCCTCCCCTCATGCCGCGGCAGACGCGCGCTACCGTCGAGGCGATCACCACGTTCGCGCCTTCCTCCTCGAGGATTTTCTTGGGTTCGAAAAATTCTTCATCCCTGAACTGGGTATACGGAATCACCATTAGAACTTTTTTGCCGTCAAGCTTCATTTAGGCACTCCAGAACTGAGATCGGTTCGGCATTATAGCCTGCAGCCTGATAGAATGCTTACTGATGATTAACCTAAAGAGTGGAAAAGAAATCGAAATCATGAAGGGCGCCAGCAAGATTGTTGCTGAAATCTTGCTGGAACTGCGGGAAAGAGTTCGAGAGGGAGCAACGACTGCCGACCTGGATCGAATTGCTGAAGAGCTGACGCTGAAGAAGAAGGCCAGGCCGGCATTCAAAGGTTACCGGGGCTTTCCGGCGAGCATATGCATTTCCATCAATGAAGAGGTCGTTCACGGCATTCCCTCGACGAGACGTGTCTTGAAGTTCGGCGATGTGGTCGGCCTCGACTTCGGCGTTATCTACGATGGCTATTACGGCGACTCCGCCATGACCGTGCCGATCGGCGATATCTCGCCTGAACTGGAGCAGCTTTTGAAAATTACGGAGCAGTGCTTATATAGAGGAATCGAGCAGGCTCTTCCTGGAAATTACATTTCCGACATCTCGGCCGCGGTTCAAAGGCTTGCGGAAGCCAACCACTACGGCATCGTGCGCGAATTCTGCGGTCATGGAATCGGCCGGTCGCTGCATGAAGATCCTCCGGTGCTCAACTACGTCCAAAATGGAAAGGGTCCGAAAATCAAGCCCGGACTTGTCCTCGCCATTGAACCGATGATCAACATGGGTACAGAGAAAGTGAAAGTACTCCAGGATGGATGGACCGTCGTCACGTCTGACGGAAAGCCTTCTGCTCATTTTGAGCACACCATTGCTGTCACCTCAGACGGACCGATAATCCTGACCAGAGTGTAAACAAATTCACGTTTTTAGCGTCGGGCCCACCGGCCAGCCGTAGTTGGTATACGGCCTCCGGAAGTCTCGGTGAATGGTATTGGCCGGCCCCCATGCTTTCAAATTACTTTGAAGGCCCGTAGTAACCGTGGCGGTAAGTCGCGTTGAACTTGGGGAAGGCGATTTTGGCAGAGGCACCCGGCAGTCGGATGATATCAACGCGGACAGAACGCCACGAACCATCGAGATCGGACTTCGCGGGGAAATAGCCCAGCGTGTACTGCTCGCGAAGATCGCGAGCCACGCGCTCCATGGCCGAGCGGGCGTCATCCACGTTCTGAGGAAAATACGCGCGCCCTCCACTGGCTTCCGCGATGTGGATTAGGGAATCCTCCGCTTTCTCTCCACCCGATTGACTCAGCAGCCCGACCGTATATACAGCGACCCGGGAGCGCTTCGTCGCCTCTATGGCCTCTTCCATAGTGTGGTGACTGGAGTTGTCGATGCCGTCCGTTACCAGAAGAATCGCTTTCTTCATGTGCTTCGCCTGCGCCATGTGGTCCAGGGCGAGAATCAGCGCGTCGTAAATAGCCGTCTGGCCAAAAGGCTGGACACCAGCCAAAGTGTCTTCCAAATCCGATATGCTGGCCGTGAAGTCCCGCTCAAGCCGTGCGGTATCGTCGAAGTGGACGATGAAAGTCTCGTCTTCCGCGTTGCCCTTCCGGACAAAAGAGACCGCCGCCGCATCCAACCGCTGTTTGCGAGGTTCGATGCTTCGGCTATTGTCGATCACTAACCCAAGGCTTAGCGGAATGTCTTCGTGCTTAAAAACTGAAATGTCTTGCTGGACGCCGTCCTCGAACAGTTGGAAGTTTTCCTTGCTTAGATTTCCGACCGGACGATCCTTGTCATCCCGCACATTGACATGCACCTCAACAAGGTTGACGTCAACATTGAGTTTGAAAACGGGATCCTGCGCCCAAGCGGGGGCCGCCAAGAGAAAGGAGAACGTGAGGCAAAGCAGTTTCATCGTCCCTAATCTAATACGGGGGCACATTGTAAAGAAAGGTTTCATCGCTGCACACTTGTTTTCTTGTGTTTTCGCCACTCGATAATAGACGGCAGAATGGACAAGAAGACAACAACAGCAATGACAAGATGCAGGTACCGCTCGATCCCGGGGATCGTGCGCCCCAGGCCGAATCCCAAGAGGCTGGTGCTCAAAACCCAGAGCGCGCCACCCATGATGTTGTAAGTGACAAACCGCCTGTAATTCATTCGCGCTGCGCCGGCAACCGCAGGTACAAAAGTGCGGACGATTGGAACGAACCTGGCGAGTACGATCGTCTTGGAACCATACTTTTCATAGAAGGTATGGGCGCGTTCCAAGTGAACGCGGAACTTTTCATAGCGTTGAACCAGCGCCCGGCCGGCGCGCCTTCCGATCACATAGCCCGTCTGATCGCCTATAATGGCGGCCACACACGCGCACGGAATCAACCATCGAATGTCGAGTACGCCGGCTGCTGCAAGTATGCCGGCGGTCACGAGTAACGAATCTCCAGGCAGGAAAAATCCGAAAAAGAGTCCGGTCTCCACAAAAACGATGGTGGTAATGCCAACAATCCCGCCCCATTGGATGAGTGCCCGAACGTCCAGCAGACTTTGAAGTAGTTCCATCCGGTAATTCGCGTCATCCTCAGGTGAGCAGACTCTGAGGAGAACCACGGATGCGCAGACTACACGCAAGGTCAGCGTCGTCTGCGCAATCCGCGGCTAATTGACACCCGCTGTAGCCAAATGCTCTAATCAGCTCTGACTATCGGGGCGGTTAGCTCAGTTGGGAGAGCGCGGCGTTCGCAACGCCGAGGCCGAGGGTTCGAATCCCTTACCGTCCACTCACTCAGCGGAGGCGCTGAGGGGCCGGCGGGCCATCCATGGCTGCGTCCAAACCCATCCATGGGGACGCGGGTTTTCAGCTATTAGGCTGTTCGGATGAGTTTCTGCAGCCTGTTCTTGCCGTCCTCAACGTATTCCTTCACGTTATCGATCATCACCATCACTTGCTCGTAGCCGTCGCTGATCTGCTCCCGAAGGTCGTTTTGCAGGTCATCGATTTGATCGACCGTCTTTTTTGAAAACTTCCGAATGTCTCTGCGGGTCTGCGCGCCCGATTTGGGTGCGTATAGGAGTGCGACAGCCGCGCCCACCGCCGCACCAGTCACCAAAAAACCAGCCATTTGTCTTTTTGAAAAGTGTCCCATTTCTAACCTCCAAAAAGCTTCCAAATTCAGCATAGCACCGTAGCCAATGTATGCGAGAATTTGCGCATCATGAAACAGCCAGGTAGCAAGCCGACCTACACGTGGTGGATTCTTGCGCTCACCGGGTTTTTAGTCGCAGCGGTCGTTTACGGTGTTCAGCGAGGTGGGGTGCCCACGAGGAATTCACCCTTTAGTGAACAGAGAGCGGCGGACGACCTCCGCACGTTGGTAGGCCTTGGTCCACGGCCTGCAGCTAGTGAAGCGATTGCCAAAGCGCGCAGCTATATTGTTGCGGAACTGGAAAAGGCCGGTCTGAAGCCTCAACTCGACGAATTTGAAGCTCGCACGCCTCGGGGGCTTCGGAAGATGGTCAATATCCGTGCAGTTCGCCGTGGCTCAAAGCCGGCGCTCATTGCGCTGACCGGTCACTACGACACCAAGATCTTCGATTTCAGTTTCGTTGGCGCCAACGATGGCGGCTCCAGTGCGGCGTGGCTCTTGGAAATGGCGCGAAGCACAGCGAGTTTGAGACTCGAAAACACGCTCGAATTCGTCTTCTTCGATGGCGAGGAGGCGGTCCTCGAGTGGACAGACCAGGATAGTGTTTACGGCAGCCGTTACGATGTCGATCGCCGATATCGTGGCGGTGTTTTACGGGATCTGAAGGCGCTGATTCTTGTCGATATGATCGGGGATAAGGATCTCAATATCAAAAAAGAGACGCAATCGACAACCTGGCTAAAGAACATCCTCTGGAATACGTCTCAATCTCTTGGCTACACAAAGGAGTTTCCCAACGATGACCAGGAAATCTCCGACGACCATGTGCCGTATTTGAAAGCCGGAATTCCAGCCGTCGATCTTATCGATTTCGATTATCCGTACTGGCACACAGCCGCCGATACGCTCGATAAAACCAGCGGCCGCAGCTTGAAGACCGTCGGCGATGTCGTCTATTTCAGCTTGCCGCAAATCGACCGACGAGTCAGCCAGGCGAAGTAAAGACGCCAGAACGCCCTACAACGGGCGCATCACTCGTCCGTGTCCCTCTTCCGCTTTTTACCAAACACAAAGGCGACAACCACGCCCAACAGGTACAAAAGGATCATGGGAAGGGCCATCATCATCATGTTCGGGATGTCCGTGGTCGGTGTAATCACAGCCGCAACGATAGCGGCGATCAAGATGGCGTATCGCGTGTTCCGTAATAGGAAACTGCCGCTGACGAGCCCCATTCGGGACAGGACAAAGATGACGGCAGGTATTTCGAAGATCACCGCGAGTCCAAGCTCGACCATGATGAAGAGGTCGAAATACTCGGTGGCGCTGATGATCATCGTTAAACCCATGTTGCGGCCCCAATCAATCAAGAACTGGAGGGCAAACGGAAACGCGACCCAATACCCAAACAAGCCACCCATGATGAACAGTATCGAGGAGGAAAAGATGAACGGAAGCGCATAGCGGCGTTCGTGTTTATAGAGACCGGGTGCGATAAAAAGCCAAACCTGCGCCAGGATGAAGGGCGCCGCGAGGAAAACAGCAGCCAGGAAAGCGAGCTTCAGCTCGAGGTTGAAACCCTCCGTGGGTTTCGACATGTTGAGCTGCACGCCCCTAGCAACGATGGGTCTCGAAATAATCTTGAACAGAGGGTCTGCAAACGCCCAGCACACGAGTAGCGCGACACCAACAGCGATCAGACTATTGATGATGCGCTTACGCAGTTCCTCAAGGTGGTCGAGGAACGACATCTGACCATGTAGTTCTTCTTGATCTTCCTGGCCTTCTTTTTGCGGATCTGTATCAACGGCCATTACACTTTTTCTTTCGGAGCCGTCTCAGCAGGTTGCGTGGATTGTTGCGAAGATTCCGGCGTGGAGTTGTGAGTAGCCTCGAGGCTCGCATTAATGTCGCGGGCCGTTTCTTCGAGATCTCTGTGGATGTCCTTTGTGGCTTCTTTGAAAGGCTCCTCGACGTCCTTCATATGGTCTTCCCAACTGGACTTGAGGTCTTCGGTAGCACGCTTGAATTCTCTCAGGCCTTTGCCGAGAGATTTTCCGAGCTCCGGAAGCTTCCGGGGTCCGAAAACCAGAAGCGCGATAAGAAAGATAACGAAAAGTTCTTGAAACCCTAGCTGACCCATCGATCCTCCCACGTAGCCGCAGGCCCCGCTCTTGGTTTGTCGAGAGCCCGGCTACGAGATGAATAATCATAGCACCACTCGGAAAAGCCCGGCTTCACTTTCTCAAGCGACGTGAAGCGTTTCTGGACGTCTGAAGCAGTAGGGAAGGCCAGAATTCCCGAAAACCCATTAGGCCTTCTGTTATAATGCTTCGACTTCTTTGAATGAAAGGGAGATGACTCATGAAACTACGACCGTCGAGAGCGATTTTTTGCCTGGTCCTGGTCCTGATGGTCTCGACAGTGCTTGGCGGACTGTTCGGCGGCCAGGTTCGGGCCACGACCAAGGGGGAGGAGGACGTTGATAACTCCCTGAAGCTCTTCTCCAACTTGTTGGGACTAGTTGAAGGGAACTACGCTACCGAGGTGGATTCCGACAAGGCCGTGTACGGAGCAATTGACGGTATGCTTCGGACACTCGATCCGCACTCTAAATTTTTTGATCCCAAAGCTTTCTCCTCGTTACGGGAAGACCAGCGCGGCAAGTATTACGGCCTGGGTATAACGGTTACGACTCGATTTGGAAAAGTGACGGTCGTCTCTCCGCCATTCCTTGGATCGCCGGCCGAAAAGGTGGGTCTCCGTGTTGGCGATGTGATTAGTCACGTTAACGGCGAACCCACACAGGGAATGGATTTGAACGAAGTCGTCTCCAAGCTGAAGGGCCCCCGCGGCACTTCTGTCAAGATCCGCGTGGTGCGCCCGGGCACTGAAGAAGCGATCGAGATGAGTGTCATTCGCGACGAGATTGCGAAATTTACTATCAGTAATGCGTTCATGCTTCGTCAGCGAGTCGGCTACATCAAGCTCGACAGCTTCGCCGAAACCACCGGCGCGGAACTGCGCGACGCTCTGCGAAAGCTCGATTACAAGAACCTCGACGGTCTTGTCTTCGATCTCCGCAATAATCCGGGAGGACTGCTCCAGGAAGCTATAGAAGTTTGCGAAACCTTTCTCGACAAAGGACAGATGATCGTTGAAACACGCGGGCGCACGAAAGGATCGAACAAACCGTACGCGTCTCAAAAGCTGAACGCGGAAAACCATTTTCCGCTCGTGGTTTTGATTAACGCCCAGAGCGCAAGCGCCTCCGAAATTGTTGCGGGCGCGATTCAGGATCACGACCGGGGCTTGATCGTCGGACAGACCAGCTTTGGAAAAGGTCTGGTACAGTCGGTATACCCGTTGAGCAAGAACGCCGGTCTTGCGCTAACAACGCAGAAGTGGTACACGCCGAGCGGCCGGTTGATTCAGCGCGATTACTCGCAGATCTCGCAGTTCGACTATTACAATCACCGGGAAACCACTCCAGCCAAGCACGATGACATCAAGCACTCCGACGTCGGCCGCTTGGTCTATGGTGGCGGAGGAATCACTCCGGACTACCTTGTGGAAGAGCCGAAGTCGAACAGCTTCCAGACGCTGATGGTGAGCCGTTTCGCCTTCTACACATTCGTCCGGGATTTCTTGGCAAAGCATCCTCCTATCGATTCGTCGTTCCAGGTTTCCGACGCTCTTCTGGGCGAGTTCAAGCAACACCTCACGAAGCGCGGAATTCAGTTCAGCGAGAAGGATTTTCAAGACAACAGGGACTACTTGAAACGGCTGATCCGCTACGAAGTGGTCTACAACAGGTTCGGTGTCTCGGAGGCCGCGCGCGTTCTGCTCGAAGGCGATCCTCAGGTTCTGAAAGCGATCGACCTCATTCCGGAAGCAAGGGACCTGGCAAGCAAAGCACGGCGGCAAATCGCCGACCGGAAGTAAGTAAAAGCGGACAGAGGCATTAGAATGGGGTCGTAGCTGTAGCTGCGGCCCCATTTTCTTTGTATATGCAATCCATTCAGGTTCGATTGGCCCATGCCGCGTATGAAATCATCGTTGGGGTGGGTGTCTTCGAGAAGCTGGAAGAGCATCTCCGGAGAGCGGGACTCGGCGGGCCGTTTCTGATTGTTTCCCAGCCCCGGATTTTCAGGGCGGTTGGGAAGGATTTGAGCAAGAAATTTCCCATCGTCCTGATTCCCGATGGTGAGCGCGCCAAAACACTCACTACAGTCTCGCGGCTTCTCGACCGCATGGTGGAACTCAAACTGATGCGCCAGTCGACGGTGATAGCGGTGGGTGGGGGTGTGGTTGGCGATGTGGCAGGCTTTGCCGCTTCGATTTACATGCGAGGCATTGCGGTGGTTCAAGTCCCAACGACTCTCTTGGCTCAGGTGGATTCGAGCATCGGTGGCAAAACGGGTGTGAACCACCGAGTGGCCAAAAACCTCATCGGAAGTTTTTATCAGCCGCGGCTCGTCCTATCCGACCCGCTTGTCCTGAAGAAGCTGCCCGATCGAGAATATGCGAGCGGGCTATACGAAGCGCTCAAGTATGGCATCATCCGCGACGCTACTCTTTTTGAAGACTTCGAACGAGATGTGGCGACGTTTCTGAAGCGAGACCCGGAAGCCATCGAACGGCTCGTCGCGAAATGTGCCGCAATCAAAGCGCAGGTTGTTATGTCCGATGAGAAAGAAAACGACATCCGGCGGGTTCTCAATCTTGGTCACACTGTGGGGCACGGCCTCGAAGCGGCGGCGAAATACCAACGGATCAAACACGGCGAAGCCGTCGGCTATGGGATGATCGCGGCTGCTCGGATCAGTACTGCCCTGGAAAAACTGGCGCTGGCGGATCGAGAGCGCATCGAGGCGGCGATCAGATCCATAGGCCGATTACCGGCGCTGAACGGACTAAAAAGCAAGTTTATTCTGGACGCTTTGCAGCATGATAAGAAGATACGCGATGGAGCGGTCCATTTCATTTTGCCCCGTGAGATTGGATGCGTCGAGATTACACCGGGGGTGCCGCTCAATATCGTTCGCGACGTGGTGAAGGGAATCCTGGATGAAGCAAAGAGAGTACCAGGGCCCGGATAGCCGGGCCGTCCAGCAGATGTTTGCCCGCATCGCTCACCGCTACGACTTCCTCAATCATTTTCTTTCCGCCTCCATTGACCGCCACTGGCGCGAGGCCGCTGTAAACAAACTTCGTGAGCTTGTCGTCTCCGTGTCCCCGTCCATGTTGTGTCTCGACGTGTGCAGCGGAACCGGTGATCTAGCGGTCGCATTGCATCGAGGGCTGAAGAGTCGCGTTGTCGCCTTGGACTTTTGTCACCCCATGCTGACGCGGGCGAATGCAAAAATGAAGGCAGCCGCAGTCGCCCCGAGCATCCAAAATATCGAGGGCGACACGCTGGAACTGCCGTTCGCAGACCGATCCTTCGATGCCGTTACGATTGCATTCGGTTTGCGTAACCTCGAAGACTTTCGCCGCGGGCTGCAGGAAATGCACCGGGTGCTAAAGCCTGGCGGCGCATTGGTGATCCTCGAGTTCTCAAGGCCAGTTGTGCCGGTCCTCAAGCATATATTCAATTTTTATTTCAGGTGCATTCTTCCAAAGCTGGGCGCGGCGATATCCGGTGATGGAATTGCGTATCAATACCTGCCGGATTCGGTGTGGAAGTTTCCCACGCAGGTGGAACTAGCGGCTGTGATGCGTGCGGTCGGGTTTCAGCAAGTGGATTACGTGAATTTAACTGGCGGCGTGGCCACCCTTCATTCGGCTATTCTAGCTCGTACTCCTTAATTTTGTTCAGCAGCGTTTTATACGAGACGGCGAGCATTTCAGCCGCCTGGGTCTTGTTCCAATTGCTGAGATCGAGGGCCTGTTTGATCTTCACTTTTTCGGCCGCGCGGCTGGCGCGACTCGAAACGTCCGTGAGGGAGCCCGTGAGATCGAGCAAGTGAATAAAGTCCTCCGACTGCTTTCGTTGTTCAAAGGCAAAGTTCAAGTCCTCCCGCTGGATCATTTTTCCGTCACAGAGGATGATTGAGCGTTCGATCGTATTCTGTAGCTCGCGAACATTTCCGGGCCACGAATACTCCTCGAGGGCGCGGGCAGCTTCTGGAGTAAGCTGCAATCCCTGCCGGTGCAATTCCCTCGAAAACTTGTCAACGAAGAACTGAGCGAGCAGGCGGACATCGGAGATGCGTTCGCGTAGCGGAGGAATTAGAATCGGGATGACCGAGAGTCTAAAGAAAAGGTCTTCACGAAACTCCTTCTTCGACACCAGTTCTTGAAGGTTCCGATTCGTGGCGGCCACCACCCGGGTGTTGACTTTAATAGTCTCCAACCCACCGATTCTTTCGAAACACTGCTCCTCGATCACGCGCAGCACTTTCGCCTGTACGGACATGTGCAATTCCCCGATCTCGTCGAGAAAGATCGTTCCTAGATCCGCCAGTTCGAACTTTCCGATCTTTCGGGCGAAAGCCCCGGTGTAGGAGCCTTTTTCGTGGCCGAAGAGTTCATTCTCGATCAGGGTTTGAGGAATCGCAGCGCAATTCACCGTGACAAACGGTTTGTCGCGTCTTGTACTCAGCTGGTGAATGGCACGAGAGAAGACTTCCTTGCCGGTGCCACTCTCCCCTGTCAATAGAACAGTAGCATCGGTAGGGGCGACGAGCTGAATGTTGTGGCTGACGGTTTGCATTGCCGGGCTGTCACCGATGATCTTCGGGATGCCATACCTCCGCTGGAATTCTTCTTTGAGAAGCATGTTTTCCAGCAAGAGACGCCGCTGTTGCAGCGCGCGCTCGATCAACAGCAGAAGATGTGAGATATCGACCGGTTTGGGCACAAAATCAAAGGCGCCTTGTTTCATCGCTTCGACCGCCTCTTCGATGGTGCCGTAGGCGGTCATGAGCATTACCGGTATCGTTGCGTCGATTTCTTTTTGGATCTTCAGGATGTCGAGACCTGAAAGAGTTGGCAACCGGAGGTCGGTAAGGATCAGCTGATAAGGCTGTTTTCGAATCTTTTCCGCGGCAATGTTTCCATCCGCAGCCTCCTCGACCTGATACCCCGCCTTCTTGATCGCTGTGGACAGCATCTGCCGCAGGCTGTCCTTGTCTTCAATGAGGAGGATTTTCACTCTGCTGCTCCCACTTTTTATGCCCAGCATGATACTCGATACCGGCATGAACAGCAGAGAGTCTTCTGTCACTTTATACAGTTCTCCTCAATCGTAAAGGATTAAGCACCTAGCGTTCCCCAATTGAAATTGCTGAAAACGCAAACAAGTCCTCCGGGCCGGTGAGTCTGGGGCGTCACGAAACGTTACGGTATGGGTTAATGCACTCTCACATTTCTGGGAATAGTCCGAAAGGAAAGAGGATAGGTGGACGTGCGGCCAGTACTGAGGACCCCCGCAGTCTCCGCCACGATCCGGACATCAACTCGCGCGATGGATCGGCGGTTAGCCAATGAACTCGGGATCACCACGTTGTTGTACCTGTCGTAATAGGTGAAGCTTAGAAATCGCAAATTTCTCCCGATCTCGCTGGCTGCGGACCACGTTGGACTGATCTCGTTCGTCATATTCGTTGCCGTCGCGCGTTTGATCGTAGTACCGCTGAGGTAGAACGACACCACCTCCTCCAGCGAAACCGTAGGAGGTTTGGTGAACCGGATCACATCGTCGCCGCTTCCCAGAATGGAATCAGAGCCGGCAGACCGGCCGCCATCGCCTCCCTGCCGTGGCGTCAGAGTCAGGGCATTGACGCTGACGTTGGTGAGTTCCGCGCGGATCCATGTCCACATGGAGCCGTTTGTCGGGCCCCAAACATAAATGAACCTACCCTGAGGAATCGGCGTCCCCAACGTGCTCGAGAACAGCGAACTGTCGCCGACGGTCAATATGCGCGGCGTGCCAAGTGTGAAATCGATCGGAACAGATGTTGTCACGCTGGTTTCGGCATTGGACGACCCCGCGCGGAAGTCAATGCGGTTACTGGTCGACGAGGACAGAAAAACAGCTACACTCTCGCTATCCGCATTATCAAATGTCGAAGCGTAGACAGGCACGCCCTGACCGGCTATACGCAACTCATCCGCGAGCTGCGATGCGACAACGCGGGCGGTCTGCCGCATTTCGATCTCAATGTTGTGGTCGCGAAAAACCCGCTCGTTGGAGTGAAAGAGCCCAAACACGGTCATGCTGATGGTCAATGTGATCATTAGCGCCGCCAGCAATTCAGCTAACGAAAAGCCTTTCGAAAATTGAGGCATATTAAAAAGTGCTCGCAACCACTGTTGTGGCCCGAATCAGTTCGAAGCCTCGCCGCGTCATGCCAGCCTTAAGCGCGTATACGGCGATTGTGACACTCCGAGGCGCCGTAGCGGAGACTTGCCACAGGCGGATGAATGGCGCACTAGTGTCCGTAGTGGTGCTGTTCAACACTCCGGCATCGTCGATCTTGACGTAGTCGAAATAACCCCCGGCGGGAAACGTCAAATTCAAACTGCCGCCTGGGACCCAAACGCTGTCGCTAATCGGCGCAGATTTGAACTGCTCCATCTTTTCGTAGAGCAATGCCGTGGCGACCGTCCTTAGCTGATTATGGAGACTCGTATTGGCGCTGTAAGAAAAAATAGCGGCGATGGCGACAAGCCCTGACGCCAGGACAAGTGTCGTGATCAACGTTTCGATCAGTGTGAAGCCAAGGTCGCTGCGCATATCTTCACCGAACGGTGAAGGCACACGATTGTCCACCAGGAGTGCCCGCGGATCAGTGGGATTACAAGACCTAATCCGAGTTATCCGCAGAATCCGCGGTTAATTAGTCGCAGGTCGCGCGTTTTCCTTGGGAAGAGTGACAGTGAAGCGAGTGCCTTTACCTTCGGTGCTTTGCACTTCAATTCGGCCGTTGTGCGCAACCAGAATCTTCTGTACTAGTGCCAAGCCGAGGCCGGTGCCCTGGGTCTTCGTCGTGAAAAAAGGAAAAAAGATTTTCGAAATCAGATGGCTGGGTATACCGCGGCCGTTATCCTCGACAATGACGCGGATGTGATCTCGATCCTGCGGCGCGTCAACCAGGACCGAAACGGTGCCCTTTCCGTCGAGCGCTTCAGTTGCGTTGATCAGCAGATTGAGAAAGGACTGACGGATGAGCGTCGCATCACAGGGCACCAGCGCGTCGCCCGACGCGGCGAACTGAACGTCGTAATCACCGGGCCTCAAGTTCTTGACGTCACCGATCACGGTCTTCAGAAGCTCGACGAGGTCGACCTCATAGATAGACGCCATCACCGGCCTGGCAAAATTCAGGAAGTCGGTGATCATATTGGATAGGGCCTGCGATTCCTTGTGAATCTCCTTCGCGTAGCTCTGCAACGTATCGACATCGGTCTCGACTTTGGACATCTGCGCATATCCGAGTATCGTTGCAATGGAGTTCTTGAACTCATGTGCAATACCTGCGGACATTTCACCAAGAGCCGAAAAGTTTTCTTTGAGTTTGATCTGATTCTGCAGCTCAACGATCTCGGTAAGATCGGACAAAAGGGAAATCGCGCCTTCGATCTGACCGCCAGGACTTAAGATCGGCGAGAGATTGATTCCGATGTGCTTGTCGAACCCTGAACGCATCGGTACATTGAATTCGATCCGGCTGAAGACTTCACCGGCATTCAGGCATCGATCCAGGAGCTCTTCCAGGGTTTGCGACTCGCGCACCAGTTCCGGCAGCAAACGGCTGGTTATGTCTGTTTCTTCGAAGATGCGATCGCTTGCCGGATTGTGACCGATGATCCTTCCCTCGCGGTTCAAGATCATCAGACCACTCGGCATTTTGTCGGCGACATACTGGCTGAATAGGATGTTCATACAGCGGGTTGAAATTTAGGCAGGAATTGAACAAGATTCTCTCCGTAAAGAACCACTACAATTCCGGCAGCGCCGAGAAATGTTCCAAATGGCAGTTCATAATCGCGCGACTTGCCTTTCCAGAGCATATAACCCAAGCCGATGACAGAACCTAAAATCGATCCGAGCATGATCGTGAAGAGAGCCATGGGCGCACCCAGGAAAGCGCCCACCATCGCCATCATCTTGACGTCGCCGAATCCCATGCCCTCGATTCCGCGCAAGCGCTTGAACGCTTCGCCTACGCCCCACAGGAGGCCGCCGCCTGCCACGACTCCGAGCAGACTTCCAACCAGGGCAAGCATGCGCGGATTGGTCACTTCGAGCCCGGCCGCACGCACAATTCCCAATACGATGGGAGGAATCGGTTGTGCCAGGTAGACGCTCGAGAGTACGCCCAGCCACATGCCATTGAGAGTGATGACATCGGGAAGAATGCGGTGATCGATGTCGATGAAAGCCAATACTAGCAACGCTGCCGAAAAACCGAAAAAGATCACCCATTCTACCCCGAGACCGAATTTGAGGTAGAGCAACACACTGATCAATCCGGTGACCGCCTCGATCAACGGATATCGAGCCGAAATTTTCTTTTTGCAGCGCCGGCAGCGCCCGCCGAGAATCAGGTAGCTCAGAACCGGGACGTTATCGTACCAGCGGATCAGTTTCTTGCAGTGAGGACAATGCGATCGAGGCACAGTGATTGGCACTTCCAGTGGAATTCGGAGAATGCAAACGTTCAGGAAACTGCCAATAACGAGGCCGAGAATCAAAGCGAGAACCAATTCCATCAGCGCAGTATACGGAACTCCCTCATGAAAACATAGCGAGCCGCCATGTAGGCGATCGCCAGGCCGCGCCAGCCGTCGAAGAATCCCGCGTGGACAATAAAGCCTTTGATAAACGCTACGGGAGGCGCAACCAGCATCTTCAACACGCTGCCGCGGCGGCCATTCAAACGCGCGGCTTCCGCTGCCAGTTCGGTGTACTTTTCAACTCTCGCGAGATGGTCGTCCCAACTGCGATAGGGAAAGTGGAGGAGATCGCCGCCGAGCCGGCCCACGCGACCATCCACTTCCATCCGCTCATGGACGAAGTCGCCTTTCCACAGGCATCGCCGGCGATCGTACAGGCGCAACTTCCTGTCGGGATACCAGCCGGAGTGGTTAATCCATCGCCCCAGATAAAACGCCCGTCGTGGCATCGAAAACGCCGCAAAAGTGTTCTGCTCCTTCTTCCATTGAACAATTTCGTCGGCCAATTCCACGCTCAGCCGTTCATCCGCATCGAGACTCAGAATCCAGTCATGCCGTGACTGACCAGCCGCAAAGTTCTTCTGGCTGGAATATCCTTCCCAGGCATGCGTAATCACACGCGCTCCCTGTGCCGTCGCGATTTCAAGTGTCCGGTCAGTGCTACCCGAGTCCACCACGACGATTTCATCGCAGCACGCAAGACTTGCGATTGCTTCGGCGATGCGGTCTTCTTCATTGAAAGTGATGATTGTCGCCGTGATTCCGGGCATGGCCAGGCCCCCCACGCACATGCTATAACCGAACCGAATGCGGAACCTCAAGCTGACAGTTGCCTATGACGGCACCGGCTTTCACGGCTGGCAGATCCAACCGCATCTTCCGACCATTCAAGGCGAGCTCCAACGGGCTTTTCAGAGACTCTTCAATCACGACGTTCTAGTGACCGGCTCGGGCCGCACGGATGCCGGTGTTCATGCCCATGGTCAGGTTGCGAATGTTAGAACGATACGCACAATGGGTGCCGATTCGATGTTGCGCGGAGTGAATGCACTGCTTCCACTCCAGATCCGCGTCCTGGCTGTCGAAGAAGTCCATGAGGATTTCCACGCGCGGCGCAGCGCCCGCTCGAAAACATATGAGTATCGGATATGGCGAAATGCGATTGTGAGCCCGTTTCACTGCCGTTACGTTCATGCATTTCGTTACTCTTTGGATCAAGGCGCGGTGGACAGCGGTACAACCTACTTCGTCGGCCAGCATGATTTCACATCTTTTTGCGCCACCGCAACCGGGGTGGAGGACCGGATGCGGACCATTTATGAGGCATCCTGGAGCCGTGAGGAGAGCGAATGGATCTTTCGAATCCGGGGCAACGGCTTTCTTCAATATATGGTTCGGACAATTGCGGGAACGCTCCTGGAGATCGGTCGCGGCCGACTGGCCCCGGAACAAATACCCGAGATTTTCGAGGCACGGGATCGCCGCCGGGCTGGACCGTCGTTGCCGGCACATGGATTGCACCTCATCTCGGTCGAATATTGATCAATTCCAAAGCACTTTGCATTGCAAATCCCGAAAGGCAACGTGATAAGATTGATCAGCATGGGGAGGAAAATTCAGGAGCTTTCGGAGCAGATCGATCGGAGCGCATTACCCGCTCACGTCGCCATTATTATGGATGGCAATGGCCGCTGGGCACGTAAGCGAGGCCTGCCGCGCGTTGCCGGACATCGCGCTGGAATCAGTGCGGTCCGAGAGGTTGTTGAGGGTTCTGCAGAGCTCGGCATTCCTGTGCTGACCTTGTATGCGTTTTCCGTTGAGAATTGGAAAAGGCCGCACGCAGAGGTTGCGACGCTGATGCAGCTCCTGAAGGAATACCTGACTAAAGAGCTAGAGAATATCGACAAGAATAACATTCAGTTCCGCACAATCGGCCGGACCGATGAGCTGGATCCATCCGTCCGGCGCGAGTTGGAGAAGGGAATCGAGCGTACGCGCGGCAACACGGGAATGATTTTCAACGTGGCCTTGAATTACGGTGGCCGCACGGAAATCGTCGATGCCGTGAATCGCATTCTCAGAAACGGCGGCAAAGCGGCGGCAGTGAACGGCGGAATCACAGAGAAAGAATTCGCGAGCCACCTCTATACGGCGGGCTTGCCGGATCCGGATCTGCTGATTCGCACCAGCGGCGAATTGCGCATCAGTAACTTTCTTCTTTGGCAGATTGCCTACGCCGAAATCTGGGTTACGGACACTCTTTGGCCGGACTTCGCCAAGCGGCATCTCTATGAAGCCATCATCGCATTTCAGAAACGCGAAAGACGCTACGGCGGGCTAGAGCCGCAGATGACTTGGGGAGACCGTCCGGTATTCCAGGAGTCCTGCCGCAAGACGATGCCGGACGGTGGGCCGGACATTTAGCGGGTTTATGCTGTCGCTGATACTCCTCCGTTTCAGGAGGGGAATACGTGTTCCCAGTGACACGTATAGAGATGAAGAGAGTCCTGACGGCCGTTATCGCGATTCCTATCGTCTTTCTCATCAGGATCTATGCTCCGGATTGGATCTTCGCATTTGTAGTCGGTCTGGTTGCAGGCGTGGCTGTCGAGGAATTTTTGTCGCTTGGTGCAATACGAGGAATTGGCCGTCCGGGAAAATGGTTTCTTGCGCCAGCGGTCCTGGTTTCAACTTCCTTCATTGGCGGCGCTGGGTGGGTTCTGACGACGCTTTCTTTGTCCGTGATGGCGCTACTTACCGTTGCGATCTTCGGTCGTTCGATCGAGACTGCGCTGGGGCGCGTCGGAATCGGCCTCGCTAGTCTTCTGTATTGCTGCGTCACGCTGGGTTTTCTGGTCTTGTTGCCGCGGGAACTGATTCTGGTGTTGTTTGTGATCATCTGGGTAGGGGATACGGCCGCGTACTATGTCGGAAGGGCTTTCGGCCGGCACCAACTCGCGCCGAAAATCAGTCCGAAAAAGACGATTGAGGGTGGCGCTGCGGGTCTCCTGGCAAGCGTGGCTGCCGGAACTGTTTCGGGTGTTTTGTTATTAGGCGAACCGTGGCCGAAGTTGATCATGATTTCGGCGGTAACCGCCGTGGTTGGACAATTCGGTGATCTTGCCGAATCGGTTTTGAAGAGAAGCGCAGGCGTGAAGGATTCCTCTTCAATTCTGCCTGGACATGGAGGCATACTCGATCGTCTGGACAGTCTCTTCTTTGCGGCGCCTGTTTTTTATTGGTTTTTCAACGCATGAAACGTCTTGCAGTTGTGGGTTCGACCGGTTCGATCGGTCAGAACACGTTGCGCGTCGTCGAGCACCTTTCGGATCGCTTCCGCATTTTCGCGCTGACTGCGCACTCAGCCGTGGATCGCCTGGCCGAGCAGACCGCAGCATTCCATCCGGCCGTTGTTGGGATTACGGATGGCGGCCGCGTCGATGAATTCGTAATTCAATGCCAGAAGCGGCGAATTTCTATTCCGGAAGTGGTAACAGGCGAGGAGGGTCTTCGTCAGATTGCTTCAGCCCCCGAAGTCGACATTGTTGTGTCGGCTGCGGTCGGCGCCGCCGGGCTGAGTCCCACCTACAGCGCGGTTGCGTCGGGCAAGACGGTCGCATTGGCGAACAAGGAAGCGATGGTGGTGGCCGGTGAACTGTTACGGAAGACCGCGGAAAAGAGCGGCGCCCGAATTATTCCTGTTGATAGCGAACACAGCGCGGTCGACCAATGCCTGAGGTCTGGGCGAAAGAATGAGGTACGACGCCTGATCCTAACTGCGTCAGGCGGGCCTTTTCGTGAAACACCGGTCGAGCAGTTTGGAAAGATCTCACCGGAGCAAGCTCTGAAACATCCGGTCTGGCAGATGGGCAAGCGGATCACAGTCGATTCGGCAACGCTGATGAACAAAGGACTGGAAGTCATCGAAGCGCGTTGGCTGTTCGATATTCCGTCGGAAAAGATCGATATCATGGTTCATCCGCAGTCTATTGTGCATTCTATGGTTGAATTCGTGGACGGGTCGGTTGTCGCTCAACTCGGCACAGCGGATATGCGCCAGCCCATTCAATACGCTCTCACCTATCCGGAGCGGCTTCCGTCGTCGGTACCACATCTGGATTGGACAACGGTTTCCAGGCTCGACTTTGTTCCTCCGGATCCAAAGAAATTTCCGTGCATTTCTCTGGCCTACAGGGCTATCGAAATGAGCGGCACGGCGCCCGCTGTTCTTAATGCGGCCGATGAAGTGGCGGTCGAGTTGTTTTTAGAGCGCAAGATCGTTTTCTCCGACATCCCAAACTTGATTGCATCAACACTTGAAGCGCACAAAACCAAGACTGCGGATTCTCTAGAATCTGTCACTGAGGCAGACTCTTGGGCTCGACAGAGGGCTCGTGGTTGGTTGAGTTAATCAAACGGGCAGAAAACGCAGAAAAAAGTCTGTATTTTTGTGTGCTCTTGTATTTCTTGGGGTCCTTCTCCTTCGCGGCAACTCACGTGCAACGTGTTAGAATCACGGTAGCGTGTTTAAGCAGGTGAAACGTCTTTACGCGGGTAAACAATGACAGGAAACATCATCTCAAATCTCCTCCTTATACTTCAGAGCGCGGATGTCCCTAAGCGCGACTGGAATCCGATAGCAAGCGTCCTCTGGAATATCCTGGGTGCGGTACTGGTACTTTCAGTCATCATTGTCATCCACGAGCTTGGCCACTTTTTGGTCGCGAAATTCTTCAAGATCAAAGTCGAAACTTTTTCGGTCGGGTTTGGTCCGCGTCTCCTTGGCTTCCGGCGAGGCGAAACGGACTATCGCATCAGTGCGTTTCTTCTGGGCGGTTACGTGAAAATGGCCGGTGAGACGCCTAGCGACACCATTACGGGTGCGGAACACGAATTCCTCTCGAAACCCAAATGGCAGCGCTTCCTGGTTGCTTCTGCCGGCCCTGCGATGAACGTGGTGCTCGCTGTCGGAATTTTGACGGGGCTATACGTGTATGGAACCGAGGTTCCTGAATTCCTCATGGGGCAAGCTGTGGTCGGCGCCGTTGAGCCGGGTTCGCCGGCGGATCGGGCCGGGATCAAGCCGGGTGATGAGATCGCTTCGTTAGAGGGAAAAGAGCGGCCAGACTGGCAAGATGTGTTCAACGTCGTGCTGACCAGTCCCGGCGCGAACCTGCCAGTTGTGGTTCAGCGTCACGGGCAACGAGTGGAAACAACCCTCGTTCCGGAACGGAAAGGTCCTGACGAGTCCGGCTACGTTGGCATGGGGCCGCTGGTGCGCACGGTCGTTCGCCGCGTCTATGGGGCACCGGCGCTTGCGGCAGGCATCCAGGTTGGCGATGAAATACTGAAGGTCAACGGGATCGAATTAAAGAACAGCGGCCGGTATGTTCAGGAGACGATACAGAAGGTCCCGGAAAAGACATTTCCAATCACCGTCCTTCGGAATGGTCGAGAAATCGAGCTTCAGGTCACTCCGGAAATGAAGAACGGCATGCGAATGATCGGCATTGAGATCCCGTTTCCAACCGTTATGATCAAGCTCGGACTGGTTGACGGCCTCAAAAGATCCATTCAAGTCAACACAGACAACGCGGCGCTGCTATTTCAACTCATCCCGAAACTTTTCAGACGTGAAGCTTCGATAAAGCAACTTAATGGACCGATCGGCATCATCCAAATATCCGGCCAGGCCATGGATGCGGGAATGGCGACGTTGATTACCTTGATGGCGATCATCAGCTTGAATCTGGGCGTACTGAACCTGTTGCCTATTCCCATACTGGACGGCGGTGCGATGCTGTTGCTGCTCGTCGAATCGTTGATGGGGCGCGATCTCAGCTTGCGCATGAAGGAGAGAATTGTTCAGGTCAGTTTCGTTTTTCTTTTGATGCTCTTCGTGATCGTCATGTACAACGATGTTGTCAAGCTGTTGCCGCCGAACCAGGCGGCTCCATGAAAACGCTTTCTCCTGAAATGCAGGTTTTCCTGGAGTACCTGCAGGATCGGAAACTCAAGGTCACTCCGCATCGCCAACTCATACTCGAATCGTTTCTCGAACACGAGGGGCATCGTAGTGTTGAGGATATCTATCGTACAGTTCGAGAGCTGGATCCGCGCGTGGGCTACACCACAGTTTATCGCACGATGAAGATCCTTGCGGATTGCGGGCTCGCCCGCGAGATCGATCTCGCAGATGGCATCACTCGATACGAGCACCTGTACAACCACCAGCATCATGACCACCTGATCTGCATGCAGTGCGGCAACTCGATCGAATTTTACAACGCCGATATCGAAGCACTTCAAGACGAAGCCTCCGAGCAGCTCGGGTTCAAGGTTCTCGACCACAAATTGCAGATTTATGGGTTGTGCAAGGACTGCCCTAGGGATCATTTCTGATCCCGCCGGACCAGATCCAACGCGCATTTCAAGGCCGCTTCCATCCCTGCCGAATCCGCTTCACCTTTTCCCGCGATTGAAAAAGCCGTGCCGTGATCCGGTGATGTGCGGACGTAAGGAAGGCCCAGCGTGACGTTGGTTGCCTGACCGTGAGCAATGAGCTTGATGGGGATCAGGCCCTGATCGTGGTAGGGCGCTATGACGACATCGAATTCGCCGGAGTGGGCGCGGAAGTAAAGGCTATCCGCCGAGTGAGGTCCAGAGACACGGATGCCCTCACTCGCGCATTGGCGTATGGCCGGCGCAAGAAAGTCGGTTTCCTCGTGGCCAAACATCCCGTTTTCTCCAGCATGAGGATTGATCGCCGCCACCGTAATCCGGCGTTGGGCGAATTTGAACCTCTGCAACTCGGCGTCGACAAATCGAATGAGTCGCAGGTAGTGCTCGGTGGAAATCTGCGCCAGAGCCTCGCGCAGGGAGACATGAATCGTTGCCAAAACAACTTTGAAGGTAGGCGCAAAGAATGCCATCGCATATTCCGCGCGGCCAGCACGTTCTGCGAAACCGTGAGACGTTTCTTTCAAAAATCGAACGGTCGGTAAACACCACCCAGCGGGCGGACGTCAGAACGGCCGAAATCGATTTGAGAACGGTTTCAAGGCCGATGCCGGCCGGATCTCCGGTCGTGATCCCGATGGTGGCTTGCATTGAAGGACGCGGGGGAGGCGTTAGTCGACTTCCTTGTCCTCGTTCTCCTTGTACATGTATTTGATGTAATGCTTCAGGATCAGAAGGTTCGGCTCAGCCGGCCGGTTCAGCTTGATAGAATTCCTGTCGTACCACTCAATGACGCCCTTGATCGTTTCACCGTCCTGCAAGACCACGACCATCGGCGTTCTGTTCTGCATCTGCTTGACGTAATAAAAATTCTCCGCATTCGTTTGATCGTTCGGCGATGGTTTCTTGTGGTTTCGCGGCTGTCTTACCGTGAGTTGTTCTTTGATCTCGGCAAGGCTCGGACGGATCAATTTCCGATTTGACATTTCTTCCTCACAAAAACGTGTCGCAAATGAACAGGTGTTCGGAGGTTTGCGCAGGTTTGCAGTTAAGTAAGACGAATTTTAGCGGCTTTCGCGGCGAAAGTCATGCAGTTTTTTGAAGCTACGACAGCCACAATGAAACCGTCTCGTTCGCGACCATGGCTAGCGTGTCTGTGAGCATCTGCCGGTTGACGTGGTTCTTCAGGCTAGATGCGATGAAACCCAGGAATTCGGACATTCGGATGAGCCGATCCCCAGAGACCGCACCCGCGATCCTTGCCAGCCGTTCCCCGACATCGATATTGATGACTTTGCCGGGTATGTTTTCTTTCAAATAGAGGACGTCGCCGATGAGCACGGAAAGGATCGTCATTCGATCATCGAAATCCTGCTTGGCCCGGCTGAGGTCCGCGCTCAAAGCGAGCAAATCCTGGAACTGATCCTCACCAGCACTCACTGCCATTTCCAGAAAATCCAGCACCAACTCTCGCTCTTTGTGCAGCCGAGTCAAATCCAGGCTGAGGGCGCGGCCAATGCTGCCTTGTGACCATCGGGCAATCAATTCGCCGGACACGCCATGTTGCCGGATTTCCTCCAGCGTGAGCGGAGTGAAGTTGTAGACCTGGCAGCGCGAGCGCACCGTCAGAAGAAGCTCGCGGACATTAACAGTGACCAGAATAAAGACGCTGTCTTCCGGTGGCTCCTCCAGGCCTTTCAAGAGTGCGTTTGATGCCTCCGGATTCAGCAGGTCCGCGGGATCTATAAGGAAAACCTTGCTTCCGCCTTCGAGGGGTTTTAGGTCCAGCATGCTGAGGATTTGCCGCACCTGGGCAATCCGGATCTGCGAAGCTTCCTCTTCAACGGTGATCGTCATCACGTCCGGGTGAGTCCCGGAATCGATTCTCCGGCAGCTGGAACACTCGCCGCAGAAATCGCCGGTCGCGGCTTTCGTGCAGTTTAGAGCTTTGGCAATCATCCGCGCGCATGTGTGCTTGCCCACGCCTTCCGGTCCCGAAAAAATGAGTCCATGAGGAAACCGTTCTGCGCGCAATTTCGCGCGGAGGCGGTCGACGATCTTCAGGTTTCCGATGAAAGAATCAAAGGTCATTAAAGAAGCCCAAGAAGCGTCAGGATATGCTGGTGGACGGCTTCGACGGGCCGGTCGGCATAAATGAGCTGAATCCGCTCGTCTTGAGAAGCCAGCTCGAGATAGCCCTCTCTCACCCGCGTGTAGAACTCCAGATTTTCCTTCTCGAACCGACCCTCATCTTCGATGCGGGTGTGATTCCTTGCGCGCGCCCGTGCCAGGCCGACCTCGGGATCGATATCGAGCAGCATCGTTACTTCGGGTCGAAAGCCGTGACAAACCAGGTCCGTAAGCTTGTGGATAAAGTCCAACGGAATGCCGCGTCCGAAGCCCTGATATGCCATTGACGCGTGATAGAAGCGATCGCAAATCACCATCTCGTTGTGTTCAAGCGCCGGTTTGATTTTCTCCAGAATATTCTGGCTGCGCGACGCATAAAAGAGCAGCAACTCGGAGGCAGCGGTCAGGTGAAGGGTTTCAGAATGGAGCAGAATCCTGCGAATGCCCTCGCCGACAGCCGTTCCACCCGGCTCACGCGTGATCAGGTGTGGAATCGACCGCTGCTTGAGGTATTCCGACAGGAGACCAATCTGAGTGGTCTTTCCGCAGCCCTCGATGCCTTCAAAACTGACGAATCGGCCCTGTGTCATTTCGTTTTCGCTTCCTGAGCACTCTCCCGGACGGAGAGACCTGCAGCGGCGGGGTATTGTAACAGAACCTCCGCGGAGTCCATTGCGAGCTTCATGGTTTCGACAACGTCCAATCGACTTTCAGAGGCCTCGATTTCAGCGAGTTCCGCCTTCGTCTCGGGATGTTTGGGCACGAACAATGAACAGCAATCCTGATCCGGCTGAATCGAGATGTCGTATGTCCCGAGGCGCCGGGCAATTTCGACGATCTCGATCTTGTCGTCGCCGATGAGCGGTCTCAGAATCGGCATTTGAACGGCCCGCGAAATGACGTCGATGTTTTCGATTGTCTGCGAAGCGACCTGACCAACGCTATCGCCGGTCACGAGAACACGCACCTTCTCCCGCCAGGCGACTTGCTGGGCCAATCGCAGCATGTATCGCCGGTAGAGGATGACGCGCGTTTCAATGGGCGTATCCACCATGATGTGGCGCTGAATCTCCGCAAACGGGATGAAGTAAATCTTCGACCGCAACTGGTATTCAGCAAGCAATGCCGCAATCTGCCGGGCCTTCTCTTGTGACTCTTTGTTGGTGTAAGGAAAACTGTGAAAGTGAACGAATACCGCCGTGCAGCCGCGCTTGATCATTCTCCATGCCGCTACAGGAGAATCAATGCCTCCGGACAGCAGCACCACAACCTTGCCGCTCGTGCCGACGGGCAGGCCGCCCTGGCCTTCTAGACGCTCGACGTAGAGCAGCGCATATTTTTCGACGACCTCGATCCAACAGGTCAGTTGCGCGTCTTCCAAGTCCACCCTGGCCCCGGAGCGCTCCTTCACGTAGGCACCGACGCGTTGATTGATTTCCACAGACGTATGCGGAAAACTCTTGTCCGCCCGGCGCGCATCGATCCTGAAGGAACCGAAGTTGCGCCCCTCGATCAGGCTCCAGGCGTTCTTTTCCAATTCTTCCATAGCCTGTGGAGAACTCCACGCCTCAGCGAAGTAGGCGATTCCAAAAACCCTGGAGAGCCGCTTTTTGATCTCATGGATCTCGGTATCCGGTCCAACACGGACCAGTATCCGGCCAGAAATCCGGCGGGCTCTCTCGGCGCCGCAATTCTCGAGAACGTTGTTGATGTTCAAGCACAAGCGGTTCTCGAAGTAATCGCGGTTACCTTTCTTCAAGCCGAGTTCGTTGTAATGGATGACGATGAAACGGTCCACACAGGCATTATAGGCAAGTTTGATGGATAGGGCCTTGCAGTACTGGGATCCGAAGCGTCATCGAGACTTCTGGACTCTCTAAAAACCCGGCAAAAAGCCTCTCCTCACAACAGACGCTTGTAACTCGATGCTAGAATTGAGATTATAGTCGACCCGAAGGGAAGGACGCTAGATGAGAGCTATTTGGAAGGGCAGCATCAGTTTCGCACTCGTTTCCATTCCGATTTCTGTCTTCAGCGCGACACGGAGAAACGAGCTTTCGTTTCACAACCTCCATAAGAAGGACATGAGTTCGGTTTCCTACAAAAGATTTTGCGATACCGAGGATGTGGAGGTGCCTTGGGAAGAGATCACGCGCGGTTATGAGTATGAGAAGGGCCAATACGTTGAAATTACCGACGAAGATTTGGAGAAAGCCGACACTGAACTGAGCAAGACCATCCAGATTATGGAGTTCGTCAACGAGGAAGAAATCGACCCGCTGTACTTTGATAAGCCGTACTACCTCGAACCTCAGAAAGGCGGCGAGCATGCCTACGCGCTGATGCGAGATGCATTGGCACAATCCAAGAGAGTTGGGATTGCGAAGGTCGTTCTGAAGTCGCGGGAACATCTGGCGGCGGTCAAGCCCATCGGCGACATGATCACATTGCAGACGATGCGGTTCGCCCACGAGATCGTCGATGCAGGCTCGCTGAACTTCCCCAAGAAGGCTGAGATGTCGAAGAAAGAGATGGACCTGGCGAACACTCTCATTGACTCCATGTCCGACCAGTTCGACCCCAAAAAATACAAAGACGAGTATTACGACAAGGTTCTCGAAGTTATCCGGATGAAAGTCGAGGGCGTCGCGCCGCAAGCCCCGGCCGGAAAAGCGACGGCGCCCACGAAAGTTATCGACCTCATGGAGATCCTCAAGCAGAGTCTGAAGGAGACGCAAAAGAAGGGCGCGTCCACACGCGGTCCGGCGTCTGAAGAAGAGGAAGCGGTCGGCGCGGGCGCGGCCCGTTCGGCGAGGACGGCCAGGTCCAGAAAAGCTCGATGATCGGGGTTCGCGAGAACTATCACCGTGTTCTCGACAGGATCCGGGAAGCAGCGTTGCGCAGCGGACGGGACCTTCAGTCCATTCGATTGATTGCAGTTACCAAAACCGTCCCCGTGGAAAAGATCCGAGAGGCCGTGGAATGCGGCATTTCCCATATAGGCGAGAACCGGCTCCAGGAAGCCCTACCCAAACGTGAGGCCTTACGGGATCTAGCCCTCACCTGGCATTTCATTGGACACCTGCAAACCAACAAGGCCAAGAAGGTCGTCGAGAATTTTGATTGGATCCAATCCATAGATCGTACCGAGTTGGCTGAAAAATTGAACCAGGCTGCCGGCCGTCCGTTTCCAGTTTTGATCGAAGTGAGGTTGCATGAAGAGCCGAATAAATCAGGAGTTGCCGAGACAGCGCTGCCGGGATTCGTCGAACAGTTTCGTCAATATGAGCGTTTGCAGTTGCGAGGTTTCATGGCCATCCCGCCATTCTTCGAAAATGCTGAACACGCGCGGCCCTATTTTAGGAGACTGCGCCGGTTTTCAGAGCAGTTTGGCTTGACCGACCTATCGATGGGAATGAGTAACGATTTTCAAGTGGCGATCGAGGAAGGCGCAACCATGGTGCGCATCGGGACCGCCTTGTTTGGAGAACGCCGATGAGTTCGCCCATCAAGCTGAAGGTGCGCGTCATTCCGAACGCAAGGAAAACGTCGTTTGGCGGTGAGCGAGAAGATGAACTGGTTCTTCGATTGAACGCTCCGGCCCTTGAAGGAAGAGCGAACAAAGCCGCCATCGAGTTCATATCCGGGTATTTTGGAGTTGCAAAGTCTGCCGTTTCGCTCGTTTCGGGAGAAAAGAGTAGACACAAAATTTTTCAGATTGTAGGCTTGAAAAGCAGTGACCTCGAAAGGAAACTCGCCGAAAGGGACGCGGTCTGAAGCCCGCAATTGCAGAACGAATCATCCATGGAACAGATTAACGGGGAATTGGAATCCACGCCGCGAGCGCAGCCGATCGCCGTGCGCCCCATGAATATGGCCGCGACGTTGGCGATTTGTTCGGGTGGCTGGCTGGTTCCGGGACTGAGTCACATCCTTATCGGCCGATGGATTCGGGGGTTGATTTTTGCCGCCTGCGTGCTCCTCATGTTTGCGGCGGGTATCGGCATGCATGGCAAACTTTACGATCTCGATTTTCAAGAACCCCTGCACATTTTTGCTTTCATCGCAAATGTCGGCGCAGGCCTTCCATACCTGGTTGCCGAGCGTCTGGATATGGGAATCGGTATGATGACAGCTCCCAGCTACGATTACGGCACGACCTACTTATGGGTCTGCGGGCTCTTGAATTACCTGATCGTGCTTGATGCCTTCGACATCGCTCAAGGCAGAAGACCATGACTCTGTCTCATTTCCAAGCTCTGTTGTTTTTCGCCCTGGTCGTCTCCGTTGTCTTCACCTTGATCACGAAAAACGAACCCCGCGAACAAGTCCGTTACGGTATTTTCGTTTTTCTCTCCTTCCTCGCAGTTGCTCTTGCCGTCGGCTGGATCATGTATCCACTGCCGCTGTAAGCTTGCCATCCTTGACGAGCGTGCGATCGCCGGCGGTAACTGTCGCGTTGTGGATGAAATTCCAGTAAACGCCACCCCCTCGGTTGGCTCCGCCCATCTCTTCATTGTCCCCGAGGCTCAGCCGCACGACGCCGGATCCATACCCGTAATAGGCGATGAAAGGAGCTTCACGGAGAACTTCTAAGGCGGGGTTGAAGCCGAGGGCGAATTCCCGAAACATGCGGGCGTCACCACCGGCTGCAGTCAGTTCCTGATCAATCTTGTCGGCATTACCTCCTTGGATCGCGACACGGCCGTTGACAAAGCGAAGGAAGAGATTGCGGCCTTCGGTAATTATCGGCCGCCAGACGGAGAGGAAAACGGCGCCGTTGGCGGACGCTTCGACAGGTGCAACGCGAAGAACGCCTGCCGGAAGCTCGATATCACGATCGATGCGGGTTCGCGCCGATTGCATGCGATCGCGTGTCGCGTCGCCGATCTGGCTGCAGAAGGGACGATCACTGATGTGAAATGAAATGTCGGTGCCTTCGGGACTGGTCACGCGAACCAGGCCGGATCGGAGTAGCGCTATCGCCTGCTGGTGTTTGCGCGCGAGATCGGCGGGATTAACCTCGAGTCCGGCCAGATAAATGCGGTCGATGAAGTCTTGCGGCGGGAGCTCGATAACACCTACAGGATAAGAACCGCTGTGCCAGTGAAAATGTACGGCCCGGCCGCGGCGCGCATCGAGCCACTCGACGAGGGCGCGTTCGAGGGCAGGGCGACTGCCCTGGCGAAGCTCTGGAAGCCAGATGAAGACATCAGCGTTCTTGAAGAGCTGGCGAAAAGAGGCGCGTTCCCCGTCGGATGCCGCATTTGTATCTTCAGCCAGGATCACGCCGGAGATGTGAGCACCCGAAGCACGGATTACGTTTTGAAGAGGCGAGACCAGAGGCGTGAATACACGCGGGTCGAGTTTGATTACTACCTTCTCACCAGGCTCAAGTTGAAGAGCGTCCGCGATTCGGCGAGCGCATTTTTCGTAGTCGGATTGAATCATGGTTGTTTTTGGATCGGGCTGTATGGAGTTATCCTGCCATCAAATGCTTCCGGATTGCTTCCACCAATGCCGGAACGGTGGATTGTACCGGCACGATGGCGGGTCCGAAACCCAATATTTGGGCGGCTTCGCGAGTGACGGGCCCGATCACGGCCACGGCGACGTTGGCGGGCAGGGGCGCGAGGTCATCAGGAATCGCCGATGGGCTGGTGAACACGATGCAGTCTACCGTCTCTGATTCCAGAATCTCACGAATGCTGCCGAGCTGGGCTTTCACCGTCCGATACACCGACACAACATCGACGGTGGCGCCGCGCCGGCGCAACTCCTCGGGCAGAAGCTCCCGAGCCACTTCGGCGCGAGGAAACAAAATGCGCACCGCAACCATTTTCTCCGGAAAGGCTTCGAGCAAACCTTCGGCACGAAACTCTTTGGGAAGCAGCGCCGGTTTCAAATCCCATTCGCTAAGCTTGGCGGCGGTAGCGGAACCGACGACGGCTATTGGAATCCTGCAGCGAACATTGCCCATCCGGTCCATGAACTGCTCCACCGCATTCGCGCTCGTGAACAGCAACCACTGATAAGTGTTCAGTCGGCGAATGGCATCATCGACAGGCTTCCATGTTTTGGGAGGTACGATCTGGATGGTCGGACACTCTATGACGCGCGCCCCGCGTTCTTCCAATTGCGACCGCAACTCGGCCGATTGCCGGGCGGCGCGGGTGATGAGAACAGTTTTACCGGTCAGCTCCATACCGGGCGATTTCGGCAAGGATCTCTCCCGCTCCCATGTCGAGCAGCTTTTGGCCAAGGGCAATGCCCAATTCCGGGGCATGGTCTGGTGATCCCATGAGTTCTTCCGCGATCACGCGGGTTCCGTCGATGCTGGCAATCAAGCCTTTGATCGTGAGCCGGTCTCGTTCAATTCTTGCTCGCCCGGCAAGCGGAACCTGGCAGCTTCCGCCTAAAGCGCGTAGCAGACCACGCTCTGCAGCGACGGCCGTTCGGGTCGGCATATGGTCGAGCACCTCAAGGAAGCGGCGGGTGGCGTCATCTCGGCTACGGCAAATGATGCCCAAAGCACCCTGGCCAACCGCGGGTACCATGATGTCGTCTTCCAAAGTCTGCGTAATGTGCGCTTCATAGCCCAACCTTTTCAGTCCGGCAATTGCGAGAATGATTCCGTCGAACTCGCCCGCGGTGAGCTTTCGTAATCGCGTGTCGACATTCCCGCGCAGCGTCACGAGATTCAGGGCAGGGAAGCGATGGCGAAGCTGAACCTGCCGGCGAAGGCTGCTGGTTCCGATCCTTGCGTCCTCAGGCAGTTCCTCCAGCTTCGGCCCATTCGAGATGAATGCGTCGCGCGGATCTTCGCGCTCCGGCACAGCAGCGAAATCGATGCCCTCGGGGAGTTGAAACGGTACGTCCTTCATGCTGTGAACCGCAAGATCGATCCGGCCGTCCAGCAACGCCTCGTCAATTTCCTTCGTGAATAGCCCCTTTCCCCCAATCTTCGCCAAGGGTACATCTAAGATCTTGTCGCCGGCTGTCTTGATCGGAACCAGCTCGACGCTCAGAACCGGCCAGCGTTTCTCGAGCTCCCTTTTCGTCCAATTGGCCTGCCACAAGGCCAGTGCACTACCGCGCGTTCCTAGTTTTAGTCTGCCGTCCATGGCTGCGCTCAAGCCATCCACAGGAGCGAATATTTAAGTGCGGTACCACTCATTGGGGTTTGACGTTGAAGATTTTTCGGATCAACCCAGCGATATCCGGTCCCTGCGGGTCGTGGGCCAAATGCTTAAGTTGCTCGATAGGCGTGTGGAGAATCTTATTGACCAGCGATTTGGTGATCTGATCGACCGCGGCCTGCTGTTCCGGAGAAAGATCCTTGAGGTGCCGTCGATTGCGTTCGATTTCGTCGCGGCGAAGTTTCTCGATCGTATCACGCAGTTGCACGATGGTGGGTACGACTTCTCGGGACTGCATTTTCGAGCAGAATGCCTCCACTTCTTTGTCGACAATTTCTTCGGCACGCAATGCTTCCTTCATCCGCTCTTTCAAATTCGCATCGATAACTTGCTGAAGGTCGTCGATATCGTACAGAAACGCATTGTCAATTTCGTTTACCATCGGATCGATGTCGCGCGGCACGGCAATATCGATGAAGAACATCGGGTTGTTCTTTCTCCGGTGAATGATTTGTTCTGCCAGCGTCTTAGTGATGATGAAGTGTGGCGCCCCTGTCGAGCTGATCACGATATCGGCACGGTCCATGTGGTCGGTGAAGTGTTCAAAAGGGACCGCAGCGCCCTCGAAGATCTGCGCCAGTTCGACGGCGCGCTCGAACGTACGATTCGTAACCAGCACGGAAGAAACGCCGGCGCGCTTCAAGTGCTTCGCCGCAAGCTCGCCCATTTTGCTGGCGCCGATGATCATGACGCCCTTTCCGGAAAGATCGCCGAAAATCTTTCTGGCCAGTTCGACGGCGGCGTAGCTGACGGAGACTGCCGATTGCGAAATTCCCGTTTCGCTACGAACTTTCTTTGCCACGGCAAACGCGCGATTCATGAGCGCGCTCAAGTGCATGCCAACGGCCCCGGCATCGGTTGCGATCCTGTAGGCATCTTTAACCTGGCCGAGAATCTGTGGCTCGCCAATCATCATCGAATCCAGACTTGCAGCAACGCGAAAAACGTGGCGGACCACTTCCGCGTTCCGAAAGCTATAGAGATGCTTTGAAACACTATCTTGAGGAATGCGGTGGAACTCGCAAAGAAACTCCCGGATGAGCCGGTCGTCCTGACTCTCAGCGACGACTTCGACACGGTTGCAGGTCGACAGAATTATCGCTTCAGAGATCTCTTCGCGTCCAACCAGCGATGTTAGGGCGCTGCGAAGCGCATCGCTGTTGAAAGCGAGACGCTCGCGGATCTCGACTGGCGCCGTCTTGTGGCTGAGCCCGACTAATGCGAGTTGCATCACCGATCAGAAAGTGTGAAGCCCACCGAAGTAATTCGCGCCCAGAAATGTCACAAGGACGCCGATGAAGCCCACGATTGATAAATACGCCGCCTTCTTTCCCCGCCACCCCGCAATGAGACGATAGTGGATCAGCAACAGGTAAACAAACCAGGTGAGGAATGAAAACAGCACTTTCGCGTCTCCCGCCCAGACACCCCAAACCGACTGCGCCCAAAGCGCACCCGATATGATGCCGAGCGTAATAAGTGGAAAACCGATCGCAAGAGACTTATATGCAAGATCGTCACAAACTTCGAGCGACGGCAACCGATTGTGAAACCGCGTCAGGTGCTTCGACTTCAGTTCCCGATCCTGGATCAAATACATGATCGCCGCCGCAAATGCGATGAACAGCGCCGCGTAACCCAGGAACACCAAGGGCGTGTGGATGTAAATCCAGTTGCTGCGCAGAACCGGAGGAATCGACGGGTTCGGATCATAAAAGAGGTTGGCGACAAACGTCATGATGAAAATGAGCGGGAACGCGAAGACGCTGAGCGGAGCAATGCGATACTTCGCGTAAGCGATCAGAAATCCCAAGGTAGTCAGTGCGCCGAAGAACGAAAAAGCCTCGTATTGTTGGGTTAACGGAAGGTACCGCACATCCATCGCGCGGAGGACGATCGACGCCACATGAAACACAAACCCGGCGAACATCGCCGCTAACGCGGGCCGGAAGAAGGTCTGTTTCTTGTTGAGAGTTGTAAGAACCGAGTGCATGAAACCTATGAAATACAGGCCCAGCGCGAGTCTCAGCAGGACGACATGCATGGCGGGGATTATAGCACATGGTTCGTGGCGTTCCCGGTGTGCTACCATCGAAGGAGAATGAACGTTGATATTTACGTTGGTGTTATCCAATTCATTGTCCTGTTGCTTTCCCTGAGCGTCCATGAGTCGGCCCACGCCTGGACTGCCGACGCTCTTGGCGATCCGACAGCCCGATACCTTGGCCGGGTTTCGCTGAATCCGCTGGTTCACGCCGATCCGATTGGAACGATTCTTTTTCCCCTGATCGGGATGTTCTCGGGGCTCATGTTTGGTTGGGCAAAACCCGTGCCCGTCAATGTGTCGCGTCTCCGAAATCCCGTCCGCGATCACATGCTCGTGGCGGCCGCCGGCCCGGTGAGCAATTTGCTAATCGCCACGGTGTTGTTCGTATCGCTGATGGTGATGAAATCGGTCTCGCCCGAGGCGGCGAGTGTGTTGCGCCGTGTGGCAGCGTACGAATTTTTCGGCAACTCGTTCCTGGTTCCACTGATGGCGGTTGCCTATCAGGGCATCATCATTAACCTCGTTTTGGCGGTATTCAATCTTATTCCCGTGGCGCCGCTGGACGGCGCGGCAGTTCTTTCCGGTCTGTTGCCCCGATCCTTGGCCGATGTGTTGGATCAGCTTCAGACCTATGGCTTTATCATCCTGATCGGCCTTTTGTATCTTGGGATCCCCTCAATGCTGTACAGCCCTGTGATCAACTTCGTCCTTTCCTACCTGTTCGCATCTTGAACCTATGAAGAAACCGAGAATCTTGAGTGGTATGAGGCCGACGGGGAGGCTACACCTCGGGCATTTGGTCGGTGCCCTGGACAATTGGGTGCGCCTGCAGGACGACTTCGAGTGCTTCTACTGCATTGTCGATTGGCATGCGCTCACCACCCACTATGACTCCACGGAGGGGATTCGCGAGGCGATCATCGACAATGCGATGGACTGGCTTGCCGTCGGTCTTGATCCGAAGCGAGCCACGCTCTTCATTCAATCCCACGTGGTCGAGCATGCGGAACTGCATCTTTTGTTCTCGATGATTACGCCGCTGCCGTGGCTGGAACGCGTGCCGAGCTACAAGGAGCAGATGATCGAGATTAAAGATCACGACCTGCACACTTATGGGTTTCTAGGTTACCCGCTGCTTCAGTCGGCAGACATTCTGATCTACAAGGCCAATGCGGTTCCCGTCGGCGGCGACCAGGTCGCCCATATCGAGCTCACGCGCGAAATTGTTCGCCGGTTCAATAATTTTTACGGCCCGGTCTTTCCCGAGCCCCAGACCTTGCTCACGGAGGTCCCCAAACTGCCGGGCACCGATGGGCGCAAAATGAGCAAGAGCTATGGAAACACCATCACCCTTACTGAAAAGCCGGCCGTGATGAAGGAAATTGTCCGGAACATGGTCACCGATCCCGCACGAGTTCGCCGCCAGGACCCTGGTAATCCCGACATCTGCCCCGTCGGCGACTACCATGATGTTTTTTCCAGCCCGAAAAGAGTTATGGAAGTGGACCAGGGTTGTCGCACCGCTGGAATAGGCTGCGTTGAGTGCAAAATGTGGCTTTTCGAGAGTCTCCAAAAAAAGCTGGGTCCATTCTATGAACGCCGGCAACAACTCGAGGGCCGTGAGGACGATGTGATGGATATTCTCAACGAAGGGTCAAAGAAAGCCAAGGAAGTTGCCGGGCAGACCATGGCCCAGGTCAGAGAAGCAATGAGGATTTAGGGAGACCTCGGATTGAGGGAACTGGCACAGGCGAGCGGTTCCCCAAATCCGCAATCCGAAATCGAATGCCTGACGAACTTACAATCTCGCTCCCTTTGTACGAGGGGCCCCTCGACCTTCTCCTCGACATGATTCGAAAGCAGAAGCTCGACATCTATGACATTCCCATCGCCAAGGTGACCGAGCAGTACCTGGCCTACCTGCGTTTCATTGAAGAGCTCAATGTCGATGTCGCGTCGGAGTTCCTGGTGATCGCGGCCCAGTTGATTTATATCAAATCCCGGATGCTGCTGCCGCCCGATCCGGATGCGGTCGATGAAGAAGCTGAAGATCCGAGGACCGAACTGATTCGGCGGCTCCTCGAATACGAGAAGTTCAAAAATGCGGCACAGATGCTCTACCAACGCGAGATGATTGAAAACGCCGTCTGGTCGAATCCCGGCTCGGTAGCCATGGAAGACAGTGAGTTGGAGCCATCGTTGACCGTGGGCCTCTATGACCTGGTGCTCGCGTTCCGCGATGTGGTGAAGCGCGCCGGACAGCGGCCGTTGATGGAGGTGGAACGAGAAGAATTCTCAGTTGAGCAAATGATGGGTTTCCTCCTGGAAAATATTTCCGCGGCCCGTGGAAGCGTAACGCTGACGGAGATTTTGACCCATATCACATCGCGGCGCGCGTTGATCACTGCGTTTCTTGCGCTTCTGGAGCTGACGCGGATCAAGGCTATTTACCTTTATCAGTCGAAGCCCTTTGCCGAAATCACGGCTCGAG
>WNGH01001584.1_pt1 | contig 56976 bp, 41 predicted proteins | sample 5400631 | NCBI WGS metagenome assembly WNGH01 (sample SAMN13153373, study PRJNA577476) | soil metagenome | isolation source: 115 cm soil or saprolite under Garry oak tree replicate 1 | place: USA:California | collected 2016-06-15 | reverse complement strand
TGTCGAGCCCGAGCTCGCTCATGATCAGCGGCCGATCGCCCGCGATGTTCTGCAGGCGCGCCAAGTACGCCTCGAACCGCTCCTGGGACTCGAGGTACACGTTGAAACTCACGAGGTCGAGGAACGGCAGCTCGAGGTACTCCGTCGTCGGATAATTGACGTAGGTCACGAGCCCGTCGGGGTCCTCGTCCTTGATCACGCGATACAGTCGCTCGAGGTAGCGTTGCACGCGGCGGCGGCCCAGCCAGCGCGCCATCGGCGCCGGGATCTCGTTCCCCAGCGCGTAGCAGAGGAGCGCCGCATGACCGGCGCAACTGCGCACTGTGTTGCGAATCAACGCCTCGATGTCCGGCGCCCCATGGCGGTCGATCAAGTATCCGATGTACTGCTCGGCCGAGAGCCCGACCATGACCCGCAGGCCGTGCCGCGCCGCGATGTCGAGTAGCGCGCGGGGCGGCATGGTGTGGGGAATGCGGACGGCGTTGATGCCGTTCGCCGCCATCTGCGCGAAGTCCCGCTCGACGGTACTGAGGTCGTGATACTCGTTACCGTGCGCGTCGGGAGCAAAGGCGCCGTAGGTCACGCCGCGCACGTATAGCTTTTCCGTTCCGACGAACAGGAACTTCCCCGCCACGCGCGGGCGCGGGGTGGGCGTGGGGACGTCGTCTGCCCGTGGCGGGCGCGACGCGCCCACCGCGGCGGGGCCGGCGGAGCTCCCGCTGGGGCCGGCGTGGCGAGGGCGCGGTCGTGAAATGTGACCCAAGGTCCCCTGTCTCACTGAGCGCAGGAAGGCGCGCGATGCAAAGGTGTTAAAGACCGGCAAGGCACATGCCATGCACGCAACGGCGGGCGCGCGTGCTGCACAGCGTGCACAGACTGTAGTTAGCACGCGGAGATCCTCGAACTGTAGGCTCGTTGCCACAGCGCTGCGTCGCGCTTGAACAGTCCGCGCGCGCCGCGTTACTCCGAGGGCTCGCGGAGCATCTTCATAGTTTTGCCGGGAGTCTTGACCGCGTGTGACCGGCATCAGGTCAGCGGCTCCCGACGAGCGAAGGCCGCGAGGTCGTTCATCCCGCGGCACCGCGCCGCAGTTGCGCGACGGCCTCCCGGCTCGTGGCCATGGCGGCCGTGCACTGCTCCAGCGTCCGCCACGCGAACAACAGGGCGCCGGCGCCGAGGACGGCGGCGGCGACCCATGCATGGTCCCGCGTCGCACCAAAGGTCAGGCCGGCGAACATCAGCGTGAGAACCGGTCCGCGGACCGGCACGAACGGCCACCACCGCAGTCGTATCAGCTGCTTCCCACCGGAATGTTCTTCGACGCCCATGAGCAGTCGCGCGGCGCCGAAGAATCCACCCCGGACTTCGAGGTCCCAGCGGGCGTGCCGACCGCCGCGCAGCACGCTCGCGCCGTCGGCTCGGAGGCCCGCTTCCATGGCGTGGAGCCGCTGCTCCTGCTCTTGCCACTGCTCGCTCCAGACGGACGCGGTGACCGGCCAGAGCGGCGCGGCGCGCAGTGTGCCACGCCGTCGCCACGGCGTGAGGCCCTCGTTGAGCCGCCCGCGCAGCCGGGCGATGGGCTGCATCACGTGCAGTGCGGCGGTCAGGAGCAGGCGCCGCAGCCGCACCGCCCAGGGCGCCGGCCCGTCGGCGAACCGGGCGCGAACCGCGCTCACCCAGGCTTGCGCGAGCGGCGGCGCCACGGCGCACGCCAGCAATGGCAGCGCGAACTTGAACGGCTTCCAAGCCACGCTCAAGGCGGCGATTGCCGTCAGGCTCGCCGTCATCAGGTGCCATTCCGGCATCTGCGGGAGCGAGCCCAACAGGCTGGACGCAGGTTGGTAGAGCGACTGAAACGGCGCGCCGCCCCACACGCCGTGATACACGCGCGGCCGGCGCCACCCGAACGCGTGCGTCAGCCCGCTGCCGTAGATCCGACCCACCCAACGCACATGACCTGGCCCGTTGTACTTCTCCGGCCACTTGCGCTCGAGCATCGCTTCGGCGCGGCCGTAGCCGATCTGCTGCCTCCAGTAGGTGCGCAGCGAGTTGCGGCGATGGTGCCAGACCATCGCGGCGGGATGAAAGCCGAGGGTCCACCCCCGCTCCTGCAGGCGCCAGCACACGTCCACGTCGTCCCCGGCCGTGCGGAACTGGGGGTCGAATCCGCCGATCGCGTCGAGGCAGGACTTCCGGAACGCCATGTTGCACCCGGGGATGTGCTCGGCCTCGCGGTCGGTGACGAGGACGTGCACGGGTCCGCCCGGCGCCCGGGCCACGCACTCGGCGATCGGCCCGTCGCCGGGCGGGGCGATGTTCGGTCCGCCCACGCCGGCGTGCGACGTGCTGAGGAACGTAGCCGCCAGATAGGTGAGCCAGTGTGGGTCGGGGCGCGCGTCGTCGTCGATATAGGCGACGATCTCGCCCGTCGCGGCTTGGAGACCCGTGTTGCGTGCGTTGGCCAGGCCCCGGTTCGCGGTCTGGATCAGGCGAACGTCGTAGCCACTGGCGATGGCGCCGGCGGCGTCGGTGGATCCATCGTCCACGACGATCACTTCGTAGTCCGGGTACGCCAGGCGGCCCAAGCCTTCCAAGCAATCACGGATCGTGCGCGAGCCGTTGTACGTGCACACGACGACGGAGATGCGGGGCCACGGGAAGCCGGCCGGGTACGGCACCTCGACGAACGCCTCCCGCACGGCGTCGAGCGCGGGCTTCGGTGAGCGATCGGCGCGGGTGAGGCCGAACGCCCAGTCTCCGACGTCGTGGCCGTGACGATACCACTCGTCGGTCCAGGAGAAGACGAACACACCTGCGCACCCGGCCGCGAACGCCGTCCGTACCTGCCAATCGAGCGAGCGTGTCTGGGCTGCTTCGCTGTTGCGCACCGCGTCGAGACCGAGCTCGCTCATGACGAGCGGCCGGTCGCCGGCGATGTTTTGGAGACGCGCCAGGTACGCCTCGAACCGCTCCTGGGACTCGAGGTACACGTTGAAGCACACGAAGTCGAGGAACGGCAGCTCGAGGTATTCCGTCGTCGGATAGTTGACGTAGGTCACGAGCCCGTCGGGGTCTTCGTCTTTGATCACGCGATACAGCCGCTCGAGGTAGCGCTGGACGCGGCGGCGGCCCAGCCAGCGCGCCATCGGCGCCGGGATCTCGTTGCCCAGCGCGTAGCACAGCAGCGCTGGATGCCCGGCGCATCTGCGCACTGTGCGGCGAATCAGCGAAGCGATGTCGGGCGCGCCGCGGCGGTCGATGATGTACCCGATGTACTGCTCGGCCGAGAGCCCGACCATGACCCGGAGGCCGTGCCGCGCCGCGATGTCGAGCAGCGCGCGGGGTGGCATCGTGTGGGGGATGCGGACGGCGTTGAAGCCGTTCGCCGCCATCTGAGCAAAGTCTCGCTCGACGGTCGCGAGGTCGTGATACTCGGTGCCGCGCGCGTCGGGAGCGAAGGCGCCGTAGGTCACGCCGCGCACGTACAGCTTTTCCGTCCCGACGAACAGGAATTTCCCTCCCACGCGCGGGCGCGGGGCGGGCACAGGGACGTCGCCTGCCCGTGGCGGGCGCCACGCACTCACCGCGGTGGCGCCGGCGGAGCTCACGCCGGAGCGCGCGTGGAGGGGATGCGGTCGGGGAATACGATCCAAGGGTCCCTGTCCCAAGCGATGCGATCAGGTCGGCAGATGGCAAGGCATATGCCACGTGTTGCGGGCGTGACGCGCATCACTGCACAGACTGCACACGGTGTGGCCGAGATGCGGCAACGGATTGTCGCGCATGGCGCAACGCGTGGAGCGAGGACCGGGTGGAGGCCGCGGCGTGCGCGAGCGACGGGCGAGCGGCGCCGACATGTGGGCCGGTCGCTGCGGCGCGGATGCATCGCGCGCCGGCGGCGCGCGCGCGCCGCGTTACCGCGAGGGCTGGCGGAGCGTCTTTAGAGGTTTTGCCCGCGTGTGACCGTCATCACGTTTTCAGCGGCTCGCAGCGAGCGATCGGCGGACGGGCGGCGGTGACGAGCCCGGGCGCACGCTCGTCCAGATCTCCCAGTTCAGGAGCGCTTCGTCGGCCGCATCGGCTTCCGCCAGATCGCGCGCCGGGATGCGCGAGCGGAACGCGCGCGGGTTGAGCTCGTCGAGCGGCCAGGTATTCGGGACCGCGCTGAACGACGTCGAGTCGAGACGTCCCGAGAAGGCGTTCCAGAGAGGCGTCGCGGCGGCGTCATACTGACTGAGCGGCTCCAGGCCGAGGATCAGCTCGATGGAGCGCAGCACGGAGCTCGTCGTGTAGAAGGTGCTGTCGACCGTGCCGCTGCGAGCGTACGGCGACGCGAGCAGCAGCACCGAGCGGTGCGCGTCGACATGATCGGGGCCGTTCTGCGCGTCGTCTTCGAGCACGAAGACGGCGAGCGAGGACCAGGACGGAGACCGCGACAGGCGCTCGACGATCTGCCCGAGCGCCAGGTCGTTGTCGGCGACCATGGAGCGCGGGGTCGGTTGGTTCGCCTGACGTCCGAGCGTATGGTCCCGCGGGAGCCAGAGAACGACGAGATCGGGAAACCGGCCCTGGCGATCCCAGCTCGCGACGGAATCGGCGAACAGGCGTGCCCGGGTCGTGTCGGCGATGGCGAGGACGAAGCCGGGGTACTCGGGGACGGTGATGTCCCGCAATCCCGGCATGTTGGTCCGCACCGGGCGCGCCGCGCGTGGGTCCTCGTCGTCGGACTCCGTCATCTCCCCGAAGTTGACGACCCAGAGTCCCTTGCGTTTGCCGGCGTCCCAGATATAAGCGTCCCGGGGATTCGCCAGATCTTCACCGCTCGTCAGATCCCACCTGCGGCGGTTGGAGTAGACGTGCGGCCACGTCTTCTCGTTGTAGTCGCCCGCGAACGCGCGGTCGCTCCACTCGTGGCCGTCGGCCGAGACCTCGCCGTCGACGTAAAAGTTGTCGAACAGCACAAAGCGCCGGGCGATGGCGTGGGCGTTCGGCGTGATGGAGTCGTTGAAAATGGCGAGGCGCGGGTCGCCGTTTCCCTGAGGCAGGTCACCCAGCACCTGATCGTAGGTGCGGTTCTCCCGGATGATGTAGACCACATGGCGGACCGGCGGACGGGCGGTCAGGCGGTCGGGCGCAACGCCCCGCAGGCGGGCGTTCGAGTACGGGCTGAGCGCGTACACTTCACGGGTATAACGGGCGAGCGTGGTGCCATCGGGCGCGGGCACGATCGAGACCGACCCGGCGATCACGTTGCCGATATACATGCCGTCCGGATTCGCCCCCGACCGGGCGCCCTTGCCGTTCGCGACGTACAACGCACGCCCGTCGGGTGACACGGCCACGGCGGTCGGATACCAACCCACCGGGACGAGCCCGGCGACACGCATGCGCGTTGCGTCGAGGCGCACCACGGCGACGGAGTTGTTGCCCGCCATCGCGACGTACAGGGTCTTCGCATCGGGCGACAGCGCGAGCGCGTTGGGGTCGCTCCCGGTCGGTGCGTGGGGATCGAGCGCAACGGTGAGCTGCTCCACCACTGCTCCCCGCGCCAGATCGACGCGCGCGATCCCGTTCGCGCCCGCGAGAGCCACGAACAGCTGGCCACCTCGCAGCGCCAGCGCGGACGGATGCGGGCCCACGAACAGCGACCGACGGGTCGGCGGACTGGCGGACAAGTCGACGATCGAGACCGTCGAGTCGCCCCAGTCGCTGACGTACAGGTGCGAGACGTCGGCGACGACGGTGTAGGGCCGATGGCCGACGGCGACCGCGCCGCGGCGGGACAGGGTGGCGGCGTCGATCAGGTACAGCGAGTCGCTCAAGTTTCCGACTACCGCCACGAGCCCGCGCGTGGGGACCAGCGCCAGCCCCGCCGTAAACAGCTGCGCGCTCGAGTCGGCCAGCGTGACCGTGTCGACGCTCCAGCGCGCGCCGCCCTGCCAGGCCAGCCGGTACACGCGGTTGGTGCCGCCGCCGCTCGCCCACACGGTGTCGCGCCAGTCGCGCCCGGAGCGCGCCAGCCCGAGCCACGCCGCCTTGAGCGGTAGCCGCCACACCACGCCGCCGGCGAGCGGATCGATGCGCATCAGACCGTTCTCGCCGTAGCCGTTGTTCGTCACCAGTACCGAGCCGTCCGAGAGGGTCACGAGATTGAGTGGCAGCGTGCCGACGCCGACCTGCCGACCCGCCGGGTGGACCCGCCAGCCGGAAGGGAGCAGGGTGGTCCCGTCTGTTTGGGGCCCGGGGGTGAGGCGGGTGGCAACGAAGCCGAGGGCCGCAATGGCGGGCACGGCGAGCAGGGCGAGCAGGGCGCGTTTGAGCATGGGCAGGAATATCGCCGCTCGCGGGAGCCGCGTCAGCCCCTTAGCCTTCAGCGCGAATGAGCGGGCTCATCTTCCATCTCATCCCGCACACCCACTGGGACCGCGAGTGGTACTTGCCGCGCGCCGCCTTTCAAGCGCGCCTCCTGCCCGCGCTGGACGACTTGATCGAGCGGCTCCAGACCGACGCGGGGTACAAGAGCTTCCTGCTCGACGGCCAGACCGTGCTCGTCGCCGACTACTTGAACGCGCGCCCCGAGCGCAAGGCCGATCTCCAGACCCTGGTGAAAACAGGGCGCCTGCAGGTGGGGCCCTGGTACGTCCTCGCGGACGAGCTGATCCCCTCCGGCGAGGCGCTGGTTCGCAACCTGCTGCTGGGCGCCGCAGACGCCGACCAGCTCGGCGGGCGGCTCGACGTGCTGTATTCGCCGGACGCCTTCGGCCACCCGGCGGCGTGGCCGACGCTGGCGCGCGAGTTCGGGATCCGGTGCGGCGTCGTGTGGCGGGGGCTGGGCGGCGAGCCCGGCCAGGAGCGCGACCTGTACCGCTGGCGCGGCCCCGACGGGCGGGACGTGCTGGTGTGGCATCTCCCGCCCGCGGGGTACGAGGTCGGGGCCGCGCTGCCGGCAGCGGCGGACCGGCTCGCCGAGGCGTGGGCCGCGATCCGGCCCGTCCTGGTGGAGCGCGCGACCGCGAAGCACATCCCCGTGTTCCTCGGCGCCGACCATCACGCCGCGCACCCGGCCGTGTCGCGCCTGCGCGACCTGCTGGCCGAGCTCGAGCCGGGCAGCGCGTTCCGGGTGTCGCGCCTCGATGAGTTCCTGCAGCTCGTCGGGGAAGGCGTCAAGCCGTCGCCGCTCGACGGAGAGCTGCGCTGGTCGTACCGCTACGCCTGGACGCTGCAAGGCGTGCACGCCACCCGCGCGCCGCTCAAGCGGCGCGCTACGGCCGCTGAGTTGTGCCTGGAGCGCCTCGCCGAGCCGCTGGCCGCGCTCGCGCGGCGCGCGGGAGGTCGCGACCGGCGTCCCCTGCTTGAGCTGGCGTGGCGCACGCTCGTCCGCTGCCAGTTCCACGATGCCATCGCCGGGTGCACGAGCGACGATGTCGCCCGCGCCGTGGCCGGGCGGCTCACGAGCGTCGAGGCGCTGGCGGGTGACGTCGTGCGCGGCGCCGTGCTCGACCTGGTACGGCACGACCCCGACGCCGCCCGGGAACGCGCCGGCGACCCGGCGCCGGCGCTCGTGCTGTGGAATCCCGCGGCGCGGCCCCGAGGCGGCGTGGTGGTGGTCGATGTCACGCTGTTTCGGCGCGACGTCCTGGTAGGGCCGCTCTCCGGGCGGGTGCCGCGCCAGGGCCAGGGGTACCGGCCGTTCGGCCTCGCGGGGCTGGACGGTCGACCGATCGCGCTGCAGCTGCTCGACCGGCGACCGGGGCACGAGCGGCTCGACGCGGCCCGGCACTACCCGGATCAGGACGAAGTGGACCGGGTGCGCGTGGCGCTGCGCCTGCCGGCCGTGCCCGGCCTCGGGGTCCGGTGCGCCGCGCTCACGCCGGGCGCGACTCGGCCGGACCGGGCCGGAGACGGCGCGGTGGTCAAGGGCCGCTCGCTCGTGAACCACTGGATCGAGATCGTGTTGGAGCCCACGGGCGCGCTGGCGCTGCACGACCGGCGGACCGGCGAGCGGTTCTTCGACGTGCTGCGGCTGGAGGACGGTGGTGACGCCGGCGACACGTACAGCTACTGCCCGCCGGTCCGGGATCGCAGCGTGCGCGCCGCCGGGCCGATCAAAGTCCGGCGGCTGGCGGCGGGGCCGCTGGTAGCGTCGCTCGAGGCGACGTTTACGATGCGGGTAGGGGACGGCGTCTCGCAGCGGCGTCGCGCAAACCGCGTCGCGCAAGCGCGTCCCGGGAGCGTGCACGTACGGTTCGTTGTGATGTTGCACGCCGACAGTCCCGTGGTCCGCTGTATCATCGACATCGACAACCAGGCGACGTGGCATCGGTTGCGGGCGCGGGTGCCGACGCAGCTCGCCGGCGTGCCCGCGGTGGCGGGGGCTCCGTTCGGGTCGGTCGCGCGCCTCCCGGTGGTGGCGCGGGCGGCGGATTATCCGCTCGAGACGCCGGTCCGAACCGCCCCGGCGCACCGCTTCGTCGCGGCGGCCGACGGGCGGCGCGGGGTGGCGCTGCTCGCGCCGGGCTTCTTCGAGTACCAGTGGACGCGGTACGGCGACCTCGTCCTCACGCTGCTGCGTTCGGTCGGCGAGCTGTCGCGCGGGGATCTGCCGACACGCCCGGGACACGCGGGCTGGCCGATCGCGACGCCCGAGGCGCAGTGCCTCGGGACGAGCCGGGTGGAGCTGGCGATCGTCCCGGTGTCGCACGCCGAGGTGGAGCGTGGTGACGTGATCCCGTCGTTGTGGGAGGACGTTTTCCTGCCGGTGCGCGGGTTCTGGCTGCGCGACGCCGGGGAGCTCGTGTCCCCGCCGATCGACATCGCGCTCGAAGGGACCGGGCTGGTCATGTCCGCCGTGAAGCCCGCACAGCAGGGTTCGCCCATGGTGCTGCGGTGCTACAATGGCACCGGGCGCCGGGTGCAGGGCGCGTGGCGGTTCGGCGAGGGCGTGAAGAGCGCCCATCGGGTGCGGGCCGACGAGCGTGAGTCGACGGCGTTGGTGCTCGAGGGGCGAGGGAAGACGGTACGATTCGTGGCCGAACCGCACGAGATCGTGACGATCCTGGTGACGTGAATGCAAGAACACCGCGTCTCAGTCGCGCGCACGGCCCGCTATTTCACGCTGGGAGGCTCGCGCGGTGCAGGGGAGGTCTGGTTCGCCTGCCATGGCTACGGGCAGCTCGCGTCACGTTTTCTCGAGAAGCTGCGCGTGCTGGACGACGGGACGCGCTTCCTCGTAGCGCCGGAAGGCCTGTCACGCTTCTACTTGAGCGAGAGCCCGACCGAGCGGCGAGTCGGGGCGAGCTGGATGACACGCGAGGATCGCCTCGCCGAAATCGAGGACTACGTCCAGTACCTCGACGCGGTGTACCAGGACGTGTTCGGATCGCTCGACCGCTCGCAGGTGACCGTGCACGCGTTGGGGTTCTCGCAAGGTGCGGCCACTGTCAGTCGCTGGACGGCGCTGGGGAGGGCCAAAGTCGATCGGCTCACGTTGTGGGGCGGCGAGTTTCCACCCGATCTGGATCTCGCGCTCGAGACCGTCGTGGATCGGTTGCGGGCCGCGCGGCTGTCGCTCGTGTACGGACGGGCCGATCAGTTCATCACGCCCAAGGTGGTCAGGGGGATCGCCGATCGGCTCCGGGCCCATGACGTCCCGTATCGGGAAATCCCGTTTGACGGCGGGCACGAGCTGAATGATGGTGTCCTCAAACAGCTAGGTGATGAGACGTTGAGGTAGACGCTAAGCCGCCGAGACGCTGAGTGGATATGAGGGGCGAGTTTGCGAGTGTTCTCCTCCAGCTCACGCCTCGTATCCACTCGGCGACTCGGCATCTCGGCGTCTACCTCACCGTCTCGCCCCTATGTATGGGATCCAGGGCGTCCTGCAGCGCATCTCCCAGCAACGTGCAGGCCACGACCACCAGCACGAGCGCCAGTCCCGGGGCCGCCGCCACCCAGGGCGCGTTCACCAAGGTATCCCGTCCCGACGCGATCATATTGCCCCACGACGGCGTGGGCGGCTGCACCCCGAGCCCGAGGAACGAGAGCCCGGCCTCGAGCATGATGGCGTTACCGATCCCGAGGGCGGCGGCGACGATGACCGGCGTCAGCGCGTTCGGCAGGATGTGTCGCCACAGGATCCGGAGCCGTGAGATCCCCAGCGCGCGCGCGCCCTCGACAAACGGGCGTGCGGCGAGGGAGCGCACCTCCCCCTGAACCAGACGGGCGACCGACATCCAGCCCGTCAAGCCGAGCACCACGATGACGAGCGCAGCGCTCGGCCGCCACAGGGCCGCCAGCAGCAGCAGCAGCACGACCCGTGGGAGGGCGAGGGTGACATCGGTGAACGCGAGCAGCAGCGTGCGCAGCGGCCCACGCCAGTACCCCGCCACCGCTCCCACTGCGAGGCCGATCGCGACTGCCAACAGGACGGCGAGCGCCCCGACGCCGAGCGAGATACGAGCGCCGTAGACGAGCCGCGTCCAGACGTCGCGCCCGAACCGATCCGTGCCCAGCGGATGGATCGCGCCGCGCGCGTCCGTGGCGAGGGGCGGCAGGAATCGCGCGGCAACGACGTCGGGCGGCGCGGCTGCATCCCCACGCGAGACGAGCGGCGCGGCGAGGGCCGCCGTGACGACGACGATCAACACGCCGGCGCCGAAGACGGCGCGCCGGTCTCGCAGCAGCCGCTTCACGCGCCCTCGCTCCGATGCCGGATCCGCGGATCGATCCACCCCACCAAGCCGTCGGCGAGCAGGTTCCCTGCCACCACCAGTATGGCGCTGACCGCAGTCGCCGCCATGACGACCGGGTAGTCCCGCGCCAGCACGGCTTCGACCAAGCGGCGCCCGACGCCGGGCCAGGCGAACACGAATTCCACGAACACGCCGCCCGAGAACAGCGCCGGGAACGACAGCCCGAGCAGGATCGCCACCGGTATGAGCGCGTTGCGGGCGACGTGCCGCCGCACGACCGCGAAGGGCGCGAGTCCCTTGGCCCGGGCGCAGCGCACGAACGGCTGGCCCACCACCTCGAGCATCGCGGCGCGGACGAATCGCGCGATGCCCCCGATGCCGATCAGCGTGAGGGTGGCCAGCGGCAGCACCAGGTGACGCAACCGGTCGAGGAGCCACGGTCCGCCGACGAGGAGGTCGCCGTCGAGCCCCGCGCGCCCGAAGGCGGGCAGCGCCCGGGCCCAGTATGTGAATACCATGACCAGCATCAGGCCCAGCCAGTACCCCGGAACGGCGAACAGCGTCACCGTCGCCACCGAGAGCGCCGTGTCGACGCGCGGGCGGGCGGTCGCCTGGACCGCGCCCACCGCCACGCCGAGCAGGTAGCTCAACAGGAGCGACAGGCCGACGAGCTCGAGCGTGGCCGGGACCGCCTCGCCCAGCAGCGCGCGTACCGGCCGTCCCGTGGCGATGCTCGTGCCCCATTCCCCGCGGGCGAAACGGCCGAGCCAGGCGGCGTACTGCACGGCGAGCGGCCGGTCGAGGGCGAGGGCGTGACGCTGGGCGGCGACCTGGGCCGGCGTGGCCGTGGGACCGAGCAGCAGCTCCACGGGATCTCCCGGGGCGAGCCGCAGCAGGAAAAAGGTGAGGGTGACGACGCCCGCCACGACGGCGAGTCCCGTGGCGGCGCGGCGCGCGAGCGTGGCGAGCATGCGCGGAATCTCGCGCGCCCCGCCGGGGCTCGCTAGAATCCGGACGTGCTGCGACCAATCGGACGGGTGCTGCTCGTCGGTGTTGCGCTGGCGGCGTGCGGGGGCGGGGCCACCCGCCGGGGGCGCACCGTCGTGTACGCCTCGGGCGCCGACCTGCAGAGCGTCAACCCGCTCGTGACCGTGCATCCGCTCGCGAAGCAGGTGGAGCGCTACGTGCTGCTCACGACGCTGCTGCGCTACGACTCGACGCTCGCACCGCAGCCCTACCTCGCGCGCCAGTGGACCTGGTCGCCCGATCGACAGATGCTCGTGCTGCGGCTGCAGGCGGGCGTGCGTTGGCACGACGGCGTCGCGACCTCGGCGCGCGACGTGGCGTGGACGCTCAACGCCGCCCGCGATCCCGCGACCGGATACCCGCGGCTTAACGATCTCGCGGACGTCGTCTTCGTGAACGATCGCGACGACTCCACGGTCGTGATCCGCTTCGCGCGGCCGCAGCGGGGCATCCCCGACGTCCTCACCGATCTCGCCATCCTGCCGGGGTACCTGCTCGACTCGGTTCCCCACGCCGCGTTACGGCAGGCGGCCTGGAACACGCACCCGGTGGGCAACGGGCCGTTCCGCTTCGTGAGCCACGAGTCGAACCGGCGGTGGGTATTCGCCGCCAACCCGGACTTCCCGCAGGCGCTCGGCGGTGCGCCGCTGCTCGAGCGGCTCATCGTCGTCGTGGTGGACGAGCCCACCACCAAGCTCGCCGCGCTCACGGCGGGGGAGATCGACTTCGCCGGGATCCAGCCGGCCCATGCCGCGTTCGTGCGCCGCCGGCCCGATCTCGCGGTGCTCGACTACCCGCTGATCTTCCCGTACGGGATCGTATTCAACACGCGGCGGCCGCCGTTGGACGACGTGCGGGTCCGGCGCGCCGTGGCGCTCGCCGTGGACCGCCAGGAGATCGTGGACGGCTACCTCTACGGATTCGGCACGGTCGCCGACGGCCCGGTGCCGCCGGATGTGTCCGGGTATCTGCCCGGGCGAACCACGCCGACCGACCCCGACTCGGCTCGGCGACTGCTCGCCGGGCGTGCGGTCGCGTTCGAGCTGCTGACCGTCGGGAGCGGTGAGGCGCCGCTCGAGCAGATGATTCAGGCGCGCCTCGCGCGGGTCGGGGTACAGGTCTCGATCCGCCAGCTCGAGCTCAGCGCGTTTCTCGATCGCGTCAATGCCCGGCGCCGCGACTTCGACGCCGCCGTGCTGGGCACGTCCGGCGACCCGGGGCTGTCGTACTTGGGCCCGCTCGCCGAGCTCGCCGGGATGCACGCCCCGGCCGATCCGGCGGCGGCGCAGCGGTTCTTCCGCGACTCGCTGCCGGTCGCTTTCCTCTATCACGGCCGTGGCGTGCAGGGCATGAACCGCCGGGTGCAGGGAGTGCGCATGGACGTCCGGGGGGAGCTGCCGGCCGTCGCCCGATGGCACGTCGAGCCGTGAAGCGGCGCGAGCTGCCGAGCGCATTCCGCGCGACGGCGCCGACGCGCCTCGACTTCGCCGGCGGCTGGACCGACGTGCCACCGTTCTCCGCGCGCGAAGGGGGCGTCGTCGTGAACGGCTGCATCGGTCTCTCGGCGCACGTCGACCTGAAGCTCGGCGGCGCGCTCATCCGCCTGGTATCGGAGGACCTGGGCCAGGAGCTCGAGTGCGCCGACTCGCGCGGACTCGTCCCCGACGGGCGCCTCGACCTGGTCAAAGCGGCGCTGCGGATGTTCCCCGTGCAGAGCGCCTGTACCCTGACCACGCGTTGCGACGCGCCCCCCGGGTCCGGGCTCGGCAGCTCGGGCGCGCTCGATGTGGCGCTGGTGGCGGCGCTCAGCGGCGCGCGCGGCGAGCGGCTATCCGAGCGCGAGATCGCCGAACAGGCGTGGTACCTGGAGACCGTGGAGGCGAAGATTCCCGGTGGCAAGCAGGATCAGTTCGCCGCCGCGTTGGGCGGATTTCAGCGCCTCACGTTCCGCGATCCGGACGTCGGGATCGAGCCGATTACCCTGGAGCCGGCGTTCGCGGCGGCGCTCGAGCGGCAGACGGTCCTGTGCTACACCGGCCGGTCGCGCGTCTCGGGCGCCACCATCGCACGTGTCATGGGGGCGTATGAACGAGGGGACCGGGAAGTGACGGGAGCGTTGCGGGCGATGCGGGACGTGGCGGACGCGATGGCGGAGGCGCTGCGCGCCTCCGACCTGGCGCGCGTGGCCGAGCTGGTGAGCGCGAACTGGCGGCAGCAGCAGGCCCTCGACGCCGAGATGCGTACCTCCGAGATGGCGCGGCTCGAGCAGGGGCTGGCGCAGGCGGGCGCGCTGGGCGGCAAGGCGGCCGGATCGGGGGCGGGCGGGGCGATGTTCTTCATCGCGCGCGACGATCCGCGACCCGCCATCGCCGCGGCGCAGGAGGCCGGAGCGACCGTGCTCCCGGTGCACTGGACCAGTGACGGAGTGCGCGCGTGGTGACGGCTGAGGGGCTGGCGGCGAGACGGCAGGCGATCGCGGGTTCGTCGGATCTCCAGGCGCTGCTCGCGCATCTCGTCGCCCGGGCCGCGCCGCTGCTCGAGCGCCTGCCACCCATCCCGACCGTCAAAGCCCTGCTCTCCGCGGACGGAGGCATCTGCCCGGACGACGGCGCGGCCCTGGAATTCGACCCCTGGAGTCCGCACCAACACCGCTGCCCGCGCTGCGGCAAGAAGTGGTCTGGGGAGCGGCACGACCGCCACTGGGCGCGGTTCCAGCATCTCTGGATGGCGGAGCGGGCGGCGCATCTCGCGGCGCTCGGCGCGCTCGCGGACAACGCCGCTGCGGCAGCGCGTGCGTCCGAGATCCTCCGGGCCTATGCCCGCAGCTATTGGACCTATCCGAATCGGGACAACGTGCTCGGCCCGAGCCGGTTGTTCTTCTCTACATACCTGGAATCGATCTGGATCCTGAACTTTCTCGCGGCCGCGGTGCTGCTGCGGGCGTCCGGACGGCTCGATGACGCCACCGCGCGGGGGGTCGGCCAGGTGGCGGACGAGGCCGCGAACCTGATCGGCGAGTTCGACGAGGGCTTCTCGAATCGCCAGACGTGGAACGACGCGGCCCTGGCTGCGATCGCCGTGTGGTTCGAGGACGCAGAGCTGGCCGCGCGGGCGATCGAGAGCCCGACGGGGCTGCTCGCCCACCTGTCACGCGGCTTCGGGCGGGACGGCCTGTGGTACGAAGGAGAGAACTACCATCTGTTCGCGCTGCGTGGCTTCATGACCGGCGCCGGGTGGGCGCGCGCGGCGGGGGTCGACCTGGGCGAGGAGCCCGCGCTGGCGGGGCGGCTCACGGCGGCGCTGCTTGCCCCGGCGCTCACCGCGCTGCCGGACTTGACGTTCCCCGCCAGGAAGGACTCGCGGTTCGGGGTTTCGCTCGCGCAGCCGATGTATCTGGAGCTGTGGGAGGTGGGGCTCGGGAGCCTCCGGAATCGGGAGACGGGAGACGGGAGAGGGGAGGTGCAGAGTTGGCTCCACGCCCTGTACGACGTGCCTCCCGTGCGACGGGAGTTGTTCGATTCGTACTTACACGACGCCCCGAGCGATCTTCTCCCGTCTCCTGTCTCCCGCCGTAGCCTTTCTTGGTGGGCGCTGCTCTCCATGGTTCCCGAGCTGCCCAGCGACGTCCCGCCCTGGGTTCCCCGCAGCGTGTTGCTGGAATCGCAGGGTCTTGCGGTGCTGCGCGCCGGCACCCGCTACGTGAGCCTCGAGTGCGGCCCGCTGGGCGGCGGGCACGGGCACCCGGACCGGCTGCACCTCACGCTCCACGCCGACGGCATGCACTGGCTTCCGGATTTCGGTACCGGCTCGTACGTGAGTCGGGATCTCTTCTGGTACCGCTCGACGCTGGCTCACAACGCCCCGCTGTTGGACAGCGGAACCGGGGAGTCGGGCGACGCCACGTGTGAAACGTTCGATGCCCCGGGCGAGTGGGCGTGGACGCGCGGCCGCTATGGGGCGGCGACCCGCACGCTGGTGACCGGCCCGGCGTACGTGCTCGACGTGGTCGAGCTGGCGAGTCGCGAAGAGCGTTTGCTCGAGCTCCCGTGGCATTTCCAGGGGCGGAGTGACGTCGCCTCGCCGGGGCGGTGGGAGGACGCGGAGCTCGCCGGTGAGTTCGTGTCTCGCGTCGAGCGTTTCGTGCCACAGCCCGGCGCGCCCGTGGTGGTTCAGGTGACAGCAGATAGCCGACAGCTGTCGGCCTTCTTGCTGTTCGAAGGCGAGCTGCTCCGCGCCGAAGGACCGGGGTTGCCGGGGAGCGGGACGCGCGCACCGTTCTACCTGCTGCGCGCACACGGGCGCAGCGTACGGCTCGTGGCGGTGCTCGAGGCGATCGCACGAGCGGCGAGCGTGCGGGGTGTGCGGGCGAAGGGTGGCGTCATCGAGGTCGAAACGGCGAGCGGAGTGGATCGCCACACGGCGTCCGCCGCGGGGTGGGAGATCGCCTCCGGTGCGGCGCGCGTCCGGCTCGCCGGCGCGCGCGATCCCGCGCCGCCGTTTCGGCCGCTGGTGGAGCTCGATCCGCCCAAGCCGGCGGTCGCGGCGGCGTTGCGCGTCGAGCGGCCGCCCCCGCTCGACGGCACGTGTGACGGGTTCGACACGAGCGAGCCGCTCATGCTCGAGCTCGAGGACCAGTATCGCCGCAGCGAGGAGCCCTACTCCGGGCCCGAAGACTTCTCGGGCACCGCCTACGCCGGCTGGGATGACTCGGCGCTGTACTTGGCCGTCGCGGTGACGAAGCCGGAACTGTGCTTCCGCGCGCCCCCCGGCGATGCGCCGCTGCTGCGGCTCGACAACGAGCCGGAGGACATCCACTCGGATGGCCTGCAGGTGTACGTGCGCCACCCGGAGACTGGCGACGTCGCCGGCTTCCTCGTCGTGCCCGAGGGGCGTAACGGGGGGGGGCCGGTGCGCGTGCTGGGGGCGGGCGATCGCCCCGGCGTGGCCGCGTCGGTCCGGGGCGCCTGGCGCCGCACCGAGCAGGGCTACTGCGTCACCATCGCGGTGGCCTGGCCGGAATGGCACCACGCGCACGTGGGCGGTCAGCTCGGTTTCGACCTTATCATTAACGAGATGCTGCCCGGCCGCGAACGGCGGGCGGGGCAGCTCGTCTGGAGCGGCGGGAACGGTTGGGTGTGGCTGCGAGGAGGATCTCGTCAACATCGCGCACGTCGTCCGGGCGCTCAAGAATTTCAGCTTTCGCGACCTGCGTCTCGTGCGTCCCCGCGAGTTCGACGCCTATCGGATCGAAGGCATTGCGCATCAGACACAAGACGTCCTGGCGCGGGTCACGCGGTACGAGCGGCTGGACGACGCGCTCGCCGACTGCGTGCACGTCGTCGGGTTCACGGCGCGGGAGCGCAGCGCCAAACGCAATCGGCAGCGTCCGCGCGAGGCCGCGGCAGAGCTGCTCGCGCAGGCGGAGGTGGGCACCGTCGCCTTGCTGTTCGGCCGCGAGGACAAGGGGTTGCCGAACGAAGCGCTCGACCGGTGTCATCGCCTGGTGACGATCCCGACCGATCCGGCCTACGCTTCGCTGCAGCTGGGCCATGCGGTGGCGCTGATGCTGTACGAGCTGGCCTTGGCGCGCGGCGCGGAGGCCCGCCCGTTCAAGGCGCCGCGCCGCGAGGCGCCGCCCGCCCGGGTCGAGGAGCTGGAGCGGTTGTTCGCGGACGTGGAAGCGGCGTTGCGGGCGATCGAATTCTTCAAGACGCGCCAGGCCGAAGCAGTGCTGCGCACCGTGCGGGAGGTCGTCCACCGCACGCCGCTCGACGAGCGCGAGGCGAAGCTGCTGCGGGCGATGGCGATCGAGGTGGTCAAGTACGGTGAGCGACTGGCGCGTTCCGGGATTCACGTCGACCGGGAGTAAGCGTCCCGACGCCCTGTTCGGAGGGGGGGGCGCCGAGCCGGGCGAGGATGCGGGCGTCCCGGAGCGGATGCTGCGTGCGTCCGGGTGCCGCGTCTGGGACGCCCGGGGCCGCGAATACGTGGACTACGTCATGGCGCTCGGGGCCGTGGCGCTGGGATATGGGCATCCCGCCGTGAGCCGCGCGGCCGAGCAGGCGATCGCGGCGGGCGTGGTGGGCCCGCTACCGCCGGTGCTCGAAGAGCAGCTGGCCGATGCGCTCGCCATGCGGATCCCGTGGCTCGAACGCGTGCGGTTTCTCAAGACCGGGGCCGAAGCGGTCGCCGCCGCGGTGCGGCTGGCCCGCGTCGCCACCGGACGCGAGCACGTGCTCGGCTGTGGCTACCACGGTTGGCTCGATTGGTCGCAGGGCGGGGAAGGCATCCCGGCGACGACGCGCGCGCTGTATGCGGAGATTCCGTTCAATGACGTGGAGGGGACCCGCCGCTTGATCCGCGAAGCGGGCGATCGCCTCGCCGTCGTCGTCGTCGAACCGGTCGTCGTGGTCGAACCCGCGCGCGAATGGCTCGACGTGTTGCGGCAGGAGACCACCCGGGTGGGCGCGGTGCTCGTGTTCGACGAGATCAAGACAGCGTTCCGGTTGGCGATCGGCGGTGCGGCCGAGCGCTACGGCGTCCGCCCCGACTTGACGGTGCTGGGGAAGGCGCTGGCGAACGGTTTTCCGCTGGCCGTCGTGGGGGGAAGAGAGGACTTGATGTCCGGCGTGGCCCGCACGTGGATCTCCTCCACGCTGGCGACGGAGAGCGTGGCGCTCGCCGCGGCGCAGGCGACCGTCGACGTCTTCGCGCATGAGGACGTATGCGGCCACCTGCATCGCATGGGCACCCGGCTGCTGCATGGGCTGCATCGCTTACACCATAAACACGGCGACCTGGTGACGGGCGTGGGTGGGATCGCGGAAATGTGTTTCCTGCACTTCGCGAGCGAGGTCGTCTCGCGGGACGTGGCGCGGGGCTGTGCGGCGCGGGGCCTGTTGTTCAAACGGACGGCGTACAACTTTCTGTCTCTGGCACATGATGAGGAAACGGTCGACCGCACGCTGGATATTCTGGACGACGTTCTCGGAGCGATCGGCGCGTGACCCTGCAACGCAAGCTGCTGTTGGGGTTCGCCCTCATGGTCGTCCCGACCCTCTTCGTCGGCGTCCAGGCGATCCGCACGAATGCCCTGGAGCGCGGCACGCTGGAGGCGCTGGGCCAGCGCCTGGCGCGCTCGCGCACCTACGCGGACGTCGAAGACGCGATGTTCAACCAGACCCAGGTCATCTGGCGCTACCTGAGCGGCGATCCCGCAGCCAAGCAGGAGTTCCCCCTCACTGAGCAAGTGGTGAATTTCTGGCTCGACCGCTGGACTGCCGGGCTCCCTCCCGACGAGGTCAAGCGCGCGGAGGACGTGCGGCAGATCGAGGACGACATCCGGGCGGTCGCGGCTCGCGTCTTCAAGCTGCACGATGCCGGGCAGCGGGACGCGGCGGCGCTCATCGCGCGCCGCGAGCTCGTCGAGCGGCTGCAGCCGACCCTCGCGCGCGTGAACCGTGAGATCTACCGCCAGACACGGGAGCTCAGCGTACAGGGAGCCGTCTCCCAGATGCAGGCGATCGTCGAGGCGAAACGCCGGGTGCTCTGGGCGACCGTGCTGGTCGCGCTCGGGGCGGGCCTGCTCGCGTCATGGCTCATTGCGCGCGATCTCGCGCGCCCGCTGAACGAGTTGCGGCACGCGATGGCGGTCGTCGGGGCGGGCGACTGGGACCATGCCATCGTGCCCCGCTCCTCGGACGAGATCGGCGAGCTGGCGCGGTCCTTCGCGCGGATGACCGAGCAGCTGCGCCAGTCGCGCGCGCAACTGGTGCAGTCCGAGAAGCTCGCGTCGATCGGGCAGATGGCGGCCGCCGTGGCCCATGGCGTGCGCAACCCGCTGGCGAGCTTGCGCGCCGCCGCCCAGCTCGCCCGGCACCGCGTCGATGCGCCCGCCGCGCGCGAGCAGCTCGATGCCATCATCGAGCAGGTGGACCGCCTCGACGTCCGCATCGCCCATCTGTTGCAATTCTCGCGACCGGCGCCGTTCCACCCCCTGCGGGAGAGCGTGCGGACCCTGGTGGAGGGTGCGCTCTCCGGCTTCTCGGAGCTCTTGCGTGAGCGCGGCATCGAGCTCGTGCTGAGCTTTGCAGACGCGCTCCCCGACGTTCGGGTCGATCCCATGCGATTGGAGCAGGCCCTGACCGAGATCGTCTCGAACGCACTCGACGCCATGCCTCCCCCCGCAGGCGGGCGACTCGAGATCGGGGCGCACGGGGGCGGGGCGGGCGTCATCATCGAGATCACCGACTCGGGGTGCGGGATTCCGGCGGAGATCTTGCCCAACCTGTGCGAGCCCTTCTTCACGACGCGGTCGGAGGGGACTGGTCTGGGGCTGGCGATCGCCAAGCGCTACGTGGAGGAAGCGGGCGGACGGTTGGAGATCACGAGTGCGGTGGGCCGCGGTACGACGGTGCGTATCTGGCTGCCCGTCGCCAGCCGCGACCCCGTCCCGGCGCCGCAGGGAAGCCTCGCGTGAGCGGCTCCACCGTTCTCATCGTCGACGACGAGCACACGCTGGCGCGGTCGGCCAGGGCCTTCCTGGCCGACCACGGCTACGAAGCCGAGGTGGCGGGCACCGGCGAGCAGGCGCTCGAGCTGCTCAAGACCCTGCAGCCGGATGTTGTCTTTGCCGACGTGCGGCTGCCCGGGATGAGCGGCCTCGATCTACTGAAGCGGATCCGCGAGTTCGATCCCCTGATCCCCGTCATCATGCTCACCGCCTACGGCTCGATTGAGGGAGCGGTCGCCGCCGTGAAGCTCGGCGCCTTCGATTACATCAAGAAACCCGTGGACCTGGAAGAGCTGAAGCTGCTGGCCGATCGCGCCCGCGAGAACCGCCTGCTGAAACAGGAGCTGTCCTACTATCGTCGGCGCGCCACGGCGGACGTCGGATTCGAAGGCCTAGTGGGGGAGTCGCCTGCCATCCGCGCGCTGCTGGAGCGGGCCCGTCAGATCGCCGCGCTGGACGAGACGCCTCCCGTGCTGCTCACCGGCGAGACGGGTACCGGCAAGGGCCTGCTCGCCCGCGCCATCCACGCCTCGGGCCCGCGGGCGGCGAAGCCCTTCATCGAGGTCAACTGCACGGCCCTGCCGGCGTCGCTCATGGAGGCCGAGCTGTTCGGCTATGAGCGCGGCGCCTTCACGGATGCCAAGGAATCGAAGACCGGCCTCGTCGAGGCGGCCGAGGGCGGATTCCTGTTCTTGGACGAGATCGGCGACGTCGACCTCGCGGTGCAGGGGAAGCTGCTGCGGGCGATCGAGGAGCGCGCCGTGCGACGCGTGGGGAGCGTGCGCGAGCGCAAGATCGACGTACGCATCATCGCCGCGACGAACCGCGATCTGGACCGCGCGGTGCGCCAGGAGGGGTTCCGCAAGGACCTCTACTTTCGCCTGGCGGTGATCGTGCTCGACCTGCCCCCGCTGCGCGCCCGCGGGGAGGACGTGCTGCTGCTCACCGATCAGTACGTACGGCTCTTCAACGCCAAGTACGGGAAGGTGGTGCGCGAGCTGAGCGGAGCGGCGCGCGACCTGCTGCGTTCCTACCCCTGGCCGGGGAACGTCCGCGAGCTGAGCCACGTGATCGAGCGGGCCGTCTTGTGGAGTCGTGGTCCCACCATCGACGTGGAGCACCTGTCTCTTACGAGTCCGGCCGACGCCGGGCCGCCTCCCGAGCCGCGTGACGCCTCGCCCGCCAACAGTGACGCACCCCCGTTGCCGCCGCAGGGGGTCGATCTGGGGCAATGGGAGAAATCGGTCATCGAGCAAGCCATGCGCGAGGCCGGCGGGAACCAGACCAAGGCGGCACGCCGGCTCGGGATCTCGCGCGATACGCTGCGCTATCGGTTGCGCAAGTTCGGGCTGCAACCGTGACGCGAGCTGGGTGATTACACCCAACCTGGGTGAAATGACCCTGTGGCTGGGGACTCGGAGTCGCTCCACCGCTGCTGTCGTCCAGCACCTCAATCACAAGTAGGAGAACGAGTTGAGCCTGGATCCCGCGGGGCATGCGTGACTGGCATGACGCGTGCGTGATGATACCCTGAGTGGTCGACCACCATCGTTTCAGGAGGAGTCAAGATGAAGTGGACCAAGCCCGAATTCGAGGTCGTCGAGCTGGGGATGGAAGTCGGCGCGTACGCCGGCAATGCCTGAACCGGGTCGATGCGGCTGATGGAGGGGGCCGGGTGACGAACCCGGCCTCTTTAGTTTCCAGTCATGCGAGTGATTGTCCTTGGCTCGGCGGCGGGGGGTGGGCTGCCCCAGTGGAACTGTGGTTGCGGCAACTGTCAGGACGCGCGGCTCAGCGGAACCGGCCGGACACAATCATCCGTGGCGCTCAGCGCCGATGGCGCGCGGTGGGTGCTGTTGAACGCCTCGCCCGACCTGCGTGCGCAGCTGGCTGCCCGGCCCGAGTTGTGGCCGCGCGGTGCGCGCGGCACGGCGATCAGCGCCGTCGTGTGTACCGACGGCGAGATCGACCACACGTTGGGCCTGTTGCTGTTGCGAGAGGCTGCGACCCGGTTCCCCCTGTACGCGCCTGCGGGAGTGGTCGCGCTGCTCGATCGCGAATGGCCGGTGCTGCGCGTGCTTTCCGCCTATGCCGGCGTCGAGCCGCGGGTGTTGCCCGAAGGCTCAAGGGTAGCACTCGCCGACGGGGCGGGGCGGGAGCTCGGCGTTACCTGCACCGCCGTCCCGGTCGCGCGGCGCCCCCCGCGCTACGCCCGTCAGGCGACCGCCGGGACGTACGACGTGGCGCTCCGACTCGCGGACCAAAAGGGCGCGACGCTCGCCTACGTTCCGACCGCCGGGGCGGTGGACGACGCCGTGCGGTCCGTGGCTCGCGGAGCCGATCTGCTGCTGTTTGACGGCACCTTTTGGTCGGACGGCGAGCTGCGGGCGGCGGGGGCGGGGGCGGACGCGCCGACGGCGCGCGAGATGGGGCACCTCCCCGTCGGAGGGCCCGGCGGGAGCATCGAGCTGCTGCCGCGCCTCGGTGCGAGACGGACGGTGCTCGTGCACATCAACAATACGAATCCCATCCTGAGTCGCTCCTCGAGCGAGCGGGCCCAGGTCGAGGGGGCCGGGATCGAAGTGGCGGAGGACGGCATGGAGGTCGAGCTGTGACGGCGGCGACGTCGCGGATCGGTCCCGACGCCGGCGCCTGGTCGCGCGACGAATTCGTCCGCCGGCTCCGCAACGTGCTGGAGCGGCGCTATCACCACCTCCATCCCTTCAACCGCCGTATGCACCAAGGTGAGCTGTCGCGCGACGAGCTGCAGCTCTGGGTCGCCAACCGCTTCTACTATCAGATCAACATCCCGATCAAGGACGCCCTGATCCTCTCCAACTGTCCCGAGCCGGAAGTCCGCCGCGCCTGGATCCAGCGGATCATCGACCACGACGGCCGCCCCGGAGAGGAGGGGGGGATCGAGGCGTGGCTGCGCCTCGGCCACGCGATGGGCGTGAGCCGGGAAGATCTGTTGACGCAGCGCCGGCTCCTGCCAGGTGTGCGCTTCGCGGTGGACGGCTACGTGACCTTCTGCCGCTCGCAGCCGTGGCTCGAGGCGGTCGCCGCGTCCCTCACGGAGCTGTTCGCGCCGTTGATCGTGCAGGAGCGCCTCGCGGCGATGCTGAGCCATTACCGCTGGGTCGATCCGGATGGGCTGCAGTACTTTAAGAACCGGCTGTCGCAGGCGCCGCGCGATGCCGAGCATGCGCTGGCGCTCGTCACGGAGCGGCTCCGCACCCGGGAGCAGCAGCAGCGCGCGGTGGCGGCGCTCGAATTCAAGTGCGACGTGCTGTGGTGCCTGCTGGACGCCGTGGAGCGCGGACCGCTCCCGGGCGGCGGCCGGTGAACCCGGTGCCCACCGCGGCCGTGCCGCGGCTCCACCCCAAGGTGCGCTTCCAGCGAGACGATGTCCGCGAGCGCGACGTGCTGCTCTACCCGGAGGGCCTCGTCGCCCTGAACCCCACGGGGGCGGAGATCCTCGGGCTGTGCGACGGGGTGCGCTCGCTCGCCGACATCGTGGTCGCGCTGGAGCAACGGTACGCAGCCAGTGGCCTCGAGCGAGACGTCACGTCGTTCCTGGATGGGCTCGCGGCCAAGGGACTGGTGATCTATGGACGCTAAGCCACTCTGGCTGCTCGCGGAGCTCACCTACAGGTGTCCGCTGCAGTGCCCGTATTGCTCGAACCCGCTCGACTTCGCCGGCTCCCGCTTCAAGCAGGAGCTGACGACGGAGCAATGGAGCCGCGTGTTCCGCGAAGCCAAGGCGCTCGGCGTGCTGCAGTTGGGTCTCTCGGGTGGCGAGCCGCTGCTTCGCCCCGATCTCGAGAGCCTCGTTGCGAGTGCCCACCAGCTGGGCCTGTACACCTCGCTCATCACCTCCGCCCACCGCCTCACGCAGGATCGACTCGCGGCGCTCAAGCGCGCCGGGCTGGATCATGTCCAAATCAGCGTTCAGGCGGCGGACGCGGAGCTTTCCGACCGGATCGCGGGCACCAAGGCGTTTAACGACAAGCTCGCCGCGTACCACTTCACCAAGGAGCTCGGCTTCCCGCTCACCGTGAACGTGGTGCTGCATCGGGAGAACCTGCACCAGGTGGAGGCGCTGATCCGCCTGGCGGAGTCGCTCGGCGCCGAGCGCATCGAGCTCGCCAACACGCAGTTCTACGGCTGGGCGTTCCACAACCGCGATGCGCTGATGCCGACGAAGGCGCAGCTCGACGCGGCATGGCAGGTCGTCCTGCGGGAGCGGGCGCGGCTCGGGACCCGCCTCGAGATCGTCTGGGTGCTGCCGGACTACCACGAGCAGTTTCCCAAGCCTTGCATGGGCGGGTGGGCGCGCGCGTACATGACGGTGACGCCGGGGGGCGAGGTGTGGCCGTGTCACGCGGCGGGGCGCATGACGACGCTCACGTTCGACAACGTGCGCGACCGGCCGCTCGATTGGATCTGGCACCAGTCGGACGCGTTCAACCGCTTCCGCGGCGAGGCGTGGATGCCTGAGCCGTGCCGGTCCTGTCCGCGCAAGGCGGTCGACTTCGGCGGCTGTCGCTGTCAGGCGTTTCTGGTCGCGGGAGACGCGAGCCTGACCGATCCGGTTTGCTCGCTGGCCCCGCAGCGGCATGTGATCGACGCGGCGGTCGCCCAGGTCGAGCGCGCCGCCGCGGCGCGCGTCGAGCCAGCGGCACTGACCTATCGCGCCGCCCCCGCCTCGCGCGCGCTCGCCGCCAAGGGATGACCGCCGCCGCGATCGACGCCCGCGGCCTCGGCAAGGATTTCGGCGCGATCCGCGCGCTCGACGCGCTCGACCTCGAGGTGCGCGAGGCCGAGTTCTTCGGCCTGCTCGGTCCCAACGGCGCCGGCAAGACCACCACCATTCATCTGTTGGCCACGTTGCTGCGCCCCACGCGGGGCACGGCCCTGGTCGCCGGATACGACGTGGTGCGCGAGGACCTGGAGACGCGACGCCGCATCGGCCTCGTGTTTCAGGAGACCACCCTGGACCGCGATCTCACGGTGGAGCAGAACCTGCGCTTCGCGGCGCGGCTGTGGAATTTGCCGGGGCGGCTGGCCGGCCCGCGGATCGACGAGCTGCTCGGGCAGTTCGGGCTGCGCGAGCGACGGCGGGATGCCGTGCGCACCTTGTCCGGGGGCCTGCGGCGGGCGCTCGACATCGCGCGCGGCTTGTTGCACGAGCCGCGTGTACTGTTTCTGGACGAGCCGACCGCCGGCCTCGACCCGCGCGCCCGGCGCTCGCTCTGGGAGCTGATCCAACGGCTTCGCTCGGCTTCCGGGTTGACCGTATTGCTCACGACCCACTACGTCGAGGAGGCGGAGCCGTGCGACCGCGTCGCGGTGCTCGACGGCGGCCGTCTTGCGGCGCTCGGCACGCCTGCCGAGCTCAAGCGCGCGGCGGGCGTGAGCTCGCTCGAGGCGGTCTTCCTGGCGCGCACCGGCCATGCGCTGGGCGAGTCGAGCGCGGCCTGAGCATGCGCGCCATCGCCGGGATCGTGGCGCGCGAGCTGCTGCGCTTCCTGCGGCAACGCGGTCGCCTGCTGTCGAGCCTGGCGCGACCGTTCGTCTGGCTCGTCTTCGCGGGTGCCGGGTTCGCGACCGTTTTCACGGGCGCGGGAGCGATCGACTACCGGCGCTACCTGGCGCCCGGTTTGCTGGGCATGGTCGTCATGTTCGGATCGCTGCTCGCGGCGCTCTCCACCGTCATCGACCGCGAGGCGGGCGTGTTGCGGATGGTGCTCGTCGCGCCGATCCGGCGCAGCACGGTCGCGCTCGGCAAGGCTCTGGGGGCGACGCTGCTCGGCACAACGCAGGCCGTCGTGGTGGCGGTGCTGCTGTTGCCGCTGCAGCGACTGTGGCCCGGTCCGTCGGGGCTGCTGCTCGGCTTCATCGCTATCGTGCTCTCGGGTTTCGCGCTCGGTGCGCTGGGGCTGGTGCTGGCCGCGACCATGCGCTCGATCGAGAACTTCGCGGGCGTGATGAACTTCGTGGTGTTCCCGATGCTGTTTCTCTCGGGAGCGCTGTATCCGGTGCGCCGCCTCGGGCCCTGGCTGCACGTCCTGGTCCACGCCAACCCGCTCGCCTACGGCGTCGATCTGCTGAAGCACGCCTTGCTCGCAGAGTGGGCGGGGACGGGTTACGGGGGAGAGATGCCGCCGACCCTCGACGTCGCCGCGTTGCTGGCGTTCGCGGCGGCGGGGCTCGTCATTGCAGCGGCCCTGCTGGGGCGCGAAGGGGGCGTGACGCGAACCGCGTTTCGGTCCCCGGACTAGCGGCCGATCACCACCGGCGTCACAGCGCTCACGACCAACGCCAGGACGATTCCCGCGATGCTCATGAGCAGCGTGTACGCGGCGCTCTTGTCGCGCGGGGCTTTCATCAGCGGCGGCAGTCCCAAGGCGAGCAGCCGCACGCTGTAGAGGGCGAGCGCGCCCCCGATCAGCGAGAGCTTCGGGAACAGCGCCACCGCTCCACCGAGCCAGTAGGGCGTGCTGCCGTAGGCCGCGACCTTCAACGCCTGTACGCTGTTGCGTTGCCCCCCGAAGGACGGCGCCAGCACGTCGATCAGCAATGCGAACACGTACACGCCGACCAAGTTGAGCGCGTAGTCGAGCACGCCACTCGTGACCGCGTCGCCCACCGACATCCCGTACGATCCTGCGATCGAATTGCGGACCCCGAACACGATCGTGCCCACCGTGGCCGCGATCGGCCCGATCGCGGCCATCGGGATGATGTAGCGAGCGTAAACGGAACCCGGGGTCGCGAATTCCGCGGCGATCGCCTGCCACTCCTGACCCGGGTGCAGGAGCAGGCGCTGGGCGCGCGCGAGCCAGGCCGGCAGCCTGCGGGAGGGCTTGCGGGGCGCCGCCCTGGGAGGCGCCGGTTTCGCGGCGGCCGGGCCGCGTTGCGGGGAAGCTGGTCCGCGGGGGGGCGTCGGGCCTCGGGGCGGTTGCGGCGGAGTGCGCATCAAGGCACAAAATAGGAGGCCAGGGGTCCAGTCGCCAATGGAGGACTCCTGCCGCCCTGCGAACCGCTTGCGGCTTGGCGTCTTGGCGTCTGACGACTCAGATTCATGCATGCTCATCGACGTCCACGCCCACTTCTACCATGACCGCTCCCCCCGCGCTGACTGGCGCGAGCGCAACGCCAGCCGCCTCGCCGCTGGAGAGAAGATCGGGATCACCATCCATGTGGCTTCGATCCTGGGGAGCTGGGGCCGCACGTCCCCGACCTACTTCCCATCGCCCGCGGACCTGCCGTACGGCAACGATGCCCTGCTCGCCCTCGCGCGCGAGCACCCCAACCGCGTCCGCGGCTACGTGACCGTCAACCCGAACTACACCGCGCATGCCCGGGGAGAGATCGTGCGCTGTCTCGGGGCGGGGATGATCGGAATCAAGCTGGCCGCGAGCCGGCGGGCGACCGACCCGCTGCTCGACCCGATCTGCGAGATCGCGCACGAGCGCGGGGTGCCAGTGTTGCAGCACGTGTGGCAGCACCGGCGCGGCGACTGGCCGGGACAGGAGGCGTCCGACGGTGCCGAGCTGTGCGCCCTCGCGGGCCGCCACCCCGACGTCCGATTCATCCTCGGCCACATCGGTGGAGGTGGGGCCTGGCAGCACTCGCTCGCCGCGCTGCGTGCTGTACCCAACGTCTACGTCGATCTCTCGGGGAGCGGAGTGGACGGCGGGATGCTCGAGAGCTGTCTCGCGGCGGTCGGTGTCGAGCGGCTGCTGTGGGGGAGTGACATCACCATGGACACGGGCTGGGCCAAGTTGCGCTACCTCACCCACCTCCTCTCCCCGGACGAGGTCGAGCTGGTGAAATGGAAGAACGCGGTGGGCATCTTCCCGCGCGGCGCGTTCCCGTCCGACTGATGCGGATCGACGTGAACGTCTTCCTGGGCGCGTACCCCTACCGCCGCGTGCCCGGCACCTCACCCGAAGCGGTGCTCCGGGCCATGGAACGCGTCGGCATCGATGAGGCCTGGGTGACCCACCTCCCGAGCCTGTTTTGGCAGGCACCACCGGAGGGGAACGCCTGGCTGTACGAAACGGCGGCGCGCGAGCGGCGCTTCAAACCGATACCAGCAGTGCACCCCGGCTTGCCGGGATGGGAGACCGTGCTGGGCGAGGCGCGCGACCGCGGCGCCCCGGCGGTGCGGTGCGACCCGACCTTCTGCGGGCTCGACCCAGCGGGCGCGGAGATGCGCGTGCTCACCGCCGCCTGCGGGGCGGCGCGCTTGCCGTTGCTCGTCGCCGTGCGGCTCGAGGACGCCCGCCAGCGGCACTCCAACGATCGAGCCGCCGAGGTCCCGGCGGCGGCGGTGCGCGCCCTCGTACGGTGCGACGCCGACGTCCGTCTCGTCGTCACGCACGCCGACCGCGCGTTCGTCGAGGAGGTGCACTTCGGGTCCACTCCCGAGGAAGCCGCCCGCATCTGGTGGGACATCTGCTGGATCTGGGGGCCGCCGGAGGACCATCTCGCCACGTTGCTCCAAACCGTCGGCGTCGAGCGGTTCGTGTTCGGGACCGGGCAGCCCCTCAGGATCCCGGAGAACAGCGTGGCGAAGCTCGATTTGCTCGAGCTCGCGCCGCAACACCGCGCCGCCATCGAGTCGGAAAACGCTCGCCGTGGGCTGGGCCTCTGACTGCGCGACCGCCCGACCGCCTGACCGCCGCCTTGGAATGGGGGTTGATCCCGGCCGTCCCGGTTCCGTTCCGGGGCGACGCCCTCGCCGCGGACGCGCAGCAGGACTACGCGGCGTGGATGGCCGGCCAGCAGGTCGCGGGCGTGGCGGTGTGGGCGCACACGGGACGGGGACCACACCTCACCTCTGAGCAGCGTCACCAAGTGCTCGCCGCCTGGCGGGCCGCGCTTCCCGGCAAGGTGATCGTGGCGGGCGCCGCGAGCGTCGCGATGGCGCGGGAGGCGAAGGCAGGTGGGGCGGACGCGCTGCTCGCGTTTCCACGAGCGGACGACCCCGTCGGCTACCACGCCGCCTTGAGCGAGGTGCTGCCGGTGATCGCCTTTTACCTGTACGAGGCGGCGGGCGGGGTCGCGTACGACAACCCGACGCTGCACGCGATGCTCGAGCTGCCGGGCGTGATCGGCATCAAGGTCGCGACGCTCGATTCGGTCATGACGTTCCAACGGCTCGAAGGGCTGATCCGCGAATACCCAGAGAAGCTGCTGATCACCGGCGAGGACCGCTTTTTCGGTTATTCGCTCACGATGGGCGCCCGGGCGGCGTTGGTAGGGATGGGGGCAGCCCTGACCAACCTGCAGGCTGCGCTGATCGAGGCGTTCCATACCGGTGATTTCGCCCAGTTCGTGCGGCTGTCCGGGATCTGCGACCGGTTCGCGGCGGCCACCTTCACGGCGCCGATGGTGCGCCGCGCCGTTCGGGAAGCCCGCAGCGCGCGTGTCAGCCGGCCGTGAGCCGCATTCCCCGGCGCTCGTTTCTCGAGGCGTGCGCTGCGAGCGCGGCACTCCCTCTCCTCAAAGGGTTCGTTCCCATGAAGCAGAAACCGCACGTCGTGGTGGTCGGGGCGGGGGCGTTCGGCGGCTGGACCGCGTGGTACCTGCGGCGCGGCGGCGCCCGCGTGACGCTGGTCGACGCTTGGGGGCCGGGCAACGCCCGCGCGAGCTCGGGGGGCGAGACGCGCGTGATCCGCGCGACCTACGGCCCGCGCGCCGTGTACACGCAGCTCGCGGTGCGCGCGCTCGCCTTGTGGCAGGAGCACGAGCGACTCTGGAAGCGGCGCCTGCTCCATCCGATCGGCGTACTGTGGCTGGTAGAGGACGACGACTCCTACGAAAAGGCCGCCCTGCCGATTCTCAAGGAGGCCGGGTGTCGCTTCGAGGAGCTGAGCGGCGCCGAGGCCGCGAAGCGCTACCCGCAGATCAACTGCGCGCGCGTGCGCTGGGCGATCTTCGAGCGGGACGGCGGCTACCTCACGGCGCGACGCGCCTGTGCCGCCGTGCTCGAGGGATTGCTCGCGGCCGGCGGCACGTATCGTCAAGTCGCGGTGCTGCCGCCCGCGCCGGGCGAGGCCCTGCGCTGCAGCGATGGCAGCACCCTGGCAGGGGACGCGTACGTATTCGCCTGCGGGCCGTGGCTCGGGAAACTGTTTCCCGATGTGATCGGCGACCGCGTGCGGGCGACGCGCCAGGAAGTGTTTTTCTTCGGCACGCCGCCCGGTGACGCGCGCTTCACCGAGGAGGCGCTTCCCGTGTGGGCCGATCACGCCAATCACTTCATGTACGGGATCCCCGGGAACGAGTGGCGCGGGTTCAAGGTGGCGGACGACGCGCGCGGGCCGGTGTTCGACCCCACCGCCGGTGAGCGCCTGCCGTCGCCGGAAGCGCTCCGCAGCGCCCGCGACTACCTGGCATTCCGCTTCCCGGCGCTCAAAGACGCTCCGCTGCTCGAGGCGCGGGTGTGCCAGTACGAGAACTCCCCCGACGAGCACTTCATCGTCGACCGCCATCCGGGCGCGGACAACGTGTGGCTCGTGGGGGGTGGATCGGGACACGGGTTCAAGCACGGGCCGGCGGTAGGCGAGCTGGTCGCAGGGCTCGTGCTGGACGGGCGCGCGCCGGACCCGCAGTTCCGGTTGGCCCGGTTTGGCCGCTGACCCCCCGGGCATGGCCCCGGGGTCGGTCCACCCGCCCATGCTTTCAGAGCTCGAGCGGGATTTCGAGCGCTTCAAACGGGAGCTCCCCAGCGACGTCTCGGACCACGTGCGCGAGACCTACGGGATCGACCTCACCGCGCGCTACCTGGGCGAGACGATCCCGCATCCCATCGGGAAGGGCTCGGGGCAGTTGTCCCTGAACGAGAATCAGCTCGCCGACGACGCGCAGGCGGGACTCGCGTTCGTGGTCCTGAAGACGGTGATCGCTCAGGACGAGCGCGGGAGCCAGTCGATGGGGGCGTGGGCGATCCACGAAACGAAGATGCAGGTCGAGCGGCGGAGCGCGGCGGGCGGTCGGCCGGGGTGGACCGTCACCTGGAAGGGCCGAGGCTGGGACCGCTCGTTGGAGGAATACCTCGCCCTGGTGCGGACGGGACGCGATCTCACACGGGCGGGAAGCCTGCTCGTGGTCCCCTCGGTGAAGTACCACCTGCCCCGGCTCGAGGAGCCGTTCCGCGACGGCGAGTACCGCTACACCACGCGGCTCCTCGCCGACGCCTGGGAAGCAGGCGCGCCGCCGCTGCTCGTCGAGAAGGACTTCTCGCCCACGCTCGCGGGCGACGCGTTGGCCGGCGACCGCGACCAGATCATGCGGTGGCTGCGTGAGGTCCCCGGTCGCATCCGGGCCGCGTCGCCGCGACCCGTACGAGTCGCGGTCAAGCTGATGAACGCGCGCTTCGATGACGCCTTCCAGATCGAGATGATGGAAGCGTGCCGGGACGCCGACGCCCTCATCTGCTTCAACCGATTGTTCGATGCCCAACAGGGCGTGGCGTACGGCGGCTGGGACTTGAGCGACCGGAACCTGCGGGTGTTGAAAACCCCGCGCGCGCGCGCGGGGTCAGGGGGTTCGCTGACCCCGGGCGCAAGCCTGGGGACGAGCCTGGGTGTCCCGCCCCTGGTGGGCAGCGGGAACGTCTGCTCCGGCCGCATGATCGTGGAGTACGCGCGGCGCGGCTGCGAGAGCGTGCAGCTCCACACGTTCTTCCAACTCCCGCTATCGGAATACCCCGCGACGCACGGCTCGCGTACCCAGCGGGCCCTTCACGCGCTGCTGTTCGATCCACGCGACGGCCTCGTCGCCGCGCTGCTCGCGCTCGAAGCGGCGGGGGGGCTCGAGCGCCGCAACGGCGTGTTGCACTTCCTCGACCTCGCAGCCGGTGCGCATCACCCGGGTTGAGCTGTTCGAGCTGACGATTCCGTTCGTCGAGCCGTTCATCATCTCGGGCGGACGGATCGACGCGCGCCGCTCGCTCGTCGTCGCGCTGCACGATGACGCCGGCCACGTCGGATACGGCGAGTCGCCGCCGTTCGAGCTGCCGTTCTACTCCGAGGAGACGCTCGCCGGGGCCCGCGACTTGATCACGCGCGTCCTGCTCCCGCGCGTCGCCGGTCAGGAGATCGACGCTCCCGAAGCCGTGGATGCCGTGCTGCGCGACGGCGTGCGCGGCAACCCGTTTGCGCGGGCGGGAATCGAGACGGCGGCGTGGGACTTGGAGGCTCATCGCCGCGGGGTCGGGCTCGGCCAGCTCGTCGCCCTCCGGCTCGGCGTTCCCGCCGCGTCGAGCGTCCCGTGCGGCGTGGCCCTCGGTATCCCCGAGGACCGGCAACCCGGCACGCTCACCCGGCGCGTCGCCGCCGCGCTCGAGCAGGGGTACCGCCGCGTGAAGATCAAGGTGATGCCGGGCTGGGACGCGGTCGCCGTCACCGCGGCGCGCGCCGCGATGAGCGGCGTCGATCTTCCCCTCACGGTCGACGCCAACGGCGCCTACGCGTGGCCGGACGACGAGCCGAGCCTCAGGGCCCTCGATGACCTGGGCCTCCTGTACATCGAGCAGCCCCTCGCCCCGGACGAGCTCGTCGGCCATGCCGTGCTGGGCCGGGCGCTCTCCACCCCGGTCTGCCTCGACGAGACGCTCACCAGCGCCGCCGTGGCGCGGCAAGTGATCGACCTGGACGGGCCGCGGGTGTGGAACATCAAGGTGCACCGCATGGGCGGCCTCGCGGAGGTGTGCCGGGTCTACGCGCAGGCCGCGGCGTACCAGGCCGAGCTCTGGGTCGGGACGATGCCCGAGACGGGGATCGGGTCGCAGGCCGCGCTCGCGGTCGCGGGTCTGCCGTTGTGCGTCTACCCCTCGGATTTGGAGCCGAGTTCCCGCTGGTACGGCCGCGATGCCGACGTGATCAAGCTCACGATGAGCAAAGACGGTCGGATGGCGGTCCCGGGCGTGTCCGTGGCACGGCTGCTTGACACCGGACGGTTTCGCACGGCGGCCCGCCCGATCGTCGCTTGACTCGGGCGGGGTGGCGGTGCCAAATAACCCGCCGATTCAACCGTCGTCTTCCTCGGGAGCATGCGCGCGTGATCGCTCTACCTCGCCTGGTATCGTCGCTCTTGCTCGTCGCCGTCTTGCCGTCGGTCGCAGAGCCCCAGCAATACGACCCGGCGCTCTTCGCCGAGCTGCACTGGCGCCCGATCGGCCCGTTTCGCGGCGGCCGCACGGTGGCGGCGACGGGCGTGCCGGGTCAGCCCAACCTGTTCTACATCGGCGTCAATAACGGCGGCGTATGGCGGAGCATGGATTACGGGCGCACCTGGACGCCGCTGTTCGACGGCCAGCCGACCGGCTCGATCGGCGCGCTCGCGGTTGCCCCGGCCGATCCCAACGTCATCTACGTCGGCAGCGGCGAAGGGCTGCAGCGCCCCGACCTCTCGGTGGGCGACGGGATCTACAAATCCGGCGACGCGGGACGGACTTGGCGCCACGTCGGCCTGGCGGACGGCCAGCAGATCCCGGCCCTCGTCGTCGACCCGCACGATGCGCGTCGCGTCCTGGTAGCCGTGCTCGGCCACCCCTATGGCGCGAATACCGAGCGCGGCGTGTTCCGCTCGACCGATGGCGGGGAGTCGTGGCAGCGCGTGCTCTACAAGGACGAGAACACCGGCGCGGTGGACGTCGCATTCGACCCGGCGAACCCCCAGACGGTCTTCGCCGTGTTGTGGGCCGCGCGCCAGGCGCCCTGGGAGATCGGCAGCTCCTGGACCCTCTCGGCCAACAACGGCTTGTACAAGTCGACCGATGGCGGGACCACTTGGCGGTGGATCACCGCCGGCCTGCCGGCGGCGGAGGACAAGCTCGGCCGCATCGGCCTGGGGATGTCGGCGAGCGAGCCCGGGCGCATGTACGCGGTGGTCGGGGCCGCGAAGGGCGGGGGTGTGTACCGCTCCGATGACGGCGGCGAGCATTGGCGCCTCGTCAACGCGGACCCGCGGCTCTGGGGCCGCGACGGCGACTTCAACGAGGTGAAGGTGGACCCGAAGAACGCCGACGTCCTGTATGTAGCGAACGTCGTGACCTGGAAGTCCAGCGACGGCGGCCGGACCTTCACCGCGTTCCGCGGTGCGCCGGGGGGCGACGACTACCACCGTCTGTGGATCAACCCGGACGATCCCGACATCATCCTGCTCGCCGGCGATCAGGGCGCCATCGTCACGGTGAACGGGGGCGCGACGTGGAGCTCGTGGTACAACCAGCCGACGGCGCAATTCTACCACGTCAGCACCGACAACCAGTTCCCGTACCGCGTGTACGGCGGCCAGCAGGAGAGCGGATCCGCCGGGATCGTGAGCCGCGGCAACGACGGCCAGATCACGTTCCGGGAGTGGCGTCCCGTCGGCGCGGAGGAGTACGGTTATGTCGCTCCCGATCCGCTGCACCCAGACATCGTGTACGGCGGGAAGATCTCGCGCTTCGACTGGAGCACGGCGCAGGTGCAGGATGTTTCCCCCGAGCCGGTGCGCATGGGAAAGTATCGCTGGGTGCGTACCATGCCCGTGGTGTTCTCGCCCGTCGACCCGCACGTGCTGTACCTGGGGGCGAACGTCGTCTTCAAAACACTGAACGGCGGCGGGACCTGGCAGACGATCAGCCCCGATCTCACGCGGCCGACGGCGGACGTACCGGCCAGCCTGGGGGCGTTCGCACCGCTCGATCCGGAGCAAGGCAGACACCGCGGCGTGATCTATACCATCGCGCCTTCGTTCACTCGCCCCGGCCTGCTGTGGGTCGGCACCGACGACGGACTGATCCACGTCACGCACGACGGCGGGCGTAGATGGACGGACCTCACGCCGGCCGCCCTCACGCCGTGGAGCAAGGTCTCGCTCCTGGAGGCCTCGCACTTCGACACCCTGGTCGCTTACGCCGCCGTGAACCGCTTCCGCCTCGACGACCTCCACCCCCACATCTACCGCACGAGCGACGGCGGAAGGACGTGGAGCGAAGTCGTGGAGGGGATACCGCCCAACGAGGTCGTCAACGCGGTGCGGGAGGACCCGGTGCGGCGCGGGTTGCTGTACGCCGGGACGGAGCGCAGCGTGTACGTGTCGTTCGACGACGGCGCGCACTGGCAATCGCTGCGACTCGATCTGCCGGCGAGCTCGGTACGCGACCTCGTCGTGCACGACACCGACCTGGTCGTGGCGACGCACGGACGCTCGTTCTGGGTCCTCGACGACATTACGCCGCTGCGCCAAATCGGGGCGGCCGCGGCCGCCGCGGCGGCGGGAGGTGCGTATCTCTACCGCCCGGCGCCCGCCGTTCGGGTTCGCTGGAACGGGAACACCGACACGCCGCTCCCCCCTGACGAGCCCGCGGGCCGGAATCCGCCCGACGGCGCGATCCTCGACTACCATCTGGCCCGGCCGGCGGCGGGACCCGTGGTGCTCGAGATCCGCGATCGGTCGGGCGCGCTGGTGCGCCGCTTTGCCAGCGGTCCGAATGGATCCGCGCGTGCGCCCCGGGCCCGGCGCTCTGGAACAGCAATTCGCGCTGGCGCAGCGGCTGGCTCGGGCCATGGATCGCGACGCGGCGGCGCTACGGCGGGTGCACGCCCTACAGGCACGGCTCACGACCGCACGGGAGCGTGCGGCGGCGGGCCGGACAACTGGGCTCGATTCGCTCGACGCCCGCGCTGCGGCGCTCGAGTCCGGAGCGGGTGGGCCAGCGCCGCGCCCGGGAGGGGCCGGTCGCGGCGCGGACAATCTGACCCGTCTGAACGCCGATTTCGTCGCCGCTTACAATGTGGTGGAGGGTGCCGATGCGGCCCCGACCGCGGCGGTCCGAGCGGTCGTGGGGGAGCTGGAGCGCTCGCTCGCGCGCCTGCTGGCACGTCTGCGGGAGCTCGAGGTTACAATAGGAGAGCCATGATCCCCATCGACCATCAGCCGCGGGGCTACTGGGCCACCAACCTGTACAACAGCCCACGCAAGCGCCCCAAGTCGGACGCCCCCGCCAAGGATCTCCCGCCACGCGCGGCGCAGCGTTTCAGGAAGGCGCGCGAGGGGATGCGCGCGCTCAAGCACGTCACCGAGCAGGTCGTGTTCATGGGCACCGCGTGGAAGTGGGTGTGGATGTACGAGGTCGGCGGGCGCAAGCTCGGCTACCTCCATCCTATGGAGGCGGGTGTGAGCGGCACGTTCGTGCTGTCGGAGCTCGAGGAGCGCGAGCTCGCCGTCGGCGACGGCATGCCCAAGGCGTTGCGTCAGGCGATCCGTGACGGAGCGGTGTCGGCCGGCGTGCGCTGGTGCTGGATGGAGTTTCCGGACCTGGACGCCGTCGCCGCGTTCGTCGAGATCATCCGGCTGAAGCACCAGTTCCTGGCCCGCCCCGAGTAGGTCCTTCCCCGCGATCGGGACTTGTGCGCCGTTTGCCGCTGGCGCTACATTCCGGCGCCGCAAGCCGTTCCACCGACGAACAATACATTCGCCATCGAGCGCGATTGATGACGAAGAGGAGTGGTAGGGCCGCGGCCGGCGTCGCTGTCGCTCTCCTCGTTGCCGGCCCAGCCGCGGCGCAAAACCGACAACCTGCACCTGCCTCCACAGCTCGCGTCATCACCGACACGGGGAAACTCGCCGGTCCCCGTCAGCCGATCTTCTTTCGCCACGACGTCCACGCCGGCCAGGATCAGATCCCCTGCCTGTATTGTCACAGCACGGTGACCATCTCGAGCGAGCCGGGGATCCCCGCGGTGCAGACCTGCTTCGGCTGTCATCAGATCATCGGCGGCTCCAACTCCGACCCGACCAATCAGGCGGAGATCAAGAAGGTGCGCGAGGCGTGGATAAATAAGCAGCCGCCGCACTGGATCCGGATCCACGCGCTCCCCGGCTTCGTGCGGTTCCCCCACATGCGCCATATCAAAGTTCTCGGCACCGAGAGCTGCGCCACGTGCCACGGGGACGTGCGCGCGATGCCCCAGGTGTATCAGGTCGCCACGCTCAAGATGGGCTGGTGCATCAACTGCCACGTGCAGCGGCAGGTGGGCCGCGATTGCACGCTGTGCCACTACTGAGGCCCGCGCCGATGGATCGCAGACGATTCCTCAAGGTCTTGGGTGCGACGAGCGGCGGTGCCGCCGCGCTCTCGGCGTGCGGCATCGGGCCCGAGCCGACCGAGCACCTCGTCCCCTACGTCGTGCCCCCCGAGGATCAGGTCCCGGGGACCGCGACGTACTACGCCACGACGTGCCGCGAATGCGCCGCCGGGTGCGGGCTGCACGCCAAGGTGCGCGAAGGCCGCGTGATCAAGCTCGAGGGCAACCCGGAATCCCCCATCAACGAGGGGCGGCTCTGCTCGCGCGGCCAGGCGGCGCTGCAGGGGTTGTACAACCCCGATCGCGTCACCGAGCCAATGGCCCGCGGGCCGAACGGCGAGTGGCAGAAGCTGTCGTGGGACGATGCCGTCGGCCGGCTCGCGGGGAAGGTGAAGGAAGCGCGCGGTCGGGGGATCGTCTTCCTCACCGGGCTCGAGACCGGGTCGTTCGGCGAGCTCGTCGATGCGTGGGTCAAGGAGGTCGGCGGCCGGCACGTCACCCATGAGGCGTTCGCGCTCGAAGCCCTGCGGGAGGGCAACCGCCGCGCCTTCGGCAGTGCGGCGGTGCCGCTGTACGACTTCGCCCGCGCCCGCTACATCGTCTCCTTCGGCGCCGATTTCATGGAGACGTGGCTCTCGCCGGTCGGCTACCAGAACGGCTTCACGCACGCGCACAGCTTCGACGGCGATCGCGACACGGCGATGGCGAAATTCGTGTTCGTCGGCCCGCGGCTGTCGCTCACCGGGATGAGCGCGGACGAGTGGATCGCCGCCCAGCCCGGGAGCGAAGCGCTGCTCGCGCTCGCCATGGCGCAGGTCATCGTGGCCGGCCGGCTCGCGCCGGCCCCCGCCGACGCCGCCCGCCTCGAGCGTCTGCTCCCGACGCCGCAGCGGGTGGCCCCGGTCGTTGGGATCGCCGCACCGGAGATCGAGCGCCTGGCGCGCGAGTTCGCGGCCTCCCAGGGCGGTCTGGCGGTGGGTGGTGGGGTCGCGACGCAGTACGGCGACGGCGCCGACCGGGTGGTGGCGGCCGTGAACATCCTCAACTACGTCGCCGGACAAGTGGGCAAGACCGTGCGGTTCGGGCCGAATCACGCGATCGCGGATGCCGGTACGTTCCGGCAGCTGACCGACCTGGTGGCCGACATGGCTGCGGGTAAGGTCGATCTGCTGCTCGTCCACGGGGCGAACCCCGGTCACACGCTTCCGGCCGGCTTCTCGCAGGCGCTCGGCAAAGTGGGCTTCAAGGTCAGCTTCTCGTCCTACTGGGACGAGACGGCCGCCGCGTCAGACCTGGTACTCCCGGACCTGCATCCACTCGAGCAATGGGGCGACGCGCGTCCGCGGGTCGGAATCCACGCGCTACAGCAGCCGGTGATGCAGCCCGTGTTCCCCAACACCATGCACGCGGGGGACGTGCTGCTGCGCGTGTCGGGGAAGGCGGGGACGTTCAAGGACTATCTCCAGGATCGCTGGAAGGAGCTGCACCAGCGCGTCGGCAAGGGGCGGGATTTCGCGGACTTCTGGACTGATGCCCTGCAGCACGGCGGGCTGTACGGCGAAGCGCCCAACCAGCCGGTGCGGCTCGACCCCGGGATCGGGCAGCTGCTGGGTGAGGTGGCCAGCGCCGGATCGGGGGCAACCAGGGAATCGCTGCTGATCGTCTTCCCGTCGCTCGCGTTGCACGACGGCCGGGGTGCCAACAAACCATGGCTGCAGGAGCTCCCGGACCCGGTTTCGAAGATCACCTGGCACGCGTGGGTCGAGGTGCATCCCGAGACCGCGGCGAAATGGCAGCTCGCGAACGGGGACATCCTGCTCCTCAAGTCGCCGCACGGCGCGGTGCGCGCGCCGGTGTGGATCACCCCCGGGATCCGGCCCGACGTGCTGGCGGTCCCGACGGGGCAGGGGCATAAGGCCTACGGCCGCTACGCCAGGGACCGGTCGTTCAACGCGTTCGAGCTGCTGAGCGATACGCCGGCGGACTTCGGGGGTCGCGCGTTTGCGGTGCGCGTGTCGGTCGTGAAGACCGGGGACCACCGCCGCCTCGCCACGGTCGAGGGCGACGCCCGCGAGCAGGGCCGGGGAATCATCGAGGTGCTGTCGCTCGCGCAGGCGCGCGAGCTCAAGTCGGGCGCGCATCCGTTCGAAGAGCGGGAGGCCCCGCAGTACGCCGAGGAGGCGCTGAAGGCGTGGGCCGAGGCGCAGCACCAGAAGGCCTCGCTCGGCGATTACGCGGGGACGGCGCCACGCTGGGGGATGGCGATCGATCTCTCGAAATGCACCGGTTGCTCGGCGTGCGTCACGGCATGCTACGCGGAGAACAACCTTGCGACCGTCGGCGAAGAACTGGTGGTGCGGCGGCGGCAGATGAGCTGGCTGCGGATCGAGCGCTACTACACGGCGGACGCGGACGGGCGGCGCGTCGGTGCAGTGGTCAATCCCATGCTGTGCCAGCAGTGCGGCAACGCGCCGTGCGAGCCGGTCTGTCCCGTGTACGCGGCGTACCACACGCCCGACGGGCTCAATGGCCAGGTGTACAACCGCTGCGTCGGTACCCGCTATTGCGCGAACAACTGCCCCTACAAGGTCCGCTACTTCAACTGGTTCAACTTCGCGGAGCCGGGGGGCGAGTGGGAGAGCTGGCCCGACCCGCTCAACATGCTGCTCAATCCGGACGTGACGGTGCGCGAGAAGGGTGTGATGGAGAAGTGCACCTTCTGCGTGCAACGCATCCGGGGCGCCCAGAACCGCGCGCGCCTCGAGGACCGGAGCGTGCGGGACGGCGACATCACGCCCGCCTGCGCGCAGGCCTGCCCGTCGGAGGCGATCGTGTTCGGCGATCTGCGCGACAGGAGCTCCCTCGTGGCGCGGCTCGCCGCCGACCCCCGCGGCTACCACGTACATACCGAGCTCAATACGAAACCCGCCATCACCTACCTCGCCCGGGTGGTGCACGGCGCGGCGGGTAGGGCGTAGCCCGATGGCCGAGACTCGCGTGACCTACGACTTCGTCACGCGCGCCATCGCGCGGACGCTCGGGAATCCGGGCAAGGGGTACTTCGCCCTGCTCGGGAGCGCGGTGGCGCTGCTCGCGGTCGGGATCGGCTGCTTGCTCATGCTGCTGCGCTATGGGCTGGGGCTCGCCGGCTACTCACATCCCGTCTACTGGGCGGTGTACATCACCTGCTTCGTGTTCTGGGTGGGCATTGCCCACTCGGGCACGCTGATTTCGGCGATCCTGTTTCTGTTCCGCTCGGGGTGGCGCACGGCCGTGTATCGCACCGCCGAGGCGATGACGGTGTTCGCAGTGATGACGGCGGGGCTGTTCCCGCTGATTCACATCGGGCGGCAATGGTATTTCTACTGGCTCATCCCCTACCCGAACGAGCGCGGCTTGTGGCCCAACTTCAAGTCGCCGCTCATCTGGGACGAGTTCGCGATCGGGACCTACTTCACCGTCTCGACGGTGTTCCTGATCATGGGACTGATCCCCGACATCGCAGCGGTGCGCGACGTGGCGACGGGGTGGCGCAAGAAGTTGTACGCCATCACCTCGCTCGGCTGGCGCGGCACCAACGAGCAGTGGCGCCACTACACGCGCGGCTATCTCTATCTCGCGGCGCTCGCGACCCCGCTGGTCTTGTCGGTGCACAGCGTAGTGTCGTGGGACTTCGCGATGGCGATCGTACCGGGCTGGCACGCGACGCTGTTCGCTCCCTATTTCGTGGCGGGCGCGATCTATTCGGGCGTCGCCATGGTGATCACGCTGCTCGTGCCGATCCGCAAGCTGTTTCATCTCGAGGAGCTGATCACCGTTCACCACTTCGAGAACCTGGCGAAGCTCTGCCTCCTCACCGGCCTGATCGTCAGCTACTCGTACTGCGTCGAGAACTTCACGGCGTGGTTCGGCGGTCACCATGCAGAGCGCGCGGCGTTCTGGTACCGGGCGTTCGGGCCGTTCTGGTGGGCGAGCTGGACCATGAACATCTGCAACGGGATCCTCCCCTGGCTGCTGTGGTTCAAGAAGATCCGTACGAACATCCTGGGGTTGTTCGTGATCTCGATCTTCGTGAACATCGGCATGTGGTTCGAGCGCTACGTGATCATCGTCGTGTCGCTCGCGGGGGAGCCGTTCGAGCGGTTTGCGAACGCCACGTACAACCCGACGTGGGCCGATTGGGGAATCATGGCGGGCAGCTTCGGCTGGTTCTTCATGTGGTTCCTCTTGTTCGTGAAAAACTTCCCGGCGGTGTCGATCTCCGAGGTGAAGGAAGTGCTCCCGGCACCGAGCCGCGGTAAGGCGGTGCACGCGTGAAGCTCACGAACCCGCTCACCTCGATCTTCCACCCGCCCCCGACCCCGGGCGTCCTGGGCGTGTTCGGGCACCTGGACGCGACCGTCGATGCGATCGGCAAGCTGCGCCAGGGCGGCCACACCGACTTCACGGTGTATTCGCCGATTCCACGGCACGAGATCGAGGACGCGCTCGACCAGCCCGTGAGCCCGGTCCGCATGTTCACCCTGATCGGCGGCATCGCCGGTTGTGCCATCGGGACCTGGATCACCCTGTACATGTCGTACGACTGGCCGATCGTCCTGGGCGGCAAACCCGTCGGCTCGATCCCGCCGTACGTCGTGATCATGTTCGAGATGACGATCCTGTTTGGCGCGCTCGCGACCATCCTGGGCATCCTGTTCAACGCCCTCTTCGCGGCGCGCCGCCTCGGGACGGTCGCCTACGACCCCCGCTTCACGAACGACAAGTTTGGCATCTTCGTACCGTGCGAGCCGGCGCGGGCGGGACAGGTGGAAGCCCTGCTGCGCGGCACCGGTGCCGAGGAGGTGCGCCGTGCGTAGGTGCGCGCTCCCCCTGGTGGCGCTCGGTATCCTCACGGCGTGCAACCCGGACGACGTGGTGCATCGCGTCGGCTGGTTCGCCACGATGCGGCACCAACGCAGCATCAAGCCCTACGCCAGGCCGATCCCACCCGTCGCGGGCACGGTGCCGGTGACGGGGGTCGAGCCATCGGTGAATCTCCAGATTGCCGACCGCCTGGCGAATCTGCGCACCCGCACGTCCGAGTCGATCAACCGGGGCCGCTTCCTGTACGAGACCTATTGTCTGGTCTGCCACGGCGTCGCCGGGAGAGGCGACGGCCCGATCTCGGCCACGAACCGGCAGACTCCGCCCGGGCCGTTCTTCGGCGTGCGCTCCCTGGTGGACGATGCGATCACCAAGCGGACCGACGGCTACATCTACGCGGTGATCGTGAGCGGGCAGGTGATGGGGCGCGGCCTGATGCCGGTGTACGGCGACAAGGTGCGGGGCAACGATCGCTGGGACGTCGTCAACTACGTCCGCACGCTGCAGGCGCAGGCCCGGAGCAGCGGCGGACGCGGGGAGCGATGAGCGCCGTTGCCGCGGGTGCCCGGGGGCAGCTGCGCGAGAAGGCGCGGCAGTTCCCCGTGGGCGCGTTTGTCGCCACCGGACTCCTCGCGACGGCGATCGGTGCCGCTGTATTCCTGTGGGCGCTCACCACGGGCCAGGCGCCCCGGGCGTGGCAGGCCTACCACGTCAACTTCATGTTCTGGATCGGGCTGGCGCAGGGCCTCGTGGTGTTCGCGGCTACACAGAAGCTCGCCAAAGGGCACTGGTCCGGGCTCCTCATCCGCTTCGCGGAGTCCGCGGCCGGGTTTCTCGTAGTCGCCGTGGTGCTGTACGGCGGTCTCGTGGTGGGGCGGACCTACATCTTCTCATGGCTGCGCGAGCCGCGGCCCGACATCGGCGCGTGGCTCGTGAGCGGGTTCTTCTTTCCGCGCAACGGCCTGATTCTCGCCGTCCTGGCGTGGCTGTCGTGGCGCTTCGTGCGGCACGACGTAGCGCCCGATGTGCGGGAGCTGGCCGACGGACGACCGGTGGATCGGCTCGAGGGCCGGGATCAGATCGCCCGCGAGGCGGCGATTCTCGTCGTCGGGTATGCCTTCGGCTACAGCCTGCTGGCGTTCGATTTGATGATGTCGCTCGCCCACAAATGGGTGAGTAACCTGTTCGGCGCCTTCTACTTTATGGGCAGTTTCCTCGCCGCGCTGATGGCGCTCGCAGTCCTTGCTATCGCGCTGCGCCGTCGGATGGGCTTGGCGCAGCTGATCTCGGCGAAGCAGCTGCACGACCTCGGCAAGTTGTGTTTCGGCTTCACGGTGTTCTGGGCCTATCTCATGTGGGCCCAGTTCCTGGTGATCTGGTACGGTAACCTGCCGGAGGAGACGTATTTCATCTTCTATCGGCTGATTGGGCCCTGGCGCCCTGTCGGCGTTGCCGTGTTCCTGTTGGTGTTCGTGGTCCCGTTCATCGGCCTGCTCGGGGTGAGGCCCAAGCGGTACCCACCGACGTTCCTAGCGTTCGCCCTGGTGAGCCTCGCTGGAATCTGGCTGGAGCGGTACCTGGAAATCGTTCCATCCATCAACGGCGGCGCCGCCCCCGCGCTCGGCGTTCCCGAGATCGGCGTGACCCTCCTCTTCGGGGGCCTCTTCCTCTTATCGATAGCGTGGTTTGCCCGGCGGTACCCGATGATCTCGCCCCGCCTCGCCGCCGACACCTTGGAGCGCGAGGCGCACTAGGTCTGGTTGGAGGCTTATCCGCGCGAGGCTCCTCCGGCGCTTCTAAGGGTAGCAATGATGCGCGATACAGAAACCGGCGCGCTCACTCACCCGGACCCGGAGGATCACATGCGATCGGTTGTGTTCGTAATGGCGGTAGGGCTCGTGCTCGCCGCCTGCGGCAGCTCGACGTCGTCGAACGGCGGCGGGGGATGCACACCGACAGCGACCAAGGTCTGCACGGCCGGGGGCACTCAGTTCAGCCCGGTGAGCCTCACGGTGGCGGCTGGCACGACGGTGACGTGGGAGAACGGGGACGGTGTCGCACACACTGTCACCAGCGCGACCGGTTCGTCAGACACCTACGACCTTTCCCTCGCTACGGGAACGGTGTCCCACCAGTTCATGACCGCCGGCACCTACAACTACTACTGCAAGTTTCACGGGATCAACGGCACCCCTCCCACCGGCATGCACGGGACGATCACGGTCCAATAGCGAGTCTTGCAAACGGAGCGCCTGGGTCTGCTACGGCCGGAGCGGCGCGAGCCGGCGCTGCAGGGCGGCGAGCGAATCCGCGGACAGGGGACCCCGCACCTCGACCACGAATGCCGCGGCGGGCCGATCCGCGAATGCCCCAGGCGCCGGCGCCGCCTTGGGCTGGGCTCTCCGCTGTGCCGCGATTGAGTCCGCCGGAGCCCGGCCCAACAGCGCTCGCTCGGGGAGACTCACGCTATCCCGTCGGGCCGCCCCCCTGACGACGAGGGCGTCGAGTCCGACCACGCTGGGTCGCCCGGTGATCACGTCGATGGCCGTGCTGGAATCGAGCGGCTGCTGCACGACCACCACCGCCGCATAGCCGATCATGCGTGCCCGGTAGATGCCTCGGACCGGAAGGTCGGGCAAGGCGTACGGATCCGTGCCCAGGAGCGCGCGAGCGCTGTCGAGCGTGAGCGGAGGCCCGGTCACTGCGTATGGCCCGACCATGCGAGTGACAGTTGGCGCGGGAGTGGGGGGAGGACCAGCAGACGGCTGCACCTCACGCGCGGCGCGCTCGGACGCCACCTCTTCCGCGGGTTGGTCCTTCACGGCCGATTTGCGTTCCGCCGCGACGGTGGTCGGAGTAGCGGGCGCGGACCGGAGACGCTGCATCTGTCGGGGGGCCGCCGGCGAGGGGGTAGGCTCCGTTGCCGGAGGCGCAGTGAGCGCCTTGGCTGTCGCGACGTCGCCGCTGTTCTGAAGTGCCGCCCGCTGCCTCGGCAGAACGCCCGAGCCGAGGTACAGACCGGCGCCGAGTGCGAGCACCACCGTCGCTGCCCATGCGAGTGGCAACCGCACGCGCCACCACAGCCGCACAGGGGGCTCGCGGTCGCCGGGTCGGAACGGCGGGATGGCGCGATCCGGGGGCGCGGCGAGTCCGAGCAGCTCATCCGCCCGCGCGATGAGCGCGCGCTCCTCGTCCAGGCGGACGCGGCACTCGCGGCACTGCGCCACGTGCGCTTCCAGGTCGCGCGCCTCGCCCGCCGGGAGCTCGCCGTCGAGATAGCCGTGCAGCGTGCCGTCATCCACGTGCGACATGTTCACCCGTCTTTCTCGCTTCGAATGCCTCCACCAGGCGGCGGCGGGCTCGGGCGAGGGTCGTGCCGATGGCGCCGCGCGCCAGTCCGGTCTGCGCCGCGATCTCGTCGTACGACAATCCCGAATCCCACAGCAGCAGCACTTCGCGATCGCGCGGCGTGAGCTGCTCCAGCGCGGCGCGCACCTGCGAGCGTTCGTTGTCGGTGTGCAGGGCCTCGTCCGACGGGGCAGCGCTCGGCGGCGGCTCGCTCTTGAGGAGCGTCAAATGGCGTCGCTCTCGCGCCGCGCGGCGGGCCTCGTCCCGCGCCATGTTGGCGGCCACCACGAATAACCACCCCCGCGTGTTCTCCGGTTTGTGCATGAGCGCCCGGGCGAACGCCTCCTGCGCCAGGTCCTCCGCCCGCTCGGCGCTCCAGACCTTGCGGTACAGGAAGCGCACGAGCGCGCGGTAGGTGGTGCGGTAGACCTCCGCCAGATCTTCGGGCATACGTCAATTGCGGATTGCGGATTTCGGATTGCGGATTGAGAGGCCGCCCTCGCGTCGACAGGTAGCCATTCGAATCCGCAATCCGCAATCCGCAATCCGAAATCGGCTCATCCCCGAAACTCCTTCACCAGTTTCGCCAACTCGCCGGGCGCCCACGCGGTCTTGCCCCCCGCCCCAATCTTGATGCTCACACGCCGTCCGGCTACCAGCACGGCGGGCTCGAGCGTCGCGGGCTTCATCAGCTCGGGGATCGCGCGCAGCAGCGCGAAGTACGCGTCGCTGAATGCCGCGACCTCGACCACGCGCAACGAATCGCCGTGCGCGATGTCGGTCCAGGTGCTGTCGCGCCACGCAAACATGCGGCCGCCCACTCGTCGAGTTTGCCACGCCCCGCCGTCGCCCCGCGCAGTGCCGCCCTCCTGCCCTCTGGTCACGACCACCGCGTCGAGCTGGAGCGAGCCGGCGAGCGCTTTCTCGGCGCGGGAGCGCTGAACGGCGTCGGCACCCGCCTGATCCCGCGGCGCCGGGGCGGCGGGCGGGGCGCGATCGAACATCGGCCGCACTACCATCTGGTTGGGCTCCTGCACCAGGTACGACGTGTACTCGGTGAGGATGCCGTAGCGTAGCGCCAGTCGCTTCAGCTCGCTCACGAGTTCGGCGTTCGGTCCGTGGAGCCGGAGCTCCCGCGACAGGGCACCCGCTTTGCGTGCGGCCCAGAGCTGCGGGATGTAATCGTTGCCGGATGCCTCGCCGCCGAAGCGCGCCGTGGTCGCGAACCGCTCCTCGCGACCGTTCCTTCTTCCCGTGATCGTCACGGACCGCTCCCCGCTCGCGTCTCCTCTGTATCGCCCGAACAGCACTAGCTCGTCGCCCGCGAACAGATCCGGCAGGCGCTCCGGCTGCAGATCATAGAATTCGACGCCGTTACCCCGCACCGCGAGGTCGGTGAGCACCGGGCTCGAGATCTTCGCTGCGAGCGCACTCACCGTCTGCTCGATGTCGCCTCCCGGCCGGATGTATTCCGTGATCCCCCGGGCGCGGTCGGTGAGCCGGTCCAAGAGGTATGTGTTCACATCGTACCCGATTCCGAAGGCGAAGACCCGAAACGGACCGCGGCTCCGCTCGGCCTGATCGGCCAGGCGCTCGGGATCGGTCTCGCCCACCGTAGGCAGTCCGTCGGTCAGGAAGACGACCACGCCCAGAGCGCCTTCGCGCGGCTGCTCGGCCAGGCCCTCGGTGAGGGCGCCGGCGATGTTGGTGCCCCCGCCGGTGTCGAGCCGCCGGATCCAATCCTGTGCCGCGCGGACGTTGTCGCCCGACGCGTCGGTCCAGCCGGCGGTGTAGCGGCGCACGCCGCTCCCGAACGTGACGACGCGGAACCGGTCGCTCGAGCGCAGGCCGCCGAGCAGCTGCACCAGCGCCGCCTTCGCCTGGTCGAGCTTGTCGCCCGACATCGATCCGGACACGTCGAGTACGGCGACGACATCGCGCCGCAACGGCTCTCCCACCTCCGCGGCGCGTCCCGGTGCAAGCAGCAACATGAAGGAGCCGTCCTCCCCGGCCGATTGCTGGGTGAGAAGCGACATGCCGACGAGCCCTCGCGCGAGCGGCAGGAGCAGCTCGAGGTCGCCTGCGGCGGTCGTATCGGCCAGGGCGAGCTCCAGGTGATCGCCGCTGCGACTCACCGTCAGCCGATGCGTGGGCGAGTACGGATCGCCTACGCGGGCAGCGCTGTCCACCTGGAGGCGGAAGCTGCGCGAGGCGGCCGCCGTGCCGGCCGCGTAGCGGAATCGCAACGCGTCGCCGATCCGATCGAGCACCTGCGTGTAGCGCAGCGTGATCTTGCGCGTCTCGCCCGGGGTGATGGGAAAGACGCGAGCCCGCAGCAGGCCGTGGCCGGCCAGCTCGATCAAGGCCGGGTCGCGCTTGCGCCGCACGATCTCCTCGTAAATCGACCGCGCCTGCGCGGCGTCCATCGGCTCCCCCTTGAGCTCGCGATCTCCTTGCCACAGCGAGAAGTCGCTGAACACCGTCTCGCCGGGCAGCGGATAGAGGTAACTCCCCTCGTCCATCAAGGGCCCCGAGTTCCGGAACCATTCTTCCACGGTGACGCGCGCGATGCGTCCGGTCACCGCGACCTGCACTGCGCTGCGGATTTTTTCGATCGCGCCGCGCGGCAGCGGCCGTAGCGGCTCGATCCAGCCTTGGGCGAATACGGAAAGGGCGATCGGGCACAGCACTGCGACGAGCCCGGGCAGGCGTTTCAGGGACAACATGGATTGGTTCCTGTTGAGGGACGCCATGAGAGACGATTGCCGGGAAACGGGTTGCACAGCTGACCGGACGAGGGGATGAGGGGCGCGTGGTACCGTGCGGCGCGCCAAGGGGTTGCGGTGGGGGCCAGGGCGCACGCATTTTGGGGGCGCGCCGCGTCGTTGTCGGCCGTAAGATTGCAGCGCCCTAGGGATGGGGACTCGTGCCGCGCTACACTTACCGCCGTCTCACCAAGCTGCCTACCACGGCGGAGGACTTACGCCGCCACACCCTTCTCAATCTGCCGGGGATGCTCGCCGGGCTCAGCTTCGAGCACATGGTGATGCACCCGGGCGCCGTGGTGCCGATCACGATGGAGGAGGGGGCCGGGATTCTGATCTTCACACTCGCGGGGCGAGGTGTGATGCTGCTCGACGGGGACCGCATCGAAGTGGCGGCGAACGACCTGGTGCACATTCCCGCGGGCGTGCCGTTCGGGTTGCAGACCCTCGGCGGCACGGACTGGACCTACGTAGTGCTGCAGGCGCCGGTAGAATAGCCGAAAACCTTTCGCCTATCTGACCGCGCATTGATTCGGTCCGAATTCCAAGATCTCCGCCTCCGCCTCTAGAACCTCCACCAATCCCAGATTCGCCAGCTTGATCGTCCGGTAGGTCTCGGGCGGTGGGAGCGTGTTGTCGGCGACCCATCGCAGGAACGCGGCTTCCTCGCCGATCGCCAGGCCCGCGTTCGTCGCCGCGATGACGTCGAGACGCGCCGCCACGGCCCGGTCGGCGCGGCGTTCCGCCTCGCCGGCGTAGTGCGCGGGGAGCACGAGCCGGTCCCCCGGCCACGCGTTCCGCACACGGGCCAGACTGTGCCACTGGAGCCGCGCCCAGGCATCCCGCTGTCCGCCCAGGTCCGGTCGGCCCACCGACCGGACGAAGAGGAAGTCCCCGGTAAGGGCGAGTGAGTCGTCCACCACGAGCGCGATACTGCCGAGCGTGTGTCCGGGCACGTGCTCCACGCGCACCGTGGCGCGGCCGACCACGATGGTGTCACCGTGCGTGACCGGTTGGCAGGTGAAGCGGCCCTCACTCCCGTCGTACGGCGAGCGCGCGTCGTCGGGATGGAGGAAGTAGGGGACCTGCCACCGCGCGGCGGCGGCGCGCGCACCGCTCAAGTAGTCCGCGTGCATGTGCGTATCGACCACGCCGGCGGGTGTGGCGTCGAGCTCCCGCAGCAGCTCGTCGTACCGCTCGAGGTGACGCCCCGGGTCGACGACGATGGCGTCCCCGTCGCTCACCAACACGTACGACAGGGCGCCCTTGCCCACGCGGTCGAGCTGCACGACCCGTTGCACCGTCGGCGTGGGAGTGAGGAACCGCGGCAGATAGACCGTCTCCCATGCGGCCATCCCGCCGGTGACGGAGTACGCATCGAAGCCCTGCGCGCGCAAGAACAGCGTCGCCTGCCTGCTCGAGTTCCCGTGTCCGCACATGACGGCGACCGGCCGGCGAGGATCGAGCGCCAGCGAGTCGAGCTGTGGGAGCGCGTACATCTGCGAGGCGGGGAAGGCACGGAAGTCGAGCGTCGGCCCCAAGCTCACGGCACCTTGCGCGACGCGCTCGCTGGCGCGGATGTCGAGCAGCTGCAGCGGCTCACCACGGTCGAGGCGCTGCGCGAGCTCGTGCGGAGAGATCTGAGGGAGCGCCGGGCTGGGCATGGGGAGGAGTGTCGTCGGCGGCGTGCGAAAGCGCAACCGCGGCCTGGGCTTGGGAGGTCTCCCGTTTTGCGAGCGGTGCGGTTATTGTGAACGCGTTCACAAGCGACACTAGAGACATCGTACCGGAGGACATCAGCAATGCGGTTGACCGCGCTCACTACGCTCCTCGCCCTTGTCGCCGGCGCCTGCGGCGGCGGGAGCAAGCCCAACGCGTCCCAAGCAGCAGCGGCCGTTCCGGGGACGGCGAACGCCGCCGCCGCACCGGCGGCGCCCGCGACCGAGGCGGTCGTGGTCGAGGTAAAGATGACAGGAAACGGCACCACCAAGGCCGCGTTCGAGCCGGCCGCGGTGACGATCAAGACCGGCTCGACGGTGCGGTTCATCAACGTGTCGGGTGGCCCGCACAACGTCGCGTTCTACGGCGATTCAATTCCCAAGGGTGGCGCGGACGCGCTGAAGAAGGGCATGCCGAACCCGATGGGGGACCTGACCGGTCCGTTCCTGACGCAGCCGAACGAGAAATACGACGTGTCGTTTGCGGGAGCCCCGGCCGGTGCCTACAAGGGCTACTGCATGCCGCACGTCGCGCTCGGCATGCACATCACGGTCACGGTGCAATAGCCAGCGGTCCGCCCAGTGGGACGTCACGGCCCCGGGACGAGCTCACCGGGGCCGTTTGACTTTCGCCTGCGCGCTGGCCGAGGCCCGTTCTGACGCGTAGTATTGCGGGACGGGGGTGCGGCCCCCGCCGAGGAGCGCTTGAGCCGCGCTTGCGGTCGGGCGCTTAGAAGGAGCGCTATGGTGCGCATCTGGCAGTCCCCGTTCGTGCGGCTGGCGGCCTATTATGTCGTCCTGAGCCTCGCCGTCGGGTTGCTCGTCCGGGCCTTCCCGCAAATCGTCGATCTGTTCGACGCATTCCAGAGGCTCTCACCGATTCACGGCACCAGCCGGAAGGACGCGCTGGACCAGGCCGCCAACACGCCGGGAGTCGCGAGTCTCGGCTCGGCGAACCTCGCCCTCATCACGTTCTTCTCGATGCTCGGGGCGTTGGCGCTGGTCCTGCCGGTCGCCTGGGTCTACATGATCACGAAGCAGCATCGCGGCTACGACCAGTCGGTGGTGCAGACCGTGATCGTCCTGCCGATGACGGTCGCCGGCACGTTGATCCTGGTGCAGAACAGCGTCGCCCTGGCGTTCGCGCTCGGCGGCATCGTGGCCGCGATCCGCTTCCGCAACACGCTGAAGGACACTAAGGACGTCGTCTACATCTACCTCGCGCTGGGCGTCGGGCTCGCGGCCGGTGTGTTCGCCCCCGTGGTATCGGCCGTGATGTCCCTGATGTTCAACATCACCCTGCTCTCGCTGTGGAAGCTCAACGTCGGGAACATCTATGCTGACCAGGCGCTGACCGGCCGGCTCCGGCTCGGTCAGGCCATTGTGGGCCCGCGCGCGCAAACGGGAGAATATCAGGTCATCGGGGACCCCGAGCTGTTGCGGGCGCTGGCGCCGCAGGAATTCGAGAAGGTCGCGGCGGCGTCGGACCGGCTGCGTCGCTACATCGAGGATCGCGCCAAGAGCAAGAAGCGCCTGTTCAACAGCCTGCTGCTCGTTCACACGAGCATGCTGGAGCCGGCGCAGCAGGCCGTCGAAGCCGTGCTCGATCAACTCGTGAAGCGCTGGGAGCTCCGGGAGGTGCTTCCCGCTGGCGACGGCAAATCCACGCTCGAATACCTGGTGCGGCTAGCGAAGGACGCGCCCCCCGGCTCGTTGCTCGACGCCGTCAAGGCGCGCGGCGCTCCCCACGTGATCGCCGCGGAATACCGCTCGTTGCGCGGGCTCGGGAACGAATAGCGAGAATGCGCCGCGGACTGGGCCGCTGGAGCCTGTTGGTCATGGCCGCCGGGCAGGGATCGCTCGAGGGACAGGCACCGCCGCGGTCACCGAGCGGGCCGCCCCCGAGCTCCGCCACCGTAACGGCGGGCGCGCGGTACGGTGCCGGTTGGGTGCATCAGGTCCTGCTCGGCGCGCACTATCGCGACCTCTGGGCGACGCCGATCCGTGTGGAGGTGCTCGACCTGGCGCGCTTTGGCGGCGGACTCACGCCGCTCAAGCGCGGCGGCGGGCGCCAGACGAAGTCGCTCCGCCTTCGCAGCGCGGATGGTCACGTATACGCCTTCCGGTCGGTCGACAAGGACCCCGCTGCTGCGATGCCGCCCGAGCTGCGGGCGACGTTCGTGGAGCGGCTGCTCCAGGATCAGATCAGCTCGAGCCATCCGGCCGGGGCCCTCGTGGTGAGTCCCCTGTTGCGGGCCGCGGGTGTGTACCATGCCGAGCCCCGCCTCGTGACGATGCCCGATGACCCGCGGCTGGATTCGTTTCCGGAATTCAAGGGCATGTTGGGCCAGCTGGAGGAGCGCCCCACGGTCGACCCGGAGGAGGACATCGCATTCGAGGGCGCGGAGAAGATTGCCAGCACGCAGAAGCTATGGGAGCGTCTCACGCGGGATTCGCACGAGCGCGTCGATTCGCGCGCCTTTCTCGCGGCGCGACTGCTCGACGTCTTCGTGGGGGATTGGGACCGACACCCCGACCAGTGGCGGTGGGCGCGGTTCGACCAGGGTGACCTGCATGTCTGGCGTCCGATCCCGCGGGATCGCGATCAGGCCTTCTCCCGCCTCGACGGCGTGCTCCCGGGGCTGGCGCGCTATTATTTCCCGGACTTGGTCGGCTTCGGCGACCGCTATCCGGCCATGGTCGGGCTCACGTGGGACGGTCGCGCGCTGGATCGGCGGCTGCTGGTCGACCTGGAGAAGCCGGTGTGGGATTCGGTGGCGCAGGCGCTCCAGGCACGGTTGGCCGACTCGGTGATCGACGCGGCCGCACGGCAAGTGCCCCCGGAGTATTATGCGCGTGACGGTGCCCGGCTGTCCCACGCCCTCAAGCGGCGACGCGATCTGCTGCGGACCGCCTCGGACCGGTTCTACGCCTTGCTCGCGGGAGCGGTCGACATTCAGGCTACGGACGAAGCCGACAGCGCCGTGGTGGAGCGGCGCGGGGACGGGGCCGTGGCGGTCCGGCTGTCGCGCCGCGACGGCACGGCGTATTTCGCCCGCACGTTCCGCCGGGGGGAAACGCACGAGGTCCGGCTGTACCTGCAGGGTGGGGATGATCGGGTGGTCGTGCGTGGGGCGGGCTCCGGCGGCATCACCCTACGGGTCGTTACCGGCGCGGGGCGGAGCGAACTGGTTGATTCGGCGCGGGGCTCGGGGCGGAACTACTTCTATGTGGATCACCCACCCGCACGGCTGATCACGGGGCCGCGCACGTCCGTCGACCGCACCGCCTTGCGGAACGGGCCGCCGGACGATCCCACCAAGCCACGGCTGCGGGATTGGGGCATTCGCCGGACTCCGGGTGTGCGCCTGCTGTTCGCGCCGGACCTGGGCGTCGTCGCGGGAATCGGCGAGACCGGTACCTGGTACGGCTTCCGCCAGGATCCGTACGAAACCCAGCTCCGTTTCAGCGTGGGCTACGCGACCGCGGCACAGCGCTTCCGCGCGGCGCTTGGCGGCGATTTCCGGGATGTTGTGTGGGGCTGGGACGCGGACCTCGAGCTTCGCGCATCGGGCATCGAGGTCGTGCGTTTCTACGGGCTCGGCAACCAGAGCGCCACGCCGCGATCGGACGAGTATTACAAGGTGCGCCAGGAACAGTATGTGATCGCTCCATCGTTGGTCGCCCGCTCCGGTGGTGCGCGGTTCTCGCTCGGCCCGCTGGTGAAGTACGCCCATACGGCTCTCGACACGGGGACGTTCGTCGGTTCCGTGCGGCCGTACGGAGTCCCGCGCTTCCTGCAAGTCGGCGCGCAGGCGGAGCTCCGAGTCGACGTGCGGGACCGGCTGCGCGCTCCGAGCCGGGGCGCGCTGCTCACACTCGGCGGGAGCTGGTATGCGGCGGCCTACGACGTCACCACGCCGTTCGGCGAGGGGCACGCGGAAGCGGCGACCTATCTGACGGCGCCGCTGCCGTTCCAGCCCACGCTCGCCCTGCGGATCGCGGGGAAGAGAGTCTGGGGCGCGTATCCGTTTCATGAGGCCGCGTACATCGGGGGCGCGGCGACCGTGCGCGGCTTTTCCGAGCACCGCTTCGCCGGTGACGCGGCGGTCTACGGGAACGCCGAGCTCCGGCTGCGCCTGGCGAGGATTTTCGTGCTGCTACCCGAGGAACTGGGTGTGTTCGGGTTGGCCGATGCAGGGCGAGTCTATCTCGCGGGCGAGACGTCGGACCGGTGGCATGCGGCCGTGGGCGGCGGCGTGTGGGTCGCCTTTTTGAGCCGGACCAACACCTTGAGCGTCGCCGCCGCCCACAGCGTCGAGGGCACCCGGGCATACGTGCGGGCCGGGTTCGGATTCTGAGCGGGAGCGAGATGCGCGACTATCGCGGGGAGGTCAAGAGCCTCGAGCTGCTGAATCGCCTCGTACTGGCGCCGCTGCCGGCCGGACTGCGGGCGGGGCCGGTCGAGACGTTGTTCAACCGGGACGTCTACTTCGACGCGCCCGACCGGACGCTGCATCGCCGGGGCGTGACCTGCCGTTTCCGGACCCGGTTCGACGATCGGCGACTCCTGACCCTGCGAGTCGAGCCCGGGCCCGGGGACGTCGGACCGGCCCAGCTGTACGAAGCCGAAGTGGCGGAGCTCGACGAAGTCTCGGCGCTCGCGGGGAGTTCCGACCCGGCGCGTCGACTCCGTGCACTCGTCGACCCCAAGCTCCTGACGTCGCGGATCGCGTTCGAGACCGAGCGACGGCGGCGCCGGAGCCGCCCCCGCTGGTTCGCGAACGCCGTCTACGAGCTGTGCTACGATATCGTCACGGTTCGGGGCGGGGGGCTGGCCGGGACGTTTCAAGAGCTCAAGATCCGCACGTTGCGTCGCGGGTGGCCCGGGCTCGAGCGGTTGGCACGTGCGTTCCGCGACGACCACGACGTGCGCCCCCTGTTGATCGGCAAGCGCGAGCGCGCCGAGAAACTGCACGAGTCGCTCGAGCGCGAGGCGCTGGCGCGCGCGGTGCAGGAGAATCGCGAGGTGGCGGTGATGGCGTTGGAGCAGGGACAGATTGCGCTGCGACACGGCGGCGGGACGCTGATGCTCCCGGTCGCGAGCGGCAGTGGCGAGGAAGGGTGCCGCTTCGTGTTGCGCTCGGAGTTCGGGCGCGCCGATGGTCAGGTCCGCCTGCTGGGTACCGTTCCCGCGGCACCCGGCCGGCCCTTGCTCGAGGTCTGGCTCGTCCGGCGGCTCGGCAGGGGCCTGGTGGTGCCGGAGGGCATGCAGATCCAGTGGGTGCCGCTTACCGAGGTGGTGGAGCGGATTGGGGCGCCGGTGCTGCACGAGCCGCGTACGCTCGCGGCGCTCGCGGTCGCCGCGCGCTCCGACCTCGTGCCCGAGTGGCCGAACGGACTGCGGTCGCACGGCGAGCCGGGAGACTCGGGCGCCGTCTCCCCGGGCGTGATCACGCGCGAGTGGACCATCGCCGGCCTGCGGGAACCGCGGGCTTCGGCGGTCGAGGAGTCCGCCCTGGGCCGGCGCGACCACTTCCTGAACAGCCAACTCAGCTGGCTCGACTTCAACGGCCGGGTGCTCGCCTTGGCGGAAGACGGCACGCTCCCCCTCCTCGCCCGCGTCCGGTTCCTGTCGATCTTCCGCACCAACCTGGACGAGTTCTTCATGGTGCAGGTCGGTGCCCTCAAGCGAGCGCTCCAAGTGGACGACGGAGGCGTGAGCGAAGACGGGCTCACCGCGAGGGAGCAGCTCGACGCCATCTTCATCCGGCTGCGGTCCCAGCTCGAGCGGTACGCGGACTGTTGGCAGCGGCAGTGCCTCCCCGCGCTCGGGGCGCAGGGCATCCGCGTGCGGGGTTGGAGCGACTTGAGCGAGCCGGAGCGGGCGGGGCTGCGCGACTATTTCACGGAGCAGGTCTTTCCCCTGCTGACGCCGCAGGCGATCACCCGAGCGCCGGGGTACCCCTTCCCGGTCATGGCCAACCTGCGGCTCTCGCTGGCCGCCCTGTTGCGTGACGCCGCGACCGGGCCGATGCATTTCGCGTACGTGAAGCTGCCGGACGAACTGCCGCGGCTCGTGCCGCTGCCGGACGACGGCGGGCTGGTGCCGCTCGAGGAGGTGGTGCGCGGGTGTCTGGACCTCGTCTACCGGGGCCGCGTGATCGAGGCGGCGTATACGTTTCGCGTCACCCGAGGAGGGGATCTCGACTTGGACGAGCGGCACGCCGAGAATCTGCTGCACGTCATCGAAGAGGAGGCGAAGCGGCGGCCGTACGGGCTCGCGGTGCGGATCGAAGTGGAGCGGGGGATGCGGCCCGACGTGCGCGGCCTGCTGCTGCGCGAGCTGCAGTTCGAAGACGCGGCGCACATCAGCACGCTGGGCCACGCCGATCTGTTCGACGTGGTGGGCCCGCTCGACCCGCTGGCGCTCCGTGAGATCGCGGACCTGCCCCGGGCGCAGCTCCAGTACCCGCCGTACTCCGGACGGCGCGTACTCGAGGCCACGAAGTCGGTGTTCGAGCTCGTGGCCGAGCGCGACGTGCTCGTGCACCACCCGTACGATTCGTTCCCGGATGCCGTGGAGCGCTTCTTCGTCGAGGCGGCCAGCGACCCAGACGTGGCCGCGATCAAGCTGACGCTGTACCGACCCGGCGGGCGCTCGGGCATCGCCGACGCGCTGGTGCGGGCGGCGGCTGCCGGCAAAGAGGTTTTTGTGTTCGTCGAGCTCAAGGCGCGCTTCGACGAAGAGCGCAACGTGGACTGGGCCAAGAAGCTGGAGCGGGCCGGCATCCACGTGGTGTACGGCCTGGTGGACGTGAAGACGCACGCGAAGATCGGTCTCGTGGTGCGACGCGAGGGCGGCGCGCTCCGCAGTTACGCCCACGTCGGGACGGGGAACTACAACGCCGCGACCGCGGCGGTCTACACGGACCTCGGATTGCTCACGGCGCACCC